>ERZ1370068.445-contig-10402_pt1 | contig 49635 bp, 56 predicted proteins | sample MGYA00561227_ERZ1370068 | MGnify/ENA primary metagenome ERZ1370068 (study PRJEB38410, sample SAMEA6850437) | metagenome | study: Metagenomic assessment of the ecological functions of the soil: analysis of the soil microbiota associated with the... | reverse complement strand
GTACTTCGTTCAGTTACGCGTATTGCTCTCAGGCGGAATCCGTACTGGCGGCGCGGCCCGGGTCGGCAGCGCCCGCGGGATCTGGCCGGCCTCGACCTGCGATGGAACCTCAATGAGACGGCAGCCTTCAGTCAGGTGGTCGGTCGGGAACTCGACGAGGGGGCCCCTATCCGGCCACGGCCTTCGCTCGATTTCGACTTTGTCCAATCGCTTCCGGGGTCAACCGGACGCGATTCTGGTCGATACCCAGTCAACTGCACCGGCTACCTGCCTGCTGAACATGGCCAACGACCTGTTCAAGGGCAACCCGAAGCTGCGCCAGGCGGTCAACTACGCGATCAGCCGCCGAGCGTACGTCGCCCAGGCTGGTCCATATGCCGGGCCAGGCCGTGGACGCATCTCTTCAACCCGGGCGTGCCGGGCTGGAAGAACGTCAACCCGTACCACGATCGATCCGCGACCTGCCGAAGGCGAGAGCGATGGCAGCGAGGTCACTTCCGCGACGGGAAGATCACCGTGTACTACCGGAGCTCCGGAACGGCCAACCCGGCCCAGGCTGCGATCGTCCGGCGGGACCTCGATCAACCTCGGCTTCGAGCGGCACAACATCACCATGAAGCCCTTTCCGGGCGCGATATCTGACGGCCCGATGGGCGTAACGAGGGAACGACGCCGGACATCGCCGTCTCGAGAGGCTGGTGCTCGGACTATACTCGGACCCGTTCGACTGGATCAACGTCCTCTTCTACGGCGGGTTCATCCAGGACCGAGCAACAACGTCAATCTCTCTGTACATGGATCTCCCCAGGTGGAATCGCAAGATGGAGGCGGCGGCGAAAGCTCGTCGGGCCGAAAGCGTTTCGAGGTCGTACGGCCAGATGGACCTCGACTCTGATGCGTGAGGTGGCGCCGGTGGCGGTCAGCGCACGTACAGCAACCGCTACCTCTTCTCAGACCGTGTCGACCCGAAGAGCCTCGTCTACCAGGGGATCTACCAGGACTGGAGCATCCCGGCGCTCGCGCTGAAGTAGGCTCGGCCCATGCTCCCTGGCCGTCGACGTCGGCAACACGCAGACGGTCCTCGGGCTCTACGACGGCGACCGGCTGACCGAGCAGCGGCGGCTCGCGACCGAGGCGAGCCGGACCGGCGACGAGCTCGGCGCGCTGCTCGGCGAGATGCTCGGATCTCGACTCCGTCGACGGCATCTGCCTGTCCTCGACGGTTCCGGCGCTCGTGCGCGAGTTCGAGCATCTTCGCCGAGCGCGTGGGCGAAGGCGCCGATCCTCGTCGTCGGGCCCGGGCGCGAAGACCGGGATCCCGGTGCGCTACGACGACCCGCGTGAGGTCGGGCCCGACCGCGTCGTCAACGCGGTTGCGGCACAGGGACCGCTACGGCTCGCCGTGCATCGCGGTCGACTTCGGACGTCGACGAACTTCGACGTCGTCTCGGCCGACGGCGAGTACGTCGGCGGTGTGCTCGCGCCCGGGATCGAGATCTCGATGGACGCGCTCTTCGCGCGCGCCGCGCGGCTGATCGCGGATCGACTTCAGCGAGCCGCCCACGGTGATCGGGAAGACGACAGTGCACAGCCTCCAGTCGGGGCTCGTCTACGGGTTCGCCGGCCAGGTCGACCGGATCGTCGAGGAGATCCGCGGCGAGCTCGGCGCGGAGGCGCCGACGGTCGCGACCGGCGGGCTGGCCGAGCTGATCGTCCCGCACACGCGGACGATCGAGCGTGTCGACCTAGTGACCTGACGCTCGAGGGCCTGCAGGCTGCTCTGGGCGCTGAACGCGTGACCGAGCGTAGCCGCTCTAGCGGCGCAACCAGGCGCGGAGCGAGCTCGAGTGACGGAGGCCGCTCGGCTCGCAGGCGCTCGTCTCGCGCCGCCTGTCGCTTCGCGAACGCGCGCTCGCGCATGACACGCGTCCGGGTACTTCGGCTTCCAGTAGACCGGCCTCGGCAGCCGAAGACCCCGTAGAGGGTTTGTGGCGGCTCGCTGTTGGTTCCTGAATCGGAGTACAACATCATCCGACTCGTGTTCACCTCGGCGCGGCTGGGGTCTACCGTGTTCGACGGGGTCTTGACGCTCGTCGTCGAGCGGAGCCGTCACTTGCCGCATCTCGAGAGCTGGAGCGTCCGCAGAGCCGACGGCGCAACAGGGCGACGCAAGACACGCACCAGGAAGCCGACCTTCATCGGCTACGCCGCCGCCGTAGATCGAGATCGGCAGAGTCGAGGAGGACCTCGTCGCCCGGCGGCAGCTCGTCCTCGAGCCGCTCGAGCACGAACCGCGCGCCCGGGGCGGCCGCGAGCAGGCGCTGCTCGACCTCGTCGAGCGTCTCGAGCTGGACGAGCTCCTGCTTGAACGGCTTCGGGAACCGCCCGCGGCCGAGGTACCAGCCGTAGAACTTCTTCAGGAACCCGCTCGCGCGGTGCTCGCCGAGCTCGCGCACGGTCTCGCGCATGAAGAGCACGAGCTCGGCGACGACCTCCTCGCGTGATGGCTCGGCGTCCTCGCCCATGATCTGGCTGAGCGCCCACGGGTTGCCCTGCGCGCCGCGGCCGACCATGACCGCCGCCGCGCCTGTCGTGGCGAGCACGGTCTGCGCTCGGGCGCGGGAGGTGATGTCGCCCGACGCGATCACCGGGCACGTCGACGAGCTCGACGAGCTCCGCCGTGAGCGAGTGGTCGGCCTCGCCCGTGTACATCTGCTTCGCCGAGCGCGGATGGAGCGTCAGCGACGCGGCGCCGGCGTCGACGAGCTGCGGCCCGATCTCGAGGCAGCGTCCGCGAGCCGTTCGCGAGGCCGCGGCGCATCTTCACCGAGAGCGGGAGCGACGATCGCGTTCGCGACCGCTTCGACGATCGCGCACGCGCGCGTCCGGTCCTCGAGGCAGTGTCGCGCCCGCGCCGGTCTTCGTCACCTTGCGGACGGGGCAGCCGAAGTTGATGTCGACGATGTCCGCGCCCGCGTCCTCGACCATCCGGGCAGCCTCGGCCATCACGCCGGGCTCGGCGCCGAAGATCTGAACCGCGAGCGGATGCTCGTCGGCGGCGATGCGCAGGTAGCCGAGCGTGCGCTCGTTCTTGTACGAGGCCCGGCGCAGCTGACCATCTCGGAGCAGACGAGCCCGGCGCCGAAGCGGCGCCCCTGGCGGCGGAAGGCCTGCACGCTGACCCCTGCCATGGGCGCCAGCACGAGGCGGGAGGGGATCTCGACGGCCCCGATTCGCCAGGATTCGTTGAGATCTACCTGCATAGAAGCCAAATCGTAGTCACGGCTCCGGAGTTTGACGGATGGCGACACCGCAGGTACCATGCTCGGCCGCGACGGCGCCTATGCGCCGCGCATTTTTCATGAGGAGGCACGAAAAGTGAAGGAAGTGATCCTCACTTCTGAGGGCTACAAGAAGCTCAAGGATGAGATCGAGTTCCTGTCGAACGACAAGCGCCGCGAGGTTGCCGAGCGGATCCGCATCGCGCGGCAGTTCGGCGACATCGCGGAGAACGCCGAGTACGACGACGCCAAGAACGACCAGGCGCTGCTCGAGCACCGCATCGCGGTCGCTGGAGGAGAAGTTCGCCAACGCGCGGGTCATCTCCAAGAAGGACGTGGCCAAGGACGTCGTCTCCGTCGGCTCGCACGTGAAGCTGCGGGACGTGTCCGCGAAGGAGACCGTCGAGTACCACATCGTCGGCTCAGCCGAGTCGAACCCGTCCGAGAACAAGCTCTCGAACGAGTCCCCGGTCGGCAAGGCGATCCTGGGCAAGAAGAAGGGCGAGACCGTCGAGGTGCAAACGCCTCGCGGCAAAGCCCTCGAAGTACAAGATCCTGGACATCAAAGCGGCATAGCAGCTCGAGCCCAAAAGTCCGGCCTGGCGCTGCGCGCAGCCACGACGACTTTTCTCCGGATGGTCTCGACGCCCATCGCGTGAGCGGAGGCGAGCAAAGCCCGCCTCCGTGCGGCGAGTCGCTCTAGCGATTCGCGACCCGCTCGTTGACCTCCGCTCGGGCGCGCCGCGGATCGTGGTCAGCAGCTCTCTCGCGGAACGTCGTCGTCGATGTAGACCGGGTCCGCTTCGTCGTAGAGGCCGGTCCGGCACCGTCCTTCGCAGCCTGAGATCCAGTACTCGTCGCGGATCGCGACGTCGAAGTAGTTCGCCTTGAGACGCCTGCGCCTTTGAGCTCCTGGTGCGTTGCCGCGTCTGCGAGAGAGGCGTACGGCCGCTGTCTGACGTCACGGACGCGGCCGATTCGCGCCTAGGCCGGTCACGGTCGGGCTTCCGCGCTCGATGTACATGATCCGTGTCGTGTGAGCCATGGCTGATCTCTGCGGAAACTTAGACTCGCTCGCTATGGCGTTGCCCAAGAGGTTTCCCGACCGGGAGGAGATTGCTGCCGTCCGCGTCGACGCCGATCAGGTCGAGCCTGGCGAGGAGGGCTGGTGAGCCTCGGCGGGTGGCCGGGCGGGTCATGGCTCGGCGGGACATGGGGAAGCTCGTTTTCCTCGACCTCGTCGACCGCTCCGGGAAGATCCAGCTGCTCGTCGCCGAGGATCGCGCCGGGCCTGTCGATCTCGACCTCGGGGACATCGTCGGCGTCACCGGGATTCCCGCCAAGACGAAGCGCGGCGAGCCGTCGCTCGCGGTCACCGAGCTCGAGCTGCTCGCCAGAGATCCGCCGGCCGCTGCCGGACACCTTCCACGGGCTGACCGAGACCGAGACTCGCTACCGCCAGCGCTACCTCGACCTGCTGATGAGCGAGGACTCGCGCCGCGACTTCGAGGTGCGCGCGCGGATGGTCGCCTCGATCCGCCGCTACCTCGACGGCCACGGCTTCGTCGAGGTCGAGACGCCGATCCTCCAGCCGCGGTACGGCGGCGCGCTCGCCGATCCGTTCGTCACGCGCTCGAACGAGCTCGACCAGACGCTCTACCTGCGGATCGCGACCGAGCTCTACCTCAAGCGGCTCATCGTCGGCGGGCTCGAGCGCGTCTACGAGCTGGGCCGCGACTTCCGCAACGAGAGCGTGTCCCTACAAGCACGCGCCCGAGTTCACCATGGTCGAGTGGTACGAGGCCTACGCGGACTACGAGGACACGATGCGGCGGATCGAGGAGCTCGTCGAGACCGTCGCGCGCGGAGACGATCGGGACGACGAAGGTCACCTTCCGCGGGCACGAGGTCGACCTCGCCGCGCCGTGGAAGCGCGTCAAGCTCGTCGAGCAGCTCGAGGAGCGCGGGCTCTGGACGCGTGACGAGGCCGAGCTCCGCAGGCTCCTCAACGAACGGGGCGTGGACACGAGCGCGAACGACACGTGGAGCAAGCTCGTCGACCACGCGCTCAGCCACTTCGTCGAGCCCGACGCTGATCCAGCCGACGATCCTCCACGACTACCCGGTCGAGGTCTCGCCGTTCGCGCGGCCGACGGACGACGACCCGTCGATCGTCGAGCGCTTCGAGTTCTTCGTCGGCGGGATGGAGCTCGGGAACGCGTTCACGGAGATCAACGACCCCGACGAGCAGGCCGAGCGCTTCGCGCAGCAGGCTGCGGACGCGCAGGGACAGCAGGGCGACCCGGACTACGTCGAAGCGCTCGCGTACGGGATGCCGCCGACGGGCGGGCTCGGCCTCGGGATCGACCGGCTGGCGATGGTGCTCACCGGCAAGGAGAACATCCGCGACACGATCCTCTTCCCGGCGCTGCGCGAGCGGGACTAACGTTCGTCGACCGTGGGCTCGAGCGACGACTTCGACGTCGTGGTCATCTGCAGCGGCAATCGCTTCCGCAGCCCGATCGCGGAAGCCGTCCTGCGGCGCGAGGCCGAGGGCCTCCCGGTCCGCGTCCGCTCGTTCGGGACGATGGACGCTGCCCTCCGGGCACGCGCTCTCAGAGGCGATCGAGCTCGCGCCGAGCTACGGCCTCGACCTGATGTCGCACCGGTCCCGCCCGCTCGCAGGCGGGACCTGAGCGGCGCCGACCTCGTGATCGGGTTCGAGCAGATCCACGTCTCGATGGCAGTCGTCGGAGCGGGCGCGCAGCGCGAGGCGGACGTTCCTGATCACCGAGCTCGTCGCCGGCCTGGACGAAAGCGCGCCTTCGCAAGAGGACGGCGTCGTCGACCGGGCACGGGCCTGCCGTGCGGCAGGCCGACGAGGCGCGGAAAGCTGCATCCGGGACTCCGCGAGGAGATCGCGAGACCCGATCGGCGGGCCGGCTCCGCCGGCTACCGGAAGACCGCTGACGAGGTGTACCGGCTGACGACCCGGGTGGCCGAGCGCCTCTTCGGCTAGCTCGCCGGAGCGAGCCGGACGCTCTCGATCACGTCCGCGAGGATCCCGTCGAGCCCGATCGTGGGCTCCCAGCCGATCGCCTGCTCGATCTTCCCGATCGCGGGCGCCCGGTGGAACATCTCCTCCGTCACGCCGCCCTCGAAAACCTCGTCGTAGGGCACGAAGACGAGCTCGGGCTCGATCCCGTGACCTCGAGCACGCGCTCGGCGAGTGCCCGGATCGTGATCCGGTCGGTCGAGCCGAGCGTTGTAGATCTCACCGTCCGCGAGCTCGAGCAGGCCTTTGAGCGCCCGCACGACGTCGAGACGTGGCAGAAGCACCGCGTCTGGCTTCCGTCGCCGTGGATCTCGAGCGGCTCCGCCGGCCAGCGCGTTCTGCACGAAGCGCGGGATGACGTTCCCGTAGCGGCTGTTCTGCCGCGGACCGACCGTGTTGAAGAGGCGCGCGATCACGCAGGTGCAGGCCGCGCTCGTGGCGGCAGCGCCAGCGCAGGAACTCGTCCAGCGCCTTCGTGTCGGCGTACGCCCAGCGCTTCGCGGTCGTCGGCCCGTAGATCCGCTGCGCGTTCTCCTCGAGCAGGACGTCTTCCGGATGATTGCCGTAGACCTCGGGCTCGACGCGATCAGCACCGGCTTCTCGAAGCGCGCGCAGTAGTCGAGCACGTTCTCGGCGCCCTGCACGTTCGTGAGCAGCGTGCGGCCGGGCTGCTCGACGATCAGGCGTACGCCGACGGCAGCGGCCAGGTGGTAGACGACGTCGCACCGGTGCACGAGCTCGCTGACGACGGACTGCGAAAGCACGGAGTCGACCACGAGGTGGAAGCCATCGCGGTCGCGGAGCCGAGAGATGTTCGCCTCCTCGCCCGTCGAGAGGTCGTCGAGGGCAAAGACCTCCATGCCTTCGTCGAGGAGGAGGCTCGGAAGAGGTGCGAGCCGATGAAGCCGGCACCGCCGGTGACCAAAAGCCCGCATGCGCGTTCAAGATTAACGGCGCCCGCCGGGCGCGAGCGGCAGGTCGTAAAGCCTTTGTGAAACCGTGCCGATTGACTCATATGGGTCTCCGGCAGCGACAGAGGCGTGAGCTAACATGACCCTCAGTCCGTCGTTCTACCGTTAGGGAGCGGTTGATCTCTTGTTCGAACGTTTCACCGAGAGAGCGCGCCAGGTAGTCGTCCTCGCACAGGACGAGGCCAGGGCGCTCAAGCACAACTACATCGGCACCGAGCACATCCTCCTCGGCCTCCTCCGCGAGGAGGAGGGGCTCGCCGCGCGCGTGCTGGAGTCTCTGGACATCACCGTCGAAGAGGTGCGGGCCCAGATCGCCCGCATCGTCGGCCAGGGCGACGAGGTGACGACCGGCCAGATCCCGTTCACGCCGCGCGCGAAGAAGGTGCTCGAGCTCGCGCTGCGCGAGGCGCTCTCGCTGGGCCACAACTACATCGGCACCGAGCACATCCTCCTCGGCCTCGTCCGTGAGAACGAGGGCGTCGCCGCGCGGATCCTGCTCGACTTCGACGCCGACGCCGAGAAGATTCGCAACGAGATCATCCGCATGCTCTCCGGCCCGGGCCGGCGCCAGCAGGGCGGAGGCCGGGGAACCGGCGAGAAGGCGAAGAGCTCGAAGCTCCTCGACCAGTTCGGCCGCAACCTGACGCGGCAGGCCGCCGAGGGCAAGTCTCGACCCCGTCGTCGGCCGCCAGACCGAGATCGAGCGCGTGATGCAGATCCTCTCGCGCCGCCAGAAGAACAACCCCGTGCTGATCGGCGAGCCGGGCGTCGGCAAGACCGCCGTCGTCGAGGGCCTCGCCCAGCGGATCGCCTCGGGCCAGGTGCCCGAGCTCCTGAAGGGCAAGCAGATCTACACGCTCGACCTGGCAGCCCTCGTCGCCGGCTCGAAGTACCGCGGCGAGTTCGAGGAGCGCCTGAAGAAGGTCATGAAGGAGATCATGCAGCGGGGCGACATCATCCTGTTCATCGACGAGCTCCATAACCTCGTCGGCGCCGGCGCAGCCGAGGGCGCGATCGACGCGGCCTCGATCCTGAAGCCGGCCCTCGCGCGCGGCGAGATGCAGACGATCGGCGCGACGACGCTCGACGAGTACCGCAAGTACCTCGAGCGCGACGCCGCACTCGAGCGCCGCTTCCAGCAGATCCGCGTCGAGGAGCCGTCGGTCGACGACACCGTCGAGATCCTGCGCGGCCTGCGCGACCGCTACGAGGCGCACCATCGCTGCAAGATCTCCGACGAGGCGCTGCACGCCGCGGCGATCCTCGCCGACCGCTACATCCAGGACCGGCACCTGCCCGACAAGGCGATCGACCTCATCGACGAGGCCGCGTCGCGCATGCGCATCAAGAACGATGACCGCGCCGCCGCGCTACCGCGAGCTCGAGGAGGAGATCGACGAAGGTCCGCGGCGAGAAGGAAGAGGCGATCGAGGCCCAGGAGTTCGAGAAGGCCGCGTCGCTGCGCGACAAGGAGCGCAAGCTGACGCAGAAGAAGCGCGAGCTCGAGGAGAGCTGGCACGCCGAGGAGTCGGCCGACCAGCCGCGAGATCGGCGAGGACGAGATCGCGGACATCGTCTCGATGTGGACGGGCATCCCGGTCTTCAAGCTGACCGAGGCCGAGTCGCAGAAGCTGATCCGCATGGAGGACGAGCTGCACAAGCGCGTCGATCGGCCAGGACGAGGCGATCGTCGCCGTCTCGAAGTCGATCCGCCGCGCGCGCGCCGGGATCAAGGATCCCGAAGCGCCCGACCGGCTCGTTCATCTTCCTCGGCCCCTCGGGCGTGGGGAAGACGGAGCTGGCGCGCACGCTCGCCGAGTTCCTGTTCGGCGACGAGGACGCGATGATCCAGGTCGACATGTCGGAGTTCATGGAGAAGCACTCCGTGTCCCGGCTCGTCGGCTCGCCTCCGGGCTACATCGGCTACGACGAGGGCGGCCAGCTGACCGAGGCCGTCCGCCGCAAGCCGTACTCGGTGCTCCTGCTCGACGAGATCGAGAAGGCGCACCCGGACGTGTTCAACATCCTGCTCCAGATCCTCGAGGACGGGAAGCTGACCGACGCCCAGGGGCGCAAGGTCGACTTCCGGAACACGATCGTGATCATGACGTCGAACATCGGCGCCGCTTCCATCTCGAAGAACCAGTCGCTCGGCTTCTCGATCGGCGACGACTCCGGCCTCTCGTACGACGACATGAAGGAGCGCGTCATGGGCGAGCTGAAGAAGGTCTTCCGGCCCGAGCTCCTGAACCGCATCGACGAGGTCATCGTCTTCCACAAGCTGACGAAGGAAGAGATCAAGGTCATCGTCGACCTGCTGATGAAGCGGCTGCGCGACCAGATGGGCGATGCACGCCGCCGACGATCGCGCTCACCGACGAGGCCAAGGAGCTGCTCGTCGAGAAGGGCTACGACCCGACCATGGGCGCCGAGGCCGCTGCGCCGCGCGATCCAGCGCTTCATCGAGGATCCGCTCGCCGACTTCGTGCTCGGGCGCGAGATCACCGCCAGGCTCGACGATCCTCGTCGACAAGAAGCGCGACTCCGACGACGAGGTCGAGATCACCATCATCCCGGGCGCTCCGCCCGAGGACATGGACAAGGTCACCGTTCCGCCCGAGGAGCCCGTCGCCGAGGGCGACGACGACTCGACGAGCCGGCCGAGAGTAGCCTTCGCGCCTGGCGCCAGCGCGGTTCTTGCGCGCCAGAGGGCGTCAGAGCCTGATGTTTAAATCCCTAGAACGAGGGATTGTGAAAAAGACAATCACCCTTTATGGTGAGTCGGCGGCCGGTGCAGCTATAGTAAGTTAACTGGTCGATTTAATCAAATAACCGAAGGGTTTGGGGTACTGCGGCATGAGGTGGAACTGCGGCATCGCGTGGAAGAGCAGTGCGCGCTCGGACGCGAAGAGTGCTGGTCAGAGGCGAATTTCGTGGCTCGTTGCGGCGGGAATCGTGCTCTCGGCTCTGTTTCTCGCACCGGCGGCGACGTCACGGAACGGACAGCATCGGGCCGGGAAGTCTCGACCGGCCGACCGGCGGACTACCGCACACCGGCGATGCGCTGAATCGCACGCACTGGAAGGTGCAGGTCGGGGATTCGATCACCGCACAGATCCAGAACGTCACGGATGCGAATCTCCAGGGCGCGACCGAGGCGGATGTCGTGATCAAGAGCTCCGAGCGGGGCAACACGACGGTTCACGGCACGAAGTCCGGGACGACGATCACGTTCTCCTGGGTCGTGCCGAGAACGCCTGCGCGACGATCGATCGTCGCCTACGGGCCCGTTGGATCGAATCCGACCGGGAACAACTCGAACAACGACATCATCCGGCAGCTCTTCCAACCGCCGGGGAGTCAGGCGGTCGCCGGCTTCGCGGCTGTGGACTGGGCAGCGGCAACGTGATCGACTGCCATCTGCCGCCTGCCACGCCGCCACCGCCGCCTCCGCCTCCGCCTCCGCCTACCGCCACCTCCGCCTCCGCCATCTCCGCCTCCGCCACCTCCGCCTCCGCCTCCGCCTCCGCCTCCGCCTCCGCCTCCGCCTCCTGCCGCCTCCGCCACCGCCGCCTCCGCCACCACTCCGCCTCCGCCTCCGCCGCCTCCTCCGCCTCCGCCACCTCCGCCTCCTCCTCGCCTCCGCCTCCGCCACCTCCGCCGCCTCCGCCACCGCCTCCTCCGCCTCCGCCACCTCCCTCCGCCTCCGCCACCACCTCCGCCGCCACCTCCGCCGCCGCCTCCGCCACCCCCGCCACCTGCCACCGCCTCCCGCTGCCACCGCCTCCTCCGCCTCCGACCGCCTCCTCCGCCACCGCCACCGCACCGCCGCCACCTGCGCAGAAGGTCAAGCACAGAAGCGGTGCCCAAAGGGCATGAAGCGCGTGCACCTCAAGCACGGCAAGCTGGGCAAGTGCAAGCGCGTCAAGCGGGCCAAGGGAGTCGCCTTCAAGCAGCCTCCGTTCACCGGCTAGAGCTCGAGACAGGACCGGCGCGCCGAAAGCGCGCCGGTCGCTCCTCTGTAAGCGCTCGCCGACGGCCTCTATGCTGGAGCGGTGAGCGAGACCAAGTTCCTGCTGCCCGAGTCGGAGATCCCGACCGCGCTGGTACAACATCGCGTCCGACATGCCGAACCGGCCGCAGCCGGTCCTCCACCCGGGGACGGGCGAGCCGGTCGGCCCCGACGACCTCGCGCCGCTCTTCCCGATGGAGCTGATCCTCCAGGAGGTCAGCACCGAGCCCGAGGTCGCGATTCCCGACGAGGTGCTCGACATCTACAGGCTCTGGCGGCCGACGCCGCTCTACCGCGCGCGAACGCCTGGAGCAGGCGATCGGCACGAGGTCGCGCATCTTCTACAAGTACGAGGGCGTCAGCCCGGCGGGGAGCCACAAGCCGAACACCGCCGTCGCGCAGGCCTACTACAACAAGGCGGAGGGCCGGACGCGGCTCTCGACCGAGACCGGCGCCGGCCAGTGGGGCAGCGCGCTCGCGTTCGCGTGCAAGCTCGTCGGGCCTCGAGTGCAAGGTCTACATGGTCAAGGTCTCGTACGAGCAGAAGCCGTTCCGGCGCTCGCTGATGCAGGTCTGGGGCTCGGAGGTCGTGGCGAGCCCGTCCGACGAGACCGAGGCGGGCCGCAAGGTGCTCGCGGAGCACCCTGACTCGCCGGGCAGCCTCGGGATCGCCATCTCGGAAGCCGTCGAGGACGCGGCGGGCCGCGACGACACCGCGTACTCGCTCGGCAGCGTCCTCAACCACGTCCTGCTGCACCAGACCGTGATCGGCCAGGAGGCGCTCGAGCAGATGGAGCTCGCGGGCGCGTTCCCGGACGTCGTCGATCGGCTGCGTCGGCGGCGGCTCGAACTTCGCCGGGCTCGCGTTCCCGTTCCTGCGCGAGAAGATCGCGGGCAAGGAGATCGACGTCCTCGCCTGCGAGCCGGCCGCCTGCCCGACGCTCGACGCGCGGCCCTTCGCCTACGACTTCGGCGACACGGTCAGCCTGACGCCGCTCGTCCCGATGCACACGCTCGGCCACGACTTCGTGCCGGCGCCGATCCACGCGGGCGGCCTCCGCTACCACGGCGTCGCGCCGCTCATCTCGCAGCTGGTGCTGGACGGGCTGATCCGCGCCGAGGCGTACCTGCAGAAGGACGTCTTCACCTCGGCGGTCGAGTTCGCAGGCGCGGAGGGATCGTCCCGGCGCCCGGAGTCGGCCCACGCGATCCACGGAGCGATCGAGGCGGCACGCCAGGCCGACGAGGCGGGCGAGGAGCGGACGATCCTCTTCAACCTCTCGGGCCACGGCCACTTCGACATGGCCGCGTACGACAACTTCTTCGCCGGGAAGCTCGAGGACGTCGCGCTCGACGAGGGCGAGATCGAGCGCGCTCTGAAGGCGATCGAAGGCCTGCCGCAGCCGGCATAGCAGGCGTTCCGTTTTCGGGCAACGCCCGGAAATTGACACGTCTGAAACAAAGGTAGTAGCTTCAGAGTGCCCTGCGGGGCACACGGGGGAGAGAAGGAGAAGGGTTCTGGGGCAGCGAGTCTCAGACCTGCGGCGACGCCAGAGCCCTGAGGGTTCCGGGCACCGCCTGCGCGGGCTCCTTCTCGCGGCTCTTGGCGTAGTCGTCTTCCTGCTGCCCGCGGGCGCGAGCGGACGACCCGCGCGCCCCGACAGTTGGGACGGTCACGCCGATCATCTACGGGACGCAGGGCACCAACGGCTGGTACGTGACCAACGTCACCGTCAACTGGGTGGTCCAGCCGCTCGGGTACCTGACGACCGAGGGCTGCGATGCGCGGACGCTCGCCGCAGACACGGTCAACACGGACTTCACATGCACTGCGACGTGGAGCGACGGCGACCGCATCCTCGACGATCCACATCCATCGCGACGCGACGCCTCCGACCGTGGCCGTCACTCCCGACCGCGCTCCCGACGCGAACGGCTGGTACAACCACGCGGTCGCGTTCACGCTTCACGCGGCGCGCCGATCCGACCTCGGGGATCGCCGCCTGTAGCCGCGTCGCGTACGCTGGGCCCGACAATCCGAACGCGCGTCCGTCACGGGGCACTGCAGTGACAACGGCCGGGAACGTGACGTCCAGTCGACGCACGCCGCTCAAGTACGACGCGACGCCGCCCGACGGTCACGAGTTCGAGCTCACAGGCTCGCAAAGGGCGGCAGCTCGGCTGCACTGGACGAGGCTCGGCGGACGTGAAGTCCTCGATCCAGCTCCTGCGCGCGCCCGGCCTGAAGGGCGCTGCGCAGAGCGTCGTCTTCAGCGGCGCAAGGCTGTCGAAGCGGCTTCGCCGATCGCAGGCTCCAGCCCGGCCGCCAGTATCAGCTACCAACTGACTGCCACCGACGACGCGGCCAATCAAGAGCGACGAAGACGATCGACTTTCGTCGCTCGAGGAGCGCTGCTCGATCCCGGCTCCGGCGAGCGGGTCACGAAGCCGCCGCTCCTCGTCTGGGCGGCCGAGCGCGGCGCCAGCTACTACAACGTCGATGCTCGTCCGGGGCCGCCGCGTGTTCAGCGCGTGGCCCACGCAGCGCGCGGCTGCAAGCTGCCGCGCGCCTGGACGTACCACGGTCGTCGCTACAAGCTGCGGCCGGGCTCGTACCGTTGGTTCGTTGTGGCCCGGATTCGGCTCGCTCTCTGCCGGGCAGTACGGGAAGATGCTCGGCGGCAGCACCTTCACGTTCGGAGGCTCGGGCTAGGAGGCGGCGTGCGCAGACACCGACTGCTGCTCGTCCTCGGTGTCTGCGCGCTGCTGCTGACGCCGAGCGCGGCCGGCGGCCCGGCTGTCCCGGGCGACCCGACGCCGCCGGTGGTCACGCCGCACTTCTTCGGGACGCAGGGCCTGAACGGCTGGTGGGTGATCGAACGTCACGCTCAACTGGACGGTCGAGGATCCGGAGTCGCAGATCCTCGAGACCCGCGGCTGCGACGCGGTCACGCTCACCACCGACACCGTCGGCACCTCGTTCACGTGCTACGCGAGGAGCGACGGCGGCGAGACGACGGTCACGGTCACGATCAGGCGTCGACAAGACCGGCCCTGTGGTCACCGCCACGCCGTCCCGCTCGCCCGACTCGAACGGCTGGTACAACCACGGCGCTCTCGGTCAGCTTCAGCGGCACCGACGCGACCTCGGGGATCGATTCCTGCGTGCCGCCGCAGAGCTACTCGGGCCCGGACAACGCGAACGCGTCGGTCACCGGCTCTTGCCGTGACCGGGCCGGGAACGTGACCGTCAGGACCTTCGCGCTCGAGCTACGACGCGACGGCGCCGACAGGTGACCGGGGCGAGCGCGTCTCGCTCGCCGGACCGACACGCAGGCTGGTACAACCACGCGCTGACGGTCACCTTCGCGGGGCACCGACGCGACCTCCGGGATCGACACCTGCACGCAGACGAGCTACTCCGGCCCCGACTCGCAGAACGCGTCGGTCACCGGCACCTGCCGCGACCGGGCGGGAACACGAGCGCGAGCAGCAACTTCGGCTTCCAGTACGACGACACCGGCCCGGCGGTGACCGCGACGCCGTCGCGCAGCCCCGACGCGAACGGCTGGTACAACCATCGCGCTGACGGTCAGCCTTCAGCGGCACCGACGCGACCTCGGGGATCGACACGCTGCAGCGCGCCGCAGAACTACTCGGGCCCCGACAACGCGAACGCCTCGGTCACCGGCTCCTGTATCGACCGGGCCGGAAACAGCACGCAGCGCACGTTCGGGCTCAGCTACGACCTCGACGGCGCCGCAGGTGACCGGGTCGACCCCGTCGCGGAGCCCGGACTCGAACGGTTGGTACAACCACGCGTTCACGGTCACCTTCGCGGGCACGGACGCGATGTCGGGGATCGACTCGTGCACGCAGACGACGTACTCGGGGCCTGACGACGCGACCGGAACCGTCAACGGCACGTGCCGCGACCGGGCGGGCAACACGAGCGCGAGCAGCGCATTCAACTTCCAGTACGACGCCACCGGCCCCGTCGTCACGGCCACGCCGAGTCGGGCTCCCGATTCGAACGGCTGGTACAACCATGCGCTGACGGTCGGCTTCGCGGGCACGGACGCAACCTCGGGAATGGGTTCAGCTGCGTGGCGCCGCAGGGCTACTCGGGGCCCGGACAACGCCAACGCGTCGGTCTCCGGCTCTTGCCGCGACCGGGCCGGGAACACGACGGTCAAGGAATTTCGCGCTGAGCTACGACGCGACCGCGCCGACGGTGACCGGGGCGAACGCCTCGCGCGGGCCCGACCACGCACGGCTGGTACAACCACACGCTGTCGATCGCCTTCGCCGGGGCGGACGCGACCTCGGGGATCGATTCCTGCACGCAGGCGAGCTACTCGGGCCCCGACTCGCAGAACGCCTCGGTCTCCGGCACGTGCCGTGACCGGGCGGGGAACACGAGCGCGAGCTCGGGCTTCGGCTTCCAGTACGACGAGACCGGCCCGGTCGTGACCGCCACCCTTCGCGCAACCCGGACTCGAACGGCTGGTACAACCATGCGCTCTCGGTCAGCTTCGCCGGCACCGACGTAACCTCCGGGATCGAGTCCTGCGTCCCGCCGCAGGGCTACTCCGGCCCTGACTCGCAGAACGCTTCCGTCTCCGGCTCGTGCGTCGACCATGCCGGGAACACGAGCGTCCGCTCGTTCGCGCTCAGCTACGACGGGACCGGTCCGACGGTCACCGCCACTCCCGGACGTAATCCCGACTCGAACGGCTGGTACAACCACGCGCTGACCGTCTCGCTTCAGCGGGACCGACGCGATGTCCGGGCTGGACTCCTGCGTCGGCCCTCAGACGTACTCAGGGCCGGATTCGCAGAACGCCTCGGTCTCCGGCTCTTGCTCGCGATCGCGCCGGAAACACGACCGTGAACGTGTTCTCGCTGGAGCTACGACGCCACCGGGCCGGTCGTGACTGCGACTCCGGGCCGCGCTCCCGACTCGAACGGCTGGTACAACCACGCGCCTCCTCGTCACGTTCACCGGGAACGGATCGCGACGTCAGGCGTCGACAGCTGCGTGCCGCCGCAGACGTACTCCGGGCCCGACGAGGAGAACGCGTCGGTCAGCGGCTCCTGCCGTCGATCGCGCGGGAACACGACCGTGGAGGCGTTCGGGCTCAGCTACGACGCCACAGGCCCCGTGGTCACGGCCACTCCGAGTCGGGCTCCCGATTCGAACGGCTGGGTACAACCACGGGCTCTCGGTCAGCTTCGCCGGCACGGATGCGACTTCGGGCCTGGACAGCTGCGTGCCGCCGCAGTCCTACGCCGGCCCCGATTCGGCGAACGCGTCCGTGCCGGGATCGTGTCTCGACCGGGCGGGGAACTCGACTGTCGAGGTGTTCTGCGCTCAGCTACGACGCGACCGCGCCGACGGTGACCGGGGCCAGCGCCTCGCGCGGGCCCGATCACGCAGGCTGGTACAACCACGCGCTGCTCGATCGCCTTCGCCGGGGCGGACGCGACCTCGGGGATCGATTCCTGCACGCAGGCGAGCTACTCGGGGCCCGACTCGCAGAACGCCTCGGTCTGCGGCACGTGCCGTGACCGGGCGGGGAACACGAGCGCGAGCTCGGGCTTCGGCTTCCAGTACGACGAGACGGGCCCGGTCGTGACCGCGACGCCCTCGCGCAACCCGGACTCGAACGGCTGGTACAACCACGCAGCTCTCGGTCGGCTTCGCCGGCACGGACGCGACCTCGGGCCTCGATTCCTGCGTGCCGCCGCAGTCCTACTCCGGCCCCGACTCGCAGCAACGCCTCGGTCTCGGGCTCCTGCGTCGACCATGCCGGGAACACGAGCGTCCGCGCGTTCGCCCTCAGCTACGACGGCACGGCGCCGCAGGCGTTCGGCGCTCCGGCCCGCCAGCCGGATTCGAACGGCTGGTACAACCAGGCGATCCGGGTCGCGTTCGACGGCACGGACGCAACGTCGGGGATCGACGCCTGTACCGCGCCGCAGGTCTACTCGGGCCCGGACGCTGCGAACGCGTCGTTCAGCGGGGACTGCACCGACCGAGCCGGCGAATACCAGTGCCGCCGCGACGTTCTCGCTCGCCCATGACGCCACGGCTCCGCAGGTCGCGGCGACTCCGGGCCGGGCTCCCGACGCGAACGGCTGGTACAACCATGCGCTGACGGTCACCTTCAGCGGCGTGGACGCCACCTCGGGCATCGACAGCTGCACCAGGGCCACGTACTCCGGCCCCGACAACCCGGTTGCCTTCGTCGGCGGCTCGTGCCGCGACCGGGCCGGAAACCAGGGCACCGCGAGCATCGCGGTCAAGTACGACGGGACCGCGCCTGCGGTCCTGATGCTCGTGCCGAAGCCGGGCAAGCGCACCGCCGAGCTGATCTGGCGGACGACGCCCGACGCGCAGTCGGTGGAGCTTCTGCGCTCTCCGGGGCTGAACGGCGAGGCGCAGAGCGTCGTCTTCCGCGGCGCCGGCTCCGCGACGAGCTACCTCGACACAGGGCTCCGGCCGGGGCGCGAGTACCAGTACCGCCTCGGCGCGGTCGACCAGGCGGCGAACGAGGGCACGAAGACGCTCGACTTCGTGGCTCGTGGAGCGCTGCTCTTCCCCGGCCCGGGCGAGCAGGTCGCGAAGCCGCCGCTCCTCGTCTGGTCGGCCGTGCGCGGCGCCAGCTACTACAACGTCGTTCTCGTCCGCAGCCACCGCGTATACAGCGCATGGCCGGTGCGCGCCCGCCTCCAGCTGCCGCGCTCCTGGAAGTACCGAGGCCGGAAGTACAAGCTGCGGCCGGGCACCTACCGCTGGTACGTGTGGCCGGGTCGCGGCAAGCTCTCCGCCGGGCGCTACGGCAAGCTGCTCGGCGCCAGCTCGTTCGTCGTGAAGCGCGCCTAGCTCTGGTCTCGGATCGCCCGCGCCGACATGGCGAGGAAGGCCGCGTCGCCCAGGACGAGGACGAGGAGGGCGAGCCCGCCGAGGAAAAGAAGGCGATTCGACTCGCTCGTGCCCGCCGGAGCAGCGACGAGCGCGAGCCCGGTCGCCGGCCGGATCGTGTGTGCGAGCGCTCGGACCGCGGTCTTCACGCGGTGAGTGGCCCTGGGCGGGGCAGGTGGGCGCGCGTGCGGCTTCGGCCGTGCGCTGGTGGCTGGCCGCTGCTGTGGCGGAGCGGACGTCGTCGAAGCGATGACGGGACGCGACGTCGTCGCTGGGGTGATGGTGCGTCGACGTCGTTGCGGTGCTGGTGCTGGACGTGCTCGGAGCAGTGGCCTGTGCGACGGGAGGCGGGCTCGGGACCGAGCCTGGACGGCGCCTTGACCGGAGGCCGCTCCGGGCCCGCAGCACGAACCGCCGCGCGGCGCAGCTGCCAGACCCAGTGAAACGAGCACGGCAACGAGAGCCACCCGTGTGAGCCGCAGTCGCTGAGCTTCGACCGTCAAACCGTCCCCCTCCTGCCTTGTCATAGTGGTACTAGCCGATCCCGCGGTGGTTGTCAAACGCTCCTGTGCAGGGGTTTTCAGGACGGAGCGCTGCTCGGCGGCCTCATCCGGAAGCGGGTCGCCCAGAACCAGACGGCGAGGAACGCCAGAGTAGACGAGGCCGAGCGTCGCTCCCGATCCGAATCATCAGCCGGGGATCGCTGCTGTTCCCGGACCCGATCTGCCCACCGATCGACGGTCGTTTGGAGGACTGATCCGATGGTTCGAACGAACCGGAGTTTGAATCATGACTTTCGAGGTTGAATTCGGTGAATGAGAGGTGAAAAGGCGTGATATCACTCGCGCTGAAATAGAGTTGGCCAATTCGCGCGATCGGCTCAACGAAGCCGAAACGGACGCTGAGCTCCGGCCCGCACGGTGATACTGCGGGCGCTCGAGACCGTGATACTGCCCCATTTCTGCCGTTTTCACCGCTCCTGCGGGCGGTCCGGCCTCGCTGGGGCGGCCCCGGCGGCAACCGGCGCAAAGTATGCGACGGAGGCCGCGAGCACGATCGATGTCAGACCGAGTCTGGACCGCCGAAGCTGTCCGGCACCGGTCGATGTGACGTGAGATACAAGCGGTCGTGTGAAGTCTTGGTTCCGATAATTCGAAACCTACCCATCGCCAAAACGGATAAGTCATGAGATCGATACAACATTGCTGTCGACTTGTCGCGAATCGCGAGCTATTATCGAACGAGAAAGGAGGTAGGCGTTTCAAGATGGCAGTGATGGAAGTCGCCTTCCGGGCGGCGCCGAGACGGGGAACGAGCACGGCCGCGGAGCACGGTCGAGAGACCGAGCGCTGCGAGCGTCATGTCGTCGCGCGCCCTGCTGCACGCCTACCACCGGCAGGGAGATCTCGGCGCCCGCGACCGGCTGATCGAGGACTACCTGCCGCTCGTGCGGCGGATCGCGCGGCAGCATGCCGGGCGCGGAGAGCCGCTCGAGGACCTCGTCCAGGTCGGCTCGATCGGCCTGATCAACGCCATCGACCGGTTCGACCTCGACCGGGGGTCGATCTCGCGGCCTACGCGATTCCCAGCATCGTCGGCGAGATCAAGCGGCACCTCCGCGACCGAGTCGGTCCCGATCCGCATCCCGCGCCGGCTCCAGGAGGTCAACGCCTCGCTGAACGCGGGCGCCGCCGGGCTGGGAGCGAAGCTGCAGCGGCCTGCGACCGTCGCCGAGCTCGCCCGCGAGGCCGGCGTCGAGCACGAGTTGGCGCTCGAGGCGCTCAAGGCCCAGCGCGCGCACGAGCCGGTTTCACTCTCCGAGGACGGGAACGGCGAAGGGGAGCTGAAGTCGTCGGCCGAGGGCGGGTACGAGACGGGCGAGGACCGCGCGCTCCTGGCCAGAGGATTCCGTGCCCTCGACCAGCGGGAGCGGCGGCTCCTCCACCTCGCCTACTTCGCGGGCCTGAGCCAGGCGCGGATCGCGGGCGAGGTCGGCATCTCGCAGATTCACGTCTCGCGCCTCACACGCCGCGCGCTCGAGAAACTGCGGGTCGAGGTCGGCTCGGACTAGAAACCGATCGTCGCCCGGTCCCGTCACGTGCTCTTTGTTGCACCGAGGCGTAATATTTGAGCCTGTGAGAAGAAGGAGGGAATGGTGAAGCGCCAGACAAGCGCGGTCGATCGCTATCTCGACCTCCCGTACCACATCACCCTGGTGCAGGACGGCGAGGAGAACGGCGGGAAGTGGATCGCCGCCGCCGAGGAGCTTCCCGACTGCACGAGTCGCGCGGACACGGCCGAGGAGGCGATCGCCGGTCTCAAGGGCGCGATGGCCGCCTGGATCACCGTGGCGCTGAAGGAGGGTCGGGACATTCCCGAGCCCAGGTCGGAGGCGACGCCCAGCGGGCGTCTGCTCCTGCGCATGCCACGGACGCTGCACGCGGCGCTGACGAAGGCGGCCGAGCGCGAGAACGTGAGCCTGAACCAGTTCATCACGGATTCGCTCGCGAGCGTCGTCGGCTGGAGGCGCGGACCGACGGCGGCGGAGGCCAGCACTCAGGCGCCGATCAACCAGGAGCCAGGTGCGGGCGGTTTGACCGCGGCACCGCTCTCGAGCTCGCCGCGACCCGCGCAGCCTCGCCGGTCATGGCGGGTGCGGCCGCAGCTTCTGACCGCCGCGCTCACGGCGAACTTCGTGCTCGTCGCGATCGCAGGCACGATCGCGATCCTCGTCCTCATCGCCGCGCGGCCCTAGCGCAGCTCAGGCGGTTTCACGGCGAGGGCGCGCCCGCCGCAAGGGGCCTGCGAGCGCGGCCAGCACGTCGAGGTCGCCGCGATGCGGGACGAGCATCGTCCGCCACGGGAACGGGCTCACGCGGCGATACGTGAGCAGCGCCGCCGCGCCGCCGACCAGGAACGCCACGCTGGCCGCGGCTGCCGCTCCCGTCGCCCCGTAGGGCGGTATCAGCGCGAGATCGAGGGCGAAGCCGACGACGAGCGACACCATCGGCCCCAGAGACGACAGGCCGGGTGAGGACGACCCGACGAGGGCGCTCGAGAAGACGGCGCTGGTCGCGTAGCCGAACGTGCCCGGCAGCAGCCACAGGAACGGGATCACCGACTCGTCGAAGGCGTCGCCGAACACGGCCGGTAGCACGAAGGGCCCGAGGAGCGCCGCGACGGCCACTCCGGCTGCGGTCACGAAGATCACCGAGCGGAATGCACGCAGCGTCTCCTGGCCCCGGCGCGTGGGCTCCGTCCGTGCGATCAAGGGAAGCAGCGCAGTCGCTGCCGAGGACGGCAGGTACAGGAGCACCTCCGAGACGTTGACCGCGACCGCGTAGAAGCCGAGGGCCGCCTCCGTCGTCAGGAAGCCCATCAGGATCTGGTCGGTCCGGAAGTTCAGGAACCGCGCGAGGCTCCCACCCAGAGCCGGAGCCCGAACCCGATCTCCTCGACCAGCAACCGCCGGTCCGGGAGGCCGACGATCGTCCCGCGCCTCGAGAGCGAGATCAGGACGACTGCGCGCAACGCCTCCGTCGCCGTCCACGCGCAGGCGCGGCGCGGCCCACCGTGAGCCCCAGGGCCGGCCCAGAGGACGAACACGAGCCCTCGCGTAGACCCACGACGCGCAGCCCGTGATGAACGCCAGCTGGCGCAGCCGTTCGACGCCGATGAGAAACGAGTAGCCGGCTTCCCCACCGCGCAGGAGACGATTCCGAACGCGAGGATGACGAGCTCCGGTGTGCCCACGCCCGCGGGTTCGATTCCGCTCAGCGAGAGCCCGAGGAACGCAAGCGTTCCGGCGGTCAGGCCGGCGCTCAGGAAGTACAGGAGCGCATTCGCGAGTAGGACGGGCCGTCTGGCCGGGTGCCGCGCCGAGAGCACCGTGGTCGCCTCACCGACTCCGAGCCCGGCCATGTGGGCGACGACGAGCGCCGCGACCGTGATGAAGGCGACCGTCCCTCGGCCGGCGGGTCCGAGGCCGCGCGCGACGATCAGCACCGCGACGAAATAGCCGCCGTTGCCGCCGATCTTCGCCCAGAAGAGGTTCGCCGAGCCGCTCGCGAGCGGGTCGAAGCCGCGCGCGGCCGCCTCCGGCTTTCCGGCCCGCAACGTCAACGAGCGCCGCAGGACGTGCTGGTCGAGTTGCCGCTCACGCCGGTTCCGTCTCGGCACGGCCCGCGCGCCGCTTTCGTCGTAGGCCGACTGTTCGCGGACGAGCGCCTCGTCGCCGGCCCCGCAGCCGAGGTTCCGGCGGACGACGTTGTCGGATGTCCCCTGGAGGACGATCGCCGGCCGCGCGCCGCCGACGAAGGTGTTGCCGACGATCTGGTTGCCGTCGCTCCCGACGTCGACGAACAGGCCGCCCCTCGTCGCGGAGACGATCCGGTTCGACGAGAACGTGTTGCGGGTCGAGCCCTGTCCGTCGTGCCACCACTCGACGTTGATCCCGGTCCGCGCACCCGAGACGACGTTCCTCGCGAAGAGCGAGTCGTGCGTCGAGTGCTCGAGGTAGATCCCCGTGCGCGTGTCGCGGATCCTGTTCCCGACGATCGTCGTCCTCGTCGAGGAGCCGACGGTCTCGATGCCGTCCCAGCGTGCGCGCACGACCGTGTTGCCGATGATCGCGGCCTCGACGCCGCCGGTCCAGATGCCGCCCTCGTCCGTCCCGCACTTCGGCGTCGTGTTCGGCGCGTAGTAGCAGCGGTCGCGGGCCGGGTTGCGGATGTCGCTGACGACGTTGTCGAGCGCGAGGCCGTGCAGCGCGGCCGCGGGCCGCCCGTACTCACGCTGTGCGAGCAGGATCCCGTGCGACCGGAAGCCGCGGATGCGCGTGCGGATGACGCTCGTGTCGCGGGAACGGTCCGATCCGAGGGCGAAGACTCCGACCTGGGCGCTCCCGTCGCCTTCGATCACCGAGTCCTGCACGGAGACGTTCGAGTAGGCGCCCCAGACGTTCACGCCGTCCTGCCGTACGTGGGTCAGACGGAGCCGGCTCAGCCGCACGTTTCGGGAGCCGTCGAAGACCGCGACGGCAATTCCCCGGCCCGGCCCCGGGCCGCCGCCGTCGACGGTGAGGTTCGAGATCGCGATGTTCCGGCCCCGGGCGACGAGCACGGCGAAGTAGGACGCACTGGGAGCGGTGATGACGGTCCGCGGCCCCGAGCCGATGAGGCGGGCGCCGTCTCCGATCCTCACGTCGCTCAGGCGGTACTGCCCTGGCGCGAGGCGGACGGTGACGTGTCCGCGGCGCAGCGCTGCGAGCGCGCGCTCCAGGCCGTTGCCGGGCGACGTCGTCAGAGCCTGCGTCCGGAACCGATCGGTCGTGAGCGCGACCGGGCGGGTCGAGGACCGCCGGCCCTGGTTGTCGACCGCGGCCACGGTGAGCGTGTGCCGACCGGGCCGGACGAGCCCCGGGTTCAGCGTGAGCGTGTACGGCGCGATCGTGTCCGAGCCGAGCGGCGCACCGTCCAGCAGGAACGTCACGGCTGCGATGCGTCCCGAGCGAGCCGTGGCGCTCGCCTTCAGCGTCGTCGGGCGGCCGACCGTGCCGGGGGCGCCGATCAGCCCGACTGAGGGCCCGCCGGACGGGGTACTTGAGAGGAAGGCGCCCGACGCGCGAGAATGTGACGGTTCACTGCGGCCATTCTGGCGAACGATCGCGAGAGTCACCACTGCCGCTGCAACGAGACATACGAGGGCAACTGCCGCCACTCTTGCGCCCCGGGACGAGACCCAGCGCGGGGCGGAGAACATATGACGCGCCGTGGGACGAGCGCTATCGTCAGAAGCCATGGCGGACCGGAGAGTGATGGACGACGGCGTCGGACGATACACAGCGCCCGAGCTTCCGCCGGACGATCCGGTCGAGGTGGGCCGGTACCTCGACGCCTTCAAGCGCAGCCGCTGGCTGATCGCGCTCATCGTCGTCGGCGTCACGGCTGCGGTCTTCGTGATCTCGCTGCTCCTGCCCAAGACGTACCAGGCGACCTCGAAGCTCGCCCTCAATCCGACCGCACCGTCGGTGTCGGCGTCGGGGGACGCGCAATCGACCCAGCGCGACCTGGCGACCGTGCGCGTCCTGCTCACGACACGGGAGCTCCTCGCCGCCGCGGCGAAGACCGGGCTCGCCGGGGAGACAGTCGACTCGCTTCGCAACAAGGTGACCGCGAGCGTCGACCAGGACGCGAACGTGATCAACATCGTCGGCACCGACGACACGGCCCGCGGCGCGGCTGCGATCGCCAACGGGGTCGCAGCCACGTTCCTGGCCCGCGAGCAGCGTCAGCAGCAGCGGCAGGTGAAAAGCACGCGCAACCGTCCTGAACAAGGAGATCGCCGACCTCCAGGCGTCGAGCACGCCGCTGAACGCGACCGCGATCGCGTCGCAAATCGCCACCGTCCGCCAGCAGTTGGTCGATCTCACCGTCACCGCGAACAGCGGCCCTGCGCTGCAGCTCGCCGAGCGCGCGCAAGCGCCCAGCTCCCCGAGCTCCCCGAAGCCCGTCCGCAACGCGATCTTCGGGCTCTTCGCGAGCCTGTTCATCGCCGCGCTGGTCGTCCTCGCGCGGGCACAGCTCAGGCCGCGCGTGAGCGGCTCCCGGGAGCTGGGCCGGCTGCTCGACCTGCCCGTGATGGTCGAGATCCCGTTCGTGCGGCGGCGCTTCGGCCACTCCCCAACACCCTGAGCGCGATCGAGTACGAGGCCTACCAGACGCTCCAGGCGACGCTGCGGATGCAGCTTCCGCCGGACAGCCAGCGAACCGTCCTCGTGACCAGCGCGCTGCACGGGGAAGGCAAGACCGAGGTGACCGCGGCGCTCGGCCTCGTTCTCGCCCAGGCGGGCCAGAGGACCTGGCTCGTGTCCGCGGACATGCGCTGGCCGCGGCTCCACGAGCTCTTCGACGTCGCCCAGACCCCCGGGCTCGCCGAGGTGCTCGCCGGCGGCCGCCAGGGTGAAAGCGCAGTCACCGTCGGGCGCCCGCCAGGGCTCGCGGGAGAACGGAGGCCGCCTGCACGTGCTCGCCAGCGGGCAGAGGCCGCCCGACCCGGCACAGCTCCTCGCCGGAGGCGCGCTCGACGGCTTCTTCGACGACATCAAGGAGTCCGAGTACGACTACGTGCTCCTCGACGGGCCGCCGCTCCTCGGGCTCGTCGACAGTCAGGTGCTCGCCCAACGGGTCGACAGGGTGATCGTCGTCTGTCGGCCGGATCGCCTGACCTCGGGGAACGCGATCGACATGCGTGAGCTGCTGCAACGGCTTCGGGCTCCTGCTCTCGGCCTGGTCGTCATCGGCGGCCGAAGCTCGCCGATCTCCTATTTCGAGAGCTAGTCGGCGACCACGCCTGCCCGGGTGAGCCCTGGGCCGGCCGTGCGGCGCCCGCCCAGATGAGCGCGGCGAGCAGCCAGAAGTGTCGCCAGTGCAGCGTGTCGATGAACACGCTGTTCGCAAGAAGCCCGCACCAGGCCGCGAGTAACGCGGCCGAGCCGATGCCGTAGGTGTCGCGGCCGAGGATCGCGTTGCGGCTCGCGAACATGAGCGTCAGGAGCAGCAGCGCGAGCAGGACGAGCAAGCCGAGCACGCCTTCCTCGGAGAGCGCGCGGACGTAGGTGCTGTGCGCGGAGATCGGCGAGACCTTCTCGAACTGGCCCGGCCCGATTCCCAGCGGGTACTTGACGGCCAGCTCGATGCCGGAGTGCTGGAGCGCCGAACCGCTGGGTGTCGTACGTCTGCAGGCGCGCTCGCTCGCTCAGGAACGTGAACGACGACGTGACCGCGAGGGCCGCGAAGAGCACGGCCGCTGCCGAGACGCCCGCGACGACGAAGGTCAGCGCTCTGCGCCCGCCGCCGCGCCGCAGGGACAGCACGACGAACATGACGAATACGCCGATGACGTAGTTCAGCCAGGCGGCGCGGGAGAAGGCGAAGAGAATGCCGATCGTCAGGATCGAGAGCCCCACGAGCTTCGTCGTGAGGCGCGCGCGGAGCAGGCGCGGAGAGACCGTCTCCTCGAGCAGCATCAGGGCAGGTGGGACGAGGAACGGCCCGAGCACGTTCGGGTCCTTGAAGAGGCCCTTTGCGCGCGGGCCGAAGACGAGGAGGTCATGGCCGGGGAAGGCGACGAAGAGCGCCAGCACCGCTATGGCGGCCGAGAGCACCGCGGCCGCGATGTAGGCCCGCAGGACGACCCGCGCGGTAGTCGGGGAGTGGACGTACCCGGTCAGCCAGCAGGCGAAGATGACGAGGTAGAGCGTGATCGCGAAGAACGTCGCTGCGCGCCCGACGTCGATCAGCTCCACCGAGGCGAGCATGTTCAGCGCGAGGAACACGCTCAGCAGGACGACCACGATCAGCGGGACGCGGCGGATGTAGAACCGGCCGGTCACGAACGCGACCGCGATCACCACGAACAGGATCAGATCGGCGGGAGCGGGCTCGATGCGGACCGCGGCCAGGAGGAAGATGCCGAGCCCGACGGCGACGTCGTAGCGGGCGAGGGCGAGCGCGAGCGTGCCGAGGAGCCCGACCCCGAAGGCGAGGACCAGCGTCAGCGGGAGTGGATGCTTCGAGAGAGCGACTCCGGTGGCGACCGCGAACAGGAGCAGCCCGGCGGCGCCTGCGAGCCGGCCCGCGCTGCGCGCGGCAAACCCGGTGGGGCCGCGCACTGCGGCTGAATGCGCGGCGCTCACGCTTCTGTACGCTCCGCGCCATGCCGGGCGCGACCCCGCGTCCACGAGTCCTCCTGGTGATCACCCTGGCCGAGGTCGGCGGCGCCCAGTCGTATGTGGCCGCGCTCCTCCCGGCGCTCGCCGAGCGCTACGACGTCGTGCTCGCCGCCTACGGGGAGGGCCCGCTCATCGAGGAGGCGGCGCGAGCGGGAGCGCGTTTCGTCCCTCTGCAGCACGTCCGGCGGCCGATCAATCCGGTGCGCGATCTCGCCGGCCTGGTCGAGCTGATCGCTCTCCTCCGACGCGAGCGGCCCCAGATCCTGCACGCGAGCAGCTCGAAGGCCGGAGTCCTCGGCCGTCTCGCCGCGGTGGCAACCCGCGTGCCGATCCGCTTCTTCACCGTCCACGGTTGGGCCTTCTCCGCGTACTCCGGCCTGGCTTCCCGCCTGTACCGCGTCTCGGACCGGCTCATGGCCCCGCTGACGACCGTGACGATCTGCGTCTCCGAGACCGAGCTCGCCGCGGGGCTCGAGGCAGGCACGTGCAGCGCCGAGCGCAGCGTCGTGATTCACAACGCGGTCGACGTGGCCTCCGCTCCCCGTTCGCGCCACGACCGGGCCACGCCGCGGCTGATCGCAGTCGGCCGGCTGAAGGCGCCGAAGGACTTCCTGACGCTGATCCGCGCGCTCGCCGCGCTGGCCGACCAGGAGTACGAGGCTCTGATCGTCGGCGACGGCCCCGACCGGAGCGAGGTCGAAGCCGAGATCCAGAGGCTCGGGCTCGAGGACCGCGTCCAGCTGGCCGGCGAGCGCGGCGACGTCCCGGAGCTCCTCGCCGGGTCCGACGTCTTCGTGCTCTCGAGTCGGTCCGAGGGCCTGCCGGTGTCCGTGCTCGAGGCGATGGCGGCGGAGCTGCCCGTTGTCGCGTCGCGCGTCGGCGGGCTTGCGGAGCTCGTCGTCGACGGCGAGACGGGCATCCTCGTTCCGCCCGGAGACGAGGCGGCCCTGGCACAGGCTCTCGGTCGACTCCTCGAAGACAGCGAGCTGCGGCGGAGGCTCGGCGCTGCGGGACGTGCCCGCGCCGAGTCCTCGTTCGACCTGTCTGCGTTCCGGCGTGCCCATCTCGAGCTCTACGACCGGCAGCTCGGCCTAGCCGGCGCTGTAGCGGAGCCGCCGGTAGAGCCCGCGGAGCGGCGGTGAGGAGTCGTGGCCGCCGCCGAGCTTGGCCCTGAAGTCGAGCAGACTGTCCCGCGCGTCGACCTGGCGGCGGCGCAGGGCGAACCGATCGGTCGAGCGGTCGTTGACGCCGGGCTCGCAGGTGAGGGCGATCCGGTAGCCCGCCTCGGCGGCGATCCGCTCCTCACGCTCGCCGTAGAGCCCCGACGGATAGGAGAACGCACGCACGACGCGGCCGAGGTGGTTCTCGAGCTCCCGCTTGGAGCCCGCGATCTCCTCCTCGGCGGCCGCGTCGTCGAGCGCCGGCAGGTTGGGATGCGTCAGCGAGTGCGCCTCGAAGCGGAGCGTGCCGTCGCGATCGAGCTCGACGATGTCCTCCCAGGCCAGCAGCGGTGGCTGCTCCTCGCGGTACCACGGGAAAGGCGTCCTGCCGTCCGTCACCGCCGGAGCGACGAAGACGGTCGCGTTGAAGCCGTGCTCGGAGAGGATCGGAAGCGCATGCTCGGCGACGTCGAGGAAGCCGTCGTCGAAGGTCAGCGCGACGGTCCGCGGCGAGCGGCTTGCCCGACTCGAGGAGGTCGATCGCGGACAGGACGTCGACGACGCGGTACGCCTCGGAGGCGAGGTAGTCCATCTGCTCGGCGAACGAATCAGGCGCGACCGCGAGCTCGTCCCGGTCGTTGGCGACCCGGTGGTAGAAGAGGATCCGCAGGCCGCTCGTGTCCAGGCGCCCGCGAGTCCGCATCAGCCAGGCTGCCGACCTGGCTCGTCCCGCCGGCCTTGGCCAGATAGAACGCGGCGCTCACGAGCCGCCGCCGAAGCGGAGCAGCCGCCGGGCCGGCGCCAATCCTTCGTAGTAGAAGCGGCGGATCGCGGGGACCGCTTGGCCAAGCGCCGCAGCCGCACGCCGTTCAGCCGCGCGGAGACGACGACCTTGCCGGCGACGCTCTCCGCAAGCCCGAGTCCCTCGTGGAGCGGCTCCGTGCGGTCGGTGAGCTCGACCTTGTAGCGCTCCAACCCCCGAGGAACTCGATCCGCGTCGCCCCGTCGGCGAATGCGTACTCCAGGGCGTCGAACCGGTTCACGAGCCCCGGGGAGAAGCGGTAGAGCTCGGGGTCGAAGGCGAGCCGGTAGCAGTGCATCGTTCCCTCGAGCGCGAGGTTGTAGGCGAAGGCGATCGGCCGGCCGTCGAGCCTGAGGGTCACGATCTGCGGCACTTCGAGGCTCCGCGATGGCCGCCGCTGCCTCCCGGTGGAACTGCTTGCCCGCCTCGGTTCCGGAAGTCGGAGCGATCCGGTCTGCCCTCCCAGCGAAGCGCATGCAGCTCGAAGGCTTCCTCCAGAGCCGGGGCGAGCTCTTCGCGAGTCCGCGCGACGGTTGTCTCGATCGTCCCCAGCTTCGCGAGCTGGCGTATCCGCCGGCGGTGTAGCGCGCGCTGTTTCGACGAGAGCCGCGTCGCGTAGTAGGTCTCCCAGTCGACGCCGTTGAGCTCGAGGACAGGCGCCTCCGCGCGAACGATCAGCTGGAGGCGCGACGGGCCGAGAGCCTTCGCCAGGCGGCTCGAGCCGGGGAGGCCGTGGAAGTCCGCGTAGTCGTACTTCGTCGCCAGCGCACGTTCGGCGAGCGCCGCGCCGACGCCTGCCTTCTCTCCGTCCGCGAGCAGCAGGTCTGCGAGCGTGACCTGCTCCGCGCCCAGGAACGTGAGGACGCCGACCCCGTGCCGGTGCTGAACGCAGAGCGGCAGGGCGCCGACGAGCTTGTCCCCTCGATACGCGACCTGCACGGCCAGCTCGCTGTCCTCGCCGAAGTAGCGCCACCACGCGACGAGCCAGGCATGCAGGAGATGCGGGCTCGGCCGCGGCATCGCCCGCACGAGGTCGTCCCAGGAGTCGCCGAGCGCGGCGAAGCCCTCCGCGGTCGAGATCGTCTCGAATGTCACTCCGGGTGGAGCGAGCGAGCTCACGTCAATGAAGATTCTCCGAGCGGGGCTCGTTGAGCCTTCACACTCGCGAGAAATCTCTGCACGTCCTCCTCGTTGCGCAGGATGGCGACCTGTTGACGCTTGCTCGCGCCGGGCAAGGTCGGCGAGCACCTCGGGCCGGACGACCCTCCGGTAGGCCCAGATGAAGTTGAGGAATCTCGGGAACGCCCGGTAGAACGGGGCCGGCTTGCAGTCGGCGGGCATCTCCGGCCCGTCGGCGGAATCGAGCCTGCGTTTCGTCACGCGCCAGATCGACGTCAGCGGCGAGACGTCCATGAACACGATCGCGTCCGCTGCGTCCAGCCAGAGGTTGGCGTCGATCCTCCCTCCTGGATGCCGTCGGCGATCCAGGAGTCGCGTTCGAGCTCCCTGAGCTGGATCTCCTGCCACTCGGCATCCGGCGTGGCGACCCAGCCCGGCTTCCAGTAGAGCCGGTCGAGGTGGATCACCGGCACGTCGAGGAGCCTGGCGAGCTGTCGGCCGATCCAGGACTTGCCCGCGCCTGCCGGACCGAGGAGTGCGATGCGCTTCACGAGACAAGGATGGAACTCGTTCACGCTCAGGGCAAGGGCTCACTCGCCGCGGCACTTGGGTATATGGATCGATGGAGAGAGGGACATGGCGGCTCATATGCATGACACGGGGGAATTCGCGGTCCGTTCGCCTGCGGGCCAACTGACGCCGCTCCTCGACAACCTGTTCGGATGGATCGACGCGAGGCGCGCGGCCGAGATCGGTCGGGCGGCGACGATCTGGATGCCGGTCTTCGTGCTCACCTTCGCGCAGATGTCCTCGGCACTTGCGACCGTCGCCGTCTCCTCGCTCGTCGCCGCTGTCTGGGTCTTCACGGTGCGGAGCGCGTTCCGCGCAGTCCCGTTCACGTTGGGCGCGGCCGTCCCCTCTGCGGTCGGAACCTTGACGGGCCTGATCGTCGTCTCCGCGCTCAACTTCTGGCTGCCGCTGCTGGGAGCCGAGCTGGCGCTCTCGACGCTCGCGCTGATGGCGGTCTCCGTCTTCCAGCCTGTCGACGCTCTGGGAAGCCGCCTGGCGCCGGCAGTTCGCCTGCGAAACGACGCGTGCTCGTGGTCGGAACGAGCGGCTGGGCCAACGACCTCGCCGAGAGCGCCGAGCACGCGGCGGAGGTCCCGTTCAGGGTCGTCGGCATCGTCGACGACGCCGAGCGAGCCTCATCCACCGACGGCGTACCGGTGCTCGGGAAGATCGCCGACCTCTCGGACATCGTCGAAGCGCAGCGCCCGGATCTGATCGTCCTGACCGAGGGCACCGGCTCCGGACGGGCGCTCGAAGTCGCTGCTCGACGTCGCGTCGAGCGGCTTCAAGCGTCGTCGGCGTGACGCAGTTCTTCGAGCACGTGTTCGGCTGGGTCCCGATCCGGCACCTGACCTCCGGCTGGTTCATGAGCATCCTCCACCTCCACCAGCGGACGTACAGCCGGTTCGCGAAACGAGCCTTCGACCTCGCAGCCGCCTCCGTCGGCATGCTGCTCGCGGCGCCGCTCGATCCCGTTCATCGTGCTCGTCGTGCGCCGAACACCCGGCAGCGTCATCTACCGCCAGGTGCGGGTCGGCGAGGGCGGCCAGCTCTTCACGATGTACAAGTTCCGGACGATGGACGCGGACGCCGAGGCGCCCGGCCGGCCCGTCTACGCCGAGGAGAACGACCCGCGCGTGACGCCCTCGGGCCGCGTGCTCCGGCGGACCCATCTCGACGAGCTGCCGCAGCTCTGGAACGTGCTCAAGGGCGAGATGTCGATCGTCGGCCCGCGCCCGGAGCGGCCCGAGTTCGTCCGCATGCTCGAGACGACGGTTCCCTTCCAGGCGCGGCGCGTGCTCATCAAGCCGGGCATCACGGGCTGGGCCCAGCTCCGCTGCGACTACGCGTCCGACTCCGAGAGCGCGGCCGACCGGCTCTCGTACGACCTCTGGTACCTGCGTCACCGGAACCTGACGGTCGACCTCGCGATCTGCGCGAAGACGTTTTCGGCACTGCTCTTCCACCCGGGACGCTGAGTGTCGGCGGATCCCGCAGTAAGATGCCGCGAAGCTGCGGATGGCCGGGAAACGACATGTCGAGCAGCCGCCCGTGCTGGAGCCGGCGTACTTCGACGCGGAGGGCAACCGCACCGAAGACCCTGCTCAGGCCGTGCGCGGCGAGGTCGTCGAACGCGATCCGAAGGCCGGTCGGACGAGACGAACCTGGTTCCTCGTCAAAGAGGTGGAGATCAAGTGGCTCCCGGTAAGCGAGTCGGCCTTCCTGCTCTGGGGTCCTGCTCGCCCTGGCGTTGATCTGGGTGCTGATCGGCCTTGCGTTCGGCCTGATCTAGCCGCAGCTCACGACCTGGCCCGGGGCCCGTAACCGCGTGGCCGGCTCTTCGTCGCAACTCTGGGATGCGTTTCAGGCTCGCACCGGGAGCCTGGGAGCAGGTGGCCGTCGAGACGGCGGGCGTCGAGCTGGGGTTCGGCGAGCTCTGGGCTCAGGCTGACCGGCTCGCGACGCGCTTCCTCGAGTCCGGCGTGCGCGAGGGCGGGGTAGCCGGTCTAGCGCTCGGCAACTCACCGCTCTTCCCAGCGGCCTTCCTCGCCCTCTGCCGCCTCGACGCGACCGTCGCGCTCCTTCCGCCCCAGTACGGGCGGACCGAGCTGAAGGCGATCGCGGACAGAGTCGGGCTCTCGAGCATCGTCGCGGAGGCCGAGGGCGGGCCGAGGATCGCCGCGGCGATACCGATCGCAAGCGCCTCCACTGCGGACGGGCTCCGCGTCCTGGTGCCGAGTGGATGTTCGACCGGCGAGCCGCGACGAGGTGCTCCTCAAGTTCAGCTCAGGCTCCACTGCGGAGCCGAAGGGCATCGCCTTGAGCGCCGACAATCTGCTCGCCGAGGCAGAGAACGTCACGACGACCCTCGAGCTCGGACCGGGCGATCGAATCCTCTCCGGAGTTCCGCTGTTCCACAGCTACGGGTTCGATCTCGGTGTCCTGCCGACTCTCTATTCCGGGACGACGCTCCTGCTCGAGGACGCCTTCGTGCCCCGCCGGACGTTGCGCAGGCTCGCCTATCGGGTCGCGGCTTTCCTCGGCGTGCCGGCCCAGTACCGAGCCTTCCTGACGACACAGCTCGACAAAGTGCCCGACCTCTCGGGGGTGCGCTGGCTCCTCTCGTGCACCGCACCGCTGGCGCCGGAGACGGTCACAGAGTTCATGGACCGCTTCGGCGCTCCCATTTGCCAGCACTACGGCAGCTCGGAGACCGGCGCCGTGACGACGCACCTCCCGTCCGAGGTGCCCGCTCGCCCGGCCTCGGTGGGCAAGCCGATGTCAGGGGTCGAGATCAGCCTGGTCGAGGATGGTCGCCCCGCGCCGCAGGGCTCGGAGGGGAGGTCGTCGTGACGAGCGGCGCAGTTGCGCGCGGCTACGTTCTCGGCGCTCCGGACGGCCGGTCGCCGCTCGGGGACGGCACCTTCCGCACCGGAGACATCGGCCGCCTGGATGCCGATGGCTTCCTGACGCTGGTCGGCCGCCGCGACGCGATGATCAACGTCGGCGGACTGAAGGTCTCGCCCGTCGAGGTCTCGGCGACGCTGGAGCGTCACCCCGCGGTCAGAGAGGCCGCCGTTCTCGGATTCCCGGACGGACGCGACGAGGAGGTCGTCTACGCCGTCGTTTCGCTCTCAGAGCCGGTCGGCGAGGTCGAGCTCGTCGCGTTCTGCCGCGACAACCTCGCGGAACCACAAGGTGCCGCGCCGCATCGAGATTCGAGACGAGTTGCCGCGAACGGCGAGCGGCAAGGTGCGCCTGGGAGTCGATGACCTCGACGCTTGAGCCGGCGACAGTGGAGCAGGCGATCGCCCGGATCATCCGCGACGAGCTCTTGCTCGGGAGCGAGCGCGAGATTCCGCTCGATCAGCCGTTGGGCGAGCTCGGAGTGGGCCTCGACTCGCTTGCACTGGTCAACCTGTTGACCGCCGTCGAAGCGGCCTTTCAGGTCGAGCTCTCGGACGACATCTGGACCGAACGTGGCCCGCTCTCGGTGAACGACCTGGCCGAGATCGTGCGGAGCACGAGGCCGCACGGCAGCCCCTGACTCCGTCGGCGCAGGCGGGCTCGGCGGTGCTGCACGGCCGGATGGAGCAAGTCGAGGAACGGCTTCGGCGGCGAGGCTCGGTCGGCCGAGCTGCCTGGGCCGTGATTCGGATGGCCGCTCCCGTCAGGCGCTTTCTCTTCGCGCGCACACAGCACTGTCCTGCTCGAGCGCCGCCTCGACGAGGAGATCTCGACGGAAATCGCACCGCCTCCCGGGATCGAGTTTCGCCTCCTGCTCCCGGGGAGCGGCCCGATCTCTCCGACCTCTGGGCTCCGGTCCACGCCAGGCGCATGACGAACGTCTTTCAGCAGGAGGTCGATCGGGGCGCGATCGCGCTGGTCGCCTGCTCGGAGGACCGGGTCGTGGCGCGTCGACCTGCTCTCCGGAAGCGGCGGCCTGGACGTCGAAGTGGACAGCCCGGGCGCCTGCTTCGGTTTCCTGCTGGCGGAGGCGCCGGCTGCCCGCGGTCGGGGCATCGGGCTGGCCCTCGCCGCTCACTCGTTCGGCGTGGCGCGAGAGCGAGGCTTTCGGACCCAGCGACGCATGTCTGGGAGGGCAACACGGCGATGCTCGCCGCGTCGACGCAGCTGCTCGGGTTCAGGATCATCGGCAGCGCCCGACGGATGCAGGTCATCGGTGTCACTCGCTGGTCGTGGCAGATCCGCGGACAACGCGGCCGCGGCTCACGGCTCGTGCTCTGAGCGACTGCCGGCCGGTTTTACGCGTGTGTGCGGCGGCGGCGCGTCCGGGTAGCGCAGGAGCCCGTCGTCGGGCAACTCGTCCCACGGTGCGCGGGAGTCGACGTACGCGTGCCGCGATCGGGCGGACCTGCGGATCGTCGTCCAGCGCGCCGAGACGGACGGCCGCCATCTCGCCGTCGGGCCACGCGCCGCCGAACAGGCTCGACCCGCACACTGAGCAGAACGCCTTCACGCGCCCGCCGGGAGGCTCGAAGACGCGGATCAGCTCCTCGCCCTGGAGCACGTGCACCTGGCTCATCGGGACATGGCCGACGGTCAGCCCGAACGCGCCCGAGTGCTTGCGGCAGCGTGAGCAGTGGCAGTGGATCGCGCGTGTGAACGGGAGCGTCACCTCGAACCGGACGCCTCCGCAGAGGCAGCTGCCGCCGACCGTCTCGGCCATGCCCCGAGTCTACGTAGGCTCAGGGGGTGCGGCGAGTGTTGACGGAGAAGCCAGCTCTCGGCGTGCTCAGCGGCGCGGTCCTGATCGCCTTCTCCGGAATCCTGTTTCGCAAGTCGCACGTCTCGCCCGCTACGGGCGCGTTCTTCCGCTGCTTCTGGGCGCTTGCCGTTCCTGTTCGCGCTCGCGATCTGGGAAGACGGCCGGCTCGGCCGGCGTCCGCGAGCGGTGCGCCGGGCGGCCTGGCTCGCGGGCGCGTTCTTCGCCGCGGACCTCATCCTCTGGCACTACTCGATCGACTACGTCGGCGCCGGCCTCGCGACGGTGCTCGGCAACACGCAGGTCGTCCTCGTCGGGCTGCTCGCGTGGGCGCTCTTCGGAGAACGTCCCGCCCGGAACGCGCTGTACGCGATCCCGGTGGCGATGCTCGGGATCCTGCTCATCTCCGGCGTGCTCGAGAACGGCGCCTACGGCAGCAACCCGGAGGCTCGGCGCGATCTACGGGCTGCTGACGGGCATCGCCTACTCGGGCTTCCTGCTCGCGATGCGCCGCGGCTCCGAGGAGCGAGGCCGGGTTGCCGGACCGCTCTACGACGCGACGCTGGCGAGCGCGATCTGCATCGTCCCGATCGGCCTCGTGATCGGCGACCTGGACTTCACGCCGTCACTCGAAGCGACGGGCTGGCTCATCCTGCTCGCGCTCAGCTCGCAGGTCGTGGGCTGGCTCCTGATCACGGTCTCGCTCGGACGCCTGCCCACGGCGCGCACCTCCGGTGCTCCTGACGCTCCAGCCGCTGCTCGCGGTCATCTTCGCCGCGCTGATCGTCGACGAGCGGCCCTCGCCGCTGCAGCTGGTCGGGGCCGCCGCGATCCCTCGCGGGGCTGCTGATCGCGTCAGCCGGCCGCCGCGCGCGAGCCCCGCTCGAGACCGTGCCCGAGCACTGACGCTCGGCTACGTCTCGGTCTTCGAGCTCTCCCGCCGGGCAGCGCCTCGCCGAGCTGGCCGAGCGCCTGCGTGAACTCGCTCGGGATGATCCAGATCTTGTTCGACTCGCCCTGGGCGATCTGCGGGAGCACCTGCAGGTACTGGTAGGCGAGCAGCTTCGGGTCGGCGTCGCCGTCGTGGATCGCCTGGAAGACGGTTGTCGATCGCCTGGGCCTGGCCCTCGGCGGCGAGGATCGTCGACTGCCGCTGACCCTCGGCGCTGCAGGATCGCGCTCTGCTTCTCGCCTTCGGCCGTCGAGGATCTGCGACTGCTTGACGCCCTCGGCGTTCAGGATCGCGGCGCGCTTGTCGCGCTCGGCCCGCATCTGCTTCTCCATCGACTCCTGGATCGAGGCCGGCGGGTCGATCGCCTTCAGCTCGACCCGGTTCACGCGGATGCCCCACTTGCCCGTTGCCTCGTCGAGGACGCCGCGCAGCTGCTGGTTGATCTGGTCGCGCGAAGTGAGCGTCTCCTCGAGGTCGATGCCCGCCGATCACGTTGCGCAGCGTGGTGACCGTGAGCTGCTCGATCGCCCGGATGAAGTTGTTGATCTCGTAGGTGGCCGCCTTCGGCTCGGTGACCTGGAAATAGATGACGGTGTCGATCGAGACGACGAGGTTGTCCTCGGTGATCACCGGCTGCGGCGCGAAGGAGACGACCTGCTCCCGCAGATCGATCACCTCGCGGATCCGGTCGACGAAGGGGACGACGATCGTCAGCCCGGCGTTCAGCGTGCGCGAGTAGCGGCCGAGCCGTTCGACGACGCCCGCCCGCGCCTGCGGCACGACGCGAATCGTCCGGGCGAGAGTGAGCAGCACGAGGCCCAGTACGACGAGGAGCACGATCAGTTCGACGAGCACGAACGACCTCCTATTGGTAGACGAGCGCGGTCGCGCCCTCGATCTTCACGACTTCCACCCGGTCTCCCGGCTCCATCACCTGATCGTCGACGAACGAGCGGGCCGACCACTCTCGCCGCCGATCCGCACGCGGCCGCCGTTGACGTCGACACGCTCGAGGACGAGCGCCTTCGAGCTCCACGAGCGCCGCCGTCCCGGTGCGCAGGAGCGGCGGCACGTGGAGATGGCTGCGGCGATCGGGCGGAGGACGGCGACCGACGGCGATCGACGCAACGACGAAGCCGACGATCTGCGCGACCGCGCCGAGGCCGAGCAGCGCCGAGACACGCACGCGATCACGGCGGCTCCACCGCCACGGGCCTGAGGGAAAACAGCCCCGGCGTGAGGATCTCCCCCACGGCGAGCAGGACGGCCGCAATGGCCCACAGCAACCAGGCTGGCACCAACACGAATCCTACGGCGTTCCGGGCCTCGCTGCAGAAGGCTCTGATCTCGTTTCGAACTCGGCACAGGCGGCGCTCGGACCGCGCTCCTAGACTCGACGCGATGGCGAAGGCCCAGGCCGTTCACTTCTCCTGCACCGAGTGCGGCTACTCGGCGGGCCGCTGGTTCGGGCAGCTGCCCGTGCTGCGGCACGCTTCGGCACGCTCGTCGAGGAGGCTCCGCTCGGCTGCGAACGGCGCGGCCGCGGCGAAGCCGCTCCTGCGTCTCGTCGGACGTCGAGGTCGAGGAGGCCGCGCGGATCCCGACCGGCGTTCCGGAGCTCGACCGCGTGCTCGGCGGCGGGCTCGTGCCCGCGTCGCTCGTGCTCGTCGGCGGCGAGCCGGGCGTCGGCAAGTCGACGCTGCTGCTGATGGCGCTGGCGGCGATCTCGCGCGACCGGCGCGCGCTGCTCGTCACCGGCGAGGAGTCCGTCGGCGCAGGTCAAGCTGCGGGCCGCGCGGCTCGGCGGGCGCGGAGCAGGTCGAGATCCTGGCCGAGACCGAGCTCGAGACGCGGTCTGCGCGACGCTCGAGCGCGAGCGGCCCGACGTGTGCGTGATCGACTCGGTGCAGACGCTCTACTCGGCGGAGCTCGGCTCGGCGCCCGGGCTCGGTCGCGCAGGTGCGCGAGGCGGCCGCGCGGCTCCTGCGCGTGGCGAAGGAGCCGGGCGTCGCGACGCATCCTCGTCGGCCACGTGACGAAGGACGGCTCCGTCGCCGGCCCGCGCGTGCTCGAGCACCTCGTCGACTGCGTGCTCCAGTTCGAGGGCGACCGGTACCACGCGCACCGCGTCCTGCGCGCGGTCGAAGAACCGCTTCGGCTCGACGAACGAGCTCGGCGTGTTCGAGATGACGGGCGCAGGGCTCGTCAGGCGTTCCCGACCCGTCCGAGCGTCTTCGGCCGCACCGCAGACGGCGAGGTCGGCGCCGCCGTCGCGTGCGCGCTCGAGGGCACGCGACCGATCCTGCTCGAGATCCAGGCACTCGTCTCGCCAGACCGACCTCGCGATGCCGCGCCGCGTCGCCACCGGCGTCGACCCGAAGCGGCTCGCGATGATCGTCGCCGTGCTCTCCCGGCACGCCGGGCGTCGCGCTCGGGCAGGCGGACGTGTTCGTCAACGTCGCCGGCGGCGTGCGCATCGACGAGCCCGGGGCGGACCTGGCTGTGGCGCTGGCGATCGCCTCCGCGGCGAAAGGGCGTGCCGCTGAAGGCGTCGACCGCGTCCTTCGGCGAAGTGGGGCTGACGGGGCGGCTCCGGCCCGCGACCCAGGCCGAACGGCGCGCTCAGGAGTGCGCGCAAGCTCGGTCTGACGCGCGGTGATCGTGCCGAAAGGCACGGACGCTCGCGCGAACGTGTCGCTCGTCGAGGCCGAGACCCTCCGCCTGGCCGTGTCAGCGGCCCTCGAGAAGGCAGAACCGGCGGCCGCGTAGCCCGCTCTGAGCAGGGCTTTTTAGTTCCAGACCCCCAAAAGTGGCCGTTTCCAGCATCTTTTGCTATCCTGAAGTCGTTCGCTCGGCGGTTGTCCACCCGCCGGCATGGGCTTGTTGAAACCACACGGAATGAGGAGGTCGGGCTTGTACAAAGTCGGCGACAAGGTCGTGTATCCGCACCACGGCGCGGGCACGGTCGTCAAGAAGGAAAAGCGCGACTGTGCTCGGAGAAGAGCGCGAATACCTGCACGATCAAGATCCTGCACAACGACATGACCGTGCATGGTCCCGTCCGAGAACGCCGACCGCGTCGGCCTCCGGCAAGGTGATCGACGAGGACGACGGTCGAGCAGGTCGCTGAAGGCGCTGCGCGGCGGCGGCACCACAGATGCCGAAGAACTGGAACCGCCGGTTCAAGCACAACCGCGACAAGATGAAGACCGGCGACATCTTCGAGCTGCGCCGAGGTCGTGCGGAACCTCGCGCTCCGCGACCACGAGAAGGGCCTCTCGACCGGCGAGAAGCAGATGTTCGTCAAGGCGAAGAAGATCCTCGCCTCCGAGCTGATGTACGCGAAGGGCATGGACGAGGACGAGGCCGCCGAGTGGCTCGACGACGTCTCCCGACGGGCGTCGGCGACGAAGAAGCCTGCGGCGCGAAGGTCGCAGCCGAAGGCGCAGCCGCCTCGTCGCCGGCATGAGCGTCGGTGGGCGATCCTCGCTGCAGCGGAAGCGGGGAACGGCTCGGGCTGGACCGACCGAAGGCGTTCGCGCCGCTCGAACGACGGGCCGCTCGTCGCGGAGCCGCTCGAGCGGCTCGACGCAGTCCGAGTGGGTCGACGGGATCGTGATCGCGGCTCCGCCCGAGTGGGAGGAGCCGTGCATCCTGGTCGCCGAGGAGGTCGGCGGCGGGCAAGGTGCGCGCAGTGCGGTCACGGGCGGCGAGACGCGCAGCGAGTCGGTGCGTGCGGCCTCGCCGAGGTGCCGGACGCACGCGACCGTCGTCCTCGTCCACGACGCGGCGCGCCCGCTGATCACGGACGAGGTGATCGAGCGGGTGATCACCGCACTCGGCGAGGGCTGGGACGGCGGCGTGTCCGACCCTGCCGATCGCCGACACGGTCAAGCGAGTCGACGGCGACACGGTCGTCGAGACGCTCGACCGGGACGGGCCTCGTCACCGCGCAGACCCCGCAGGCATTCGTCGCGCCAGTGTCTCAGAGACGCCTTCGCGACTTTGCAAGCACAGTGTTACTAAGTCGACCGATTGCGCCTCGCTCGTGGAGGCGAACGGCGGACGCGTACGCGCGGTCGAGGGCGATCCGCGTCTGCTGAAGGTGACGACGCCCGGCCGACCTCGAGCTCGTCGGCGTCCTGGCTGTGATCGTCGACTACCACATGCACCTCCGCGCGCCGGACGAGTCGGATCGACGCACACGGTCGAGCGCCGTCGAGCGCGTTCGTCGAGGCGGCAGCCGAGCGCGGAATCGACGAGATCGGCTTCACGGAGCACGTCTACTACTTCGAGCAGACGCGCCACCTGTGGTCGATGCCGCTACCACCTGGAGCGCTGCGTCTACGACATCGAGCCGTACGTGCGAGCGCGGTCGTCGAGGCAAAGCGGCGCGGCTATCCCGGTCAAGCTCGGAATCGAGGTCGACTACGTTCCCGGCCGCGAGGAGGAGACCGCTGAGGCGCTCTGGCGCCCTACCCGTGGGACTACGTGCTCGGCTCGATCCACTTCCTCGACGGCCTCGGCGATCGACGCGGAGCCGAGCCTCGTCGACTCCGATCGGCGCCGAGCGGTCGTGGGGCGGTACTGCGGGACTTTCGGCCGTCGCGGCGCGGTCGGGACTCGTTCGACTCACTCGCGCACCCCGACCTCGTCAAGTTCTTCGGCGCGGAGATCGACTGGGACTGGGACGCCGTCGCGAGCCTCGCTGGACGGCGTCGCGATCGAGGTCTCGAGCGCGGGCCTGCACAAGCCGCACGGCAAGCTCTATCCGAATGCCGCCTCCTCGACGCGCGCGCGCGGCGCGAGATCTGCCGATCACGCTCGCGTCGACGCGCATGTGCCGCAGAACGTCGGCCGCGACCTCGACCGGGCGATCGAGCACGCGCGCGCGGCCAGGTTACGAGACCGTGCACCGCTTCGACCGGCGCCAGGCGCGCCAGGAGCCGCTCGGATGAGCGATCTCCGCGATCGGGCTCGGGCGTCGACGCGCATCGCGTTCGAGGACGGGATCCCGCTCGTGCTCGGCGTGGCGGTCGACTTCCCGGCGAGCCCGGTCTCGCCGGGCCACCCGGACGGCGACGTGATCGCCCATGCGCTGATCGACGCGATCCTCGGCGCGGCCGGCAAGGGCGACATCGGCGAGCTCTTCCCGTCCGCCGATCCGCAGTGGCTCGACGTCTCCTCGATCCGGCTTCTCCAGCGGAGCTACGAGGTCGTGTCGCATGGGCGGCTTCGAGCTCGTCAACGCGGACTGCATCCTGATCGGCGAGCGGCCGCGGATCGCCGACGTGCGCGTCGCGATGGGCGCGCGGCTCGCCGGCGCCATGGGCGTCGATATCGATCGCGTCACGGTGCGGCGACGACGACCGACGGCCTCGGCTTCACCGGCCGCGCCGAGGGCCTGGCCTCCCAGGCGGTCGCCCTTCTGAAACGCTCCTCCCGACATGGCGCTCCAGTTTCCGACGCGCGCCGAGCGACCCGGCAAGCTCCCGCACACGGCCAGCCTCGAGCGGGGCATCTGGCCCGAGTTCATGTACCACGACGCGGTTCTCGAGCGGCTCTTCGACCGCGTCATCTCCGGAGTACGCCGAGTTCCAGTTCTACGCCTGGGACGACGAGCGCGAAGAGGTCGTCGGCGCCGGAGACGCGATTCCGACGACCTGGGACGGAGCTGCGGCCACGCTTTCGACGACGGGGTCGACGGCGTCGTCGAAGCCTGCTTTCGCGGACGATGCTCCGCCGCCAAACGTGCTCTGCGCCCTGCAGATCCTGATCGCGCCCGAGTATCGCGGCCAGGCTTCAGCAGCCGCATGATCATGCGAATGGCCGAGATCGGCCGCGCGCACGGGCTCGAGACGCTGATCGCTCCCGTCCGGCCCAATCTCAAGCACAGCTACCCGCTGACCCCGATCGAGCGCTACGTCGAGTGGCGCCGGCCCGACGGCATGCTCCTCGATCCCTGGCTCCGCACGCACGAAGCGGCTCGGAGCCGAGATCGCGAAGGTCGCATCCGGAGTCGATGCGCATCCCGGGCACGGTCGCCCAGTGGGAGGAGTGGACGGAGCTCGCATTCCCCGAAAGCGGCCGGTACGTCGTGCCTGGTGCGCTCGTGCCGGTCGAGATCGACCGCGAGCGCGACAGCGGGCGTCTACGTCGAGCCGAACGTCTGGATGGTCCACCCACCTAGCGCGGGAGCGTGACGAGCCCGCCGCGAACCTGAACGAGCCCGTCGGCCTCCAGCGCGTCGACCGCCTCCCCGTCCAGCACGTGGCGCCTGCGAGGTCTTTCCGCCACGAGGCGGAGCGCGCGAGCCCGTCGCCGCTGGCGGAACGAGCCTTCGAAGCGGCCCTGCTTTGCGGAGCGGCTCGTAGCGCTGACCGCGTGACGGGCACCCGCTCGCGAGCGGGCATGCGCCGCAGCGGGGAATCGCGCGCGAGGCAGACCGTCGCGCCGAGATCCATCAGCGCCTGTGCCGAGGCCGGACCGAAGCGAGCCTTGGTCCGGTCGAGCGACACGGCCGCACGTTCACGTCGACCGGAAGCACCGGACGGCCGAGCGCGAAGCAGCGCAACCGCGTCGGCGGTGTAGCGGCCTACTCCGGGAAGCTCGGTCAGCTCGTCGGGCCAGCCGTCCGCCGCGACCTGGCGAGCCGCGCGGTGCAGGTTGAGCGCGCGCGGCGGTTGTAGCCGAGCCCTGCCACTCGCGGATCACGTCCGCGGCGAGGCCGCGGCGGCGAGCGCCTCGACCGTCGGCCAGCGCTCCGAGCCAGCGGAGATACCGCGGGACGACGCGCTCGACCTGGCGTCTGCTGCAGCATGACCTCGGAGACGAGGATCGCGTACGGGTCGTGCGTCTTACGCCACGGGAGATTCTCCCGTTTTGGCTGAACCAAGCCAGAAGCAGCGCTTCCACTCTCGTCAGCCTAGTAGCGGCGTCGGCACCGAGGAGGCGCAGCCCTCGGTCGATCGGCAGGAGCTAGCGCATCCGGCGCGCCGCCGAGCGTGCGACGGCGACCTGACCTCGAGCAGGCGCCAGCGGCGCCATGAACAGGAGCACTGCCCGATCCGCGGCCCTGCCTGATGGCGACCACGTCCGCGTACATCGGGAAGCGAGGCAGGCCATTCGTCGGAGAAATCATTGCGACCACCCGGTAGAAGACCGACTGCGCCCCGACTCGGGGCGTCCTGCCATGCGCGAGGACGCTGATCCGGCCCTCGTAAAGTGGCCTTCCCGAAGGCCCTGCAGCACCGCGCTTGCTCAAACAGCGCAGGAACCCTGGTGTCGCGCTCGCCTTGAAGTCGGCGGCAGCGTCCTGACGTTCCGGAAGACGGCGATGTCGGACTGGAGCTGCGCCCGCTGGTGCCGTGCTCAAAGATCGTTTCGTGCTTCCCAGTGATGACGAACGCGGACAGGTCCGGGTCGAAGCTTGTGCACTGTTCCCCGCTTGCTGCGGAGGCCCGAACGAACCAGGCGCCACCCAGCGGCGAGGTCGCTCTTGCGCACACCGTTGCTCGCTTCGCAAGTGTCATGTCGGCCCGGTTGAGATGCTCCGTCTCGTCGCGCGGAGAGCCCGTGGCCAGTGCGACGGACGGGAGCACGAGGAGAGCCAGAGCAAGCGGAGCGAAGGGTTTCATGGTCTTCACTGTGTCGAATCGGAGGAACGCGACCAAGTCTCGATTCCTCAATCGGGCCGATCGACCGCCGTTCGACCCGGTTCGTGGTTTCTACAGAGGCGAGCCTGATCCAGACGTCCGCGCCGCCGTCGGGGCGGACCTTCGCGCACGGCAGTTCCGTCGTGAGCACGCGCGATCGTCTCCACGATCGCCAGGCCGAGCCCGCTGCCGCTGCCCGGACGGCGTCGCACGCGTGAACGCCTTGAACGCGTGGTCGCGGAAGTCCGGCGGGAGACCAGGCCCCTCGTCGAGCACGTGCAGCTCGACGCTCGAGTTGTGCCTGCCCGCGGTGATCGTGATCGGTCCGGACGGCCGTGCTCGAACGCGTTGTCGACGAGGTTGCCGAGCGCCTGCTCGACCCGCAGCCGGTCGACCCGCGCCACGGGCGCCTCGTCCGCCTCGACGGTCAGCGCGCGGCCCTCGAGCTCGGCTCGCGCGCCGAACCGATCGCGAACCTCTCGACCACGTCCACGAGGTCGGTCGGCTCAGGCGCAGCGCGAGCGTGCCCTCGCTCGGCGCGCGCGAGGATGAGCAGGTCGTCCGCGATCCGCGACAGCCGATCCGTCTCCTCGGCTGCCGAGCGGATCGAGTTCTCGAACTCCTGGGTCGTGCGCGAGCGCCGCAGCGCTAGCTCGAGCTCCGCGCGAAGCGTGGCGAGCGGAGTCCGGAGCTCGTGGCTCGCGTCGGCGACGAAGCGCCGCTCCCGCTCGAGCCCGTCCTCGAGCCGCGCGAGCATCTCGTTGAGCGTCTCGGCCGAGCCGCGAGACCTCGTCGTCCGGCAGGCGGGACGGGCAGCCGCTCGTCGAGTGACGTCGACGAGATTTCCGCTGCGCGCCGGCGCATGGACTCGATCGGCCGGAGCGCGGCGCCCGCGAGCGCGTAGCCGCCGAGCGACATCAACAGGAGGGCGATCGGCCCGCCCGACGAGGAACGCCGCTTTGAGACTCGTGAGCGTGTCGTTGCGGTGCTCGAGCGTCGCGCCGACGACGAGTATGCCGTTCGGGCGCGGAAGCGCGAGCACTCGTGCCGGGATCGTCCTGCCCCGGGACCCGTGAGCACGTTGAAGAACCGCGCGCGCTTTCGCGGCGAGCGAGCTGGATCCGGCGACAGGAGGTCGCGCAGTGCGTGCGGCCCGGTCCGATGAAGTCCGCGAATGTGTCCGCGGTGTCTCGTCGTGCGCGTACCGAGCCGCCTCGCTGTGCGAGCGCAGTCAAAGCCTGTCCCCGCGAGCGCAGGCGTCCCTGTCGATGGCGCGGTCGAGATCCGAGGCCACGCGCGAGTAGGCGAAGACGCCGATCGCGGCCAGGACGATTGCCATCGCGGCCGCGAAGAAGAGCGTCAGACGGATGCGGATCGGGATCCGGCTCATGCGTCCCTCGAGCCGGTAGCCGACGCCGCGCACCGTCTCGAGCGACTCCGTCGCCGAACGGCCGGTCGACCTTCTCGCGGAGGTAGCGGACGTAGACGTCGATCGACGTTCGAGCGGTTCTCGTAGGCGAAGTCCCAGGCGTGCTCGAGCAGCTGCAGCCGGCGAGAGCGACCTGCCCCGGGCGGCGCATGAACGTCTCGAGCAGCGCGAACTCCTTCGGCGAGAGCGGATCTCCGTGTCGCCGCGCCAGACCTGCGCGCGTCGCCGGGTCGAGCCGGAGGTCGCCGACGTCGAGCACCGTCGGCCGCTCCGACGCCGCCTCGGCGGACGAGCGCGCGCAGCCGCGCGAGCAGCTCGGCGAACGAGAACGGCTTCGTCAGGTAGTCGTCGGCCCCGGCGTCGAGCCCGGCGACCCGGTCGCCGACCGAGTCGCGCGCGGTCAGCATCAGCACGGGCGCCCAGACGCCCGCCTTGCGCAGCTCGCCGGCAGGTCTCGAAGCCGTCGAGCCCGGGAGCATCACGTCGAGCACGATCGCGTCGTACGGGTGCGCCTGCGCCATCCAGAGCGCGTCCTCGCCGGTAGCGGCGACGTCGGCGGCGTGGCCCTCCTCGACTAGGCCGCGGCGGACGAGGCTCGCCATCTTCAGCTCGTCCTCGACGATCAAGAAGCGCATGCGCGTTCTCAATCGTGCCCGGAATCGATGAGAGCCAGATGAGAGAAGCGCTCATCGTCCCTCCACGTCGGCCGCCTAGCGTCCGCCAGAGCAACGACCGGAAGGAGTCGCATGAAGAAGAAGCTCGTCGTTCTGACAGTCGTCGCAGCACTGATGCTGATCGGCGCGACGCTCGCGTTCGGCGGTCCAGGCCGCCTGATCTACGACGGACGGCGCGTACGTCAAGCCCGGCTCGCTCGACGACGGCAAAGAGCTTCGGCCCCAGGCGTCGATCACGCTCCAGCAGGCGATCGCGGCGGCCGGGAACAGCAGCATCCGGCTCGCTCGGCCAGGTCGACTCTCGAGCACTACGACGGCCGGCTCGTCTGGCATCGTGTCGACGTCGGCGACCACGAGGTCAAGGTCGACGCGGCGAACGGCCGCATCGACGGAGTCGTACCGCGCGACTAGTGGACGACGTGGATGTTGAACGACGCGCCCGCCGGCCGGTCCCATCAGCCGCACCCAGAACGCGACGTACAGCTCCTGGCCGCGGGCGGCGGTGATGTCGCCGAGGTCGAGGATCCGGTCGGCGGGCCAGCCGAAGCTCTCCAGCAACTCGGCGACCTGAGCCTTCGCCTGCTTCGTCGTTCCCGCTCACGAAGACGTCGTGCGCGCCGCGCGACGATGCTCGGGTCGACCATCACGTTCGTGTTCATCGTGTTCAGCGCCTTTGACCACCCTCGCCTCGGGAAAGGCGCGCTGGATCCGTTCGCCGAGGCTGTCGTCGATGGAAACCCCGACGATCGGCGGCGGGCCTTGCGAGAAGTCGAGCGCGTTGGAGACGTCGACGAGAACCTTCCCCGAGAGGTTCTCCGCGCCTGCGGCGTTCAACCAGCGTCGAGCGAGGCGTTGCCGTTCGTGCAGTTGAAGACGAGCGTCGCCGTGAGCTGCGTGCGTCCGCGAACGGCACCGCGTCAGTCGCCGGCCGAGCGCGAGCCGATGAGCCACGTCGTGGCCGAGCTCGCGCAGCTTCCCCGCGATCGTCGTGCCCACGACTCCGGTTCCGAGAACGCCGATCCTCACGAGGCTCAGTCTACGATCGCGCTCGTGACCGAGATCCGGAAGCTCGCGCGGACGAAGGGCCGATCCTGGCCGCGGTGCAGGAGCGAGCCTCGGTCGCCGGGCTCGCTGCACATCTTCCCGCCCGAGCGGTATCCGTATCCGCGCGAGGGCCGTCCGTGCGCGCTGGTCGGCTGCCGTCGCCGAGCCCTCGGACGCGGACGCTGATCGCTGTCAGCTCCGAGGAGCCGGTGGGCGCGGCGTGCGTGAGCGAGGGCTGGCTGGACGGGCTCTACGTCGTCCCTGAGCTCTGGGGCACCGGCCTCGCGGACGAGCTCTACGGGCCGGGCGCTCGATCTCGTGCGCACCCTCGGCTCGCCGTTCTGCAAGCTCTGGGTGCTCGAGGACAACGTCCGCGCACGCAGGTTCTACGAGCGGCGCGGCTGGCGCGAGAACGGGGAGGCGCGCGTCGTCGAGAGTTCCCGCCGAACCCGCTCGACATCGGCTACACCCTCGACTTCTAGACTGGCTCTCATGACCAGAGTGCGCTTCCGCACCGGAGGCCCGACCGGGTCGCTCCACGTCGGCAACGCGCTGAGCGCCGTCGCGAACCGCGACTTCGGCGACTGGTTGCTGCTGCGGATCGACGACACCGACGCGGCGCGCAACGTCCCGGGCGGCGAGGAGGCGATCCGCGCCGATCTCGAGTGGCTCGGCGTCGAGTGGGACGAGGGGCCGGTGCGCCAGAGCGAGCGCGCAGAGCGGCACCGCGAGGCCGCGGACGCGGCTCGGCGCGATCGCTTCGACGGCAGTCACGCTCCTCCGCGAGGACGGATCGCCGACCTACCAGCTCGCGAGCGTCGTCGACGACATCGACTTCGGGATCACGCACGTCGTCCGCGGGAACGACCACCGGCCGAACGAGGCAGCTGCACCGGCGGGCTGCTCGCGGCGCTCGGCGCCGAGCCGCCGGAGTACGTCCACCACGGGCTGATCCTCGGCGAGGACGGGCAAGAAGCTCTCGAAGCGCGCCGAGGCGCGCGACGGTCGCGTCGCTGCGGGACGCGGGCATTCCCGCCGGAGGCCGTGCGCGCGCTATCTCGAGGAGCTCGGCTGCCGAAGCACGACGTCCACTACGACCTGCCGCGCATCCGGCGGCTCGCGATCGAGGCGATCGGCGCGATGACCGACGAGGAGCTGGCCGCGCGCGTCGGCGCGCCGGTCGAGGTCGTGCCCGCGCTGCGAGGCGCGCGCGACCTCGAACGAGGCGCGCGACTACGCCGCGTCAGGTCTCGAGCCCGAGCCTGTCGCCGCTCGGCGAGGACGCTCGCCGACGCTCGAGCGGTTCACGGAGCTGAACGCGAACGGCGACCGACCCGAAGGACGTCGTCCGCGAGCTGAAGGCCGTCGGCGGCGACCTGCGCGTCGCTGCGGCTCGCGCTGACCGGCCGCGAGCGGGGCCCGGAGCTGTGGGCGATCGTCGCCGCTGCCCCGCGGAAGAGGCCCTGAGGCGGGTCGATGCGGCTCTATAACACCGCGACGCGCGCAGGCTCGAGGAGCTGCCCGCCGCCGCCCGGCCCGATCCGCATGTACTTCTGCGGCCCGACCGTCTACCAGCGCGATCCACGTCGGCAACGCGCGGCCGTTCGTCGTCTCGATGTGGCTGCGGCGCTGGCTCGCGCGAGCAGCGGCTACGACGTGACGCTGGTCGACAACATCACGGACATCAACGACAAGATCTACGACGGCCGCGCCCGGGCGCGAGCGCGCGAGCTCGCGGCGGACGCGACGGCGTGGTACGTCGAGGACACGGACGACCTCGGCCTCGGCCGGCCGGACGTCGAGCCGAAGGCGACGGAGACGATCCCGGAGATCGTCGCGCTGATCGAGCGAGCTGATCGAGCGCGGCCTCGCGTACCCGGCCGGCGGCGACGTCTACTTCCGCGTCGACGCGCTATCCCGAGTACGGCGCGCTCTCGGGCGGCTCGACGCGAGCTCAGTGCGCAATCCGTCCGAGGAGCAGGAGCCGAACCCGCGCTGAAGGAGGACCCGCGCGACTTCGCGCTCTGGAAGGCGCACAAGGCGGACGAGGACACGTGGTGGGACTCGCCGTGGGGGCCGCGGCCGGCCCGGCTGGCACATCGAGTGCTCGGCGATGGCCGAGAAGCACCTCGGGCCTGTGTTCGAGATCCACGGCGGCGGGCTCGACCTCGTCTTTCCGCACCACGAGAACGAGATCGCCCAGTCGCGCGGCGCTCGGGCACGAGTTCGCGCAGCTCTGGATGCACAACGGGATGCTCCGCTTCGCCGGCGAGAAGATGTCGAAGTCGCTCGGCAACGTCGATCACGCTGCGCGTACGCGCTCGACGAGTGGGGGCCGCGAGACGCTGCTCGTGCTGCTTTCTCGGCGCGCACTGGCGCAAGCCGATCGACTACTCGGACGAGACGCTCGCAGCGGCGGCGCGCGCGTGCGGACGGTTTCGCGAGGTGTTCCGGAGCCCGTCGGAGCCGGGCGGCTCGTGGGACGAGCTCGTCGCGGCTCTGGACGACGACTAGCAATACGCTGGC
>ERZ1370068.7791-contig-6687_pt1 | contig 49641 bp, 83 predicted proteins | sample MGYA00561227_ERZ1370068 | MGnify/ENA primary metagenome ERZ1370068 (study PRJEB38410, sample SAMEA6850437) | metagenome | study: Metagenomic assessment of the ecological functions of the soil: analysis of the soil microbiota associated with the... | reverse complement strand
CTACGTATTGCCGGGATCCGTGCGTGATCCGTTGATCGAACTCGAACCCCCCTCGACTTCGCTCGGGGCAAGCCGAATCCCGGCTTCTACGCCAGGCGGAATCCGCTCTTGGAGAGCGGCAGCGTCCGAATCCGCTTACCGGTCGCGGCGAAGATCGGCGTTGCTGACCGCCGGCAGCACCGGCGGGAGCGCCGGCTCGCCGAGGCCGGTCGGCGGGTTGTTCGTGACTCGGAAGTGCACGTCGATTTCCGGCGGCGCCTGCCGGATGCGCACCGGCTGGCAGGTGTCGAAGTTCGTTCTGCACCGCCTTGCCGCCGTCGAACGTGATCTCGCATCGACATCAGCTGGCTCAGGCCGTCGATCACCGCGCCCTGCGACTGGTTGATCGCCATGCTCGGGTTGACGATCTGGCTGCCGATGTCGGCGGCGACCCACACCTTGTTCACTTTCACCCGGTTCATCGCGTCAACCGCTGACGTCGGCGACCTCGGCAGAAGTAACCGCGGTGCGCGTAGCTGGAACGCCACGCCGAACCCGCGCCCTTTCGGCAGCGAGCTCCGCTTGTCCCATCCGGCGCGCTCCGCGACGGCCTGAGCACCCGAGCGCCCGCGTGTGGTCGAGCCGTCCGCCCCTTCGGCTGGCGGCGGCAGCTGCTGCGCGCTCAGCAGGTCGATACGGAACTGCACCGGGTCCTTGCCGGCGGCGTGCGCGAGCTCGTCGATGAACGACTGGAACACCCACGAGTACGCGTTGCTGCGCGGCGCGCGGAGCGCCCACGTCGGCACGCCGAGCGGCATGAGCGAGGCGCGCATCGCGAAGTTCGGCACGAAGCCGCGCCGGGAACTCCGTCGCCGGCGACGTTGGCACTGCGGCGCGAACTGCTCGCCCTCGCCGTAGGTGACGTAAGTGATCGCGCCACGCGACGACCTTCCCTGACGCGTCGACGACCCGCCCTTCAGGTAGTGCCACCCGCCGGGACGATAGTGGTCGTGGACGCATGTCGTCTTCGCGCGTCCAGAGCAGCTTCACCGGCTGCCGCTCGATCTGCTTGGCGATCGCGGCCGCTTCGACCATGTAGTCGTTGGTGAGCGCGCCGGCCGAAGCCGCCGCCCGCGCGCATCAGATGGACGGTGATGTCGCCTTCCGGTTCACGCCGAGCGTGTGACGCGACGAGCGCGCGTCCCTGCGCCGGCGTCTGCGTCGGCGCCCAGATCTCGAGCTTGCCGTCCTTGAACTGCGCGGTGCAGTTCTGCGGCTCGAGCGGCGCGTGCGAGATGAACGGATACGCGTAGGCGCCCTCGACGACCTTGACGTCGCGCCTGCTGCAGCGCGCGTCGGCGTCGCCGTCCGCGCGCAGCGTGAAGACCGGCGGCTGCTGTGACAGCTCCGCGCCGCGCGCGCGCGAACTCCGACGCTGCTCTGCTGCGCCGTTGGCCCTTCGTTCCAGGTGACCTGCAGCTTGCCGCGCGCCGTCTGCGCCTGCCACCAGCTGTCGGCGACGATCGCGACGCCCGGCATCAGGCCGAGCAGATCGCTCGTCCCGTCGACGACGAACGCGTGGCGGACGCCGGGCATCGCTTTGATCTCGTCGAGGTTCGCGCTGGCGACCTTGCCGCCGAACACCGGGCACTCTCGTACACGGCCGCACAGCATGCCTGGCAGCGTGAAGTCGATGCCGCAGAGCGGCTTGCCCGTCGACGATCGCTCGGCGTTGTCCACGCCGGGCGTCGGCTTGCCGATGATCTTGTAGTCGGCTGCGATTCTTCAGCGTCACCGACTTCAGGTCCGGCGTCGGCAGCGTCGCGGCCTTTGCGCCGCCAGCTCGCCGTAGCCGAGCGAGCGATTGCTCGCACGCGTGCATGACGCGGCCGCGCCGCCGTGGAGCACTCCGCCTCGGGCACGCCCCACGTCTGCGCCGCGGCGGTCACGAGCATCTGTCCGCGCCGCCGCGCCGACGCCGGCGCAGCGGCTCCCAGTTGGTCGGGCGTCGCCGTGCTGCCGCCGGCGTTCTGGCGGACCGTACTTCGTCTCGATCCGAGATCCGCCTGTTCGATGCGGACGTTCTTCCAGTCCGACGTCGAGCTCGTCGGCGATGAGCATCGGCAGCGACGTCTTGATGCCCTGCCCGATCTCCGGGTTCTTCGACATGATCGTGACGATGCCGTCCGGCGCCGATCGTTGACGAACGCGTTCGGAACGAAGTTCAGCGGCCGCGGGACCGCCCTGCGCGAAGCAGCTCGCGATACGGGTTCGAGGTAGACGGCCGCGATCGAGTCCGCCGCCGGCGAGCGCGGTGACCGCGGAGGAATGAGCGGCGGTTCAGATCGCATCCATGACGTCCTCCTTATTCTGCCACGCGCGGCCTGCGCGCGGGCGGTTTCGGCGGACCGTCGGCCGGGCGAGCATCGCCCGCGGCCTTGTGAATGGCCTCGCGGATCCGAGATAGCGCTCGCGCAGCGGCACAGGTTGCCGTTCATCGCGGTGTCGATGTCGGCGTCGGTCGGCTTGCGGCGTTTTCGCGAGCAGCGCCGCGGCCGACAGCTGATCTGGCCCGCCTGGCAGTAGCCGCACTGCGGCACGTCGATCTCCCGCCACGCGACTCTGCAGCGGATGCGTTCCGTCCGCCGACAGCCCTCGAGCGTCGTCACCTGCTTTCCGGCGACGGCCGTGACGGGCGCGTCTGGCACGAACGCGACGGCGCGGCCGTCGAGGTGCACGGTGCACGCCCCGCACTGGCCCGCGCCGCAGCCGAACTTGGTGCCTTTGCAGGTTGAGGACGTCACGGACGACCCACAGCAGCGGCATGTCCGATGGGACATCGACGGTCGCGGGTTTCCGTTCAGGACGCTGAACGTAACAGCCATTGGAGACTCTGATTGGACGGATAGGGCAGAACAGTAAGTGTAAGGAAGCCGCCGGTTACCGATACTCGGCCGCTGTGGGCGGGTCCCGCGATGCCTGAAAGCGCCACGGCGTCGCGGACCCGCTCGGGTGGTTGCGTCGGCCGTGCAGGGCGCGGGTCCCGCAACGCGCGCGGTGCGGCATCGCGTTGCGGACCCGCCAAGTCGCCTCTCGGCGTTCCCGCGGTCAGGTCCCGACCTTCGTTGCCAGACAGTTGAAGAAGCCGTCCATCGTCATCTTCGCGACACCGTCGATCAGCCGCTGGCCGACGACGGGCGATCAGGGCGCGCCGACCTCCGCGCGGTCGCGACTACCTCTCGACCTCCAGGCGCGCCTCGGTCGTCGAGCTTCAGGACGATCGTCGCCGACCCGCGCGAAGCCTGGTGCCGGTCGCGTCGCACCGTCAGAGGCGATCGGACTCCCGGCGGCTCTGATCCGGACGGCGCTGGCACGGTCAGCCGAGAACGACGCCGGAGACCGCGGCGACGCCAGTCTTTGGCATCACCTCGGCCTGATACCGGTCTTCTCGCCAAGCGGGTGGAAGCTCGCGGCGATCCCGGGAGGCACGACTGGATGGCCTGCTGGGTCCATCAGGAGCGTCCAGACGTTCTGGGGCGGCGCGGGAAACTTATAGGCGAGCCTTCGTATGTCCATCTGCGTGGATTGAGGCGAATTCCAAAATGCAGAATTAGAAATGCAAACGCGACCCAGTTCGATACAGAGGGGCCGAGCATCGTCGCGCCTTTCATCAAATTGCTTCGAACTATCCACTGTTTGCATTTTGCATGTTGAATTTTGCATTACCGATTGTCCCGCAGGTGCCGTGCGAGGTCCTCGATGCTCTTCAGATCATGCGCGAGCATGAAGTCGTCTATGTGCGCGAGTGCCGCCTGCGTCTCGCGTCAGCGGCTCGATGCTCGCCGACCCGAGCAGCGGGTTCCAGCCAGATCAGACGCGGAGCAGCGCCGCCGGACGCGCGCAGCTCGCGGCCGAGCTAGTGTCCGGGATCGCCACGGTCCCATCCATCCGGACACGATCAGCGACGACCGGTCCGTGACGCATCACGCGGCGCGCCCAGGTCGTGTTGAACGTGCGCAGCGCCTCGCCGATGCGCGTGCCTCCGCCCCAGTCGTGCAGGTCGCGCACCATCCGCGATGACCGACGCGATGTCCTCCCGGTCGCCGGCGACGTAGCGTGACACGCGCGTGAGACGCGTCGCGAAGACGAAGCTCTCCACGTCGGCGCAGCGCTGCGCGTCAGCCCGCACGGCGAAACGACAGCAGCATGCGGCTGTAGCGGTCCATCGATCCGCTGACGTCGGCGAGCAGCACGATCGGGCGCGCGCGTCGCGCGTCGAACGCGCCGGGGAAGCTTGACCAGCTCTCCACCGCGCATGACGTTGGTTCGAAGCAGGTCGCGCCATGTCGATGCGCGCCGCCGCAGCGAGCGCTCCATCTGCGCGTGCGCGGCGGCCTGGCTCCCATCGACATGCCGCAGCAGCAGGCGCCGGGCGGCTTCGAGCTCCGCGGCGGTGAAATCTGCGAAGTCCTTGCTCGTCCGCGACACTTCGACGGTGCTATGGCGCCAAGCGCGAATGCCGCGGCTGCGAGGCGCCTCCGATGCCGGTTCTTCGACGTCGAGCGCGCGGCGGCGCGCCCGCGTCGCGCCTGGTGACCACCCGCGCGCCGCTCGCCGAGCGAGAACAGCGGCAGGTCCAGCTCCGACGAGCCGTGCGCGCGGAAGAACAGATCGAAGGCCTGGTTGAAGAGCGCCAGGTCCTCGAGGCGATGCACGAGCAGCGAGCACAGCGTCGCGCGCACGTCCGCGCGGCTGCTTCACGCCGACCGCATTCGGTGCGCCTGGATGGCGTCCACCATCCGCTCGCGATGCACCTGGACGCCCGCCGCACGCAGCACGCGGCCGAAGAGCAGCAGGTTGGGACCATGAGTCCGGCGGGTCTGCGCCGTCGCGCCGAGCGCGCATTAGGCCCGCGGCACACCTGCCTACGTGAGCGCAGCGAGCGAGATCAGTGTCTGAACCCGATCGCCGCGCACGCCGTCGATGTCTTCCTGGTTCTTCAGCAGGATGCCGAGCGTCCGTGGATCGACGTCCGCATCGAGCGACGCTCACGATCCAGCGCCACGAGCGCAGCGGCCCAGTCGAGCGTCTCGAGATGCCCGCGGCCTTGTACAGATCCGCCGTGCGAAGCTCCTGCACGAACGCCGTCACCTGGCGCGCCAGCCGCTCTGACGCGCCCGGCACCTTCGACGAGCACGATGCGGAATTCGCTTCTCGAAGCTGGGATACGGGATCCAGCTGTAGACGCAGCGGCGCTTCGAGCGCGTCGTGCACTTCGCGCGTGCGATTCGAGGTGATCGATGACGATCGGCGGTTCGACCGCGCGGATCGTCCCGAGCTCCGGGATGCGTCACCTGGAAGTCCGAGAGGAACTCGAGCAGGTAGCCCTCGAACTCCTTCGTCGGCGCGATCGATTTCGTCGATCAGCAGCACCGGCGGCGCGTTCGCCGCGTCGTCTTCGATCGCGCGCAGCAGCGGCCGCTTGATCAGGAACGTCTCGGTGAACGAGCTCGCGCGTGGCCGCCGGTGCGATCGAGTTCCGTCGTCGGCCTCGATCATCCGGATCTCGAGCAGCTGCCGCGGACTAGTTCCACTCGTAGACAGCCTGGCCGACGTCGAGGCCTTCGTAGCACTGCAGGCGGATGAGCGGACGTGCTCGAGCGCCGACGGCGAGCACCTTGGCGACTTCGGTTTGCCGACGCCCGCCTCCCCCTCCAGGAACAGCGGGCGCTCGCAACCGCATCGCGAGGTAGATCGGCACCAGCCAGCCCTCGTTCGGCGATATAGTCGCTCGCCGGCGAGGGCCTCCTGCAGCGCGTCAACCGAAGCCGGGATGCTGAGCGCGGCGCCCAGCTCACGCAAGCCCGGCGCGCGCCGCGGCCGCGACGCAACCGCGCGCTTCACGTAGACCGGTGCGACGGCCGTTCGATACGCGGACGAGGCAAAGATGTCGCCGAGGACAGTCGCCGCCGAGATCCGACGACACCTGCGCCGCCGCGTTCGCGACCGCGGCCGCCGTCGAGCGACTCGCCCGTGAGCGCCTCTTCGACTGCGCGCGCGCGGGTCGCGTGCGGCAGCAGCCCGCCGAGCGCGATGCGCGCGGCCGAGCACGTGTTCCCCGCCATCGTCACCGACGCCGCCGCACCAATCACCGCGTAGCGCGATGCCGGGTGCGAGAACTTCGCATGCGCGGAGCCCTGGCCGCGCACTCGCCACGGGCACGACGATCGCGGTGACGACTTCGTTGTCCGCGAGCAGCGTGCTCATGATGCCGGTGAAGAACTCGTCGGCGGCGATCGTGCGCTCGCCCGACGGGCCGATGGCGACGATGCTGCGCGTTCAGCGCGACGAGCACCGTCGGCAGATCGGAAGCCGGATCCGCGTGCGCGATGTTGCCGCCAATCGTGCCGCGGCTTCTCACCGCCGGGATCGCCGACCAGCCCCGCGGCTTCCGCCAGCGCGGCAGCGGACTTCTGCAGATCCGCGGATGCGGCGATCTCCGCGTGCGTGGTCAGCGCGCCGATGCGGATCGCGTCGCCGCTTCGCGCGATGCCGCGAAGCTCCGGAATCCTGCCGATGTCGATCGACCGCGGACGGCGTCGTGAGCCGCAGCTTCATCAGCGGAATCAGGCTGTGGCCGCCGGCCAGCAGCTTCGCGCCGGGATTGGCTGCGAGCAGACCGCTGCGCGTCGGCGAGCGAGCTCGCGCGGTGATAGTCGAAGTTTGCCGAATACATGGCTCAGGCTCCCTTCCGCCGACATCGCGCCGCCAGACGCGCTCGGGCGTCAGCGGCATCTGAATCGACTGGACACCGAACGGCTCGAGCGCGTCGATGCACCGCGTTGTAGACCGTGCAGGTCGACGCGATGGTGTCCGGCTTCGCCGATGCCCTTCACGCCGAGCGGATGATGCGGCGACGGCGTCACCGTGTGGCAGCACCTCGATGTCCGGCAGCACGTCGGCTCGAGGAATCGCGTAGTCGCTCAGCGATCCGGTGAGCAGCTGGCCGTTGTCGTCGTAGACCGCGCTGCTTCCCAGAGCGCCTGCCCGATGCCCTGCACGACGCCGCCGTGCACCTGGCCTTCGACGATCATCGGATTGATCTGGTGGCCGCAGTCGTCCACCGCGACGTAGCGCTTCAGCTCGATGTGCCCGGTCTCCGGATCGACCTCGACGACCGCGACATGGCGCGCCGAATGGATAGACGAAGTTCGGCGGGTCGTAGAAGGTCGTCGCCTCGAGCCCGGCTCCATCCCCTGCGGCATGTTCCACGCGACGTTGGCCATCAGCGCGATGTCCTGGATGGTCTTGTGCGTCTCCGGAAATCCGCGGACGAAGAACTTCCCGTTCGCGTAGTCGATGTCCTCGACGGCCGCCTCGAGCAGGTGGCTGGTCAGGAGCTTCGCCTTCTCCTTGATCTTCCGCGTGGCCACCGCCAGCGCGCGCGCCGCTCACCGCGGTGCGTGCGGCTGCCATACGTGCCCCATCCCATCGGCGTGGTGTCGGTGTCGCCGTGAACGACCTTCACGTCGTCCACGCTGACGCCGAGCTCGTCGGCGACGATCTGCGCGAAGGTCGTCTCCTCGCCCTGGCCGTGCGGCGACGACCCGATGAACACGTGCGCCTTGCCGCTCGGATGGAAGCGGACGATGGCGCTCTCCCAGAGGCCGCCCTGGAAGCCGACGGCGCCGGCCACCTGCGAGGGCCCAGGCCACAGATCTCGACGTAGATCCCGACGCCGCATGCCGAGGTAGCGGCCCTTGCTTGCGAGCCGCCGCCTGCTCGCTTCCGCAGACCGTCATAGTCCGACGTGACGCGAGCGCCTTGTCGAGCGCGCCCTGGTAGTTGCCGCTGTCGTACTTCAGACCCGGTGACAACGTCGTGACCGTCGTCGAAGGGCGGAATCAGGTTGCGCTGCCGGATCTCCACCGGATCGATCTTGAGCTCGTCGGCGAGACGATCGATGACTCGCTCGAGCATGAACGTCGCTTCGGGACGTCCGGCGCCGCGATACGCCTCCACCGGCGTCGTGTTCGTGTAGACGCCGTAGACGTCTTCCTTGACGGCGCCGATCTTGATACGGTCCCGACAGCATCAGGCCGTGGAGAATCGTCGGAATGCCGGGCGCCGCCGTTGAGCAGATACGCGCCCATTCCGGCCCACACCGTGCAGCGGAGGCCGAGGATCTTGCCGTCCTTGGTCGCCGCCATCTCGACGTCCTGCACGTGGTCGCGGCCGTGCGTCGTCGACTGGTAGTTCTCCGAGCGGCTCTCGATCCACTTGACCGGGCGCCCCAGCTTCATCGAGCAGAACACCGTGATGAAGTCGCCCTGGATCTGCGGAATCTTGCTGCCGAAGCCGCCGCCGACTTCCGGCGCGATCACCCGCAGCCGATCTTCGGGAATGCCCGCGACGAGCGACATGATGAAGCGGACGATGTGCGGGTTCTGCGTCGTGTTCCACAGCGTCAGCTCGCCGGTCGCGGGCGAGGTAATGCGCGAGCGCTGCGCGCGTCTCCATCGCGGTCGGGATCAGCCGCTGCTGGATGATGCGGTCGCGAACGACGACATCGGCGTTCTTGAACGCGGCATCGATGTCGCCGCCGGCAACGGTCCAGTGGAACGCGATGTTGTTCGGCGCGTCCTGGTGCAGCTGCGGCGCGCCCGGCCTTGACGCGCCTTCTCGGGATCGACCGTCGCCGCCAGCGGCTCGTAGTCGACGTCGATCAGATCGGCGGCGTCCGCGGCCTGCTCGGCAGATCTCGGCGACGACCACGGCAACCGCGTCGCCGACGTATCGCGGACGACGCTCCTTGGCCATCGCCGGATACGGCGCGATCTTCAGGTCGGAGTTCGGCACGAGCCACGCGCACGGAATCGCCTGCGAGGACGCCTTCGGTGTCCGCGCCAGTGAAGGCGGCGAGCACACCCGGAGCACGCCTTCGCGGCTGCCGTGTCGATCTTCCTGATTCGCGCGTGCGCCGTGCGGGCTTCGCAGAATCGCGGCGTAGAGCTGGCCGGGCAGCGTGAAGTCCGCGGTGTAGCGCGCGGTGCCGGTCAGCAGCCGGGGATCTTCCGCGGCGCTTGATGCCGGAGCCGAATACGCGAGCTGGAGCCGCAACCGTCGTCGCCATCACCAGTGCTCCCGCGGCGGCCGCCGCCTGGACCGACGCGCACGATGTTCTGGTAGCCCGTGCAGCGGCACATGTTGCCTTCGAGCGCGTGGCGGATCTGATCGGCGGACGGGTTGCTGTTGGACTGCAGCAGCGCGTGCGTCGCGAAAATCATCCCGGGCGTGCAGAAGCCGCACTGCAGTCCATGTTTGGCCCAGAACGCTTCCTGGATGGGATCGAGCTGCCCTGCGGGTGCGAGACCTTCGATGGTCGTGACCGCTGACCCGTCGGCCTGCGCGGCCAGGCACGTGCACGACTTGACGGCGGTGCCGTCGAGGAGCACGGTGCACGACCCGCACTGGCTCGTGTCGCAGCCAATCTTGGTGCCGGTCAGGTTGAGCGTGTCGCGGAGAAAGTGAACCAGCAAGAGGCGCGGCTCGATCGTGCGATCGTAGCGGCGACCGTTCACGGTGACGCTGATGGGAAGTTCCATTGTCCCCCCTATAAAGGCGCACGGGCAGAGATCGTGGCAGGAAGGGCGGAGCTTACCTCTGCAAACTGCAAATTGCAATTGCGCGCGGGATGGGCAGAGCGCTACGCGGCGTGATTTTTCGTCCGTCGGCGGCGGGCGCCGGTGATGCACAGCCGTCGCATCGTCGGCCGAGGTGCAAACCGCACGCCCGGCTGTCGACGATGGATAATCTCATCAGGAAGTTACCTCCGATGGGTCTCACGTTCGTCACCGTGAAAGTCGGGAACCCGGCGAATGGCCTTCGCCCCGAGGAGGTCCAGTGCTTCGTCGATTCCGGGGCAATCTATCTCTCGTCCCGGCAACGGTGTTGCGCCGGCTCGACATCGAGCCGCACTCGACGCGGGAGTTCGTGCTCGCCGATGGAAACGTCATCGAGCGCCGGCTTGCCACCGCCACGTTCGAGTATCGACGGGCGACGTGGTGACTCGATGGTCATCGTCGGAGAACCGGGCGACGACCCGCTTCTCGGCGCAACGACGCTTGAAGGTTTCGGATTGGTGCTCGATCCGTTTCGGCGCGAACTCCGGCCAATGAAATTGCCGCTGAAGTAGAGGCAACCCGCGCTAATCAGGCCTTGAAGATCAGCGCCAGGGGCAATCGCAATCCCGGAAGGAGCGACGTCTCCAGCACGTCCTCCTTTCCCGAGATAACTCGATGGCGCGGCCGTAACCCGCGTCGCCTCGCCGGTAAACGCGCACCGAGTCGATCTCCGGATCAAAGTACCCAATATTCATCGACGCCCGAACGCTCGTACAGCCGCCGCTTGATGGTCTCGTCCCGCTTGCGCGTTCCCTTCGACGCAATCTCGATGACGAGCTCCGGCGCGCCGCGCGCGTGCTTTTCGGTAATGACCGTCTTTCCCCGCTCGTGCGACAGATATAGGAGGTCGGGCTCGACGACGTCGAAATTCGAGAGACGATGTCGTGCGGCGCGTAGAGCACTTCTCCAACCGGGTGCTCCTCGAGATAGGAACGCATCAGCCAATGGAGGTTTCCGGAGATACGTTGATGTCTCGTCACTCGGTGACGGCGTCACGTAGTGCTCCCCGTCGATCAACTCGTGCCGCTTCCCATCGTCTGGGAGGAGCAGGAAGTCCTCGTAGGTGAGCTTCACGCCAGCGCCTGACATGCCGCTCATTATAGCGACGACGTATGCGAGCACCGTGCCGGGCTCGGCCCTGCATGAATTCCTCGGAAAGTCGCAGCCAGCGCGCGGCGGAGATCGCATTTCTCGACGCATGCAGAGCGGCGGCAAGATGGCAGAATCTGCGCGGCTCTCGGGGCCAGCCGGCATTGTTGTGAAGGCGCAGTAACGCGATTCGTCCGCTGCAGACTTCCGTACAATCGTTGGGATGATTTATCTGCCGCCGGCCCCGCAACTCGCGGCCTTCATCGTCGTCGCTGGCCTGCTCACGATCACGCCCGGCGCCGACATGGCGCTCGTCATGCGCCACGCCCTCGGCGGCGGCACGCGTCCAGCGTTCTTCGCGTCGCTCGGGATCTGCGTCGGAACGCTGATCTGGGGCGCGGCATCCGCGCTCGGCGTCTCGGTGTTGTTCGCGCAATCGGCATTCGCGTTCGCGGTGTTGAAGTCGTGGGTGAGGCTACCTCGCGTATGCTCGGCGCTCGCGCGCTCATATCAACCACGAAGGGCGCGAAGGACACGAAGGAAACGAATCACACGAGCGACGGAGAATTCTTCGCGTCCTTCGAATCTTCGTGGTTCTCACGGCCAGTGGAAGGCGTTCGCACAGGGTCTGTTCACCAACCTGCTGAACCCGAAGGTCTGCGGTCTTCTACGTGACCTTCCTGCCGCAATTCGTCGTACTCCGATCGCCCGGTCCTGTCGCAATCCGTCTTTCTCGCCGCCATGCACGTCGTCATGGGCCTCATCTGGCTGACCATCTACGCGCGGTTCATCGACCGCATGGCCGCCGTGCTGCTGACGGATCGCGTCAAACGTCGCATGGAAGCTGTAACCGGCGCCGTCCTGATGGCGCTCGGCATCCGTCTCGCCCTCGCGCGCCGTTGATCAATTGAACCCGCGAACCAACGAACCCGCGAACCCGCGAACCCACGTCGCCCGCGGTTCGAAAGCCTTCTGGAGAGATCAACCTCGCCGTCTTCTCCGCCGGCTTCTCCGTCTTCCTGCTGATGTATGCGGTCCAGCCGCTGCTGCCCATCTTCACGCGCGAGTTTCACATCGACGCGGCGACAAGCAGCCTGGCGCTCTCGGTGACCACCGGCTGCCTTGCCGTCTCGATGCTCGTCATCGGCGCGGTGGCGGAAGGCTGGTCGCGCAAGCCGCTGATGAGCGCGTCGCTGCTCGGCGCCGCGCTCCTCACGCTGGCGTCGTCCGTCGTCACTGAATGGCCGACGTTTCTCTTCATTCGGGCAGTCGAGGGGATCGCCATCGCGGGACTGCCGGCGCTTGCCATGGCCTACCTGGGTGAGGAGATTCATCCCGACGACGTCGGCGTCTCGATGGGCCTCTACGTCGGCAGCGGCGCGCTCGGCGGGATGACGGGACGCCTGCTGACCGGCCTGATGACCGATCTCTTCTCCTGGCGGCCGACCCTTGCCGCCATCAGGCCTGCTCGGCGTCGTCGCATCGGCGATTTTTCCGTGAGCCTTCCGGCGTCCGCGCAATTCCGGCCGCGCTCGCTCTCGATGCATGCTGCTCGGCTCCTACAAGTCGCATCTGAACGATCCGGTGATCCTCGCGCTCGTGATGGAAGCCGGACTCGTGCTCGGCACGCTGGTCACCGTCTACAACTACAGTTCGTTCAGGCTCCTTGCGCCGCCCTACCTCCTGAGCCAGACGGCAGTCGGTTCGGTCTTCGGCACTGCATGTGCTGGGCTTCTTCAGCTCGTCGCTGATGGGCGTCCTCTCGCACCGTTTCAGCCGCCCCTTTCTCCTGCGGATCGGGCTGACGACGATGGCGCTTGGCGTTGGCGCGACGTTGATGCGCCCGCTGCCCGTGGTCATTGCCGGCATCGGCCTCGTCACGATCGGATTCTTCGCGTCGCACTCGGTGGCCAGCAGCTGGGTCGGCCTCCGCGCGCGCGAGGGAAAGGCGCAGGCGTCCGCGCTATATCTCTTCTTCTATTACATGGGCGCGAGCACGGCGGGAACGATCGGCGGCTTCTTCTGGACCGCGTGCCTGGAACGGCGTCGCGGCGTTCCTGATCGTGCTTCTCGCGGCGGCGCTGCTGATTGCAGGGCGGTCGCTCCAACGCGATGCCTAGCCACAAAGGCACAAAGACGATCAGCCACAAAGCACACAGAAATAGAAAGACGAAATCACAAAGGTCTCGAAGATTTCTTTGAGATCCTTTGTGATCTAAAAGAGATCTTTGTGTGCTTTGTGGCTACGTATCGTCTCGTGGCGTTCGTTACCCGCGGGGTAACGTGATGCGGAATGTCGTGCCGTGCTGATCGCTGTGCTCGAGCGTCAGCGTGCCGTTCGCGGTCTCGACCGCCGACTTCGCGATTGAGAGTCCCAGGCCCGTGCCGGCGACGTCGGCGGGTGCCGACTGGGCGCGGAAGAACCGGTCGAAGATGCGATCGTGCGCGGCCGCCGGGATGCCGGGCCCGCGGTCGATGACGTCCACGATGGCGTGCTCGGGCGTGTCGGCGACGCGGACGATGATCGCGCTGCGCCGCGGGCGCGAACTTGATCGCGTTGTCCACCAGGTTGATGAGCGCCTGCCGCACCATCAGGCGGTCGCTCAGCGCGCGCGGCGAGCCGTGCGCCTCGACGACGAGCTGCTGAGACTTCTCCTCCGCGAGCACCGCCAGATCGCCAACCACGCTGTCGGCCAGATCCTTCAACGCGATCGGTTCGATCGACAGCTTCGCCTCGCCGGTTTCCGCGCGCGAGAGCGTGAGCAGGCGATCGACGAGGCCCGCCAGCCGATCGACCTCCTCGAGCATGCTGCCGATGATGGCGCGATACTGTCCTCTTCGCGGCGGCTCCCGCGCAGGCCGACTTCGCCGACGCTGCGGATGGCGGTCAGCGGCGTGCGCAGCTCGTGCGAGACGTCGCGCGGTGAAGCGGCGCATCTGGTCGAACGACTCCTCCGAGGCGCGCCGAGCGTCGCGTTGAACACGGTCGCGAGCCGGCCCATCTCGTTGTCCGGATTGCTGACCGGCAGTCGATCGCTCAACCGCTCGGCGGTAATCGTTTCGCGCGCGCTCGGTCATCCGCTCGATGGGCGCGAGCGCGCGGCGCGCCAGCATGTAGCCGCCAAAGCCGGCGGCCGCCACGGCGAGCGGCAGGCCGAGCACGAGAGTATCAACGCGACCGTCCGAATCTGATCGCGCATCGACTCTTCGGAGCGGCCAACCTGAATGACGACCGGACTCCCGGCAATCTCGCCGCGCCGGCTCAGGACGCGCAGCGGCACCTCCGCGCCGTCGGTACGCGGACGATGGCGTCGTCGGGACGGTTCGGCAGGTCCATGCCCACCTGCGGCTGCGCGAGCGCCACATTGTTGCGGAACAACAGCTGGCCGTCAGGACCCCACACCTGCAGCCACGGATGCTCCTCGATCGTCTCTTCGCCATTCCAGGTGACGCCACCTTCCGGCGTCTCCTCCACCATCACGGTGGCCCACTGGAAGTCGCTGCGGAGCTGCTGGTTGAGGACTGCGACGCGCTGCGGCTCACATGCCCGAGGATGGCGGCCGCGTAGATACCGAGCACGAGCGTCATGGCGGCGACGTGCCACAGCGTGAGCTGCACGCGCACGCTGTGCGATCGCCACCAGCGCCTCACGGCTCGCCCTCGCGAAGCATGAAGCCGACGCCCCGAACCGTGTGGATCAGCTTCAGCGGGGCGATCCACGATCGACCTTCCGGCGGAGACGCGCGATGTGGACGTCGATGACGTTGTCGAGCGGCGTCGTCCGCGCCGTTTCCTTCCAGACGTCACGCGCCAGCGTTTCGCGCGAGACGACCTGGCCTTGATGCCGCATCAGGTACTCGAGCAGCTCGAACTCGCGCACGGTCAGATCCACCGGCTGGCCGCCGCGCGTCACCTTGCGCGTGATCAGATCCATCGTCAGATCGCCGACCGCCAGACGAGGCGATTCGGCGGACCGGCCGCGCCGCATCAGCGCGCGGATGCGCGCGAGCAGCTCCGCGAAGGCGAACGGCTTCACCAGGTAGTCGTCCGCGCCGCTGTCAAGGCCGGCAACGCGATCCTGCAGCGTGTCGCGCGCGGTGAGCACGAGCACCGGCGTCTTGATCCCGCTGCTCGCGGAGCGTCGTCAGGATCTGCAGGCCGTCGCGGCCGGGCAGCCCGAGGTCGAGGAGGATGACGATCGAACGCTCTCGGTCGTCATCCGGAAGAAGGCATCCTCGCCCGTGCGCTCGACCACGACCTCGTAGCTTCTCGCCTTCCAGCCCCTCGCGCAGGGCGTTGGCGACTTTCTGTTCGTCTTCGACGACGAGCATTCTCATGTTCGTCGTCGATTGTCAGTCAGGTTAGTCGGTGGTTTTCGAGATACGTCACGGTGATCGTCTGCTTTGCCGCGGGGCGTATCCAGCGTGGTCAGAACGGTCATCGTGTTGCCGTCTTCGCTGGAGGCTGCGGACCTCGCCGGCTCTTCACGTCGAAGTTGCCGCGCGGCGTCTTCATCGATCGCGTGACGTCGTCAGTGACCAGGGCGACGCCACTCCCACTTCGTCTTGCTTTTCATGGACGCCTGACCCGTGCGGTTGGTCGACTCCCCTTGCCGTCAAGGCTGTAGCTGTTCATGACGGCGCCGCTCTGTCCGGCATCCTCGGTGACGATGAGACGGTCGTCGGTCTGCCGGATGTGGATGGTCTGGCCGACTGCTGGCCGCTGCGGCTCACGGTCGGCGCGACCGCCGTTGTCACCGTTCGCGTCACCACCGTTGTCGTTGCCGCGACGGCCCCGGCCAAAGCCGCGTCCGCCGCGACCACCGGACCCGCCGCGCCCGCCAAACCCGCGGTCGCCTCCCCGTTGCCTCCACCAGCCGTCTCGGGCATGTCGATGTTGGTGATCTTCCAGCTGCCAGTGAAGTCAGGATGCTTCGGTGTCTGCGCCCCGCGCCAGCGCGAGGCAACGCCAGCACGACCGCGATCAGGAACACGAACACACGTTGAGCCATATATAAGTCCTCCGCCTTGCATTTCAGACTGATATACGCCGAACGTGGTCTGAGTGCTTAGAGCCGAAGTCTCTGGAGCAGGCGTCCGAAGCGCGCATCGGAATGCAACGGGTCGAACCGCGGGTCGCCGGCCAGGTTGACGAGCGCCGGATCGCGCTCCTCGCAGGCCTGATCGAGGAGCCGGAACGCCTCGTCGTGCTCGCCGAGCCCGACGTGCGCCAGCGAACGATGGTAGGCGGGAACGAACTGCTGCGGGCGCAGGTGATCGAGCGCGCCAGAAATCGTCCGCGCGACCCCGCATTCGCCTCGAACCGCCTTGGCATGCGCGAGCCACACGAGCGATGCCGGATCGGCCGGCGCGTTGGCGGCCGCTGCCTCGAGCTCCGCGACGCCTTCCGCCGCGCGTCCCATCTGGATCAGCGACGCGCCGAGCACGCGCCATGCGGGCGTGAAGTGCGGCCTCATGTCCATCACGTTGCGGCAGGTGTCGATCGCGCCTTCGTAATCACCCGCCGTATGCTGCGTCCATGCGGCGCTGGTGCCCACCACGAGGCACAACGGATCGAGCTCGCGGGCACGCTGTGCTTCCCGGACCGCTTCACTCGACTTGCCGAGTCCCGCGAGCAGCAGCCATGCACCAGCGGTGTGCCCCGTCGCTGCTCGGATTGAGGGTGATGGCCTGCCGGAAGCCGGCTTCGGCAGCGTCCCAGTCCCAGTCGAGCATCGCGCGGATGTTCGCCACCGCCATGTGCGCGTGCGAGATGCGGATCGAGGCTGCAACGAGCGCTCGGCGATGGGCCGCGCGGTTTTCGAGCGCCACGCGCGGCACCACGTTGTGAGTACTCCGCCTGTCCCGTGTAGGTGCGCGCCAGGTCGGCGTGCGCCGCCGCGAAGCCCGGATCGGCCGCGCACGCCTGGCGGAAGTAGACGATCGCCTGCTCGAATCCCTGGTCGCCGGGAGGTTCCAGTAGTAGCGACCCTTCAGCGATGCCATCTGATACGCGGCGGCATCGGTGGACGGTTGCACCGGCTGCTCGGGCAGCAGGTTCCACCGCGAGCGATTGCGCGATGCGCGCGGCGACCTCCGCCTGCACCGTGAGGCAGTCCGTGAGATTCCGCTCGTAGACGTCCGTCCAGAGGTGCGATTCGCTCGACGTCTCCACGAGCTGCGCGGTAATCCGCACGCGATCGGCTTCCGCCGCACGCCCCTTCCAGCAGATAGTCCGCGCGCAGCAGCTCGCCGATTTCACGCGCGCAGGCGCCCGCTGCCCTTGAACAGGTTCGACGAGGACGTGAGATGACGCCGATGCGGCCGCGCCCGAGGCGCCCGAGCTGAAGGAACATTTCCTCGGTCGAGGCCGTCGCTGAAAAATTCCTGGCTGGAGTCGCCGCTCAAGTTGGCGAACGGCATCACCGCGAGCCGCGCCTGTATGATCGAGGCGTGATGGGCGGCACCGCGATGGTGGCCCCTCCGCCGAGCGCCGCGATGAACCGATAGCCACGCCGCCGGCAGCGATCTCGACGAACCGCGGATTGTCCGCATCGTCTCCGAGCGCGGCGCGCAGCCACTTCACGGCCGCGTTCAGGCTGTGTTCCGAAGTCCACGAACGTCCCGTCCGGCTAGAGCCGGCGCGCGAGCTCCTCGCGCGTGACGACGTCGCCGGGATGCTCGAGCATCAGGCGGAGGATTTCAAACGGCTGCTCCTGCAGGCGGATGCGGTTCTTCCTTTCCGCAGCTCCCGGGAACGCGTATCGAGCTCGAACGATTCGAATTGGAGAAGGCGTCCGGCGTCCATAGCGAATTATCTCCGGTGACCCTGCGCGTTTGTGGGACTGACAATGACGCAGGTCACCAACGTTTCCACCTCGTGTCACCTCAATGCATTGAGGCACTTCCGGGCGCGGCGCACGGTAGCGACGTGCGAAACGCTGTCGCGGCGGCGTTGGCGGTTGGACTGGCGGTGACCGGTCCCAGGTGTCGCCCGGGCGGCGCCGTGCGCCGGTGACGGGTGCGCGTGTGCGACAGGGGAGTCATCGCCCGGCCGGCGGATCAGACGGTTGCTCTGCGTGCGGCGGCCGGGGTCACGGCCGCTGGCATCGACGTCACCTGGTTGGCGTGCGGCGACGACGCGACCCGGACCCATGCGATCGCATGCAGGTGCCGCCCCGGTCCGCGCGGAGCTCTTCGGTCCGCTTCGTGCGCCTCGCGGTCACGCCGTCGCCGCGGCCAGCTGCAGCTGGGGTGCTCCCTGGTGGATACGCGTATGGCGCGCGCGGGCAGTCTGGCGACGGTATGCGTCGACCGCGTGCACTGGGTGGCTTCGCAAGCGGCGCCGACACCGCGCGGTAGTGGTCGGCTTCGCGGCCGCGCTCACGAGATCGGACATCGCCTGCTCGGGACCAACGCGCACGCCGCCAGCGGCCTGATGCGCGCCGTCTGGTCGCGCGCCCAGCTCCAGCACGGCGACGTCAGGACTGGCTTTTTCGCGCGACGACGCCGTGACAAATGCGGTCGTCAGCTCGAGCAGCGGAACGGTCTAGATCCTCTCAACGCCAGCTAAGTGGCTGCCCTGCTTCTGACGGCAACGATCCTGCAGCGCCTCTCAACAGGTGATTGCGGCGCAGGTGCCGTCCGCGTCCCTTCGAGGAATGAGCTCCAGGAGCTGATCGCTGAAGCGCACTCGCGCGGCTGGCAGCGACCAGGCCTGATCGACGCTGACGCTCTCCGGCCTCACGCCGATTCCGCGCGATGGGGTCGAGCGAGACAGCTCGCAGGCGGAGTTCACGATCACCCTCGATCGCTATTTCCAGACCGCGTGTGACGCCCCGCATCACCCGCCTGGGGCGACAGCAGGCAATGGAACAGAGCGCCGTCCTGCGCCGGATTCGATCGGAATACGGCGTCTCCCAGGCGTCGTCGCTGGCGATCTGGGGCCTCGAGGTCGCACTACAGGGGGTTCACCGGCGCCTACCCCGTGTTCCAGGCGCTCGCCACCCTAGCATCGGAGCCGCGTCGATCGGATTTCTTCCGAAACGAGCTGTTCAAGGCGCTGTCGATCGTGGCCGGCGGCTACATCGATGCGAAGACGATGACGCCGGGTCGTGGGCGGGCGCGATGGGCCAGCCGCAGTTCTGGTGCCGTCGAGCTATCTCGAGCACGCGGTCGATTTCGACAGCGACGGCCTCCAGGCGCGACATCTGGCGCTCCGAAGGCGGACACGCTCGCCTCGGATTGCGAACTATTTGAAGGATGCTGGATGGGAGCGCTGGCGACACCTGGGGACGCGGGTGAGGGTGACGGCCGCAGCGCGGCGAGCAGACCGCGGATATTCCGATGCGCGACGCCGGCTGTTCCGCGAAGCGGTTGATGACCGAGCGGCGCCCGCTCGCCATCTGGCGCGACGCAGGCGTGCGGCTGAAGTCAGGCGAGCCGCTGCCGGTCAGCGACGCCACGCCAGCCTCCGTTGACGTCGGCGGCCGCAGCTTTCTCGTCTACCCCAACTACGAGAGGTCTCTCTGACTGCAACTGCGCGCACCTCTACGCGTTGAGCGTAGGCATGCTGGCCGATCGGCTCCAGGTGAATTGGGAGTTGGGGTTGGGAGTTGGCAAGCGTGCGTAAGGGAGGCGATGATGCACGCTCTCTGCTGGCGGCGGCTGCCGCGTCGCGATCGCTGCACTCGGCGCCACGCCGGCGGAGATCGCCGCGCAGACGGAATCGTTCGTGCCGGTGACGCAAGCGATGCAGGCGCATCCGGATCCCTCTGATTGGCTGCACATCCAGTCGCACCTTACGACGAGCATCGCTTCAGTCCGCTGGCAAGTCAGCAGAGCAACGTCGCACAGCTGCGCATGGTGTGGTCGCGCGGCCTGGCTGTCGGCACGCAGGAATCGACCCCGACTCGTGTATCGCGGCGTGATGTACGTCATCGCACCGGGCGCCAGCATTCAGGCGTTCGATGCGACCAACGGCGACATGCGTTGGGAATACCAGCCGCGACTATCCCGCCGAGTGTCCAGCCGCGCGCCGCGCGCAGCAAGAACCTCAGGTATCTACGAGGACACTGATCTACTTCGCGGCGCTCCCGACGGGATTCCTGGTGGCGCTCGACGCGCAAACCGGCAAGCTGCGCTGGGAAACGAAAGTGGACGAGCGGCCAGATAACCGCCGGCGGCTTGCTCGTCGCCGATGGCAAGGTGATCTCGAACCGCACCTGCGAGCAGGGCAAAGCGCGCAGAATCTGCTTCATCGCGGCGCACGACGCCAAGACCGGGCAAGGAGGTGTGGACGTTCTACGTGACCGCCGCGCCGGGCGAGCCGGGCGGCGACACGTGGGGCCGACATGCCGGTCGATCAACGCGCGCGCCGGACCGTGAGGACCTGCCCGGCTCCTACGATCCGAATCGCAAGATCGTCTACTGGGGCGTCGCCAATCCCAATCCCGTACACGCGGCTCACGCGCCACGGCCGCCACGACGCGGTGTCGATATACGTCGCCGTCAGAGCTCTACAGCAACTCGACGCTGGCCCTCGACGTCGCGACCGGCAAGCTCGCGTGGTACTACCAGGAACTGCCCAGCGACGACTGGGACGCGGATCACAACCAGGAGCGAATCCTCGTCCGCACCCGCGTCAACCCCGATCCCAGGTTCGTGAAGTGGATCAACTCCGGCCATCGCTCGCGGAACCGAGCAGGACGTCGTGATCACCGTCGCCGAAGGCGGCGGGATGTTCGCCGTCGCTCAGCAGAACCGGCCAGTTCCTGTGGGCGCGGCCGTTCCCTACGACGACCCGAACGTCAACATGAACGTGTCGTCGACGTGAAGACCGGCCAGACAGGCGTCAATCCGGACGAAGCTGTTCAAGAAGGACGGCGACACCATCGTCGGCTGCTACCACAACACGCGCGGCCTGTGGCAGATCGCCTATCAACCCGGAGACGAACTCGCGTCTACGTGCCGTTCCACGATCAGTGCCTGTCGATGACGAGACTTCACACGCGAACCAACCGGCTATGGGCGCCGCGGACCGGCGTCATGCGTCCGGGCATCCGATCCGAAGACATACATGGGCATCGCGCAAGATCGACGTCGCGACCGGCGAGATGCGCGTGATCTACTCGCAGCCGCAGCCCAGCCAACGGCTCGGCGCTCGTCACGGCTGGCGACCTGGTGTTCTTCGGCGATCTCAATCGACGCTTCCGCGCGCTCGACGCCGACGACGGCAAGGTGCTCTGGGAAACGGTTGTCGGCGGCATGATCATGAACAGCACCATTACCTATGCGGTCAACGGGAAGCAGTATGTGATGGTCTTCACGGGCGGTGGACAGTCGGTGACAGCCGGACCGCTGGCGGTCGCCAGCAAGGCCATCACGTCACCGGTCATCGGGCATAACGCGATCTATGTCTTCGCGCTTGCCGTGGTTGATCTGATCCCTGATCCTGATCCCTGATCCCTGATCCCTTCGGATCCGCGATCCCGGATCCCGGAGAGGCGGGCCCTCAGGCGGACCTGTCGACCAGCCGCCCCATCGCTTCGTTATAGCGATCGCCCGCAGCCGCCGCCGCGCGTGAAGGTCGCCTCGAGCTCCGTCGACTTCCGCTTCCGTCAACTCGATCGCCGCCGCTCCGACGTTCTCCTCGACATACTTCACGCGCTTGGTGCCGGGAATCGGCACGATGTCGTTCCCTTTCGCGAGCAGCCACGCGAGCGCGAGCTGCGCGGGCGTGCAGCGTCTGGTCGCCGCCAGCGCCTCGAGCCGCCGCACCAGCGCGAGATTGTGATCGAGGTTGTCGCCCTGGAACCGTGGCAGGCGCCGGCGCACGTCGTCAGAGGCAAGCGACCCGGGATCCCTTCACGGCGCCCGACAGGAATCCGCGTCCGAGCGGGCTGAACGGAACGAACGCGATACCGAGCTCGCGACAGACCGGCAGGACGTCCTGCTCGGGCTCGCGGATACCAGAGCGATGCTCGCTCTGGAGCGCGGTAACCGGATGCACCTTATGCGCGCGTCGTATGGTCGCCGGCGCCGCTTCCGACAAGCCGATGTGCCGGCACCTTCCCTTCGCGCACCAGGCTTGCGAGCGCGCCAACGCTCTCTTCGATCGGCACCTTCGGATCGGACGCGGTGGAGATAGAACAGATCGATGACGTCCGTGCCGAGGCGACGGAGGCTCGCGTCGCAGGAGCTGGTGATTTCGGCCGGCGTGCCGTTGGCGTCGATGCCGGGACCGGGCACCGCGGGCACGATGCCGCACTTGCTCGCGAGAACAATGTCCTTCCGCCGTCGCGCCGAGGCCGCGGCCCACCAGGGTCTCGTTGTGACCCTCGCCGTAAATCGCGGCCGTGTCGAAGAACGTGACGCCCAGGTCCAGCGCGCGGTGGATCAGCGCGAATCGACTCCTCGTCGTCCCTGGCGACCATAGCCCTGCGACATGCTCATGCAGCCGAGTCCAACGGCAGAAACCGTGAAGCTACTCGCACCGAGACGATCGTTGTTTCATGGGATCCCGGCATGCTACGCGCTGCGTCCTAGATTGTTAGCACCTATACTAGACCACTCAAAAAAACCAGCTTCGAGAGGCAACCACAATGGCACTGCGACTTGGCGACATCGCCCCGGATTTCACCGCCGACACGACCGAGGGAAAAATCGACTTCTATCAGTGGAAGGGCAACAGCTGGGCCGTGCTCTCTCTCACCCGAAGGACTTCACCCCCGTGTGCACGACGGAGCTCGGCGCGCTCGCGAAGCTGAAGGGCGATTTCGAGAAGCGCAACACGAAGATCATCGGCCTCAGCGTCGATCCAGTGGACAGTCCACCAGCGCTGGGCGGGCGACATCAAGGATGTCACGGGCGCGCGCTCGAACTATCCGCTGATCGCCGACCCCGACCGGAAGATCGCGCAGCTCTACGACATGATTCACCCGAACGCCAGCGAGACGGTCACCGTCCGCTCGGTCTTCATCGTCGGGCCCGACAACAAGATCAAGCTGACGCTGACCTATCCGCAGAGCACCGGCCGCAACTTCGCCGAGCTCCTGCGCGTCATCGACTCGCTCCAGCTGACGGCGAACTACTCGGTGTCGACGCCGGCCGACTGGAAGCAGGGCGAGGACGTCATCATCGTGCCCGCAGTGTCGGACGACGACGCGAAGAAGAAATTCCCGAAGGGGTTCACGACGAAGAAGCCGTACCTGCGCGTCACGCCACAGCCCGATCGCGCGTGATCCTCCGGCAGTTCTACCTGAACTGCCTGGCCCACGCGTCGTATCTCGTCGCCGACGAGGCGACCGGCGCGGCGGCCGTCGTCGATCCGCAGCGTGACGTCGATCAGTACCTGGCGTTCGCTGCGGAGCAGCGGTCTGCGCATCACGCACGTCTTCCTCACGCATTTCCACGCGGATTTCATCGCTGGTCATCTCGAGCTGCGGGATCGGACGGGCGCCACGATCTGCCTTGGCCGCCGCGCGGTCGCGGAATACGACTTCATGCCTGTCGGCGACGGCAGCGTCGTCAGCCTCGGTGCCGTGCGCATCGAGGTGATGAAACGCCGGGGCACACAGTCGAATCCATTTCGCTGGTGATTTACGACGACGCCGGGTCCGAAAGGACCCGGCCTACCGGTCCTCGGATCCCGGATCCCGGATCCCGAATCCCGATCCTGTTGCCGTCTTGACCGGCGACACGCTGTTTGTTGGCGATGTCGGCCGTCCGGACCTCCGTGCCTCGCTCGGATGGTCGGCGAGCGAACTTGGCGCGATGCTGTACGCATCGATTCACGACAAGCTGCTGACGCTTCCGGACGCGACACAGGTAGTCCCGGCGCACGGCGCGGGCTCCCTGTGCGGAAAGGCGATCTCGAAGGAGACCGTCTCGACGATTGGCGCTCAGCGCGTGCTCAATTACGCTTTGCAGCCGATGTCCAAGCAGGCGTTCATCGAGCTGGTCACCGCCGACCAGCCGGACGCGCCGCCCTACTTCACCTACGATGCGGTGCTGAACAGCCGTAAGCGGCCGACGCTCGACCAGGCGCTCGCGCGGGAGCTGAAGCCGCTGACGATCGATGACGTCAGAGCCGCCGTTGCGAGCGGCGCGCAGCTGCTCGACACGCGCGACCCCGTGGAATTCGCGGCGGCGCACATGGCGGGCAGCATCAACATCGGTCTCGGTGGCCAGTACGCCACGTGGGCGGGGACGCTGCTCGATCCATCGCGGCCGATCGTGATTGTCGCCGACCCGGGCGCGGAGACGCAGTCGGCCATGCGCCTGGGACGAATCGGATTCGATCGCGTCGAAGGGTTCCTCGAAGGCGGCCTCGCTGCGGCAACGGACGTCGTCACCACCGACCGGCTCAGTCCCCATACCGCGGCGGAACGGATGGCGGGTCCGAACCCGCCCCTGGTCATCGACATCCGCACGCCGGGCGAGCACGCCGGGAAGTCCATCGACGGTACGATGCACCTGCCGCTGAGCGGCTTCGCCTCGGGCGTGCGCGCGACATCGATCGCGATCGCGCGGTCGTGGTCTTCTGCGCGGGCGGCTATCGCTCCTCGATTGCCGCGAGCCTGCTTCAGCGAGAGGGATGGACGAACGTCAGCGAGGCTCGCCGGAGGGATCGCCGCCTGGGAAGCGGCGGGGCTGCCGCTCAGCGGATCGGGCCAGTCCAGGTAATCACGCTCGCGTTCGCGAATCGCGCGATACCGTCTGAACACGTCGCGTGCGCTCTCGAGACCCACCGAGCGATCGCCACGTGGTGCCGCGGAACGTGTGCGCGAGCATCTGCCGGCCGTGGCGAAGGAGGAACCCCGGATCGTGACGGATCGCCTTCGGCATGTGGCGCACCTTCATCCACCGTTCGGCCTTCCAGCGCATGAATTCGATGTCCGACGCTTCGAGATGCGCGCTCCGCGTCACGGCCGTCGTCCCGTCGTATCCTCGACGCGCTGGTTGACGACGAGTCCACGATCGACGAAGTCGCGCGTCATCGGCGTGCCCGGATAGGGCGTCGGATGCTGGATGTACGGCCAGTCGACGTAGCTGCGCGCGAAGGCGAGGTTCGTGGCGATCGCCTCCGGGGTGTCGTCCGGGTTCCCGACGATGAGTCCGCCGATGACCAGCATCCCGTGACGATGCAGGATGTCGACAGCCGTGATTGACGCATTGCCGGTCCGTCGTCCGTGCTCGCGCGTGCTGTTCTTCGCGCCCGCCTTCAGAAACGCCAGGTCGTCGTCGAGAATGTTCTCGATCCCGAGAAAGACGTAGCGGAACCCCGCCCGCCGCATCAGGGGCGCAAGCGTCTCGCCGTGTGCGGCAATCGCCGACGTCATCCCCTGCACCATGTAGTCCACGTCGGCGAGACCCGCGTCGATGATGGCCTGGCAGAGCGTCCCGAAGCGCTCGACGTCCAGCGTGATGTTGTCGTCGACGATGAAGCATGCGCGCGCGCGCCGCGCCGGCGGGCATCCGCGATGTCGGCGATGACGCGTCGAATCGGAAAGCGGTGGAAGTTCCGCCCGCGCATCTCGATGATCGAGCAGAAGCTGCAGTCGAAGGTGCAGCCGCGCGAGGTCTCGATGACGTCCACCTGCCGGCCGAGCATCGTGTAGCCGGAGAGCACGCGGGCGCTGCGCTTGGGCGGCGCGATCGTGTCGTGCTCCACCGCCGTGACGGGCCGCGGTGGTGTCTGCGTGAAACCGTCGCGATCGCGAAACCACAGGCCGGCCACCGACGACAGCGGCCGCTTCTGGTCGAGTGCGCGCAGCAGCTCGCGAAACGTCAGCTCGTCCTCGCCCGCGCACGATCGTGCACGCCGAGGTCCGGGTGCGTCCATGCCTGCGGCGCGAGGCTCGGGTCGTAGCCGCCGACGACGACAAACGCCTCGGGTCGCATCGAGCGGATGAGCCCGATGAGCCGACGCGCCGTCGCGCGCTGGAAGGTCATGACCGATAGTCCGACCACATCCGGCTCGGAGTCCTCTCACGAGCTGCTCGACCGTTTGACGCACGGCTGACTGCGCGAGGACGAGGTCGGCTACCGACACCTCATGATGGGCATCGACATTCCCCGCGAGCGATGTCAGCGCCCCGTTAGGCATGCGTATCGCCACGGTCGGCGTGTGCTCGAACGAATCGGGCATGGACAGGAGCAGAACGCGCACGACTGAACGATACCCGAAAACTGGTACGCGGGATGCTCCGAAATGTGATGGCAGGTTCTCGCCTGCTCGAGGAGGAACGTATGCAGCAGAGGTTTGCGATTCTGATATCGGCGGCGAGCCTCGTCATTACGGCGGCGTGCTCGCAGTCGGATACGGGCATCACCACCGCCGTGGAAAACGAAGATGGCTGCCGACGACACCGTGAAGGCGTCGGAAATCAACGTGGACACGCACAATCACGTGGTGACGCTGAACGGCACGGTTGGCTCACAGGCGGAAAGGAGCGCGCGGCGCTCATCGCGCGCGACACCAACGGCGTGACGGCAGTGGTTGACGACATCGTCGTCGGCCCGGTGCCGGCCGCGACGGCTGGCGAGAAGGCGGAAGGCAAGGCGTGCGACGCGAAGGAGGAGGTCGAGGACGCGGCACATGACGCGAAGGTCAAGACCGAGGATGCCGCGCGACGCCAAGGTTGCGACCGAGAACGCCGCGCACGACGCAAAGGTTGCGACCGAGAACGCCGCCGACAAGACGGGCGAGGTGATCACCGATGCGGCGATCACGTCCGAAGTGAAGACGAAGTTCTGGCGGACCCCGACGTGGCAGGTCTGAAGATCGACGTTGACGTCCAACGGCGTCGTCACGCTGAGCCGGGACGGTCAAAGAGCAAGGCCGAAATGGACAAGGCGATGACCGTGGCGCGCAACAGCAAGGGCGTCAAGCGCGTCGTCAATCACATGAAGACGTAGTCGTCGTTAGTTCGTAGTTGGTCGTGTGGTAGTTGGTAGTTGGTGGTTCGTGGTTCTGGGTTCGTTGGTTCGCGATCGTCGTGAACGACTCAACTACAAACTACCAACTACCAACTACTAGCTGGCTCAGTGGCACGCGATTGGCAGCCTCTGCCGCGCGCGTGCCGGGTATTGGCTCCAGAATTCCGCGGTTTTTCCCGTTACAGCGTTACCATTCGCGAAATGCGCGGTTTCTCCGCGCGTACGCGTTCGCAGGCAGCCTTGACCGTTGCGGGTTGCGGCTCGTCCGGCGCGCCTGCGCCATCCGCCGCGCCCTCGCCAACCTGTTTCTCCCGCGCCCGCGCCCGCACCGGCGCCTGCTCCAACGCCCGCCTCGCCGTCCGCGACCGCGAGCGTGTCGATTACGCAGTTCGGGCTGATCCCGTTTGAAGCCAACGTCGCCGTGGGCGGCCGCGTGACGTTCGTCAGCAACGACAACGCTGCCCCACGACATGACAGGGCTGGGCCTGACCCCGAGCATCGTGATTGCCCCGAAATCGACATCGTCGGCTTCCTCACACCGGGCCAGAGCCGCCAGACGAGTGCGCTGATGACCGCGCGGACGTGCGGAGCATACCACGATCACACCGTTCACGACGACCACCACGGGTTCGGGCGGCCGCATTTGTCATTCGCTAGAGCGGCTGCCGCCGCCATCGTCTGCGTCGTCGGCGTTCTCGTCGATCGCGAGCGCGCAAACGCATGCGAACATGCCGAACATGCCGGGCATGCTGCACGATACGCCGGCCACACCCGGATGGCGCGTGACGGAGGACGTCTCGCTCTTCTTCGGCTTCAACGATCAGGAGCGGAAGTTTCGCGACTTTCACGCGTGGGAATCGCAGAACTGGCTGATGGTCGAGGCCGCGCATCTGGCGGCAGTGCGGGCACGTTCGCGCGCGACCGGGATGAGCTCGCTCGAGCCGTTCACGCTCCATAGACGATCGGTTCGCCGCAGGTCTTCCAGACCGGCGAGACGTTCCGCCCGCGCCGCTCATCGACTACCAGCGAATCCGCATCGAGCTGATCATGGGACTCGGCGCCGACTACATCGCGCACGACGGGAGCGATCTACCTATCGCGCCGGCGGCGATGTCGTCGACTCCCCGACGCTCGGGCCGCCCGCGTTCATGCATCGGCCGTCCGCGTATGGCAACCCCCAGGCGCCGCTGTCGCATCACTTTCTCGACTCGACGCACATCACGCTGGGCGTCGTGCGCGGCGGCGTCAGCGCGCGATGGTGTCGGCGTCGAGGGCTCGTGGTTCCACGGCCGCGAGCCGGACGAGCACCGGACCGATATCGACCTCGGCGCGCTCGATCGCATGCGCGCTGCGCTCTCCGTGGATGCAGCGGCCATGGAGCGCCCAGGCGTCAGGCGCGCGGCTGAAGCTGCCTGAAGCGACCACCGCATGATGCCGATCGGCTCACGGTGCTCGGTCTCGCATAACCGAATCCCGGCCGCCGGCTGAACGCGTGGCTGTTTGCCTTCGGTCAGAACCGGAGATTCACGGCAACTTCGAGGCGCACTGTTCGAGGGCGACGATCAGCGCATCGGCTCGCGGTCTTGTCTTATCGCGCGGGCCGAATCGGTCGGACAAGGACATCCTCGACGCGGGCTTTCATCCGCGCGGTGTCTTCCACCGCCACCGCCACTCGCAGGTGGGCGCGCTGACGGTCGGCTATCTGTTCAACTTCCTCGAGACGAAGGTAGGGACTGTTTCGGCGCAGGCGCCGACGTCACGGGCTACTCAGTGCCCGGAGAACTCTGCAGGATTCCTACGGCTCGCCATCTTCCTATCACGTGTTCGTTCACTACTCGCTTCGCAGGGCGAGCGTGGTCCACGCATTAGGGACGTGGATCGGGATCGGGGATCGAGATCAGTGCATCCGACCCCTGATCCCTGATCCACCGATCACCGATACCGAATCACCATATATATCGAATCGCCACCTCGCCCCGCTGCCGCGCCTGCGCGGTCGGGATCTGACCGAATGTCGCCGCCGTGGCATTGGTCGTCCTGGCTGCCGCCGATGCCGCCAAGGTTGTCCGCAGCCGAACAGGTTGAAGACCTGACCGACCAGCTCGATCTTCCGCGAGCTCAGCGAAGCCGAAGCCCTTCGTCGCGCGCAGGTCGAGCCCTGCTGCACGCTTGCTGCTGTCAATCTGCGACTCGGAAATCGGCGTGCAGGCTCGGGGTCCGCGACGCGCGATACGCGTTGACCGCCGTGAGCATCGCCGCGGTGTCGCGATTGCCCTGACCGCGGTGCGTGCCTGGCAACGAAGTCGGTCGTCGACGACCCGTCGTTGTTCAGGTCGATGCCGGCGAGCGCGTTGAAGCGGCGTCGGCGTCGCGGTAGCTGAAAATCACACCCGCGACGACGTCCGCCGGAAGCTGAACGCCGCTGCTCAGCCACGAGCTGCATGCCGGCGGTCGCTGCCCGACGGATCCCACGTCCTGATCGCGCATACGCATCGGCGATCAGTCCGACCCGAAGTCGGTGTCCTGCTTCGACAGCGTATGGCCACCTGCGTACTGATAGCGGTGCGACAGTCGTTTCTCCAGGCGAACCAGCAGCGCGCTTGCAGTCGTAGCTGCCGATCGTCTTCACCATGGTGATCTGGCCCCACTCCGGCGAGCGGGCGCGGGCCGGTCGGCGTGATCGGCTGATTGACGTTGGTAGGTCACCGGCAGGTCTCGACGTGTGCTGCACGACGCCGTCGACGTTGATCGCGGATGTCCGGCCATCGAGCTGCTGCGAGAACCCACGCTGCTCGGTTCTCGTCGGCGCGTTCCTCAGATCGTTCGCCATGATGCCGACGTTCGGCGGCGCCGTCGAGATGAACGTGACCGGATCGCGCCCGCCGAACGGATCGGGATACGACGGGTTGGTGATGTTGATGTTGTTCTGCAGCAGCGCCACGAGCTCGTTGCCCTGGTTGCCGTTGAAGAACACCTGGTACGCGGTCCCGAAGCCGCCGCGCGCCACGGACCTGCCGTTGCCGGCGACAGTCCCAGGCGAAGCTGACGCGCGGCTGCCAGAGCGGCTTGCCGCCGCGGCTCGCGAAGTCGACCAGCGTATGGCGGCGCGCGGATAGCGGCTCTGCGTCACCCACTCGTCCCACGCCATCGTCTGGTAGTCCACGCGCAGGCCGAGGTTCAGCGTGAACGCGCGCGTGATCGCCTTCCATTCATCCTGCGCATAGCCCGTGTAGAGGTGATCGGGAATGTCGCGGAAGACGACCGGCCACGTCATCTGCGAACTGGCGCGCGCCCGTCAGCCTCGTTGATGTCGAAGTTCGGATCAGCTCGGGTTGAAGTACTGGTCGACGCCGAACGTCCAGGTGCCGAGCGGGTTCGGCGCGGCGTCCTCGTGCGTCTTGTAGTTGCTGTACGCGCCGCCGAGCTTGTAGTTGTGACTGCCCGCGCTGATCGACAGCGCCTCGTAGATGTCCTTGAACGGCGTCGTCGTGCCCGGGGTTCTGCATGACACGGAGGGAGACACTCGCGCATAGCCCCATTGGAAGCCGCTTGGGAACGTGTACGCGCGTGCAGCCGAGCGTGTCGCCGCCAAGCACGGCCTGCGCTGCGCGTTGCAGGTCGCCGGCGTGAAATCCTTGCTCATGCGCCGTCGTATCCGTCTGGCGCGCCCAGCTGCCAGTTCACCTCGTTCGACCATGTGGCTGTTGAGGACCCAGGTGTGCGTGCCGGCGCTCGTATACCGTGGGAATGAATTCGTCGCCCGCCGCTGAAGTTCGACGCCGCGCCGCCGCAGCCGTTGCAGTAGAAGAGCGTGTGCTCGTTCAGGTAGCGGAACATGACGTTCTGGTTCGGCGTCACCTGGTAGTCGAGCGCGGAACATCTCCGAGGTTCTGCGCGAACCCGCCGCGATAGCGCGCCGTTGAAGCGCCGAGTAGAACTGCGGGAGCGCGCTCACGGTGAAATACGCGTGCTCGTCGGTGCGCTCGTAGGTGCCGAAGAAGTGCAGCTTGTTCCTGACGATCGGGACTCCGAGCGCGCCGCCCCACTGGTTGCGGCTGTAGCTTCGGCGTCTGCCCCGGCCGGCATCCACCGACCGCCTGCGCGGAACTTGTCGAGGCGGGTCATCGTCTGGTTGCGGAAGGTCTCGAACGCCTTCGCCGCGTGAACGCGTTCGTCCCGCTCTTGGTCACGATCGACACGGTGCCGCCCGGACGCCAGCCGTATTGCGCCGGCTGCTGCGACGTGTGCACCGCGAACTCGCGCACGCCGGCCAGCGGGATATCGCTGCGCGGTTCAGCCGTCTTCGCGGTCACGTTCGGCACGCCGTCCACGAGGAAGTTCGTCGACGCCGTGCCAATGGCGGCGCCCGACCGACGCATTGGGCCGCTTGACGCGCGCCGTGTCCTGCCCGGTCCCCGGCACGAGGCAGCGTGAGGTTCACCACCGACCGATCCTGCACCGGCAGAATGGCGATCTGTTCCTGCGTCACGACGCCGCCAACCTCGGTTCTCGTCGTCTCGACGACCGGCGCTTCGCCGGTGACCGTCACCGATTCCTGCAGCGTCTGGACACCCATCGAAATGTCCTTCGGGTACTCGAGGCCGATGGTGAGGACGATATTCTTCACCTCGACGGTCGCCGAAACCCTGGAGTTCGGCCTTGATGTCGTAGCGGCCTGGCTGGCAGGCCTGGCGACGCGGTATTTGCCGTCTCGCTTCAGTAACGGTGCGTGCAACGCTTCCGTCGTCCGAGTTGGTGACGCGTCACCGTCACACGCCGGGCAGCACGCCGCCCTGCGTGTCGGTGATGGTCCCAGCGATGGCGCCGCTGGTGTTCTGGGCCACCGCGGTCCCCGCGCCGACGAGCGCGAGGATCACGACGAGTATCCCGAACCGAGCGATCCGTGGCATCGATTCCTCCTGAGAAATAAACGAATGGTCGATTTGGCGGGTCTGACAAGACCCGCCCTCCACTACCGAGAAAGCAGGCGAAAAATGCATTACGGCCGGCCCTTGACGCTGTCGGGCACCGGCATGATGACGTACGGGTTGTAGGTGTTCGTCTTGGTAATCGTGAGGTCGGCGATTGTCGTGCGTCCCGCGCTTCTGGACGATGTGCCTGGGAAACATGACGTCGCTCAGGTAGTCGGCGCCATTCCAGTCGCCGTAATCCGTCGTAGGTCGTCACGGTCGTGACGGTGCCCATCCGCGCTTCGACCTGTTCGATCCGGTTGTCCTTGTTGAGCGTGACCTTCATGTCGGCTTTGAGCGGCGCGATCGGGTAGCTCACGATCGTCTTGCCGTTCTCGGTTGCGACCTTCGCAGCGGCGCCGGCATCGTTGGCCGCCTTGATCGCGCCGGCCGGGCAGCGTCCACAGCAGGAGCGCGCGCTCGTTGGCGCCGCGGCCGCCGCGGGCGTTCCGCCCTTGCCCGGCTCGGTTTCATTCCACGCGACGATTGTCTTTCACGACCTCGACATGGCGCTGCGCCGAACCTTCGCACTTGTAGTCGACGCGCATGCCCTTCGAGGATCCAGTTGACGCTCGCCTTGTAGTCGACGACCTTGCACGGTCTGGCCTGCCCGACACGATCGTGCCCGTGGCCCAGTAGTTCATGCTGCCGATGCGGTCGACCTCGTTCGCGTTGCGCAGCATGCCGATCGAGTCGGCCATGTCGTAGAGCACTTGTTTGACCTGGTTGCCTTCAGGCGTGCCGGCGCCGCCGCCGCGTGCACCGCCGCGGCCTTGCGCTGCTGCCGCAACGCAAATCCCAAGACCCAAATCCAAATCCCAAACCCCAAGCGCGAAATCCCCGATTGGGATTTGGGATTTGGACTTTGGCGTTGGGATTTATCCGATCACTCCTCGTCAATTCGTCCCTCGGTCGGTATTGAAGGTCTGCCACGTGCCCGCCAGCGGCTGCTGATCGACACCCGGCTTCGACCAGTCGCAGACACCGGCCGGGAAGATCTTCTTCAACCGCGCCATGTCGTCGACCGACATGGTTACCTTGTAGTCGGACGCGCTGATCGACTTGAGCTGGCACTTGATGATGTCGTTCGTAATCGGCGCGCCCGCCACGCCGCGCGGGAACGAGTGCGATGGGTAGATGTCGTTGCAGCGCCCCGCCATGAACTGCTGCTTCTCGACGACCTTCTGCGGCGTCGCGTCCTTCGTCCAGCAGGCATCGACGAGGTCAGCGGGCTTCGCGCGGCGGATCTTCGCGATCGCCTTATCGTTGGACGTGTCCTTCGAGAGCGCCGTCAGCCACTGATCCATCTGGCACGATCGCCTGGCGCAGCTCGGGACTCGTGGTGTCGAACGCCCCGTAGCGGCGATCCTGGGTCAGCATGACGCGGTTGTCGGTCGTGCCTGTGCGCCTTGAGGAGCCGCGCGTCGGTCGTGAACTGTCTGGAAGCGCATGTGCACGTCGCCGCCCGGCAGGTCGTCGTAGTAGGTGCGGTAGTCGATGATCGGCACGAGGCGCCATGCCGCCCTGTGCCTGGTTGACGCGGCCCGTGCGATAGGCGGCGCGAACCGCGATCGGGTCGGCCACCATCCGCTCGGCCACCATGTTGCCGTCGATGTCGAAGCCGCCGATCTTCTCGTTGACGTCGAGGAACTGCGCGACGGTGATCTTGCCCGCGTTGAGCGCGCCCAGGCCGTACTGGATGCCGACGTTGTCGAGCGGACGACGCGCGAAGCCGGTCTTCGGGTCGCGGCCCCAGACGTTGACGCCGTGATCCCACATGTCACACCGCGCACCCTTGGGATTCTTCACCGGGTCGTAGCTTCAGCTCCGGGGCCAGACCCGCGGGCAGCTCTCGGTCGCGCTGAAGCGCGGCGCGCGCACGCGCGACAGATTGTGCATCGTCGCGGCGAGCGGGAATCCGGTGACGGCCGTGACTTGATCGTCCAGTGTACTTGTCCTTCGCCAGCTTGTCGAAGTAGCGCTCGAACAGGCGTCCTTCTCCGCCTGCTGGTGCTGCTCGCGAACGGCCCGTCCGCAAAGCTCCGGCCGGTCATCAGGCCGTCGAGCAGTCCCGGATAGTTCTCGGCGATCTCATGCTGCTGCGTCGACCCGCCCGACGTGCCCCATCCAATCGTGAACGCCGGCACGCCGCATGTCTCGATGAAATGCTCCTTCGTCATCGCCATCGTCTCGGCCGATGACGACGCTGCCGCAGTCGTTCCCGAGCACGTTCAGCGAATTCGACGCGACCGCGTATCCCATGCGCAGCTGCACGTCATCGTCCACGCCGCCGGTGGAATCGCCCTGCTGATACCAGCCCGGCTCGCACCCGCCGCCGAAGGTGTAGATCAGGCGGCCGTTCCAGCTCGTCGTTCAACATCGCGATCTCGTAGATGCCGCGATTGATCGTGCCGGTCTCGACGCGGACGACGAAGGGAACGGTGCGCCCTTCGCGCATGACCATCTCGACGTCGGCAGGGACGCTCTTCGGATCCGCGAGCGGTTTCAGCTTGCCATCGGTCTTCGAGCGGTAGACGTAGTCGATGCGCGTGGCGATCGAGCAGTTCGCGTCGAGCGGTGCGCCGAGCGTGCCACCGCCCAGCAGCTTGAACTTGTCGGTCATGCAGACAAACGGCTGCTCCTGAGGTCCGCTGAAGACCGGTCCCGTGATCGGATGATTGATGACCGCGAGCTTCGCGGTTGCCTTGCTTGCCGCCGGTCGCGGCGAGCGTGTTGGAGCCGAGCGCGAGGCCTGTCACCAGTCCGGTCAGCGAGCGGCCGTTCGCATCGGCCTTCAGCTTCGCCGTGGCGTCCGATCCGTTGACCGTCAGCTTCGACGTCTTTCGCGTTCACGCCCGCGGGCAGATCGACGCGCACGAGCGCATCGCCGCCGGTCACCATGTCAGGGCGGCTCGAGAGCACGCGCAGCTGCAGCCCGTCGGCCGCGCGACCGGCACTCTGTCGCGGCGAGGACAGCGATTACCAATTGCACCAACAAGCCGACAGCGAAGCAGCATACGCCCACTCCTAAAACCACGAAGGTCGCGAAGGATACGAATCGTGACCTTGAGGCCACTGAAAGCGCCCGATTATAGATCGCCACAGAGTAGAATGCTCCGCTCTGATACCCGAAACCTGACACCTGAAACCTTATGAAATCGCGTATTCCGGCCGTCGTCTTCGGCGCCTTTACCCTGTTCGCCATCGGCCTCGCCGCGTCCGGATTCAACCCGCGCGAGTTCGCGCGTAAGCATGGCGGCACGATGCGGCTCTCGGTGGCGACCGGCAATACCGGTGGTGTGTATTACCCGTACGGCGGCGGGCTGCGCGCGTCATCAGCCAGTCGGTGCCGCACGTGGACGCGACCGCCGAGGTCACGAACGCTTCCGTCGACAACCTCAAGCTGATTCAGCTGGGCAAGGCGGACATCGCGTTCGTGCTCACCGATACGCTCGACGACGCGATTCACGGGCGCGGGCCGTTCGCGAAGGCGCCGGTCAAGCGCGCACGCTCGCGGTGCTCTATCCGAACTACACGCAGGTCGCCACGATCGAAGGGAAGAACATCAATCGGCTCGCGGATCTGAAAGGGCGCGTCGTGTCGACTGGTTCACCGGGCAGCGGCACCGAGGTGATCGCGTTTCGCGTGCTGAGAGCGGCCGGCCTCGATCCGGACAAGGACATCCGCAAGCAAAGCCTCAGCGTCAACGCGTCGGTCGATGCGTTGAAGGACGGAAAGATCGACGCGTTCTTCTGGAGCGGCGCGGCCTGCCGACGGCCTCGCTGCTCGACCTCGCGAGCACCGTCGGGATCACCGCGAAGCTGATTCCGAATGACGACGTCCTTCCGAAGCTGCAGGACGTAGTACACGCCAGGCCTGTATTTCCGCCTGGTGATCCCGAAGGGCACCTATCCAGGCGTCACCTACGACAGCGGCTCGGTCGGCGTCGCCAACGCGCTCGTCGTCGAAGACACGATGAGCGATGAGCTCGCGCATGAGCTGACGAAAGTGCTCTTCGATCGGCAGCCGGATCTCGCGGCGATTCATCCCGAGGCGAAGAAGCTGAAGGTCGAAACAGCCACTGAAGGATCGCCGGCGCCGTTTCATCCGGGCGCCATCCGGCTACTATCAGGAGCGCGGCGTGTGGAAGCAGTAATCGCGCCAGACGTTCCACTCCCGACTGCACCAGACGACGAACTCGAATCTCCCACGCGGCAACTGACCGGATGGCCGGCGCGCATCGCGACGGTGCTCGCGATCGGCCTCTCGCTGTACGCGCTCTACTGGGTTCTCGGCATCGTTCAGCCGCTCGTCTATCGCGCGAGCTTCCTGCTGATCGTGCTCGTCCTCAGCTTCATGTTCTACCCGGGATCGGACAGCGAGCGCGCGCGCACGCGTATCTCTCCGCTCGACTGGCTGTTTGTGGCGCTCGCGGTCGTCTCGCTCCTGTGGCCGCTGATCGATTTCGACAACTTCATCTACCGCGCGGCGGATCCGACGACGCGCGACATGACTGCTCGGGGCCATCTGCATCCTGCTGGTGCTCGAAGCGACGCGCCGCACCGCGGGATGGGTGCTGCCGATCACGCGCGACCTGCTTCATCCTCACACCTTCTACGGACCGTTGCTCGATCTCGTCGGCCTCGGCATGATCGCGCATCGCGGCTACGACCTCGCGCGCATCGTCGGCACGATCTACATGACGCTCGAGGGTGTCTTCGGCGTGCCGCTCGACGTCGCGGCGAGCTACATCATCCTGTTCTCGATCTACGGCGCGGTCCTCGGGGCATCGGGCGCTGGGAAATTCTTCCTCGAGTGGTCGCTGGCGGCTGTCGGGACGTCGGGTGGCGGCGCGGGACCGGGACGCGCCGTGACGCGTCGCGGGCCTGCTGCTCGGCACCGTGTCGGGAAGCGGCGTCGCCAACACCGTGACGCTCGGCTCGGTCGCGTGGCCGATGCTGAAGCGCGCCGGCTACAACCCGCACATGGGCGGCGCGATCCTCTCGGCCGCCGGCATCGGCGCAATCATCTGTCCGCCCGCGCTGGGCGCGGCGGCGTTCATCATCGCGGAGTTCCTGCACATCACGTATCTGAAGGTGATCGTGATGGCGGCGATACCGGCGCTGCTCTATTTCTTCTCGATCTTCCTGATGATCGAGGCCGACACGCGCGCGCGCCGGCGCGCGGCCGGTGCCGATCGCGACGCCGCCGCTGTGGCAGCTCACGAAGCGCCAGCGGCTACCACTTCCTCGCCGTCGTCGGCATCCCGCTCATGCTCATCCTCGGCATGTCACCGTTCCGCGCGGTGTTCTTCTCGATGCTCGATCGCGGTCGCGCTCAGCTTCGTCGATCGCGCGAACGCGCTCTGGCCGCGCCGCCTGCTCGGCGCGCTCTACGCCGGCGCGCGCAGCGTGCTTCCGGTGGCGTCGACGACGGCAACGGCGGGCATCATCGTTGGCGACGGTGACGTTGACGGGACTCGGGCTGAAGATCTCCGGTCTCATCGTCGATCTCGCGGGCGGACATCTTTTCTTGACGGTCTTCTACTCCGCGCTCGCGATCTGGATGCTCGGCCTCGCCGTGCCGGTGACCGCGTCGTACATCATCGCGGCGGTGATGGTGGCACCGGCGATGACCAAGGTCGGCGTGCCCGACCTCGCCGCGCACATGTTCATCTTCTATTACGCGGTGCTGTCGGAAGTGAGCCCGCCGACCGCGCTCTCGCCGTTCGCTGCTGCTGCCATCACCGGCGCCAAACCGGTGCCGACGATGATGCTGACGTGGAATTTACACGCTGCCGGCGTTCGTCTTCCCGTTTGCGTTCACGCTGAGTAAACAGGGGATGGGCCTGCTGCTGCAGGCACCGATGACCGACATCCTGATGTCGACGGGCACCGCCGTCATCGGGATTGCCGCGCTCTGCAGCGGGGCTTGGCGGATGGATCCGGCAGGAAGCCAACGCGCTCGAGCGGACGCTTGCGACAGCTGGCGGCCTATTGCTCTTCTACGCCGGCACCTTGTCGGATGCCGCCGGCCTCATCCTCTTCGGCATCGCGATCGCGCTGCACATCGTCCGAACCAAAATCCGCCACTAACCACTAACCACGCAACCACCAACCGTCACAGGGGCTACGGATACGGCGCGTAATAGCCTGACCTTGTTCGAAGGACGACGTCCTTGCCTACGGCGCGGATCTGGATCTGATGCCAGGCGCCGTCGCGGACGAGCGGCGACGGCACATACCCGATGCGATACAGGTTCCTGACATCCGCCGCAATCCGTTCATAAATGGACGTGAGGTCGTCGGCGCCACGCGCCGCGACGGTTTCGCCTCCCGTGTCCGACGCCAGTTGCATCATCTGCCACGGCGGACCGCTTTCGGGCGCGTCGTGCGGCGGGACGACGACGGGATAGACAAGGATGCCGCGTTCGACGCGCTTCGTCGATGACCTCGTCGAAATCGAGCCGCCCCGCCGTGTTCTCGCCGTCGGTCAACAGCACCATCACCTCCCGATAGCGATCGGCGCGATTACGTGCGGCGCGCTGCTGATCGCGAATCGCGACGAGCACGGCTTCATACAGCGCCGTGGCGCCGGACGGCGACAGTTCCGCGAGCGACCGTTCGGCCTGCGCATGATCGGCGCCCATCGGGTATGGGACCGTCACATGGTCGTTGAAGGACATCACCTCGACGAGCGCGTCCGCGGAAGCTGTTCAATGAGCGCGGTCGCGGCAGCGGTGGCGCGATCGAGCAGGCCCCCGTGCATGCTCTGGCTGCTGTCTACCAGTAGAGTGATCGCGAGTGGCACACGGTCGCCCTGGGAGAACATCACAATCTGTTGATGGGCACCGTTGTCGAAGACGGCAAGGTCGCTCGACTCGACCGGCACCGGCCGGCCGTGATGGTCGGTCGCGCAGACATCCACCGCGACCATATCCACGCGGCTTTCGAAACGCGCCTGAGCCGTCACGTTCGCCGGGATCGTGATCGTCGAAAATAGAGCTGTCGCAAGGAAAACGAAAGGCGCCCCATCCGGCATCCACTGTGCCGCAGCCACGTGCGCGCGGATGCGGAGTTTTGTCCATCCACGTGGAGATTTGTCAGCTGGACCAGCCGTTCGCTTGACAATTCTTGACATCCGCCGGCGCCGCCACCGTCGATACTCGCTCTTCGGCGCCGACCGCGCAGGGCCACAAAACAAGGTGACGGGATTCTGCGTCTAATTCCATCGTGCTGCCCGCGGTCCGCCATCTTCTCGTTGTCGACGATGACGCCGAGCTGTGTCAGCTGCTGTCCGATACCTCGTTCCTGAAGGCTATGACGTCGAGGCGGTGCACAGCGGCGTTGAAGGCGTCGAACGCGCGCTGTCGGGCGACCACGCGCTCGTCGTGCTCGACGTGATGCTCCCCGACGTCCGGGGTTTCGAGGTGCTCCGCCAGCTCCGCGCGCGCTCGCGCACGCCGGTGTTGATGTTGACGGCGCGCGGCAACGAGCAGGATCGGATTCTCGGCCTCGAAATGGGCGCCGACGATTACCTGCCGAAGCCGTTCAACCCGCGCGAGCTCTGCGCGCATCGACGCCATCCTGCGGCGGTCGGGCATCGATCCGCGGCGCGACGGACGCGCGAACCGCCGGCGAGCTGACCGTTGACGACGTGTCGATGAACAAGGCATCGAGGTAGGTTCGGCGTGGCGGCGAGACGCTCGATCTGACGACCGTCGAGTTCGATCTGCTCGAAGCGCTGCTGCGCTCGGCCGGCCGCGTCATCCCGCGCGAGGAGCTGGTGCGCACGGTGCCTGAGCCGGCCGTTTTCACCCTTCGACCGCAGCATCGATACCCATGTCAGCAACCTGCGCCGCAAGCTCGGGCCGACGCTGGACGGGCTCGAGCGCATCAAGGTCGGTGCGCGGCATCGGCTACCACTACACGCGTCGCCATCCGTCCGGCGTATCGGAGACGTAGATGCCGCCTGCACGTCAAGATGTTCCTCTGGTTCTGGCTCGGCGTCGTGGTCGTCAGCGGCACGCTGATCGGATTGACCGAGCTGACGCACTCGCGCGCCGAGGATGACCGCCTGTGGCGGGAGAAATACGGTCCGCGCGTGGATCTGTGGGCGCGCCAGGAGACGCACATCCTCAGAACGAAAGGCTCTGCGGCCCTCGAAGTGTACGTGGGCTCGTTCCAGAGCGATCCGGGCGTGCTCAATTACATGTTCGACGCGGCCGGGCACGAGGTCTTCGACCGCACGCCCGCGAAGCCCGTCTTGAACATCATCGACTCCTTGAGGAGTCACCAGGATGGACGCAGCGTGTCGATCCTCGGAGCGCATCATCGCGGAGCAGGTCATCGATGCGAACGGCAATCCCTATGACGTCGTCGTCGATTTTCCCGCGCCCTCGGTGCTCTCGCGATCGCTGTTCGACCTGCTGTCCGCGGATTTCAGCCGCGGACACCCGACGCGCGCGTCGATTGTCCGGCTCGCGGCGGTCATCGGCGTCGCGGGGATCTTCTGTTTCGTGCTGGCGCGGCACATTGCCGCCCCGATCGATCGGCTTCGCTCGGCGACGCGCAAGATCGCCAGCGAGCAGCTGCAGACGCGCATCGATCGAGACGTGCTCGAGCGGGGTGACGAGCTCGCCGACTCTCGGTCACGACTTCAACCGCATGGCCGGATCGCATCGAGGACCTCGTCACGGCGCAGCGGCGCCTGCTCGTCGGACGTCTCGCACGCGCTGCGATCGCCGCTGGCGCGGCTGAACGTCGCGCTCGGCCTCGCCCGTCGTCACAGCGCGCCCCGGCGCCGCGGAGCATCTCGATCGCATCGAGCTCGAAACCGAACGGTTGAATACCTTGATCGGCCAGCTGCTGACGATGGCGCGCGTCGACAGCGGCGTCGATCTCGAGCACCGCACCGTGTTCGACCTTGCAGCAGTGGTGGACGAAGTCGCCATGGACGCCGACTACGAAGCCGCGAGCCGCCGGCGCACCGTGCAGGTCGCCGGCACACGCAACTGTTTCGTCGAAGGCGCGCCCGACATGGCTACGCGGCGCGATCGAGAATGTGGTCCGCAACGCCGTCCGCCATACCGCCGACGGCAGCACCGTCGACATTTCCCTCGACCGCCGCGACGTGGGCGGCCGTCCGCACGCCATCATTCAGGTCCGCGACCACGGGCCCGGCGTGCACCGACAAGATCGTCCCCGGCCTGTTCGTGCCGTTCTATCGCGGCACGAACGGCCACACCGAGAGCCAGAACGGCACCGGCTCTGGGTCTCGCGATTACACGCAGAGTCTTCGAAGTGCACGGAGGGACTGCGACCGCCGCCAACGCGGATGACGGAGGGTTCGTGGTGTCCCCGAGCTGCCGCTGCATGTCCCGGGCGGCCTCGATCACTGGAGTCCGGCATGAGGCCGACCACCGCAGGAGACATGGCAATGCAATTACGGCTGCCTGAGCGACCAACGACGGCGCCAGGTCTCTCTGTTTTCGTCCTCCTCGTGGCGATCTCGAGCGCCGCGGGCTGCTCGAAAGGCGCGGCGCCGGCGGCCATCGCAGATGCGGCGGCCGGCGATGATGCGGTCCTGGTCACGGTTGCACCGGTCGTGCAGAAGGCGATGCCGCTCGAGATTCGCGTCATCGGAACGGCCGAAGCCGAATCGACCGTGGCCGTCCACGCACAGATCACCGGCGCGATCACGTCCGTGAATTTCAAGGAGGGCGACGATGTCGCCGACGGGCAGGTCCTGTTCACGCTGGATCACCGGCCACTCGAGGCGACCCTGCGCAGGTGCAGGCCAACCTTGCGCGTGATCTCGCGCAGGCGACGAACGCGCGGACGCAGGCCGGCCGCTACCAGACGCTGGCGACTCGCGGCCTCGTCTCGGGGCAGGAAATGCAGGCCAGCGCGACCGCCGGCCGCCGCGCTCGAAGCCACCGTCGAAGCCGACCGGGCCGCGCTCGACAACGCGAACGTGCAACTCGAGTACGCGACGATCAAGGCGCCGATCGCCGGACGCACCGGCGCGCTCATCGTCCATCCAGGGAAACCTTGTTCGCGCCAACGATACCAGCCCGCTCGTCGTCATCAATCGCATCGCGCCGATCAACGTCTCCTCTCGGCATCCCCGAGGGCCAGCTGCCTGGGTTCAAGCCGCTACCTCGCCGAGCGCATCGCTGCGGGTCGAGGCGACCGCGCGCCTCGGAAACGGTGCCCGTCGACGGGTCAAATCAGCTTCATCGACAATGCGGTCGATCAGACGACGGGCACAATCAGGATCAAGAGGATCGTTTCCGAACGCGGATCGGCCGGTTGTGGCCCGGCCAGTTCGTCAACGTCGTCGTGACGCTGGCGACCGGATCCGGCGGCCGTCGTGGCGCCTACGGCGGCCATCCAGGCCGGCACAGCAGGGTGACTGTCGCCTTTGTCGTCAAGCCTGATCAGACCGTCGATCTGCGCCCGTCATCGTCGACCGCACGAGCGGCGCGGACAGCATCGTCAAGGACGGCCTCAAGCCGGTGAGATCAGTCATCACCGACGGCCAGCTGCGCCTGGTCGCCGGCAGCCGCAGTCAAGGTGAAGTCCGACGCCAGCACGCGGACGGCACGCAGGTGGCCACGCGATGAATCTCTCAGCGCATCTTCATCAAACGACCGATCGCCACGACGCTCATCGTCCTGGGATGATGGTATTCGGCGTCGATGTCGTACCGGCTGCTGCCGGTCAGCGATCTGCCCACCATCGACTTCCCCACCATCCGGGTGCAGGCGAACCTGCCGGGCGCCAGCCCCGAGACGATGGCGGCGGCGGTCGCGCTGCCGCTGGAGAAACAGTTCGCGACCATTCCCGGGCCTCGACTCCATCAATTCGACGAGCTCGCTCGGCAATACGAACATCGTCCTGCAGTTCAACCTGAGTCGCGACATCGACGCCGCGGCCGCCGACGTGCAGTCGATGATCGCGCGGGACGTCACGGCAGCTGCCGACGCAGATGCCGGCGCCGCCGTCGTATCAGAAGGTCAATCCCGGTGACGATGCGGTGATGCAGCTCGTGCTGTATTCGTCAACGCTGCCCGCGTCACAGGTGGACGAGTACGCTGAGTCGACCATTGCTCAGCGCATCTCGACGGTGCCGGGCGTGGCGCAGGTGCAGGTCGGCGGGGCGGCGAAGTTACGCCGTGCGCGTCGATCTCGATCCGCGCAACCTGTCGGCACACGGCATCGGCATCGACGAAGCCGCGTCCGCGATTCAGATCGGCGAACGTCAACCTGCCGACCGGCACCGATCTACGGCGCGGATCACACCTACACGATCCTGGCGAACGGGCAGATGCTGCGCGCGCGCAGCATACGCGTCGACGATCGTCGCCTACCGCAACGGCAAACCCGGTGCGTCTCGACGCCATCGCGCACGTCTACGACGGCATCGAGAACGACAAGTCGCCGTTCTGGTTCAACGGTGAGCGCGCCATCTCGCTGTCGGTGCAGAAGCAGCCGGGCACCAACGTCGTCGCGGTCGTCGACGCGGTGAAGGCGCTGCTGCCGGAGTTCCGCGCGCAGCTGCCGCCGTCGATCACGCTCGACATCCGCAGCGACCGGTCGATCGCCATCCGCGAGTCGGTCGCAGGACATCAAGATGACGCTGCTGCTCACCATCGCGCTGGCGGTGCTGGTCATCTTCCTGTTCCTGCGCAACATCTCGGCGACGGTCATTCCCAGCCTCACGCTGCCGGTGTCGCTGGTGGCGACCTTCGCGGTGATGTACGAGCTCAATTACAGCCTCGACAACCTCTCGCTGCTCGCGCTCATCCTCTCGGTCGCCTTCATCGTCGACAACACGATCGTGATCCTCGAGAACATCGTGCGGCACATGGAGATGGGCAAGGCGCCGATGCGCGCCGCGATGGAAGGTTCGAAGGAGATTGCCTTCACGATCGTCTCGATGACGCTGGCGCTGGTCGCGGTCTTCATCCCCGTGCTCTTCATGGGCGGCATCGTCGGCCGGCTGCTGAACGAGTTCGCGGTCACCATCGCGGTCGCGATCCTCGTCTCGGGCTTCGTCTCGCATCAGCCTGACACCGATGCTGTGCAGCCGCTTCCTCACGCCTCCCGAGGAGCAGCATCACGGCTGGTTCTACAACGCCACCGAGCGGATGTTCGACGCGTGGCGGCGGCTCTACGATGTCACGCTGCGCCAGAGCCTCCGCTTTCACGCCGTGACGATGGCGATCTCTGATCGTGCTCATCGGCGCGACCGCGTACCTGTTCACGCTGATTCCGAAGGGCTTCCTGCCCAACGAGGACGTCGGGCGCATCAACGTCACGACCGAAGCGATCCAGGGCATCGGCTTCGACGACATGGTGCGGCAAGGCGCAGCAGATCGCCGAGATCATCGGCCGCAACCCGAGCATCAACGGTCTGTCGAACTTCGTCTTCGGCAACCGCGGCAACGTCAACATCGATCTCAAGCCGCGCGACGAGCGGACGCAGACGGCGCAGCAGGTCATCGCGGCGCTGCGTCCGCTGGTGACCCAGGTGCCGGGCCTGCGCGTGTTCATCAACATGCCGCAGCAGATCAACCTGGGCGGGCAGCAGGGCGCGCGCAGCCCGTATCAGTTCACGCTGCAGGACACCGACACCACGGAACTCTACAACTGGGCGCCGGTGCTCGAGGACAAGATCCGGCAGATTCCCGGGCTCGAGGACGTCAGCAGCGATCTGCAGGTGAAGAACCCGCAGATTCGCGTGGACATGAACCGCGACCGGATCTCGGCGCTCGGCCTCACGGTGAACCAGGTGGAGACCGCACTCAACAACGCCTACGGCACCCGGCAGGTGTCGCAGATCTACGCGCCGAACAATCAGTATCAGGTGGTGATGCAGGTCGCGCCAGAGTTCCAGCGCGATCCCGCGGCGCTGTCGATGCTCTATGTGCGCGCGGCCGGCGGCCGCCTGATCCCGCTCGACACGCTGGCGCAGCGTCAGCACCGACGTGGGCCCGCTCAACGTCTCGCACACGGGCCAGCTGCCTTCGGTGACGATCGCGTTCAACCTGAAGGAGGGCGTCGCGCTTGGCGACGCGGTCAACGCGATTCAGGAGACGGCGGCGGCAACGCTGCCATCGACGGTCACGACCAGCTTCCAGGGCGCCGCGCAGGCGTTCCAGGATTCGCTGCGCGGCCTCGGGCTCATCCTGCTGATGGCGATCGTCGTCATCTACATCGTGCTCGGCGTGCTCTACGAGAGCTTCACGCATCCGCTGACGATTCTCTCGGGCCTGCCCGCGGCCGGGTTCGGCGCGCTCCTCACGCTCCTCATCTTCAAGGCCGAGCTGAGCCTGTATGCGTTCGTCGGCATCATCATGCTCATCGGGCTCGTCAAGAAGAACGGCATCATGATGGTGGACTTCGCGGTCGCCGCGCAGCGCGAGCGCGGCCTGTCGCCGCGCGACGCGATCCACGAAGCGTGTCTCGTGCGCTTCCGGCCGATCATGATGACGACGATGGCGGCGCTGGTGGGGACGCTGCCGATTGCGCTGGGGCTCGGCGCCGGCGCCGAGTCGCGCCGCCCGCTCGGGCTGGCCGTCGTCGGCGGCCTGCTCGTGTCGCAGCTGCTGACGCGTACATCACGCCGGTACTACGTCTACATCGAGAACGCGCGCATGTGGCTGGCGGGCCATCGGCAACCGGCGCGGGCTGGAGCTGAGCGCGCGCCGGCCACCGCCGCCGCAATGGAGACCGCGCACGGACGCGCGACGTCAGTGCTCCGCGATTCCGAAGGGCACGGCGTAACCGCCCCAAAACAAAGCTACACGCTCTGCGGTCGTATGAAGAACGGCCTGCGTGCTGCCCCTGCTCGTCCTGGCTCTCGCGGTTGTGGGGTCCGGCTTCTCTTGTGTCGTAGGGTCCGGCTCTCTTGTGTTGTAGGGTCCGGCTTTAGCCGACCAACGGTCTATGCGCAAGCGTCTGCTGCTCCGATTGCCTACCGCCCGCTCGACCACCTGGGCGCAGCTTCCCGCGGGAATTGAACTGGGACAGGTCAGCGGCGTCGAGCTCGATGCGCGCGGGAACGTATGGGTGATTCACCGCGCCGATCCGCCGATTCTCGAGCTCGACGCATCCGGCAGATTCCTGCAAGAGCTTCGGCGCCGGCATGTTCGTCCAGGCGCACAGCCTGCATTTCGATCGCGACGGGAATCTGTGGGCCGTGGATGGTGACGGCCGCGACGGCAAGGGCAATCACGTCTACAAGCTCGATCCTCCGACGGTCACGTGCTGCTCACGCTGCCGGAGATGTTTAATCGTCCAGCCGACGTCGTGACATCCGGGCCAACGGCGACGTCTTTGTCGCCGACGGTCACGTGAATTCACGTGTCGTGAAGTTCTCGACGGACGGCCGGCTTCACTCGTCGTGGGGCACGAAAGGGATCAGGACCCGGCGAGTTGAATACGCCGCACTCCATCGCGATTGATTCGAAGGGACGCGTGCTCGTCGGCGATCGCGCGCAACAATCGCATCGAGATCTTCGACCAGAGCGGACGCTATCTCGATCAGTGGAAGCAGTTCGGTCGTCCGGACCGGCCTGTTCGTCGCGCCCGACGACACGCTGTATGTCGCCGACGACGAGTCGAACGCCGAGCGGAACCCCGGCATGATGCCGGGCATCCACGTGGGAAGTGCGGTGGATGGCGCGCGTGATAGGTCGTCCATCCCCGCCATGTCGACCGAACGTGCCGTGGCCGACAAGGCGGGGAACATTTACGCCGCGGTGCTCGCAGGGCGCACCGTCAGGAAATACGTGGTAGCGCCAGCTACTTCGTGCCGCGCGCCTGGGCTGTTCGGAATCTCCACGAGCGCGACGCGATTGACGCCGCCTCCGCCATCGCGATGTTGCCGTTCCGCAAACACGCTCATGTTGCGGACCGACCGCCGCCGCCGCCCGGAATGATCCAGCTCTGGAACTTCTCGGTCTTCGGGTCGAACCGCACGAGCGTGTTCGGCCGGATGGCCGACTCGCTGTACCAGATGACGCCGTTGACCTGACGATGCCGCATGGCTGCGACTTCGGGCCGCTCGGCGACGGCCATCTCCTTCGACGCGCCGGTCTTCGGGTTGTACATCCCGAGATAGCCGCGCGAATAGTCGGCGTAGCACACGACGTCATCCGCGGTGATCGTCAGGCGGCGCGGACGCGACTCCGCGTTCGGCAGCGTCGACTGGTGATCGCCATCGTGTCGATGTCGAACTTCGCGAGCCGGTTCGCGCCGAACTCGCAGATGAACGGGCTGCCGTCCGGACATCATCACCATGCCGTAGGGCTGGCGACCGCGGCTGCGGCATGCGTCACGAGCTTGATCTCGCCGGTCGCCGGGTTCATGCGGCCGACCATGTTCGAGTTCTGCAGCGTGAACCAGAGCATCCCCTTCTTGTCGAAGAGCGGTGTGTGCGGATCTTTCGCCGCGGGATCGGGCATCTTGTATTCCTTGACCTCGCCGGTCTTCGGATTCAGCTTGCCGATGAGTCCGCCGAAATTGCCCGCGAACCAGATGTTCCCCTTCTTGTCCATCGTCGAGGCCGTGCGGACCGGTCCTCTTCGTCGGCAGCGGGTATTCCTTGATCGCGCCGGTCTTCGGATCGACGTGGCCGATCACGCCGGCCCCACATGCCGGCCCAGTAGATGGTGCCGTCAGGCGCGGCGCACGGATCGTGCGGGCGCGAGCCGAGCGTCGGCGCAACCCATTCCTTGATGTTGACCTTCAGGTCGCCGGGCACGACGACGGTCTTCGGCCGATCCGCACGCTCCGGGAAGTGCGCACCGAGATAGGTGGCGATGATCTCGGCGCGGTCATCCGGCAGCTTCACCATCGAGTCGAACGTCTCGCCGCCAGTCCGGCTTCGGTGGCGCCCCACGAATTGGTGATGTTGTTCACGCCGTGGCACTTCGTGCACTCCTGCGCGACGGCGTCCCTGCCAGGACCGTCCGGCAGGTCTGGCGGCGCCGCCGTTTCTCTGCCGCTGCTGCGGGGACCGTGATCATCGCACAGCGAAGATCCGCGGCCGCCATCAGAACCCGAGCGAATACTTCGACATATCTCCTCCTCGGGAACCGCGGTCAGGTTACACTCCCCTGTCCGTTTCTCGAAAGGAGAATCCGATGAATCCGGCGACGTGTGGTCGTGGTCGTGCCGCCCTGATCAGTGGCTCCTGGCATAGCCTTCAGCTCAGCAGGCAGGCCGCCCGCCAACTCCATGAGCTTTTTCGTCACGAGCGTCGGCCCCGGCAAGGGCGGCAACCTCGGCGGGCCTGCTCGGCGCGGATCGGCATTGCCAGATGCTGGCGCACGGCCGCCGGTGCGGGCAGCAAGACGTGGCACGCCTACCTGAGCGAGAACGGCTCCGCCGGCCACCCGACGATCAACGCGCGCGACCGCGATCGGCAACGGACCCGGCATAACGCGAAGCGGCGTGCTCATCGCGAACAACGTCGCCGATCTCCACAGCGACAAGAACAACATCAACAAGATGACCGCGCCTGACCGAGAAGGGCGACGCGCTGCCCGGCCGCGGCGACACGCCGAACAAGCACGACATCCTCACGGGCTCGCAGCCTGACGGAACTCGCATATCCGGGATCGGATTCGGCGAACACCACCTGCGGCAATCAGTGCGCTACTTCCCGGATGTCAAGGCGCGGGTGGGACACTTCGACAAGAACGGGAACGACTCACCGACAAACTCATCGTGGAACTCTGCGCGACGACACCGGCGGGCTGCAGCCAGGACGATCAAGTCGACCGGCGGCGACGGCTCTTTATTGCTTCGCTGCTAATCCAGACTTCGCGGCCGGGATTCGGCAGATCGCGTTCCAGCGTTATTGTTCGTTCATCAGGTGCCAGTAGAGGCCGACCTTCAGGTCGCCCAGATTCGCTTGAAGCGCGAATACTGGAACACCTGCGTCGCGCCCCGCACGGCGTCCGGGTGCAGCATGGCGCCGTGCGTCCACGAGCGCGAATTGATCGCCCAACTCCGACGCGAGGCTTTCCGGCGAATAGCGCGCGACGGGAAGACCGCTGCACTCTCGGGACCTTCGGCGCGAACGTCGCAATGATCGCGGAGCTGCCAGGCTTCAGCGTCGCGTGCAATCGTGCCTTGTATTTCGCGCGATCATCGGCCTCGCGGTGAGGAAGTGGAACACGGCGCGATCGTGCCAGATGTCCACCGGTTCCCATGACCAGTCGCCCGTGACGTCGGCCTCGATCCACTTCACGCCAGAGGCCTTCTCACCGCAGGCGCGCCTGCGCGCGCTCGAGCGCCGCCCGCGCGACGTCGAGCACCGCGACGCAAGTGATCACCGCGCGCGCCGCGATGAGCGGGTCGACCAGCCTGCGAATCGCCGCCTCCCACGTCGAGCACGCATCGTGTCGCGCGTCAGCCCTGCCGCCTCGATCATCTCGATTGAAACGTCGGGCGACGCTTCGGAACCAGCTGACGTCCAGCGCTCGCCCTTGGTCGTATAGACCGTGTCCCAGTGCTGTTGTCTGTTCACAAAGAGCGCCAGGCCGACCCACGTCGGCCTCTTACGCCCTCAATGGCTTACGCCGAACCAGGAACTCCCTTCGGAGTTGAAGCCGCAGTCCCGGAGTTAGCTTCTGCTCTTTCGCATAGAGATTGACTGAATCGGTCTCCGACGCACGGCTGATCTTCGATCTGCAGCCTATCGGCGCGGTATTCAAACGCATCACGCGCTCGTCCATCACCCATGGCTGCATCAACAGACGTCAGGATCCTCGACCGTCACCTGGTAGTGCAGCAGATTGCCCTCGGCGGCGCAGGCGCTCGGTGACGCGCATCTTGTTTGTGTGGAAGTAAGCCGGGCCACTCGAGCCACGTCTCATCGTTGAATGCCCGTGACGTCGTGACTCACGAGCGTGTCGCCTCCTGACTTGAGCAATACGTAACTGAACGAAGTACAACGAGG
>ERZ1370068.7517-contig-6429_pt1 | contig 49648 bp, 51 predicted proteins | sample MGYA00561227_ERZ1370068 | MGnify/ENA primary metagenome ERZ1370068 (study PRJEB38410, sample SAMEA6850437) | metagenome | study: Metagenomic assessment of the ecological functions of the soil: analysis of the soil microbiota associated with the... | reverse complement strand
ATACTTTGAATTCCAGACCCCTCTTTCTGTGGCCTTCCTCAGGTGGGCTCCGCTTTGGCCCCTGATCACGCTCTGGCTCGACCATTTGACCTGAAACCTGGCCATGATCACCAAGAGTCAGCACTCCTGGCGAAGCATCACATCCCAGATAACTACTGGATCCCACTTACAGCACCTCGTCACCTTAGGGATCTCAATGTCCAAACTGGAGGTGGCAGGGCGGCGTGTTCTTCATGAGGCGCTGGATGCGTTACCGCACGGTATCCACTCTGATGATCGGCCTCCTAGTCTAATTGTGAGGCCTGGGTCCTGGATGTCAGCCTGGCCGCCACGAGTGTTTTTGCAGGCACAATCGGTGGGTGGAACCGCGGTTGTTACCAAGCACTCAGGTAAGCTTCCACGGTGCGGCATCCAGAACTCGGCGATATCACTATCAGTTCTGAGCTGACCCCTGGCTTTAACTAAGCCGGGAAGGTTCAGTGGGCGAAAGTACTGATGCCTCCAGGAGCAGGGAGGACCCCTGGGAGCCGCGACCATCGAAAACCTGACCACAGCGCCAGGCTGACTTGCAGCAGATCCAACCATATCCAGGCTCGTGAGGTTTAGCGGGAAGCTTGCAGTGCCATGAGCTGCAGCGATCGCACCCCTCTCTAAGTTATCGGCGAAACTCATGACTCAGCACCCAGTGGTTCTCCCAGCGTTAAGTTCAGGTCACTGGCGTTTCTTTACCGCGATCTGTTTACAAGATCAGGCGGCCAGAAGCCATGCCGCCACACCCAACACGGTTGTTGTGGATCAGGATCCCAGGAACCGGCTCAGAGTCACGCCACTCGCGACTACGACGACGGCGGGATCGGTCGCCGCGTCCCGAGTCGGCCCGCCATCATCGCCCTGACCACGAGCTGGAAGCGCCAGATCCGCGGCCGCGTCGATAGATGTCGCGACGCTTCGGGTGCCGGAACTCGATCGCCGCGGTTGCCATTACAACCGCCTTCGCCGGCATGAAGCTCGACCGCGCGATCGTCGAGTCGCCATACCGCGCAGCGCGATGAACGCGAACTCCACGGCGAAGCGGCCGCGAAAAGTTTCCCAGAAGCCGGAAATGATCTGATGCGGCGGGAGGATTTCAGCAGGTGCGTGGCGGCACCGCGCCGCCGTCGGTGATGCGCTCGGCGCACAATGATCTGCTGGAACAGGAGGCGCGATGGGACGCGTTAATGGCGGGCGGCATGTTGACGACCGTGATGGCATGAGCGACGGCAACGGCGCCTGCATCGCCACGCAAGACCCGCAGCCCGCGAGCCCAGCCGGCCAGAGGCCACGGCGAACACGATCATCAGCGAATCTGAGGCCCGAGGGTACCGGGTCACAAGCGCGTTAGTCTGGGCAGCAACGGCGGCATAGCGGAGCGCGCCGATCGCGTCAGCACGCCAGTCCGCGAAGCACCAGCCGCGTCGCGAACGCAGCGTCAGTTAATCTGGGAAGTCAGGGCTGTACGATGAACTCAAAACACGAAAGGACAGCAAACCGGGCGACGGTAGCGTCTGCGATCAAGGCGTCTTCGAGACTCCGGACGTACGCCGCTGCAGCAGGGCCAGCACAAGGCAAGTGGAGCGATCGATTGCGACCTTGCTGCACCGTTCGGTCAGCATCCGCGACACCGCCGCGCGTGGGGTGATAGCCGATCGCCCCAGCGTGACGACCGACCTCAGCTGGCTTGCGCACGACCGATACCGTTGCGCGCCTCCTGCCGCAAACGGAACTGACGACTGCAGCGGAAACGGGCGCCCTCTGGCTATCGCCGCGACGCCAGGCCACCGCGGTGAGAAGCCTGAGCGCCTCGCGATGCACCGCGAACGCGGCAAACCGCCAGGCGGCATTCTGGATGCAACTGGCGCACGGCGGAAGGCTTTCGGCTCAGCTCAGCCTTTACGCCCGGCGGCCGCCGGGAGCACCACCATCAGGGTCACGTGATTCGCGATGCGGTGAACAACGCCGTGCAACGATGGCACCAGCGAACTCCACCGCACCACGACCCCAGGGCGCCACACGGAAGACCGGGCGCGATCGCAACGGAACGTCGACCCAGCCACTACCATTACGACGGTCGCCAGTGAACCCGGCCTGCATCGGAAGCGACCAGTTGACGGCTGAACCTGGAAGTAGCGCGTCGAAGACACGGCGTCGCGTCAGCGGCTGAAGCGACGCCTGAAGCGAAAATCTGCGGCTCGACTGAGAACGAAGGCGCGATCAGATCCCAGGGCACGGGGTAGGGCGACGCGCTTCATTTCCGCCGAAGGGCGCAGGAAGTCAGAGACCTCGGGGCGGCACCAGTTCCACATCACACCTGGTGCACTGCGGCTGGAGCCACACGGCGCCGGAATCGATCAGCTCACCTCGGCGTCGTCGGCATCCACTCTCTCAGGGAATCTGGCCTCGGCGTCCGGCGCCTACGTTGCAACGTCAGTCGGCGGTGGGAACGTACGTCTTGCGCGCCGGCCCGCATTCGACCCCGTTTCAACCAGAATCGGCCCCGGGCAGATGGTCCCGACGAAACCAGCTCTTTGGCGATCATCGCCTGGCCGATGAAGGTATCTGGGCGCATCGCTCGCCGCGCGCAGCTTCCCCTGCCAGTCGAAACGATAACGCCACTTGGTGGGCGCAAGGCACGACCAGTGGAAACGCGCCGCCTCGATCGACGCTGACGTATCCGCGTCGCTGGCCCTTTGGCGTAGCTCGTCGCCTCATGCGCGGATGCGGCTTTACTCGATGATGTTCAAGGTAGATCTCGGCGGCGACCGTAGCTGGTTGATGAACCGCGTCGGGGTGCTCGAGGATCCACGCTCCAGCACCACCTCCACCAGCCGACGGCGTGCGCTCGATGGCCGGGGGTAAGTGCGCACGAGCTGCATCACGTGGAGTCGGGTGCCTGCCGCGACGCGATAGACGCGCGCAGGTTCTCGACGATCGCGGACTTAACGGCCTCGCTGTTGAACCCGCGAGTGCCGGAAGAAACGCGTCCTCGTTTTCGTGACCACGGCGCGTGGGCGGAAAATTCGAGTCGATAACGTCTGCCAAGCGGCACGGAAGCCGAAAGGTTGGCATCGGCTCGCTCCCCGCGTCACCCAGACGATCCGTGCAGCGGTGGATCGTCGCGGTGAACAATGGTGAATACTGACTTGAAGCGATCGTAGGCGGATCGAGCGCGCCGACCGGCTGGAACGACGTCAGCCAGTCGTGACGCTGGCGTCAGGCTCCTGGCAGATCAGGTCAAGCGCGCGGCAGATCACGACATCCGCGCGGCGAGCGCGCACCACCTGCTGGGCGGCTGGCGACAACGCGGCGGAGTCGCCTCTCGGCGACGTCACCGGGGCGGCGACAGCCTCAACATCGAAGCGACATCTCGCGTGCAGGCGCACGACGACGTAACGCCGCCGAGCGTGAAGCGGAACGATCGTTGGCTGCAGCTCCCGACCGGTACGGCACCACTCGTTCGCCAGTGGCACGCATCAGATCGGTCAGTGGATAGCTTCCGATCTGGCTGGGTACTCGCCCGGCACCGTGAACTCGGCACTTTGCGTTGATGATGTGAAGCCGTCGCGGCGGCGCGGTCGAAACCTGCGTCGTAGCTGTGGCCCGGGGAGGCGTGACTGGCTGGTGAGCTGTGATCGTAGCGCCCCCGCAGCCGGGGCAAGCGAGAAGTCGGCGTGACCGGAGGTGTATCGCCCTGCGTAACGCCACGCGGGGAGGCGAACACGACGTCACGCGCGCAGAACACCGCAAGAAACCACGCGACGGTCGCCCGATGCCCGCGCCAGCCACCGCGCTCCGCCAGCCGGCGAGGCCAGAATGCGGTCGCGTTTCTCGTCAGGTCAAATCACGACGAGTCGCGATCACGGCGTCTCATGACGCTGACCGCCACCGGGGCCGGCCGCGATTATGACATCTGACCCCCGCCACGCCGATCTGCGCGGCGACGCATCACCCGAAAACTGGCTCAACGGCCACGCTTTGACACCGTCCCGACCGAGTCAGCGCTCACCCACGACCTGCCGCACGCCACCCGCGCGTTGTTGCAGCGTTAAACTCCTGCCTGGATCACGACACTCTGGGCCGGAACGTCCGGCGCAGCGGCATCCGCCAGTAGACGTCGAGTGCCTACGTTCGGCGACCCGCGCAATCGCCCATGTGAACGGTCAGGGCAAACGCATCACGGGGGCGACGAAGACGCCGAGCGCTACGCGATCTGCGGTCGATGCCGCGCAGATGGCGTGGCGAGGCGGCGGTGAGCCAGTGGCACGGGCACTCAGCCACCTCTACCGGCAGCGATGCGGCCCCGCCACGCGGGAAAGCCTACGACACACGCGGCGCTTCTCTCGGCTGAAGCGCCCACTCACCGGCACGGCACTTCTGATCTCGCCGATCGCCGGTTTGATGTCAGCGCGGCACCCAACCAGTCTGCACGACGCGCCTTCATGCTGCTCACGCGCGTCGAGGCGAGCATCGCCGCGCGCCGCCTGTCGCCGACCGGGCTAAAGACCTCTTCACGGCCATTCCACAGCTCGCGTTGCCAGTGACGCGCGGCACCGGTCTGGAGTCGAACCGTCGGTGAGCAGGAAGCGATCGCCGACGCGTGCTTCAATCCGACGCCACTTTCTGGCGACGTCGCGCACATTTTCCGCCACCACGCCACCTGCTCACGCCGGTGCAGCACGCACCACACCGCTGCTTTAGCGCGCACTTCGGAACAATAATCTGCCGACCGTTGCCGCTGCGGGATCCGCAAAGCCAGACGATCTGAGGGTCCGGAACTTTGGGTGCGGTCACACTCGTTCGCAGTCCGCTGGCGATCTCGCCTGACCGCCGCGCGCCATCACGACTGCAATCGCGTGGGGCGAGGCGGCGTCCGGCGTAGCTCGTCGTGTCGCCCGATGTCGCCGTGGACCACGTTCCTCTCGATGGCGAACAAACTTCCGCAGCGCCGTCTCGGACCACGTGGCGACACCTCAGCCAATGGTCGGCTGCGCTTTCGTTGGCGTAGCGGCGTACCGCGACGTCGCAGTTCTGACGCGCCGATGACTCTACTGTTTGCCGATCGCCCGACGATAAGCCCCTTACGACGCCCGCGCGAGATTTCAGCTCCTGTCGCTCGTGCGGGGTACGTAGGCTGAACATAATCGCGCGCCTGGAAGTCGCGCCAGCGGCCCCAGGTAACCAGCTGCCACTTCCGGTAATGAATCTTTGCTGCGAGCATGCCTGTCCCTCGATGTCATAGCGTCTGCGGCGCTGGTGGCATCAGCCGAACCAGCACGTGTCGTGCCGTTGCCGGGAGAAGGCGGCGTCGCCATGCCAGGTCTGTTGTTTGAGGGCCGGATCGCGCAGTCGATGCACGCGCCGATGATCCCGACTGCCGGATGCCGGTGGTGGCTGCGATAAATCGGCATGTCGGCCGCAACCAGGAAACTGAACATAACTAATACCGACGGCTGCCCATCATCAGCGCAGCGTGCCGTGCAATCTCGTACACGATCGAAGGCGTCCAGGAAGCCACTGGGTGAGTCGCCACGGCATACACACGGCCTCTCGGACGTCGGGTTCCACCTCAGGCCCGGGACGTCATTAGTGTACGGATGGTCGCTCGTTGCGTATGGGAAGCTCGGCGACGGCAATCATATCAGCGCAATAGTCGACAGAGCTGGCCGAAAGCGACTGATCTGCGCCGGCGCGACGGCGATCGACACGAAGCGTGGCCATGCATGCATTGGCACCTTAGTCGGCGGCGAGTTCATATGGTGGCGAATAAGCTGAAAGTGAACTCGCCCGTCAGCTCTGACCGCTTTGAGGAGCTCCACGGATCACGCGCACCGGATGGGAGCCACGCCAGGCGGCGATTCTTTCACGTCACTCGCCCAGCGAGCTGCGGCCAGTTACGGGTCTGGAACCTTTGCCTCGTGGAAGCCACGCGCGCAAGGCCACCAGGCGTCGCAACGCCCGCAAACAACGCCGTCCGGGGCCAGGTCATGGCACAGTGAATTGAGCGCGAAGTCGACGCCGAGCAGGCGCCAGGCGGTGTCTGTCACGAGCGCCATGACGGCGTGGCACTGCAGTGTAACCTTCGCTCGGCTTCGCGCGGTGGCGGCCCCGCCGCGAGCTGATTCAAAGCCGCGGATGAACTCAGGCTGAAACGATCAGGATACGCGCCCAGTGATGACCGCGTTCTACCGGCGACCAGATCAGGCGCCGAAGCGTCCGGCCAGCCCGAGCGCCAACGCCAGCTATCGACGATGTTCGCCGGCAGCGGTGACCGGATCTCTCTGCCTTGCTCATTGCGCTCGTCGCGATCGCGCGGGTTATTGTCTGCTCGGCCGTGACGCCAGAGCACCGATCTAGCGCACGGAGTCCGCCATCACACGTGTTCGCGAGCGAAGCGCGCGGCCGCTCGCGCGCCTCGATCTCTGACGGTGGCGCGATGCGCGATTATCGAGATGGCGTGACGTCACACTCGAAACCTGGGCGCGCCCAGGCGAGATCGCGAGTCAGGCCGCCGGAAAGGAGCACGACCGCCTCTGTTGGCATCGCCCGCGTTGCCCGTGCGTTTCGAGAATCAGTTGTCGCCCGATATGCCTCGCCGCGCCCATCCACGTGATGGGGTCAGTCACCACAACCACCACCACCAGGCCTGGGCCGGCGTGGCTGCGCGCTTCGCTGGATCGCGTTCGTCTTCTTCGGGCATCAACAGCACGCGCTCGCGCGGCATGGTCATCGGCGGCGCGGATGCAGCTCGAGCGCGTGGTCGCCATCCGGCGGCTCGCCGACCACGATCTTGAGCGATCGCGCGCGGCTCGGCCTTCCGGCCGATCGATCCGCATGCCCAGGTGACTCTTCCAGCGGCGCGACGTCGCCGACTTTGGCAGCGCCGGGTTGACACGTTGTTAACGGAGGCGCGTGAGGGCGAGGCGGCGGCGGCCGGCACACCGCTCGTCTCGACCTCACCTGACGCGCTGCCAGCTGCGTGATCCCTACGCAGGCACCGCGTCCGATGCCCGGATCGCTCGAGCGCGGCTCGCCCCGTGGGCGGCGATCAGCTAAGCCTCGCGCCAGCCTTCTCCCGCCTCGCGCCACCACCTCGGCGAGCGTGGTCTGCGATACCGCCCGGGCGCGTCCACGCGTACGCCGGCGTCGCACCGCGCGCAGCCGGCGTCGCAGCCCTGGAGGCGCAGGAAGTGCGCCAGGGGGGTTCCGCGCCGACGGGCCCTGCCCTGGATCGACAGGAAGATCTCGCTCACCCGCACCGGCATCGATCGCCCCGCGTGCCCGTGACGCCGAGTGCGTGCAGCTTCTTTTCGTTCGTGAGCACGGTCAGGCCGCGCTGAACTCGTGGGCGGAACTGGCTCACGACCTGGACGTCGCGCTAGAAGACGTTGGTCTTCTCGTTGTTGCGAGTCGGGCGTGCAGAACCACATGCCATGCACTCTGCGTCCAGTCTTCCCAGCGCCGGGTTTCGGGTGGCGGCCTTGTCGCCCTCGAGCGAGATGGTCCCATCGATCGACGCGATGGGTCGCGCGGTTCACGTACACCAGTGGCGATCGCCGGCGTTTCGCGCCGCGTCATCGAACGACAGCGCACGAGCTTGTCGTACGTCTGGCCTCCAATCTTCGCCTCGCCACCGTATTTCAGATTCACACCCGGGTCGCGAAGCTTGTACGGCATCAGGAACCAGTACGTGTCGTTCGTCCACATCGACTTCGCCATTTTGCTGAGCTTTGGTGAGCGAGTCGCCTGACGATCGGCTTGCCGTCCATCCGCCATGGCCTTCCCATCGTTCATGTTGTGAATGAAGCAGAACGTCTGCCCCCGCGCGCGTCTTGCCGTCGACGCGGTGCCAGCCCGTCATCTTGTCCCACCGAATGGCGGCGCGGCGTGCCGCGCACGGTGTCGTTGACCTCCGGCGCCGAAGCGTCCAACGCAGGCCATGCATCTTGTCCCAGTGACTCCTTGCCGCCCGAGCGCCTGCATGACCTGGTCCGCGATGGCGACGGCCGCTGGGGTCGGAGGCCGGGGTCTCGGCGTGGGCGCGGGTCGCGACCAGCAGGACGAGCCCAGCGACCATGGCGAGCCGCGAGCCGTGCGGCCGAAGGTGGGCGAACGCGGACACGGCGGGCGGCGCCGCGTGAGCATGCGGAATCCTGGCGTCATGGGGTCCTCCGGCGTGGGTTTGGCAAGTGGCGACGAGTATCAAGGCGCCCCTCTCCCGACCAAGCCGGTGGCCCCGGCGACTCTCTATCCACGCGGGGCGATGGGCGCCAACCGGAAGCGACCCAGGCCACGAGGGTCGAGAGTCCACGACGATGATGTGCAGGCCGATGACGTTGGACTCGCCCCGCATGATGTGGAAAGGGATCGCAAGCAGCATGATGAGCCCGAGCCCGACCGCGGCGAGCGGCGTGAGCCAAGGCATGACGCGCGTCGCCGCCGGCAATACGAGGGCCCAGCGCCGCGGCAAGCTCGGCGAACCCGATGAACCGGACGAGGGCGGGCGGGACCCCCGCGATCAGGGCGACGTCTTGACGGCTTCGTCGAGCGGCCTGATGCCGTGATTCAGCCCGGCCAGCAGTGAGAACGTCGCCAGAAGCACTTGTAAGACCCAGAGCCCAATCTGCAGTCCTTTGCTGGTGGGCTTCGAGGGTCTGGGCAATCCGGTTCCGGTCATGCCGCCTCGCCTTCCGCGGTTCTCGTGTGGGTGGGAATCCTTACGCGATACCGGAGCTTTAGTTGTCCCCAAAGTGGATTGCTCGACTGGAACGATGCCGCCGGAGAACTTGCGGACGATGCTCTGTGAGTCCAGAACGTAGACAGCACCGTTCGAGTCGATCGCGACATCCACCGGGAGGCGGAATTCGCTGTCGCCACTCCCCTCGCTGCCCCACTTGCCCTGGAACACTCCTGTCGCAGAAGATCTGGACATGGTAGTTAGTGTCCGAAACGTACACTATTCGGTCGGCGACACAGCGACACCAAAGAGTGTCTTCAACTGGCCATCCCCATTGCCAAGACTGCCCCACTGCCGGAGGAAGTCGCCTTCGCCCGTGAAGACTTTGACGACATGCTGTCTGTTCATGGCAATGTACCGACCGCAGCTCACACGCGCATCCCCCAGTTCACGTCGTTGTTGGGGTCGGATCCAGTGAACCATTGACGGACACTACGCCCCGCCGGTGGTGTACTCGAATACAAGCGGCGCCCAGGTTGCGTACAAGTACTGTCCGGTGGGATCTATCGCGATCGCGGTCGGGCCCACCTGGATTGGCCACTCGTCCACGTAGTTGAGCGAGCCGTCGAGCCGGATGATTGCGTCGCCCGCGACGTCCGAAACGTGACCGTCCCTGCTGCGTCGGCAACGTCGAGGGCTCAGACCGGTTGTGCCCGGGCGACCCGCGCCACTCCGAGACGGCGAGAAACGCACCCTGGCTCGAGAACTTCTGGACCCGGTGATTCCCCCAGTCCGCGACGTAGACGTTTCCCTGCGGTCCACGGCGATGCCGAGCGGATCCAAGAACTGGCCCGGAGCCGTTCCCTGTGACCCCCAACGAAGCTCGAACGAAGGGACGGTGTCGGCGAGAGCGCGGTTGTCCCTGAACCCGGCGATGCTCAAGACCACAAAGAGGACGAGCCGCACGGCGGATATGGCGGATTCCTTCGCGCGCAGCGTCCCCGTGCACCAGGGAGTGGAGCGGCGTCGGGGCGCCAGCGCAGGAGATGAGGTAGGCAAGGCGTCACTCACGCAGACGGGGAGCTTCGAATGGAGACGTGAATGATCGCAATGTCGCGGATCAGGTTCAAGTCGTCGCGCGACAACTCCCGAGCGACGGTCTTTGAGTCAATCTCAGACCGCGCCTCCTAGCAGGTCCGCCAGCCTTGCCGTGAACGCCGACCGCGGCATGACGCGATCGATGCCCGCCGCCCCGCGGCACGCCGGGCGTCCTCGTCGACGTGGGAGTAGAAGCCCACGAGCGGGACGTCGCGCGTCGCGAGGTCGGCCTTGAGCGCACGTGCGCATTCGATCGGCTCGCCCGTGCCGTGGAGATCGAGGATGACGAGGTCGGGCTTGGCCTCGTGGCACCAGGCGAGGAGGTCGTCCGGCTTGACGTCGACGACCGCGACGCCCAGCGCCTTCGCGGTGGCGTGGATGCCGCCGAGAAGAACAGGTCCTGGACGACGCAGCCGATCTTTCGTGCGGCGCTCATGTCGGGCTCCCGGTCGGCGTATCGCTCGACAGCGCCTCGGCTCGCGCGAAGCGGGCATCGTCGTCGAGCGTCGGCGCTTGCTTGGGTGGCGGCGGGCGCTTCCGGCAACCGCAACGCCGCGCGCACACGACCAGCGATGCGACACCGCACAGCGCGAACACCGTCGGGGCGTTGATGAGGTCGACGAGCGCCCGCCGACCACGCGCAGCAGCATCGGGATGCCGACGAAGGTGTTCATCAGGCTCACCGGAACGCCTGGCGCTGGCCGATCGGCGCCGCTCCGATCACGAGGCTCGCGTAGCCGACGATGAGCCCGCTATGCGCCGCGCCGCGCCAGGAACGCGATGGCCTCGAGCGCCATCACCGACGCCGCGCGCGGCAGCACGCCGAGCCACCACGGCGACATCGCGGCGACGATCGCCGCCGCGAACGCCAGCGCGCACGCGCCGCTGGTCGCGATGCGCAGGATCGCGCGATCGCCTCGGCGTCGCGACAGCCACTGCCAGCCGAGGTTCGAGACCACGAACCCGCTCACGCGCGCGAGCAGAACGTGCCGGCCGCGCCGCCGCCGCCGCCGAGGTCGCGGGCCGCGAACAGCACCATGAACGGACTCGCAGTGAGCCACACGCCCATCGTCGCGCGCGCAGGAAAAGCCGGCGGAACAGCGGATCGTCACGCAGCCAGCTCAAGCCTTGGCGCAGCAGCGCGCGGTGTCGGCGCCGTCGGGATCGCCCGGCTCGGCGGCTCCTCGGATCGCTCCGAACGCCGCGTACGCGATCGAGACGATCACGCTCGAGAGGCCGAACAGGATGAGCAGCTTCGCTGCGGTGCTGTCGATGTCGAGGATCTCGCGCACCGCGAGTACGCGAACGCGGCGCTCAGCCCGCCCCAGAACATGCGCTGCGAGAAGAACGAGCCGAGCCGCTCCCGGCACGACCCGCCCGCACACCTCCATGAACGCGACCGCGCCGAAGCCGGCGCCGAAGCTATAGATCCCGTAGCAGCCGAAGAACATAGAGCGAGCAAGGCACCGGGATGGTCGCGCAGCGCGCCACGCGAGTGCGGCGAGCAGGACGCTTATGCGCCGCGCGCGCACCACCGCCGCGCGCCGGTAGATCCACAGCTGTTGCGCGTGTCGCGACGCCCACGGCGCCACGAAGATCTGCGGCAGCAGCCACCCGGTGTCGTTGAGCGACGCGCCGAGCCCGATCAGCATGTTGGAGCGCGTCAGCCCCGATAGCAGCACGGGGATCACCGTGCTCGCGTCGACGAAGCCCTCGCCACCCTGGTAGATGGCGCCGTTCAGGACGCCGAGGCGGAAGTTGCGGCGGGCGGTTGCGTCGGCGTGGCGGGGTCATGGGAGTCTGGCGGCTCGAGATGGTGGGGCCATGTCGAGCACGGTCGGCGAACATGCCTCAATTGGTTCGCCGAAGAGCGCCGCTACCGGGTAACGACAATCTTTCGCGCGAGCGAAATGCTCCCGTGCGACAGTCGTACGAGGTAGGTACCGGGGGCAAGATGGAAGTCACCGAGAAGCGGCATCACGTGCTGACCTGCTCCGAGCGATCCAACCTCGCGTGTTTGTATCCTTCGACCGCCGACGTCGAGCAGCTCGATGCGTGCCGGTGAGGCGTCCGGCAGCGAGAACGAAACGGTCATGCCAGCACCGTTGGGTTGGGCTGAGGTTGATCCAGCTTGAGTCTTGGCGTCGAAAGAGTGACCACCCAGGTCTCGCTCGCGTATGTGGTCGAGCCCATGAGCAGTCGGTAACCGTGCCGCTGACTGGGCTGGACATCGCGATCGTCCATGACGACCAGGCCGTCACTCTGAGGCGCGACCCGTGCCATTCGAGACCAATCGGTGCTGGGAGTGCGACGCTCGATTTCGATCTCGCCGCGATTCGGCTCGCTGACGAACCACTCGAGCCGAACGGCATCGGTCGTCACGACGCTGCGCACGAGAGAAGCAAGCGTCGACACCGTGCCATCGAACGTGACGCGGGAGGCATAGATCTGAGTCTTCGGTCCCCGACCATCCTCCCACGCGATGATCGCGCCCAACGCACCGTCATTGATGATCTGAGGAGTCCGTTGGTCGCCGTCCGCAGTGCAAACGGCGATCCCGTTCGCGGGCCAGCTCGTCGCCGCCGAGCCTGAGGCATCGACACGTTGAGCGTAGATGTCGTGTTGGCCATTGCGCGCGTCCTGCCACGTGAGGAGCAAGCCGCCCTGTCCGTCTCCCGAGACAATTGGCGAGCGTTGATCCCCTGGAGCGGTGCAGATCGCGAGTCCGTCCACAGGCCAAACGGGGCGAACGTGCCATCGCCGAGGACGTGCTGGGCGTAGATGTCGCCCTCCCCGTGCCGGTGCTGTCGCGATAGTCAGTCCACGCGACGTACGCGCCACCCGTGCCGTCAGGGGCAGATGGATGAAAGTGGACCGGGGAAGATGAAGTCGGAGGGCATGCCCGGCGAAGTCAGGTACGCGCACCCACGAGCCCGGTCGCGGGCCATCCGGGCGCGATGGCGCCGTCAGAGAGGATTCGCTGGGCGAACACCTGGTCGAAAACCCCGTTTCGGTGATCCTCCCAAGTCACGATCGCACCGGTGCCACCGTCGCTCACGAGACCCACCGCCGTCTGGTCGAGTAGCGCTGGTGAGACTGCGTTGCCAGCGAACACCTTGTTGCCGAGCCCACTGAAGCGATCTATCAGGATCCGTGGCGGGATCACATTATCCTGGAACGCCAGGAAGACCCCGCCTTGTCCGTCGGAACACAGCACGGAGGAAAGTCCCACCCGGCGCCACTCGCATATGCGCCCGAATCCCACCCCGGATCGAAGTCAGCCGAAGAGGTCAGCCTCGTCAGAGCGATGGATTGGTGTAGCCGGTCTCGATAGGTCCGCGTGACAAACACGCCCCCGACTCATCTGCGAGAAGCGCGGGAAGGAATGCGCCGTGAGTTCCCCGGACTGGCCATACGGCGCCTCCTGCAACACGACGATGTCGCCGGGCCAGCCCAGCGCGGTCAGCCCATCACGGCCGAGGTGATGGACCATGACCACACCCACGAAGCTACTGTCGTCGCTAGCGACGTACCCCCACCTGCGCCGTCCGTGGTCAGTGTCAGGTTGCCCAACGAGTGCCCGCGGTTGGGGATGAGTACACCGGACACCGGCCACCCAGGGGCAGTCGATCCATCTCCCGCGAGACGTTGTGCGAATGCGAGCAGGGCACCGCCGCGCGCGTCCTCCCACACGATGATCGCGCCGCCGGCATCATCGGTGACGATCCGAGGCCGGATTTGGTTGCTCTCTGTTGGCGCAATGGCGACACCGTCCGTTGTCCAACCCGCCGTGGCGGGCAGGGGTAGGAGTGCGCCGATAGAAAGGGCAAGCATGATCGAGAGAGAGCACGCGGCCCCAGTGGGGAGCGGTCTGGACCGCTTCGAATCCCCGGAACAGAATCGACGGAGTTCATGAAGCACCCTCCTGCACGAGTGGGATCCAGCGATTCGGTGCAGTAGCCAGGGCTTACAGAACCTCCATGAGGTCGGGATGGGAATGGGCTCTCGATTCTCGGTCAAAGAGGAGCTGAGTGAGGATAGGCCCGTTGAGGACGGCACTCAACGATTCTTGTTCAGACGTCCACGGCATCAGATGGCGCCGTTTCAGGACGCCGAAGAGCGGGTCACGGGGATACGGGCCTCGGGGCGAAGGGGAAGAGAAGTCCTAATAGCACGTGTCTGCCGGGCCGAAAAACTGGGTGACGCGGCGGAGGTTCCGAGCCAGGGATGGTGCAACCCATCGCATCAACGGAGGGTGGACGTGGACTTCGGCAACATTGTCTTCACGGTTTTCTTCGTTGTGGGCCTGGGGATCCTTGGCTACCGCTGGTACCGATACGGGGGTCTCGCAGGCGCGATCTTCGGTGCGGCCGTCCGGTGCGCACGATCGGTGCGGTGAGCGTGACCAGGTCCGGAGGAACGAGCACCGTGGTGAAGATCCGCATGCTGGGGCCCGCTGGTGGACATGAGCAACGTGTGGGGATGCAGTTGATCTCGAAGGCTCCCCTAGGCATGAGCATGGTGCCCATCAAGCTCACCGCTGCGCAGGCGCAAGAGCTTGGGGCCTTCCTGGAAAGCGCAGCGAAAGAGGCACGTCAGGGCGAGCCGTCTGCTCGCCCAGTGAACTAGGATCCATGAAGCACCGGCCCTCACTGTACGGACACGGACGCGCCCGGATGCCGATGTCACGTCTCAGAGGTCGACGGTGGATCGCGATCGCGCTGGCGACGATCGCCCTACCCGTGCAATCGCTCCCCTCCCACGCCGAGGGCGTACACGCGAGCGCCAAGGGTCGACGACAGGGGCCAGCTCCGCATCGTGACCCAGAGCGGGCGAACGGTCGTGCCGAAGAAGCTGGCCGATCAGGTCGGCTTCGATGCCGCGCAGGTCTCGCCCGACGGTCGTGCGGTCGGTTGGCTCGCGCAATTCCCGAACTGCTGCACGTCGTATCCGATCCCGCTCAAGCTGGTGATCCGCTCGAACGGGAAGGACCGCGAGTTCACCGGCGACGGCGATCTGCCCGTGTGGCGTTGGTGCTTACGGCGGGCGGTAAGCAGGTCGCGTTCGAGCAGGAGACGGTCCACGGCGGGATGGGAATCCACTACGAGCTGCGCGATGTCGCGACCGGCAATTTGATCGCGGCGTTCGACCCGGCTCCGGGCTATGAGGCCAACTCCGGAGCGGCGGCGGATTCGGTCGCGGTGCCCGAAGTGGGTCGCGGGGCTCGACGCGCAGCGGTAGCCGGTCCGGTGTCGCCGTGACCCGCGCGGCCGATCCCGTCGTCGATCTCTCGACGCCGCTCTCGCTCGAATCCTCGTTCCGCTTTCCGCTCCAGTCGCCCGACTCTCGGCGCGAGACCCTGTGGGGCGCGGCGCTGCTCGTGCTTCTGCCTGGGTTCGGATGGCTTCTCAACATGGGCCATCGCGTGATGGTCGTGCACCGGATGCAGCACGGCCTACCGCCGTGGCCGGCGTGGCGGAACTATCGGGCACTGCTTCGTCACGGTGTGATCACGGCCGGCGGGATGCTCTACTACTACCTGCCCGGCTCCATCCTCGGGTACGTCGCCTGGCATTTCGGTTCCTCCACGTGGGCGATCGCCGCGGCCGTGCTCCTCTTGAGTAGCGACGCTCGCGATCCCCGGGTACATGTCCCACTACTGCCGCGACTTCCGATCCGGCCGAGATCTACGATCCGTTCCGAGCGTGGCGCCGGAGCATTCAGGGTGGCGGCGCTTACTGGCGGGCGTGGGGGATCGCGTTGTCGGCGCTCGCGGTCTCCCTCACCGGGCTCCTCGCGCTCGGCGTCAGTTCCTGGTGACGAGCGTTTGGTTCTGGCAGGTGGCGGGATTCTCGTTCGCCAGCGTCTTCACGCAGCGATTCGATCTCGCCTCGAGGCGACACGAGGAGTCATGAGGTGGGCTGAAGCGCCCCGGACGACGCAGGAAGGCCGCGGGTGGGGCACGCGAGATAGCGCGGCCCGGTGCCCCCGGTTTCGCCTCGACTCCTCGTCGAGTTCGGTCGATATCCTCTGCGGACAGGCAGGTAGGACGCTGGAGGTCCGCATGCGGACATGGCCTCGATTCGTGATGGTGGTCGGCTTGGTGCTGGCAGCCGCGGGCTGCGGCCAGTCGAAGTCGGCATCCGAGTCGCCCAATGCGGCGGCCACGAGGCCTTCCCTCGCCCGCGGAGTCGACGGCGGAGACCCGGCGGCGCCCGCGCTCGCGGATGCGCCAGCCGCGCCCGCGAGCGGCGCGATGCCGTCGCTCATCGCCGACGAATCCGGAATCGGCCCGATCAAGCTCGGCATGACGCTCGCCCAGGCGAAGCAGGCGCTCCGCGGCGCCAAGTTCGAGCGCGCCACGGACGGCGACGGCGTGGCACTCATCGACGTGTCGATGGGCAAGGACCCCATCATGAGCCTGTTCGCCGACGAGGAGGATGCGAGCCGTCCGATCGATTGGTCGAAGCCGATCCGCTCGATCGAGTCGTTCAGCCCGCGTGCTTGACGCGCGAAGGCGTTCATCCCGGCTCGCTCGCGCTCGACGTCGAGAAGATCTACGGCCGCACGCGCTCGGTCATGCAGAGCGAGATCGAGTCGCGCGAGTACATCGAGTTCGAGCACCAGCCGGCGGGGCTGATCTTCCGACTCGATTACACCGGCATCTTTGCGGATGGATCGCGCGAGTCGAAGGAGTTCGATCCCAAGGGGAAGATCTTCTCGATCAGGTGACCCCGCAGTAACGTCGTAGCCTCGCCGGCCGAAGCGCGCGGTCACTCCCGCGACGACATGCGCGCGGCCGCGGCGTAGATCGGCATCGGTAGCAGCACCGCGGTCACGACCGCCGGGAGCCACAGCCGCGTGCCGGGCGGCAGGCTTTCGCGGGCCCTCCTCGATCGCGACGAAGCCGAACCACAGCACGGCCTGAGCGAGCAGGAGCCCGAGGCTCACGCCTCTTCCGAGCGGCGTCAGCATCGCGCGCGGGTTGGTCCATCCGGGATCGCCGAAGGCGGCGCCGAGCCACAGTCCGGTCGCGAGGGCCAGCACGAGCGCGGGGACGGCGAGGCACATCGTCGGCAGCGCCTCGGATCGCGGCAGCCAGAGCGCGATCATCGCGCTGGTCGCGACGATCGCGAGCAGGATGAAGGCCAGCACGAGGCACCCCGTGAACTTGGCCAGGATCCACTCCAGCGCGCGCACGGGCGCCAGGCGCACGCACTGATAGCCCGTGGCGTTCGAGCGGGATCGCTCGCGCGGCGATCTCGTATCCGAGGCCGACGGGGAGCGCCAGCAGCATCGCGCGCACGATCTTGTCGGTGCCGGCGTTGAAGGCGGGTGCGCTGATGAACGGCAGGAGCGTCCACAGGATGGCGGCAGTGACGAGGTCGCTCAACACGGGTCCAACTGCGCGCCAGGCTTCGAGCGTCGCGCGTCCAGCACCGCCGAGAGGATCGAGCGCGGCCGTCCACTCGCGGGCCTTGGCTGAGCGCGTCGCCGCGCTGGCGGCCGCGGGTCGAGCCGGCCACGACGCGGGGAGCGTACGGTCTCGAGGTTCGCCTCCGCGCTGCGCGCCGCGAGCGCGAGAGAGACCGCCGCCAACGCCAACACCGCGAGCGCGGGAACCACGACCTTGCCGGGCATGCCGTGCGCAGCGGACGCGAGTGTGACCGCGACCCACCATCCGGGCGAAAACCCGTAGCGGTGGGGAACGTCTCCATCGCGCGGCGGAACGTACGAGCTGGGGTCATCGAGGGATGCGCTCATGCGCGGCAGCACGACGAAGTTGACGAGCCACACCAGCAGAAAGGTGAGACCCGACAGCAACCCGAGCGCCTCGCGCACGTAACGCGCGGGAACGACGCGCAGCAGCAGGAAGGCGACCCGCCGTTCCGGACCCCCATCGGGATCGCCCACAGCGCAAACATCAACAGCGGCGTCAGCAGCCACGTCCACCACGGCAGCGGGAACGCCCAGTGGAAGGCGGCCACCGCGGGCAACGCGACGACGGCGAACAGCAGCGACGTCTTGGGCAATGCGTCGCCGAGCTTGATCGCGAACAGCGCCGCCGGCGCGATCGGAGCGCGCCTCAGCAGATCGAGATCGGAGTCGGTGATCAGCGTCTGGATCGCCTCCCGGAGATCGAGGACCAGAAGGCCCGCCAGCGTGGCGCTCAGCACCATGCCGAGCACGGCGGCGGCGGCGAGGTCGATGCCGCCGGGCTTCTGTCCGCTACCAGCTTGAATATGGCGGCGAGCAGGCCGCCGATGCCGAACGCGAGGACGGCCACCACCAGCACGATCACGATCAGGTTGCGGCCGAAGCGGCCCGACGCGCGCCGCCGCCCGCGCGGGGCGCGGTGATCGCGTTGCGGAGCATGCGCACGCGGGCTGCGAAGTACGGCGGCCGCGATCACGATTCGTCGCGGGTCAGCTCGAGGAACACGTCCTCGAGCGTGGCGCCGGTGCGCCCGCCACGCAGCTCGTCGAAGCGGCCCTCCGCGATCTTCGCCCCGCGGCGCAGGATCACGACGCGGTCGCACAGGCGCTCGGCGACCTCGAGCAGGTGCGTCGATACGAGCACGCCGCGGCCGCGCGCCGCGTGCTCGCGCAGGATGTCCTTGAGCGTGCGCGCGCCCTGAGGGTCGAGGCCGACGAGCGGCTCGTCGAGCATGAGCAGCGGCGGATCGTGCAGCACGGCCGCCGCGACCGAGACCTTCTGCCGCATGCCGAGCGAGTACGTCTCGATGAGATCGTGCGGCGTCCTCCAGCTCGAAGCGGTCGATCAACGACTCGGCGCGCTCGCGCGCCGAGGCGCTCGGGCACGCGGTAGAGGGCGGCCACGAACTCGAGGAACTCGCGCGCGTTGAGGCGCTCGTAGAGGAACGGTTGATCCGGCACGTAGCCAGCTGCGCGCGCGCAGCCAGGGGCTCGCGCGCGAGCGAGGCGCCGGCGATCGCGATCTCGCCCGGCGTCCGGGCTTGAGGAGTCCCGCGCACATGCGGAGCGTCGTCGTCTTGCCGGCGCCGTTGGGCCCCAGGAAGCCGACGATCTCGCCGGGTCGAACCTCGAGGCTCAGGCGGTCGACGGCGGTGAGCTCGCCGTAGCGGCGGGACAGCTCGCGTGTCTCGAGCGGCGCGACGGAAGACATGCTCGCCTCCAGGGGGACGAAAACGAGGCGGCAGTGTAGCAGGGCCGTCCGCACTCGGTGCGGACGCGCGACCGCACTCCGCACGTGCTCGCGCTCGGTTTCCACGCCCCCGAAACCGGCTCGCACCCGCGCCGCTCCTGCTCGAACTCGGCACTCGCCGCGAGGCTCGCGCGGGCCGGCACACCGCCTGCAATGCATGTCTCCAATGATCGCGACGGGCTAAGCACCCGGCGTGCATCGAGCGGAGAGCCGACGGTCCTCCAACCTCGGAAAACCGCAAAGACGTTCAGGGTCTCGTGGTCCGCGCCGGTCCCTTTATGTAGGGGCTGACCGAGAGGTCAGAGGCAGGAGATCGACCGCGGATCGCGGGCCCGACGTCGAATCGGTGGCTCGAGGCACCGGCCGCCAACGCCGCGATCGAAAATGGTGTCCACCTGCCCGGTGGGTCGCGGTCTCCGAATCCCGGTGCACGTCTGGCCTCCGGCGCGGCGCTCGCGACCCCGGCGCGGGTTTCGTCGCGCCGCCGAGTGGCGACGCGCGCCGCGAGGCTATTTCCCGCTCACCGAGCGGTGCGCGCGCACCAGCACGTCTTCGTATCCGGCCGGCAGCTTGGCGAAGCGGCGCGCGGAGGTCGTGATCGCGCGCGGCGCGGCAGCGCGTCGCGACCTTGGCGACGCGCGGCGAGACCGCGGCGCTCCAGCCCTTCGCGGCCGGCGACGGCGGTGGTGGCCTTGTCCTCGTCGCCGCCCGCGTCGGCGAGCGCTCTCAGAATTTCGCCGGTCAGGTAGTACGCGAGCGCCGATCGCTCGGTGAGCGGGACGGTCGGCCCCGAGCGCTGTGCGACGCTGGAGCTGCGCGCGGCCTCGATCAGGTTGAAGCGCGCTGCGCGCGCGCCTGCTCGAGCACCCAGTCGCCGAGCTGGCCGCGGCGCGTCGGCGCCGCCCGGCGTCGCCACGGCGGCGGCTCTGCCGCCGTGCTGGCGGCGCCACACCGCGTCGAGGTCCGTCGAGCGTCACGCGCCGCTGGTCGCGCGTCTGCACCGCGAGCGCGGCGCACAGGTTGGCGAGCTCGCGGATGTTGCCCGGCCACGCGTAGCTCCGCGAGCGCCGCCCACACTCGTCGTCGATCCACGCGTCCACGTCGCCCGCGCGCGCGTGGCATCGGCAGGAAGTGGCGCACCAGCGGCGCGACGGTCGTCCGGCGCGCTCGCGCAGCGGCGGCAGCCGCACCGCGAACACGTTGAGCCGGTAGAAGAGGTCCTCGCGGAAGCGCCTGGCCGCGACCTCGGCGCGCAGGTCGCGGTTGGTCGCCGCCACGACGCGCACGTCGACCTCGATCGCGCGCTCGTCGCCGACGCGGCGGAAGCGTCCCTCCTGCAGCACGCGCAGCAGCCGCGTCTGGAGCTGGAGCGGCATCTCGCCGATCTCGTCGAGGAACAGCGTGCCGCGATGCGCCAGCTCGAACGCGCCGCGCCGGTCGCGATGCGCGCCGGTGAACGCGCCGCGCACGTGGCCGAACAGCTCGCTCTCGATCAGCTCGCGCGGGATCGAGCCGCAGTCGACCACCTCGAACGGGCCGGTCGCGCGCTCGGACAGCTCGTGGATGGCGCGCGCGGCCAGCTCCTTGCCGACGCCCGATCTCGCCCGTCGAGCAGCACCGGGAAGCGCGTGGCGGCGACCGCGACCAGCGTCCTGGCAGGTCGCGAGCAGCGACGCGCTGTCGCCGATCATGTCGTCGAAGCGCCCGGTACTCCGAGCGCAGCATCGCCGCATCGTGCGCGCGCGGCGCTGAGGCGCGTCGCCGCTTGCTCACCGTGCTGGAACGGCCGCGATCGGGTCTCGCGCCGGACGCGCGCGTGCCGAGCGCCAGCCGAGCGAGTCGAGCAGGGCCAATATCGGCGATCGTCGTACTCGATCGGGATGAGCCGCGGCCGAACACGAGGAGCGCCAGCAGGCCGTCCGAGTCGGGAGACGCGCGATGCCGGCACGGCGTCGAAGGTCCCGGACGAGCTTGTCGCTGGAGATCGCCGAGCGCGTTCCGCGCGGCGGGGCTCCGCAGCAGCGAAGCGCGCCGCTGCGCAGCATCCACTCGCGCGCGGCACTGCGGCACCGACACGGAGCGTCCCTCGGCCGGGCTCGTCCAGCTCGGCGTGGAGCAGCGCGGTAGCGCCCGCGCTCGTCGATGCGCGGAACAGCGCGCCCGAGCGGACGCCGATCGCAGCCGATCAGCCGACAGCACGATGCGCGCGACGCGAGCTGTGCCTCGTCGCGCGCGCCAATCAGCGCAGCGGGCGATCTCGTAGAGGGCGGTGAGCTCGGTAGAGATGGCGGCGGAGTTCGTCCGGTGCTTCGTCGGGATGGCTCATCGGTCCGAGGGGTGGGCGGCGGCAAGCGGAACCGGCGGCGTCGGTCGACGTGCAGGAATCCTGCGGCAGACTAGCAGATGGGCGCGTGCCGCCGGAAGCGCCGGCCGGGTCGGCGCGGCCAGGCGCGCCTCGAGGCGCGTCGCCAGCACCTTCGCCATACGCGGCAGGCTGACGTCGTAGCGATAGCTGACGTTCATGTGCCCGTCGTCGAACTCCTCGATACTCGTGCGTGATCGCCGAGCTGCGCGAGCCGGCGCGACGAACTGGCGCGCGCCCAGGTGCAGGATCCACTCGTCGCGGGTGCCGCAGTCGAGGTAGAAGAGCCGGAGCGAGCGCAGCGCATCGATCGTGCGCTCGACGAGATGCGATCGGGTCGTGCGCGAGCCAGCGCTCCCACACGTCGGCGCGCAACGCGCCGGTCTCGAGATCGATCGGCAGGTCGATGCCGAACGGCGGCGTCGCGTCGGGTTCGGGCGAATAGCACGCGGCCATGCCGAGGGATGTTGAGCGCGACGAAATCATCGTGACTTCTTCTGCGCCTCTGGCCTCGAACTGCCGCGAACCACTTCTCGAGGCCGCCGGCGTTCTGGACGGTCTGCGCAGAACTTCGGGCACGTCGCCGCGGTAGCAGTAGTCGAAGCAGCACGTCGCCGCTGTGGCTGGCGACGGCGCCGAAGACGTCCGCGTGCTGCATGCCGAGGATCAGCGCGCCGTAGCCGCCGGACGACTTGCCGGCGACGCCGCGATGCTCGCGTGACGCCAGCGTGCGGTAGCGTGCGGTCGACGTGCGGCACCAGCTCGTGGACAGATGGTCCTGATAGCGCCCGGTCGCCGTCGAGTTGATGTACTGCGATCCGCCGTAGCGCGTGTAGCAGTCGGGCATGACGAGGATCATCTCCCCGCCGCCGCGGTCGATGATCGCGTCCAATCCGGTCGTCGAGGCTCGGCGACCACGGATTGTCGTTGAGCAGCATGCGCCCGCGCCCGGTGAAGCCCGAGCAGCACGTAGACCACCGGGATAGCGGCGCGTCGGGTCGACGCGTCGTACGAGGGCGGCAGGTAGACCGGGATCCTGCGCACGTGCGGATCGCCGGCGGCGTTGCCGCGCGAGCACCGTCGCTCTCGAACCGCTCGATCACGACCCGCCCGCGCTTCATGCGTCACCTCCTCGGACACGACACAATCATCGGTAGCTCGCCACGGACGTGCGCCGGGCGCCCGCGCCTCCAGCGTACGCAGCGCCTGGACGAGCGCGCGAATCGGCAGCGCCACTGCGGATAGATCGGCTTCAGTCGCCTCGAGCGCCGCGCGCGCCGCGTCGTCGAGCTCGCACGCGCACGAGCCCGAGCGCCAGCTCGCGCCGCGCTGCGCCGATCGTCCGGCATCGAGCCACGACGCCACCTTGAGCTCGAGCAGAGCGTACTTGAGGTTCTTGTCCGTCAGCAGCGTGCCGAGAACGCCGTGCGCCTCGGGCCTTCCCGATGCCGTAGCTGGATCGCCTCGATCAAGCGCCGGCGCGCCTCGAGCGTGTCGCCGCGCGCTGCAGCGCTTCGTAGGCGGCGCGAACGTGCGCGAGCCAGCGCAGCGAGTCGTCGCTGGCGCCCAGCATCTGCCACGCCTGCTCGGCGTCCGCGCGGTTCCCGCGCCACAGCTCGGCCCAGCCGAGCCAGTAGAGGTGGTCGCTGCGATCCTCGCCCGCCGCGAGCCCGCGGCGGAACGCGTGCGCCGCGCCGCCCGGGCGATCGAGCAGCAGGAGGTCGCTGCCGACCTGGAAGAACGGATCGGGCGTGTTCGCGGTACAGCGCCTCGAGCGCCTCGCCGTTCCAGTAGAAGAAGCGGCACGGGCGGTCCGCCGCCGGTCGACTCGGAGAACTGCGAGTAGAAGTGCGACTGCGAGGTCGGGCTCGCGGTAGAGCTGCGCGGACCAGCGCGCCGTTGCCCATCTGAAATCCCGCGTACATGGCGGCAGCGTCGCGAAGAAGAGCCGCGCGTCGTGCGGCGGCTTGGGCGCTCGAGCGTCACGAGCTGGCGCGACAGCGTGTCGGTGCAGCGCGGCGCCGCGCTCGAAGTAGAAGCTCGTCAGGTGCGACGTCCACACCCACGGCGAGTCGCGCCGCGAACGCTGCGCATCGCCGCGGGCGCCGGCGTGCAGCCACAGCAGGCCGCGCGAGCAGCACCAGCATCGTGAGGCGCGCGCGGCCCGGAACGCCGCGCCCAGCGAGATCGCGCCGCCCGCGGCGGCGGTCGTGTAGAAGTATGCGCTCCACGAGTAGGCGACCGGGCCCGGTGACGAAGCCGAAGGCGACGAGCCAGACCGCGCCGAGGATCAGCAGCCGCGCGCCGGCGCCGTCGCGGTCGCTCGCGCCTTCATTCCGCGCGGGTCGATGCGCTCGGTGGCCTCCGGCTCCCGAGCGCCCGCAGACGCGCGCGATGCGTCTGCGCTCGTCCCCGCCCCCGCCCCGCGCCCAGAGCGCGAGCGGCGCGATCAGGACGAACGGCAGCCACGCCGGCGGATGCCTCAGGAGCGATCGCCGAGCCTGTCTCGCCTGCTCGAGCCCGAGCAGGCTCTGAATCATGTGCGTGTACGCGGCGACGAAATCGCCGATGCCGAAGCGCAGGGGCGCGCGCGGCCGCCGTCGGCGCGCGCATCGACATCGCGACCGCGCCCCACGCGATCGCGAGCGAGGCGAACGGCGCGATGCGCGCCCGCACGCGTCGCGCGGCCGGACGCATCGACGCCGAGGCTCCACGCCGCCAGCACGATCGGGAGCGGCAGCGCCGCTCCTGCTCGCGGCGACCGCCACGAGCGTCGTGAGCAGGGCCAGCCCGCGACGCCCGCGGCGGTAGAGCGCGACGGTCGCGAGCACGCCGACGAGCGCCAGCAGGTCCTGCGCTGCACGACACCCACATCAGGTCCACGCGCTGGAACGGCAGCAGCGCGAACACGAGCAGCCCGGCCATGGCGCCCGCGGTCGGGAGCAGCGCGCAGCAGCACGTCGGCCAGCAAGAGCAGCGCGCCGACGAAGCAGCGCGAAGTTCGACGAGGTGGAAGACGAGCGGATGCTCCGCCCGCGATCGGCGCCAGGGCTTCGAAGTAGATCTGCCGCGACAGCGGCCGGTAGTAGTTCCCGAGCGCGCCGAGCGCAGGTCAGCGACTCGAGCGAGCGGGCGGGTCCGCGCCTGTTCGAGGAACAGGTAGTCGTCGTTGAGGAAGCGGGTCTCGGAGCGCGGCCGAGGTAGAGAGTCGAGCCGGCCAGCGGCGAGCAACGCGTGAGCGCGCCAGTGCGCGTCGGGGGCGGTGGGTCGAGGAAGCGCATCAGCAGGGGCCGTCCGGACGGTCATGGCGCCCGGGAGCCCGGCCTCTGCCGGACGTCGCGCGGATTCCGGCGAATTCCCCTGGCGATCCCCTGCCGCCCGGAGCTGCCCAGGTCTCTCCGACGAGCCTCAAACGGCAACCCAAGCCACCGCACAACCCGCTGGAAATTGACGGCTAAGCGCCCGATCGCCTCGCGCCGATAACCGTTCCATTCCCGGACCCCTCGGCCGACGCGATCACCGGAGCATTGATGACCCTGGACAGGCCGCCGACGATGGCCAGTAGTTCTCACGGAAGCAGGTAACGAGCCTGCGCCGGCGGACCTGGCTGTTGTGGGTGCTGACGTTCGGGTGCCTCGCGCTCACGGCTTACGGTGCCCATGCTGTACCTACCCGCTGATCGAACCGCTCGCCAGCAGCCGAGTCGACACCCAGACCCGTCGAGCACGCCTACTACGCGCTCGTCGGCCTGTCGGGCATGGTGCTGGTCGTTCTGCCTCTACACGGCGCTCAAGCAGCGCGAGCTGAACCGCACGCGCGAGCGCGCTCGACGCGCGAGGAGCAGGAGACGCGAGGACGTGCGCACCCGGCTGTCCGAGCTGTCGGCGCTGTTCCAGGTGTCGACGACGCTCAACCTGCAGCTGCGGCTCGAGCGTGATCCTCGAGATCATCGTGCGCCGCGTGGTGTCGACGCTCGCGCGCGCAGCAGGCGTCGATCATGATCTACAACCCCGAGACGGGCGATGCTCGAGACGCGCGCGTCCGTACGGGCTCGAATCCGAGTTCGCGCGCAACGCGCGCAAGCAGCTCGGGCGAGGGCATCGCGGGCTGGGTGGCGCGAGCACGGGCAGGCGGTGCTGCTCAACGGCAACGCGCCGGCCGACCCGAGCTCGACGCGGCACTACAAGGCGAACCGCAACATCACGTCGGCGCTGTCGCTGCCGCTGCGCGTCGGCGAGCGCTGCGTCGGCGTGCTGAACGTGAACCGCATCAACCATCCGGAGCCGTTCCAGGAGCACCATCGCGAGATGCTGCGCATGTTCGCCGAGCACGTCGGCGGCGGTGATCGACCGCGCCGAGACGCTGGAGCGCCTGGCGCAGCCGCACGCGCGAGCTGGAGGACGCCAACCTGCGCAGCTCACCGAGATGAACGCAGATGAAGGACGTGTTCCTGTCGACCGCGAGCCACGAGCTGAAGACGCCGCTCACGTCGGTGATCGCCTACGCCGAGCTGCTCGACGACAACGAGAACCGGCTCGACGACGACGCAGCGCAGGCGAGTTCCTGCGCCGGCTGCGCGGCGAGGCCGAGCGGCTGCATGGACCTGATCGAGGACATCCTCGACCTGACGCGGCTCGAGAGCGGCAAGCTCGCGCTGCACGCGCGCCGATCGCCCGTCAACGACGTGGTGCGTGCGGCGGTCGAGACCGCGCGCACGACGGCCGAGAAGCACAGCATCACGGTGCGCGCGAGTTCGCAGGACCGAGCTGCCCGACGCTGCTGCTCGACGAGGTGAAGATGCGGCAGGTGGTGGTGAACCTGCTCGTCAACGCGATCAAGTTCAGCCCCGAGCACGGCGTCGGTCACGGTGGCCACGGCGCGAGAGCCCGAGCACGTCCGTGATCGAGGTGCGCGATCAGGGCCCCGGCATCCAGCCCGAGGACGCGACCGCACATCTTCGAGCTGTTCGGGCAGGGCGTGCGCGAAGGCCGATCGCGACGCGGGCGGCGTCGGCATCGGCCTGCACCTGGTGAAGCGCATCTGCCGAGCTGCACGGCGGCCACGTCGGCGTGAACAGCGTCGCCCGGCCAGGGCAGCATGTTCTGGGTGCGCCTCCCGATCGCGCTCGCGCGGTCGGTCGAAGACGCGGGCGAGCAGACGGAAGCCGCCCAGCCGCCATCACCCCAGGCGATACTGCGCGCTACGTCCTCCGGCCTCAGGGGCCCTCGCGCGACCCGGGCTGGAGAGTGCGAGTGCTTCGCGGCCCGCTCCTGGCGCCCTAGTCCCATGGAGCGGCCCGTGAGCCCCGAAGACCATCCGGCACATCCGAGACGGCCTCGTCCGTACATGACTCGGTGGGTCGGATCGCGCCTCGTCGACGACCGCGGTGGTCGAAGCGACGAGTCGATCGCGCGCCGTCGCTCGGGGCCGATGTGCTCGGAGCGCGTGCGCGCTCGCGACCCCGAGGCGCTGGCGGCGTTCTTCGAGCGCTACTTCGATCATGGTGTTCGGACTCGCGTACCGATTGCTCGGCGATCGCGCCGCGGCGGAGGACGTGACGCAGGAGGTATTTCTCAAGGTGCATCGCGCAGCCCCGACGGCTCGACGCGTCGCGCGACCCGGCGCCGTGGCTCACCGCCATCGCTGTACAACGCGTGCCGCGACGTGTGGCGATCGGGCGCGTACCGGATGGCGCCGGCGGAGCGATTCGATCGACGGGGTCGGCCGACGTGGCGGATCGCCTGCCGGGTCGCGAGGGTAATCCCGGAGAGCCTGGTGCTCTCGCGCGAGCGCGAAGCACCTCGTGCGCGCCGCGATCGATCAGCTGCCCGAGCACCTGCGCGAGGCGGTGCTGCTCTACGAATACCAGGGGTTGAACCACCAGCAGATCGCCGACGCGCTCGGCATCCACCACGCGGCCGCGCGCGCAAGCGCTACTCGCGGGCACTCGAAGTGCTCGGGCGATTGCTGCGCGAGACCCTCGGGAGATAGGTGACGGAACGACATGTCGCACGACGAACACGAAACCTTGAGCGTCGAGGCGGGAGCACGCCCGCGAGTCGATCCGGCGCTCAGAAGAGCCCGCCGCGGGCGCCGCGTATCGCGCGCGGATGCTGCACGATTTCAGCACCGGCTCGATCGCGGGCGCGCGCCGACGCCGGCGAGCCGCGCGATCGACGCGGCCGAGCGTCAGCGCGGCGGAGCACTCGCGGCGGCGCCGAGCGAGCTGGCGACCCCACGACGATGCCCGCGATCCTACGCGCGCCGGCGGCGTCCTGCCCCGCGTGGCGCGAAGGCGTTCTACGCTGGGCCGTCGTCCCTGCGCTCCGCGGCCGCCGCGCGCTCGTGATCGTCGCGCTGCTCAATCGCGGGCCGGCGTGGCGCATGACTGGCGCGAGCGGCGAGGGCATCGCCGTCGTCGACGGCCGGCCGATCCCGATGAACCACGTCGACGAGCTGGCGGCGCGCGCTGCGCCCGGCGCGACGCGTGCGCGTGCCGCCCGGGTGCGAGGTCGAGATCGATGAGCCGGGGCACGATGGTGATTCACATGGTGGCGGAGACCGACGCCACGATCCCCGTGCCGCCCGGCCGATGGTTCCGACGGCGCGTCGCCGCCGAGGTGAACTCGGGGCGAGTGGCAGATCACGACCGGCCGGCGCTTCCACGGCGCCGAGTTCGCGATCTCGACGCCGGAGGCCAAGGTCGAGGTGCGCGGCACCACGCTCGCCGTGATCCGCGAGGCGCACGGCACGTGCGTGTGCGTGTTCGAAGGCAAGGTGCGCGTCGGCCGCGACGCCGCCGACATGGTCATGGTCCAGAACGGCCACCGCCGCTTCATGTTCAACGACGGCCGCGAGCCCCGAGATGGACGACATCCTGCCCCGCGAGCAGGCCGGGCTGGCATCGTTCCGGGAGGCGAAGCGCCGCGAGATGGAGTGATCCCGCCGGAACCCAGACGGCGCTGCAACAGAACTTGCAGCGCTTGGCCGCCAACGGGATCGACTCCGTGCACTCGGGGCAGTTCTTTCGTCGGGGGAGCCGGGCGCCGCGGGCGCGGGCTTGATCAGCGGCTTCGTGATCATGAACACCACCGCTGCAATGATCACGAAGTCGATGACCGCCCCGGCGAAATTGCCGATCGTGAGCGCGTTCTCGGTCGTCTTGCCGGCGGCGTCGGTCGTGGTGCCGAGGACGAACTTCGCCTCCACGCCAGCCTCCCCGACGGGATCGCGGGCTGATGATCGGCATGAGCACGTCGGCGACCAGCGAGCTGACCACCCTTGCCGACCGCGCCGCCGATGATGATCGCCGACGGCGAGCGCGAGCGCGTTCGACTGCGTCAAGAAACCCTTGAACTCCTTGAGCATGGCGTTTCCTCCGAGAGAAGGAGGCGCATGCTAGCCCGGAATCCGGCGACGCCAAGAGCGGAAACGCGCGCGTCGCAGAGAGAGGTCGAGGTGGTGCGAGCCGGCAATGCCCGACGACGAAAACCGCGTCCGACGTTTGGAAGCTACGCCGCGGCGACGCCGCCGCGACGCACGTAGAGATCCATCTCCTCGCGCGTGAAGTCCTCCCCACAGCCGGCCGCTGTCGTGGAGCTGGATGAAGGCGCCGACGACATCGCGGAAGAACTGGTGCCGGCATTCCGGTGCAGCTCCTCGCACGCGGCGCGCGACGGCAGGCCGCGACGGTACGGACGATCCTCGGTCATGGCATCGAAGGCGGCGCACACCATGATGATGCGCGAGCCGTTCGGGATCGTGTCGTTCTTGAGGCCGCGCGGATAACCCTTGCCGTCGGGACGCTCGTGATGGCAGTGGACGATCTCGGCCGCGGCCTCGAGCTGCGCGGGATGTCCTTGATCAGCTCCCAGCCGATCGTCGGGTGCGTCTGCACCAGTGCGCTCGCCCGCGTCGAGCGGTCGCGGCCTCAGCAACACGTCGTTGAGGATGGCGTCGCGCCCGAGATCGTGGAGCAAGGCGCCCAGCTCGATGTTCCGAGATCGCGATCGGACAGCCCGGAGCTGTCGGCCGACGCGGACTGGAGTAGCGCGCGATCCGAAGCGACCGGCCGCGCGGAATACACGTCGGCGCCGTCGATCACGGGAGATCAACGCCCGTGCCATCATCAAGATCGGGTTGCGGGATTCCATCGTGCGGAGCCTCCGGCGGAATCGATGTACGGAGCCCGGGCCCGCTCGGGTCGGGGCTACCGTCGCTCCAGGTTTTCGGCTGATGCCGCGCCGCGCTGAACGTCGCGTTTCCCGCGTTCCCGGCGGGCCTCAGGGCCGCCGGCCAGAGCTGCCGAAACCTCCAGGACATGGACCCTAACCCGAGTCAACGCCCCGCGTAGTGGGGCCATCGTTCTTCGTCGGCAACGAGGAGTTCACGCCCACGGTGCTGGCGTGGCGTCCGCTTTCGAGTGGAACGCCCTCCAGTCCCAGGTCGTGCGCGTCGGACGCCGGCGTGGCCGAGGTGCTGCTGGGCCTGATGCGAGAGCGGCGGCGGCGCGCAACGACGAATCGCGCCTGCTCGACGTGATCGGGCGAGTTCGCGTTCCGCGCCTTCCCGAACGCCACGCACCACCTGCTGGTCGCGCGCGACGAGGCGACGGGCGAGATGCGGCCAGTGGTCGTGCGCTCGCGCTGAGGGCGAGCCGCCGCCGATCGCCTTGAGCCGCACCATCGTCGCGCGCGTGCTGGACGAGCGCTGCGCGCTGCTGTTCACGCGCGGCCAGGGGCACTTGGACGGCGCCCGCAGCGTGATGATGTCGCGCCCGAGACCGCCATCTGCGCGCCCCTCATGGGCAGCCGCTACCCGTTCTGAATCATTCAGCTCGACATCCGCTACCCGGGCAAGGGCCGGTTCACGCGCGACGACGTCGACCTGCTGTCCGTGTTCGCAGGCCAGGTCGGCTTGGCGGTCGAGCACCTGCAGATGGCGAAGCAGCAGCGGCGCGCGTTCCAGTCGACGATCAGCGCGCGCTCGCCTACTCCGCTCACGCTCAAGGACCCGGACGCCGCACGCCACTCCGCAGCGCGTGCAGGCGGTGTCGCTGGCGCTGGGGCGCCGGCTCGGGCTGAGCAGCGTGGAGCTCGAGACGTTGTCGGTGGCGGCCCTCCTCCACGACCTTGGCAAGCAGGGCGTGCGCGACGAGCTGCTGTTCAAGCCCGAGCGCCTCACCGAAGCCGAGACGGCCGAGATGGCGCAGCACGCCGCGTACACGCAGAGCATTCTCGACATGATCGAGTACCCCGAGGAACTGCGCGAGGTGCCGCGCATCGCCGCGTACCATCACGAGAAGCTCGACGGCAGCGGCCCGTTCGGCCTGCGCGAGCCCGACATTCCCGTCCAGGCGCGCATCATCTCCGTGGCGGACGTGTTCTGACGCGCTCGTGTCGCCGCGCGTCTACAAGGATCCGTTCCCGCCCGCCGAGGCGCCGTCCGTCCTCGAGCGCGGGAAGGACGTCGACTGGGACGGCGAGGTGGTCGAGGCGTTGCGCGCCGAGCTGCCGACGCTGATCGACGACGTCCTATGGCGCCGAGCCGGCGAAGGAAACGCCGGGCTCCGAAGCGCCTCCCGCCGCCGATCGCGCCGCGTAGTCGCGGCGCCTCCTTCGAATCGATCGCCCGACGACGCGCCCCCAGGCTGCGGCGTCGGTCGATGCGTACCGCTCGAACTGCGAGCGGTCGATCGAGTGCTCGGTAGGCTTCCTCGCCGCTGATGACCTCCCGGCGCACCAGGTCCATGAGCATGGCGTCGAGGCTCTGCATGCCGACGCGCCCGCCGGCCTGAATCGCGGAGGAGAGCTTGTGCGTGCTGCCCTGGCGGATCATCGAGCTGACGGCGTGCGTGCTGACGAGCACCTCCGCCGCCACGACGCGCCCCTGTGGTCGGCCTTGCGCACGAGCTGCTGCGAGATGACGAGCCTCAGGCGAGTCCGCGAGCATCGTGCGCACCTGATCCTGCCGCTTGGCGGGAACACGTTGACGATGCGGTCGACGCAGCGCGACCGCGCCGTTCGTGTGCAGCGTGCCGAGCACCTGGTGCCGGTCTCGGCCGCGGTCAGCGCGAGCTGAGATCGTCTCGAGGTCGCGCATCTCGCCGACCAGGATCGACGTCCGGGTCCTGGCGCACGGCGGCGCGCAGCGCCTCCGCGAAGCTCGGCGCGTCGGTGCCGATCTCGCGCTGCGTGACCAGCGCACTTGCCGATGCGTGTGGATGAACTCGATCGGGTCCTCGATCGTGACGATGTGGCCCTTCGGGCTGGTGTTGAGGTGGTCGATCATCGCCGCCAGCGTCGTCGACTTGCCCGAGCCCGTCGGCCCGGTGACGAGCACGAGCCCCTTCGGAGACCGCCAGCGTCTGCTGCACGATCGGACGGCAGCGCTGGAGCGACGTCGAGCTCGGGATCTCGGCACGGGATGACAGCGCAACGCCGCCGCGATGCCGCCGCGTGTGGTGGTAGACGTTCGACGCGGAAGCGCCCGGTACGCCTCGGACTGATAGGCGAAGTCGACCGCCGAGGTTGCGCGTCATGCGATCTCGCTGGTGCATCGGGGTCATGAACTCCTCGAGCAGTGGCCTGGATGTCCGCCTCGGCGACAGCTCGCGGAAGCGCACCGGCTCGCAGCTCGCCGTTGATGCCGCATGCGCGGCGCGTCTGGCCGGAGACCATGTGCAGGTCGGAGCCACCCTGGTTCACGCGTCAGCTCGAGGAACGCGTCGATGCGGTTCATCGCCTCAGGCCGCCCTGGCTCTCGGCGCCGGCGGTCATGGCGAGCAGCTCGGGCCTCGGGTCACGAACGGCGCGAAACCCCACTTGTCCTCGGCCCGCAGGAACGCCTCGTCGGGATCGACGTCGCCGGCGCGCACGAGCGCGAGCAGCGCCTGATCCATGAGCTGCATGCCGACCCGGCGCTTGCCGGTCGTGATCGAGCTGGCGATCTGGAACGTCTTGCCGTCGCGGATGAGCTGCGCCACCGCCGGGCGTCACGACGAGGATCTCGGGGCGGCGCGGCGTCCGCGGCCGTCTGCGACGCGCGGATCAGCTCCTGGCTCACCACGGCACATCAGGTTGTCCGCGAGCGAGTGGCGCACCTGCGTACTGCGCTATCGGACGAGTGCGCGTCGACGATGCGGTCGATGGTCTGCGCCGCGCCACGGGTGTGCAGCGTGCCGAACACGAGGTGGCCGGTCTCCGCCGCCTCGAGCGCGAGCGCGATGGTCTCGGCGTCGCGCAGCTCGCCGACCAGGATCACGTCGGGATCCTGGCGCAGCGCCGACGCGCAAGTCCGTCACGAAGTTCGGCACGTGCGTGCCCATCTCGCGCTGGATCGACCTGGGACTGTCTGGTCGCTCTGTGCACGAACTCGATCGGGTCCTCGAGCGTGATGATGTTGAGGCCGCGCGAGTCGGTTGATCTCGCTGATCATCGCGGCGAGCGTCGTGGACTTGCCGGTGCCGGTCGGCCCGGTGACGAGCACGAGCCCGCGACGACAGGCGCGTGAACTGGCTGACGACGCGCGGCAGTCCGAGCTCGGCGAGATCGGGCACCTGGTCGGGAATGACGCGGCACGATCGCGGCGACGCCCGCGACGGTGGCGGCACACGTTGATGCGGAACGCCCGACGGTCTCTCGGCGTGTGTACGCGAGGTCGATCGGCGCCCGACCGCGCGCAGCGTCTGCCGGTGGTGCATCGGTCAGGATCTCCGTCACGAGTCATTTCCTCCGTCTCCTGGCTCGCTCAGCTCGCGGTACTTGATCGGGATCAGTTCGTCCGTCGAGTCGCACCGAGCGGGTGGAGCCCGACCGCTGAAGTGGATGTCGGAGCCGCCTTGCTCGCGTCCGATCTCGAGGAAGGCGTCGATGCGCGGCATGGCGCCGCCTAGCCTCGGCCTACGCGGCCTTCTGCAGCGTGGCGCATGGCCTCGAGCATCTCGTGCGCGTTGGCCGGGCGCTGCGAGGGTCCCGCGACATCGCGAGGCCCACCAGCTCGCGTCACCGCCTCCGGACACGCTCGGCGCGACCGAGACGAGCGGCGGCACTTCGCCCTCGAGGTGCTGGAACAGCATGTTGACCGCCGTCTCGCGCCGGCGAACGGCGCTGTGCCCGGACAGCATCTGGTAGAGCACGCACGCCGAGCGAGTAGAGGTCGGTGCGCCCGTCGACCGTCGCTCGCCGGTGATCTGCTCGGGCGAGATGTACTCCGGCGTGCCGACGAGGATGCCGCTCTGCGTGAGCCGCGAGCGCGTCGTCTGCCCCACCGGCCGCGAGCCCGAAGTCCACGATCTTGGTGACGTCGTCGTCGGGTCCGAGCAGCAGGTTCCCGGGCTTGATGTCGCGGTGCACGATGCCGAGATCGTGCGCCGCGTCGAGGCCCTCGAGCACCTGCGCAGCGATGCTGAGCGCTGGTCGCGACGGTCAGCAGGCCGTCACTCGCGCAGCACCTGGCCGAGGTCGCGACCGGCGAAGTGCTCCATCGAGATCGCGTGGGCGCCGGTCCAGGTCGAGCAGGTCGTAGATGCGGATGACGTTCGCGGTGCGTGATGCGCCGCGTGAGCTTCAGCTCCTGGACGAAGCGCCGAATCATGTTCTGGTCGAGCGAGAGCTGCGGGCTCAGGATCTTGAGCACCAGCTCCTCGCGCACGACCGCGTCCTCGACGAGGTAGACGGTGCCGAAGCCACCGCCGCCGATGCGCCGGATCACGCGCCAGCGGTCCATGAGCAGGACCCCCGGCTCGAGGCGCTGGTAGTTGTACCATCTGGGCCGGCGAGTCGGACCCGCGCGGCGACGGCCCGCCGGCGGACTCCGGCCGCGGCTTCGCGCGCGTGGAATCCGCCTCCTCGCGTCCCGACTCGGGGCCCAGGTTGCCGCGCCCCTCGAACGGCAGCGGCGTGCCGCGCGCCCGCGGACACGCCGGCCGACTCGAGCGTCGTGTACAGCGAAGCGCGGATGTCGGACGGCAGGTCCATCTTCGCGAACTTCGTCAGCGCGTCGATCGCGACTCGGCGCACATCGGCGTTCTCGGAGTTCGCGAGGCGACAGATCGGCTCGACCGCCTGGACGTCCCCGGATCTCGGTGAGGGCCCGCACGCACAGCGGGATCGCGCGCGGATCACGGGACAGCGTGCGCAGCAGCGGGTCGACGGCGCGGTGGTCACGCGACTTGGCGAGCGCGTCGATGGCCCGCTCGCGCACCCACCAGTCGTTGTCGTCGAGTGCCTTGATGAGCGGCTCGACGGCGCGGGCGTCCGATACCATGTTGAGGATCTCGATGGCGTAGCGGCGGACGAAGTCGTCGGCATCGTCGAGCAGCGCGATCACCGCCTCGACGACGCGCTCGCCGCCGAGCGTTCCGAGGGCGTCGGCCGCGCGCACACGCACCCACCAGTCGACGTCGCGGAGTGCCGTGACCAGGTCCTTGATCGCCTCCACGGTGACGACGTTGTTGAGCACCTCGACCGCGCCGCGGCGAACGTACTCGGATTCGTCCTGCAGGTACTCGAGCAGGTAGGCGACGGCGCGGATGTCCTTGATCTCGATCAGGGCTTCGATCGCCGCCGTCTGCACCTTGATGTCGGTGTCCCGCAGCCGCGCGCACAGCGCCGGGATCGCCTTCGGGTCCTTGAGCGCCGCCAGCGTGCGAACGGACTCCAGGCGCACGGCCGGGTTCTCGTCGCTCAGCAGCTTGGTGACAACCGTGCTCGACTCCTCGCTCGGGAACTTGGACAGCAGCTTCACCATGTGGAGCCTGAGCCACCACTCGGTGTGCACCGCGAGCCGGACCGCCTCGCCGACAATGGACGAGTCCGCGCGCTTCTCGAGCAGGCGGAACACGCTGCCGCGCGCGTCACGGCTCAGATCGGGGAGCACCTGGAGCAGGGTCCGCGGCTGGATCGCCTTCATGCGCGCGGACAGGATGGTTTCGATGCGCGCCTTCGACACGCCGGAGTCGCCGAACAGCGGCAGCAGCAGCGTGGGGTCGTAGCCCTGGCTCTGCGACAGCGCGTTGGTGGCGGACTCGACGACGGCCGCGTCGGGGCGCGCAGGGCGGCGACGAAGGCGGGGAGCGTGGCATTCGAGACCAAGCGCTCCAGCACTTGGAACGCGGGACCGCGGGCGGGCTCGCCGTGCAGCGAGTCGAGGATCGAGCGAATCGCGTCCGGTCCCAGCGACAGCAGCTGGTTCTGGGCGTCGGTGATCGCGGTCGGCGTCAGCCCCTCGGACGACTGGAGCTGTCGCGCGTAGCGATCTCGCCTGCATCCGCTTGATGACGTTCATGCGCGGGGATCGTTTCCCTGGTCGCCGCCGAGAGGTGTGAAGCGTCCGGGCCGCGTCAGCGGCCCACGAACCACATCGCGATCGCGCCGGTCGCGGCTCCGATCAGGAAACCCACCGCCGCGGATGCGATGCTCGAGCGGGCCGACGCCGCCGGCTCCGGGCACCACGTCCTCGAGCGGCCGTGACGTGGCCTCCGCGAACGGAGCGCGAGCCGCGCCGGCCGCCGGCGCCACCTCCGCCTTCGCGCTGCAGCTCGAGCAGATGGCTCAGCTCGTTACGCGACAGCACGACGGTGTGGAGCTCGCCCTCCGGCGATGCCTGAGTCTGATTCGCGATCGTGCGGCGATCATCGTCATAGCGCACGCCGAGCGAATACTTCCCGAAGCGCACGTTGTCTCCGTTGCGCAGGATGATCTTGCACCTGACCGGCAGGTCGTTGAGGAACGTGCCGTTCGCGCTCCCGACGTCGACGACTTCGTACTCGTTGTCCGCGGTGCGCCTCGAAGCGCAGGTGCTCGCGCGAAACGCCGGGATTGTCGATGAACACGTCCGCGTCGGGATCGCGCCCGACGGTGACGGTGGGCTTGCCGAAGGTGTACGACCTCACGGGCCGGCCCATCATGGAGAGGCGCAGAGTGAGAACTTTTCCTTCGGGCATGGTGACTTCCTCCATGCGGCCCGATCGAGCCGGGTCCGGCGGAAAGCGTTGTCGCTGCCGCGACAGGCGCGGCGGTGTGTACGCACTCGTTATCGGCCGTGACGCCCGTGCGACTTGAGATCGCAAAGGGGCGGAGGAAGCAGATCGCAATCGATCGGCGCGGCTTGGGTCGTTCGACCCTGGACCGTGGAGCCCAGGTCTCCCGGAGGCCCAGGCCCGGTCCTTGACGGCCGAGCCGCCGATCCCGTAAGGTCCCGTGCCCGTTCTGACAGCTAACCCTTTGCGAATTCGAGGCATCGAGTCATGAAGCGCGTACCTATCGGCCCCCGCAACCGGCACCGCAAGAAGGTGCACGGTTTCCGCGCCCGAATGAAGACGAAGGGGGCCGCAAGGTCCTGGCGGCGCGCCGCAAGCAGGGGCGCAAGCGCCTCACCGTTTCCTCGCCGAAGTAGCCGGCATTCCCGCTTGCTTCTCGTCACTTGACCGGTGCGCCCGGGCGCGCGGCATCCCGCGCGCCGGCTTGCCTTCGCGGTGGAGACCATGAGCGAGGCGCATCGTGAGCGGATTGCCCCGGCGCAACGTCTGCGCACGTCGATCGAGTACGGCCACGTCAAGCGCGACGGCACCGCGTCGGCGCGGACGCCACTGTCTGTTGCTCGCGCTCCTGAGGCCCGGGGATCCGACCAAGGTGGGCTTCATCGCCAGCAAGAAGGGCGTGGGTGGCGCGGTGCAGCGCAACCGCGCGCGCCGCCGGCTGCGCGAGATCGTCCGCCGGCGCTGGCCGCGGATCGAGCGCCATGGGACATTGGCTCGTGTTCATCGCGAACCGCAGCGCCTTGACCGCCCCGCACGTCGATCTGGCCGCGGAGGTCGAGCACCTGTTGGAGGAATCGGGCGCGCTCGGCGCCCGCGGACGATGAACCCGGCGCGTCGCCTCGCCATCGCGTTGATCCGACTCTACCGGCTCGCACTGTCGCCGCATCTGGTCGGAAGCTGTCGGCACGTTCCCTCGTGCTCCGAGTACGCGTCGATCGCGATCGAGCGTCACGGCGTCCTGCGCGGCGGATGGCTCGCCGCGCGCCGACTGCTCCGCTGCCATCCGCTCGGCGCGAGCGGATACGACCCGGTGCCGTGATGGATCGCAAGACGATCGTCGCGGTCGCGCTGTGCGTGCTGTTCCTAATTTTCTACCGGCCGCTGCTCCACCTCATCGGTTGGGACAAGTACCTCGCGCCCGCGACGCCGCCGGCGACCACCGCAGACTCAAGACCGCGCCCGACACGACGACGGCGCAAGGCGCGACCGGCCTTCCGGAGATTCCGCCCCCGAGCGCGCGCCGACGCCGGGCGCACCCGCACCGCCGCGGGCGGCGCGTCGCTGTTCGCCGGCTCGCCGTCCCCCACGCTCGCCAAGGCCTACGAACTCGACACGCCGCTCTATCGCGCGACCTTCTCGAACATCGGCGCGCGACTCGTCTCGGTCGAGCTCAAGCACTACGTGTCCGCACACGGCGTGCGCAGCCGGAACGGGTCGCCGATCCAGGTGAAGCCGGGTGAAGAGGTCCCCGCCGGCGATCGTGTCGCCTCGCCGGGGGCCCGCTGTTCGGCATCGATCTCGGCTCGCAAGACCACACGCGCTCGCTCGGCAGTCTCGCCTACGCGGTGAGCGAGAGCCTGAACGCCGCGGGCGAGCGCATGGCGATCACCTTCACCGCGCGCGACAGCGCCGGCGCGTTCGTGCGGCAGACGTATCGCGTGCGTCCGGACACCTACGCCATCGACCTCGAGGTCGAGCTGCGCGGGCTGTCGTCGTCGCAGATTCCCGAATACTCGCTCGCGACGCGATCGTGGCCGCTGCTCACCGAATCCGATCTCTCCCAGGACATGCGCTCGCTGCGCGCGACGAGTCTGGTCGGCACGAACCTCCACCGCGAGCACGCCGGCGGGCTGATCAAGGCGCCTAAGATCTTCGACGGCAACGCCGCGTGGGCGGGCGTGCAGACGCGCTACTTCTTCGTGTGCGTCGCGGCCTCCGAGGCGGCGGCGCGCGGCGTCGTGTCGCACGCCGAGCGGCGTCCGATGACGTCGGCCGAGCAGGAGCAGCTCGGGAACGTGAGCGGCGGACAGATGGAGATCGCTTCGAACGCGCTCGTCGTGAGCGTCCCGTCCGAGCTCAAGCCGGTCCAGCGCTTCGTGCTCTACACCGGTCCCAGCGAAGTCTCCAGCCTGCGTAGGCTCAAGCTCGGGCTCGAGCGCTCGGTGGATCTCGGCTGGTCATGGGTGCAGCCCTTCAGCAAGGCGATGCTGGAGCTGCTCCGCTGGCTGTACGGCCTGGTGCGCAACTACGGTGTCGCGATCATTCTGCTCGCGACGCTGATTCGGGTCCTGCTCCATCCGCTCAACATGGTGAGCATGAAGAGCATGCGCGCGATGCAGAGGCTCCAGCCCGAGATCGAGCGCCTGCGCGAGAAATACAAGAACGATCCGCAGGCGATGAACACGGCGATCATGGGGCTCTACAAGGAATACAAGGTGAATCCCGCCGGCGGCTGCTTCCCGATGCTGCTGCAGATTCCGGTGTTCTTCGCGCTCTACCAGGTGCTGTTCAACGCCATCGAGCTGCGCCAGGCGCCGTTCTTCGGCTGGATCAACGACCTGTCGGCGCCGGATCTGCTCGCGCAGGTCGGCCCGGTGTCGATCCGGCTGCTGCCCGTGCTCATGCTCGGCTCCGGATTCCTGTCGCAGAAGCTCACGCCGTCCGATCCTCGTCAGCTGCCGACGATGTACATGATGAACGTGGTCATGCTGGTGTTCTTCTACAACCTGCCCTCGGGGCTCGTGCTCTACTGGACCCTGATGAACCTGCTCACCGCGCTCCAGCAGTGGCTGTTGATCCGCCAGGACGGCGGCAAGGCGGTCGCCCCCGCCCCGACGGCGGTGCCGGCCCGGGCGATGGCGGGCGGACGGGGAAGGTCGCCCGACGCTGACACCGGTCCGGGCCGCGATTTCAGGCCCCGAGAACGAATCGGCCGCGAGAAAATGCCGCACTCGCGGCCCGGTTCCCGAGCAGAGACTCCGAGTCGCACACTGGCGAGCAAGGGCGGCACCGCAGTAAGCTTCACGCACACACCGGAATCCGGCGCGGCGACACCGTGCTCTCGGCCTCCTGGACCCCCGACGACGCATTGTCCGGGCGAGCGCCACGAATCACGCCGCAGCCTGGCAACGACCCTCACACGCACCGCGGCGGCACACGCAACGGCACGCAAGGCTCCCGCCCGGCGCACATTCGAGGATGGTTATGGGGAGAGACGATTCGGTCTTCGATGGCAAGACCCTCGATGACGCAGTACGCAAAGGACTCGATGCGCTGGGCCTCTCGCGCGCCGAGGTGATGATCACGGTGATCGACGAGGGCAGCGGCGGTTTCCTCGGGCTCGGCGCACGCCCCTATCGCGTGCGTGTCGTGCCGCGCCCCGGCGGCGCAATCCGCGAGGCCGTCGAGCGCGAGCCGCGACGCGTGAGCAGCCGCACCGGCGGACATGGCCGCCCCGGCCGCGGCGAACGTGGCGATCGTGGCGGTGACCGTGGACGTGATTCGCGCGCCGGGCGTGGCCCGGTGCGCGCCGAGGTGGCCGGCCCGTCCTCGGATCGTGGCGAGCGGGCAGATCGAGGAGACCGGGGCGACCGGCGCGGTCGGCCCGATCGACCCAGACGCGGGCGCGGCGAACGCGCCGAGCGCTCCGACACGGGAGCGAGCCGTCCGCCACGCGAGGTTCGCGTGGAGGGCGGGGACCGGCCCCCGCGTGGCGACCGTCCCGATCGCGGCGAGCGCATCGAGCGCGGTGACCGTCCCGATCCCGGCGAGCGCATCGAGCGGGGCGATCGCCCCGATCGCGGGCCTTCCGATCGCGGCGACCGCTTCGAGCGTGGGGACCGTGGGGAGCGAGTCGAGCGTGGCGACCGCGTCGAGCGCGACGACCGCCCCGAGCGCGTCGATCGTCCCGAGCGCGTCGATCGTCCCGAGCGCGTCGATCGTCCCGAGCGCGTCGATCGTCCCGAGCGGGTGGAGGCGCGCGAGCCGTATGCGGGCGCGCCGCGCTCGGAGGAATCGGGGGCGACGAGGGCCGGCGCCCCCGGCGGCGGGGCGGCCGCGGCCGCGGAGGTGCGCCCGAGGCGGGTCGCTCGCCCATCGCGCTGGTTCCTTCGAACGCTGATAGGGAGCACAATGCGCCGACCATGACGCACGACCCCGCTGTGCACGCCGAGGACGATCACGCCGAGTTCCACGGTGAGCGCTCGGCCCCGTCGATGTCCGGTGCCGAGCTGGAGGCCGACGCGGCGCGCCTCACGCGCGAACTGCTCACCGCGATGGGCTTCGAGGCCACAGTGACCGCGCAGGCCGAGGACAATCGCGTCGAGGTCCGGGCCGCGCTGTCGTCGGGCGAGGATCACCTCACCGGAAGAAAGGGCGAGGTGCGGCAGGCGCTCCAGCACATCCTCAACCGCATGGTCAATCGCGGCGGCGGATCGATGTACCACCTCCAGCTCGAGATCAACGAGTTCTGGCACAACCGCGAGGAGGAGCTGCGGACGCTCGCGAGCACGCTGGCCGAAGAGGCGCTGTCGCGCGGCGGCGAGGCGATCACCGAGTACCTCAACGCGCAGGAACGGCGCATCGTGCATGTCGCGCTCAAGGAGGACACGCGGGTCAAGACGTACGCGCTCGGAACCGGGCTCATCAAACGCGTGGCGGTGGCCCCGGCCGACTACCCGGAGCAAGAAAGAGACGACGAGTAGCCCTGCGCTCAGGATGCACGAGCCGGGCTCCGTCGACGGGGGCCCGGCTCGATTCGTTTCAGGCGGCCTGGAGAGCCACATGGTCACGCTCGACGACACGATCGCCGCCATTGCCACCGCACCCGGTGAGGCCGGGCTCGCCGTCGTTCGCCTTAGCGGCGGTGACGCGGTCGCGATCGCCGACCGCGTCTTCCGCGGCCCGAGCCCGCTCGCGAATGTGACGAGCCACACACTGCATCACGGTTGGGCGGTCGCGCCCTCGCGAACCGTAGGTGGCGACGCCGCGGAGGCGGGGGCGCGCATCGACGAGGTCGTCGCCGCCGTGTTCCGCGCGCCGCGCTCGTACACGCGCGAGGACGTCATCGAGCTGTCGTGTCATGGCGGACGCCACTCGGCCGATCGCGTGCTGGCGGCTCTGATCGCGGCCGGCGCGCGCCTGGCCACGGCCGGTGAGTTCAGCCTGCGCGCGTTTTTGAACGGACGGATCGACCTGGCGCAGGCCGAGGCGGTGGCCGACTTGATCCACGCCGAGACCGATGCCGCGCACGCGCTCGCCCTCGCGCAGCTCGCGGGCGGGCTCTCGCGCGAGCTTCACCGCATCGCCGACCGACTCGCCGACGCGCTCGCCGACGTCGAGGCACGCGTCGACTTCGCCGAGGACGTAGGGGCATCGAGGTTCCGGCCGAGGTGATCGATGCGATCGACGCCGAGGCCGCGGGCCTCGCCCGCCTGCTCTCCGGCTCGGCGTTCGCATGCGCGGTGCGCGAAGGCGTGCGCGTTCCCTTGGTCGGCCGGCCCAACGTCGGGAAGTCGTCATTGTTCAACGCGCTCGTCGGCGAGGACCGCGCCATCGTCACCGACGTTCCCGGAACGACGCGCGATCGCGTCAGCGAGCCGATCGAGCTTTCCGGCATCCGGCTCACGCTGTCGGACACTGCCGGTCTCCATCACAGCGACGACGCCGTCGAGGCGATCGGCATCGCGCGCGCCGAGGAGGCTCTCGCCGACAGCGCGGTCGCCGTGTGGGTGGTCGATGGCTCGCGACCCCTCGAGCTCGGCGATTCACGCGTGGCCGAGCGCCTCGCCGGCAAGCGCGTGCTGGTCGCGATCAACAAGCGCGATCTCGGCGAGGCCGTGTGCGCGCGCGACATCGAGGCGCTGCTCGGCAACGGTGCCAAAGCGGAGCGCGCGATCGCGGTGCCGGTATCCGCAGCCCGTGGCGAAGGGATCGAGAGCATGCGCGCGGGGCTGCTCGAGCTGGTGGGATCCGCGAACGCGAACGACGGGCGAACGGCGCCCGCGAGGATCGACTCGGCTCGCGCCGCATTGCCGCTCGCGGTGAGCAACGCGCGGCACATCGACGCGTTGGTTCGCGCGCAACACGCCCTCGAGCGCGCCGGCGCCGCCGGACGCGGCGGCGCGCCGGGCGAGATCGTCGCGCTCGAGCTGCGCGACAGCATCGACGCGATCGGCGAGGTCACCGGGAAGTCGGTCGGCCCCGATCTGCTCGAGCGCATCTTCAGCCGATTCTGCGTGGGGAAATGATGCCGACTAGCCCCAAGTCCTATGACGTGGTCGTCGTCGGCGCCGGGCACGCGGGCTGCGAGGCGGCGGCCGCGTGCGCGCGGCTCGGGCTCGAAAACCGGGCTGCTCACCGTCCGGCTCGAGGACACGGCCAAGATGTCGTGCAACCCCGCCATTGGCGGCATCGCCAAGGGCCACATGGTGCGCGAGATCGACGCGCTCGGCGGGATCATGGGGATCATCACCGACCGCGCCGGCATTCAGTTCAAGATGCTGAACCGCACGCGCGGCCCGGCGGTGTGGTCGCCGCGCGCGCAGTGCGACAAGGCGCTCTACTCGACCGAGATGGCGCGCCACCTCGCGAGCCTGCCGAACCTCGAGCGCATCGCCGGCGTCGCGAACCACGTTCGCCTCGAGCACGGCCGCGTCGTCGCGATCGAGTTGGACGACGGGCGGCTGCTGCGCTGCGCCGCGACGGTGATCACACCCGGCACGTTCCTGAACGGCATCATCCACATCGGCCCGCGCACGCTCGAAGGCGGCCGCATCGGCGAGCACGCGGCGCGCGCCCTGAGCGAGTGCCTCGCCGAGCTGGGCCTCGAGCGCGGGCGCCTGAAGACCGGGACGCCGCCGCGGCTCCATCGCGACTCGATCGACTGGGACGTGCTCGAGCCGCAACCGGGGGACGATCCGCCGCAGCCGTTCTCGCACTGGACGGAACGCCTCGACGTCGACCAGGTGCCGTGCCATCTGACGCGCACCAACGAACGCACGCACCGCGTCATTCGCGACAACCTCCACCAATCGCCGCTCTACTCCGGCCAGATCCGCGGCACCGGCCCGCGCTACTGCCCGTCGATCGAGGACAAGGTCGTGAAGTTCCCGGAGCGGACCTCGCACCACGTCTTCGTCGAGCCCGAGGGCCGCAACGTGCCCGAGATCTACGTGAACGGGCTGTCGTCGAGCATGCCCGAGGACGTCCAGCTCGCGTTCGTGCGCACGATCGATGGGCTCGAGCGCGCCGAGATGATCCGCCCCGGCTACGCCGTCGAGTACGACTTCGTCCTGCCCCATCAGCTCACGGCGTCGCTGGAGGTGAAGCGCGCGCGGTGGCGTGTTTCTGGCCGGGCAGATCTGCGGCACGTCGGGGTACGAGGAGGCCGCGGCCCAGGGCTTCGTCGCCGGCGTTAACGCGGCGCACCACGTGCTCGGCCGCGCGCCGTTCGTGTTGCGTCGCGATCAGGCATACGTCGGCGTGCTCGTCGACGACCTCGTGACGCGCGAGCATCGCGAGCCCTATCGCATGTTCACTTCCGCCGCCGAGCATCGGCTGCTGCTGCGCGCCGACAACGCCGACGAGCGGCTGTCGGCGATCGGGCACGGGCTGGGGCTCCTCACGGACGAGCAGATCGATCGCGTGCGCGCGAAGTACGCCGCCATCGAGGCCGAGGGCGGCGCCTGAGCCGCGTGACCGTGAGCCCGTCCGCGGGCAGCGCGGCCGGCGCTACCGCGCTCGCGTGGCTCAGCCGCCCGGAGACCGACTACGGGACACTTCCGTCCGTCGGCGTCGCGAACGAGCTGCCGTCCGAGTGGGGACAGTGCCTCGAGGTACGCGTTCGCTATCGCGGCTACATCGACCGCCAACAGCGCACCGCCGAGCGCGCCGCCACGTGGCACGAGACGCCCCTCGCGGACCAGCTTTGGAGCCGCGAGCTGACCGGCTTGTCGCGCGAGGCGGGCGAGAAGCTGCGTCGGTGGCGCCCGGCCACCGTGGGGCAGGCCGCGAGGATCGCGGGTGTGTCGCCATCCGATGTCGCGGTGTTGCTCGTGCACGCGCGACGCGGGGCGGCAGCGACACCGTAGCGTCGCGCTCTCGGTCCGGCGCCGCGGCATCCATTCGAGGACCGACGTCCGGAGTCCCACGCGACGCGTGCTAGAGTGCGTCCGTGAGCCCACGAACCCCTCGACGAGGCAATCGGGACGCTGCGAATCGAGCGTCGAAGCCGCGAGGACGCCGCGACGAACCGATGCGCGGGCCGCGGCCAAGCGCGCGGACACGTCGCGATGAATCGATCCAGGGGCCGCGGTCGAGTGCGCCGCGACGCGATGAATCGATCCGCGGGCCGCGGCCAAGCGCGCGGACACGTCGCGATGAATCGATCCGGGGCCGCGGTCGAGTGCGCGGACACGACGCGACGAGATCGACGCGCGGGCCGCGGTCGAGCGCGCCGCGACGTGACGGATCGACGCGCGGGACGCGGTCGAGGCGTGCCTCCGCGCCGGGGCGAATCGATGCGGGGGCGCGGTCGAGGCGTGCGGACGCGCGCGCGGCGAATCGACGCGCGGGCCCCGGTCGAGCGCGCCGCCGCGACGCTGGGAGTCGGCGCGGGGGAAGTGGGCGAGTGCGCGGACACGCCGTGACGAATCGACCCGCGGGGCACGGTCGAGCTCGCGGAGGCGGCCTGATGGCTCGACGCGCAGAGCGCGGCCGGAACGCGTGCGCGGAGGACCTCCCAGGCTCGCGCCTGATGGCGGGGCGGGCTCGGCGGCGCATCGATCACGCCGGCGGCCGTCGCCTACGAGCAACTCATCCGAAACGACGAATGGTCTCGGCTGCTCCCGCTCGTTGCGAAGCTCGGCGTCGATGCCGAGGTGGTGCTGCCGCGTCTCGCCCAATTCGTCGGCGCGGTGAAGGCGTGGAATCGCGGCGTGTCGAATCTCGTGTCGCGGGCGGATGATTCGCGCCTCGTGACGCGTCACGTGTACGAATCGCTCGAGCCCGGCGCGTGGCTGCGTCTCGCGAAAGCGAGGACATGGCTCGACTTCGGGTCTGGTGCGGGATTTCCGGCGTTACCACTTGCCATCTGTGGCGTTGGAGAGAAATGGACGCTCGTCGAGTCTCGACGTCCAAAGACACTTTTCTTGCGCAAAGCGATCTCAGACATCGGAGTAGTGGGCGTCGGTGTCGTCCACACGCGCCTCGAGCTGATGATCCCCGCTACCACGGCAGGGATCAAATCCTGCTTCAGCAGGGCGCGACCAGCCCCGACATCGGGAAGAAACCGGTCCTGGCGGCGGTGCGGGCGTCGACGATCGATCCCGGCACGAGCATCCACCGGGTGAGGGCGCGGAGTCCCCAGCGAATCAGCCGAGGCTTCGCGTGATGACGATTCGGGTGGGTTCCGGAGTCCGATCTCGAGGATCAGGAAGCGCACGGTTTGGAACCGCGTGCCCAGGAGCACGGTCCCGAGCACGGGGTCACACACGGCCTCGTGGACGGGTTCACGTCGCGGGCGACCATGTCCCTCGGCGCCACGCTGAAGCACGCGGCACCGTTCGTACGTGCAGGCGGGAGCGCGTTCCTGTGGAAGGGAAGCCGTCGTGAGGAGGAGATGGCGGAGGACCGATCGTGGGAGGCGGAGTGGGAATTCGACGGCCTCTTCGGCATCGCCGACGGCCAGTCATCGGTCTGTAGGTTCAAGCGCAGAAGTTGACTACAAGAATATTTCTGCGCCGTTTCACGTGAAACAAAGAGATTGTCTCCGCCTCATCGCGGCTGCTATGGTGCGGGCCTGCAGCGCCAGGGTCCCCACGATCGAGTGAGCAAGGAGGCTCGCCCACGCGAGCAACGGAATGGGACGTGTCATCGCACTCGCGAGCCAGAAGGGTGGTGTAGGGAAGACCACCACGGCGATCAACCTCGGGGCCTGCCTCGCCCAAGAGAGCCGCAAGGTCCTCCTGATCGACATCGACCCCCAGTCGAACGCGACCAGCGGGCTCGGCATCAACGGCAACGATCCTCACGCCGGCGCCTACGAAGCTCTCATTGGCCTCGCCGAGTCGCGCGCCTCGATAGTCCCCACAGTCCTCGCCAACCTGGACGTCATCCCGTCAGGGCAACGCCTGTCGGGGGCAGAAATCGAGCTGGCCGGGCTCCAGAACTGGGAAACCAAATTGCGAGAAGTTGTTGAAAAAATTGGCGAACAATACGAGTATGTGCTGGTCGATTGTCCGCCATCGCTTGGGCTTCTCACGGTCAACGCCCTGGTGGCGGCGGACTCGGTGATCATTCCCCTTCAGTGCGAGTACTTGGCCCTCGAAGGTCTGACCCAGCTCCTCGCAGCCGTCCGTCGTGTTCAAGAGCAGCTCAACCCGAGCCTCAGGATCGAAGGGGTCCTGCTCACCATGTTCGACGCCCGCCTGAACCTCTCCCAGCAGGTCGTGGACGAGGCCAGGCGGTTCTTCTCGGATCGTGTCTACCGTTCGGTGATCCCGAGGAACGTTCGCCTCAGCGAGGCGCCATCCTTCGGCAAGCCGATCGTTCTCTACGACCCGCACAGCTCCGGAGCGGAGAGCTACCGCGGGCTGGCAAGGGAGGTACTCGAGCGTGCAGAGGAAGGTGCTGGGTCGCGGGCTTGATGCCTGATCGCCGGGCCGAGGGCAGTCGTCGAGTCCGCGCCGGAATCGGGCGCCCATGAGATTTCGATCGCCGACATCGTCGCCAACCCGTACCAGCCGCGCGCGCGGTTCGACGACGACGCTATTCGCGAGCTGTCGACTTCGATCAAGGCGAGCGGCGTGCTTCAGCCCATCATCGTCCGCAGGAGTCCGGACGGCGGATTTCAGCTCGTCGCCGGCGAGCGCCGTCTCCGTGCCTCCGGCCTCGCCGGCCTCGCCCGCATTCCCGCCATCATCCGCGACGTCCCCGACGGAAGATGCTCGAGTTCGCCCTTGTCGAGAACATCCAGCGGGAGAACCTGAATCCAATCGAGGAGGCCAAGGCCTTCCGCGCCCTGGCGGAGAAGGCCGGACTCACACACGACGAGATCTCGGAACGGGTCGGAAAGCAGCGCGTCTCGATTACGAATTCGCTTCGGCTGCTTGCGCTTCCCCGAGGTGCAGGACATGGTTTCACGTGAAACCATGAGTGCCGGACACGCCCGCGCGCTGCTCGCCCTCGAGGCACCGGGCGAGATCCTCGCCGCCGCGCGGTACGTGAGCTCGAAGGGATTCTCGGTCCGTAGGACCGAAGCCTTCGTGCGACGCAGGATGCGGCGCCAGCACTCGCGCCCCGCCAAGACGCGCACGAACGGGCTCGCTGGAGTGGGAGAACAAGCTCCAGCAGCGCTTCGCCACCCGCGTCACGATCGCGGCGGGTCGCAAGGGCGGTCGCGTGGAATTCGAATACTACAGCCAGGAGGACTTGGAGAGACTGCTCGAGGCTTGGGCGGTCGCTTTAGAAGTCGACACTCGCCGTGTGATGAGGTGGGCCGCCTCAATCACCTCAATCGCCTCGATCGGCTCAGTCGCTCACGGTCGCCACGGAAGGAGAGCCAGGCATGAAGTTCCTCAACCGATCCTCGAACAGCTCGAATCCCCTCCGGTGCCGGAACACGACGATCGGCGTAGGATCCAGCTTCCGCGGCACGCTCATGGTGTCGGGGACGCTGCACATCGACGGTGAGGTCGAGGGTGACATCCTCAACTGCGAGCGCCTCGAGATCGGAGAGCATGGCGTCATGCGCGCCGACATCGAGGTCAAGGACGCGCTGATCGAGGGGCGCATGTGCACGGAAACATTCGCGCGCTCGGAGTCATCGAGCTCAGGGGCCGGCTCGCGGCTCGAGGGCGACATCTCGCCTTCGGCGTCGTGATGGAGCCAGGAGTGTTCTTCACCGGCCGCTGCACCATGCTCGAGAACGGATCGGAGAGCGTGCAGATCGGTGCCGAGTACGCGCGCAGTCGATGAGCGTTACGCAATTCTGATTGCGCGGTCATTCAGCTCGACGACGAGCATGACAAATACGAGCAACAGGAATATCCCACTGAATATTGCTGGAGTCACCGCGACCCTATTCACGCGCATCAAAGCAGGCGCGCACCGTTGCTGCGCTGCTGATCGCGGGCGCGTTCCTGATCCCGACTCCCAATGCGTCGCTCGCGCGAACTCCCGCCGAGCCTGCGAAACCCCGGCCCGTGGCGCGACGACTCTGGCGACGGCCACGGACACAACCGCTCGGTCGCTTCCCAATGGCGCGATCGAGCTTCCCGTGCTGAAAGCGTCGAGGGCGTGATCCTCGTCCCCGCGAGGATTTACGGTGCCGATCGCGACACGGCGGGTCAGCTGGTCGTCGATACCGGCGCGGGATTCCTCGGCCTCGGACACGACATCGCGTTTTGGCTCGGCATCGATGACCGCGCATCCGATCCCAATGCGATCGAATACACCAAGCGGCCTGTGCCGACCTCGAGCTGGGATCGCTCTAGTTGGATCAGGTCACGCCCGTCATCACATCGATCACGAGGTGATTCGGCGCGTCACCGATCGCGACGCGCTCGGATCATCGGGCAGCGGGCGCTTCGCGGGCGCTGCGTCTGGATCGACTACGAGGAGAGTCGGGTAATCATCTTCCGGCACTCGCGTGAAAAAGGGCCTCGCCGTTCTTGTACGTGTCGGAGGAGCCGAGCGACACGCAACTGCACGCATCGCTCGATTCTTTCCGAGGACTGCTGACCAAGGCAGTTGTTCCGATCCCCTTCTTGCTCGCCGGTGACGGGAAGATGCTTGTACGTGTTCGCCTGAGTGGCGCGACGGCATCGAGCTCCCGGAATCGGAAGCCCAACACCGAGACGTGGAGTTCCTGGCTCACAATGATCATCGACACCGGCGCGACAAAGTCGGTGCTGTTCGAGCCAGCCGTCCGGGACAGCGTTCGGATCTTGCTCGGTGGCGGTCGGTATCGGGACTGGTCGCTCCGACACTGGTGGGCAGCGCGAATGCCCGGGTCGTTCTCGCGCCCGCGCTCGAAATCTCCGGGTGGTGGACCCCGTCAATTCCACCAAGGGATCGAGCTTACCCGACGTCGCGAACAAGACGGCGAACAAGATCCACCTCGACGACGTCGACTGCGCGTCCATCGAAACCTCGCTCGCAGATGTGCTGTCACGAGCAGTCGAGCAGGTCTTCGGACTGATCGGATACTCCGTGCTGCGTCACTTTCGCGTCGGCGAGCAATACGTAACGG
>ERZ1370068.9628-contig-8392_pt1 | contig 49666 bp, 75 predicted proteins | sample MGYA00561227_ERZ1370068 | MGnify/ENA primary metagenome ERZ1370068 (study PRJEB38410, sample SAMEA6850437) | metagenome | study: Metagenomic assessment of the ecological functions of the soil: analysis of the soil microbiota associated with the... | reverse complement strand
TCTATGTTGTGCTTCCATTCGGTTTCAATTGTTGCTCACCAGCGCGACGCGCTTGTCGGCGGCGGCTTGATCCGATCGTAAATTCCCAGTCCGCGCTCCTCCGCCGCGTGGTGGCGCTATGAACGTAGCGCCGGGCCCGCTTGGAGCCCTTCACGTCAATTGCCGGAGTGGGTGAGGTCGGCCTTGCCTTCGAAGACCAGGAACCCCTGACCGCCAGCTCGGCGTGCGAGACCAGCACCGCGCAGCGCGGGTCGCGCGGCAGGTTTCCTGAACTTCGCCTGGTCTCCGTGATCGAGATGCCCACCGCCAATGTCCACGCGGGTAGCACCGTGACGATGCTGAGCTGCGGCATCCCGTGCCGCCGGAACGAGTCGTGAGCACGCCCCGCGGGTTGTCGTGGAGAAATCTGCTCGATCTGGGGCAGCAGCGAGGCGGGGAGGTGAGCATGGGCACGCTCGCTAGTCACGGGTCGTGGATATCGATGGCTCAGACGGCGTCTGAACGACGAACGCGGCGGCCGATACGATCACGACACTCTACGGTGTTCCTGGATTCCCCAGATCACTGCTCGCCGCCCGCGAAGTAAAACTTCCCATATGCGAACAGACCGCATGGACACGATCGCGATGACCTCAGGCGACACCGCGTCCTGGTGGCGGGGCTTCTTGGTCACCGGAATCGCCGCCTTGGCCTCTGGATTCATGACGGTCCTTTGGCCGTTCCGAGGTCAGGCACTCACCGGCCGCGCCGCCGTACACAGGGAGCTCAGGCGGCTCGAATGCCATCCCAGTCGGGCGGCTTGGGGGCATATTTGCAGGCTCCTGGCGCGCCTACCTCGACGTCTTCAGAAGCAGCGCGAGCGGGACACCGCGATATCGCCATTTCGCGTCCTGTACGACGCCTACGGGCCGCCCTCGAGGCCGGGCTGGGGAGAGCATGATCGCGGTGGGCGCCTTCAGCGGCGATCGGCCGCGCGCCGGCAGTACCGCCGGCGCGCAAGCCAGATACCCGTGAAGCCTGCCGACAGCCTGATCGACCCGGCGGAGACCGCTCCGTGGAGCGCCCTCCGCAGCGCCGAGGCCGCTGGGGGCTCCCGGATCGCGACGTCGTCGAAACCGGTGTCTCCACATCGCCGGGCTCACTGGCGGCGGGGACGAACGCAGGCGCGGCAGAGGGTTCGCGACGCCCGGGAACGCGCTGGAGCGCGCAGCAGCTGATCACGGAGTTCTGAGGAGCGCCGATCGTCAGCGCCTTAGCGGCGTAAACGCAGATGGCAGAGCGAGCAACCGCTTCCCTCGCGTGTCGTCGATCGGCTGAGGGTGGGGTGGCGGCGCAGCTCCTCGCAGGTACTGGCAACTGCGCCGATCGCCGCAGCACGCTTCTGGGCAAGGCCGGAATCACAGCGTGGATCGGTCCTTCTGATCGCCGCGATGCTGTGCTGGACGCTCGACGTCCTTCCGGACTACGTCGTGGCCCTCGGTGTGGTGGTGAGGCGGTCTGGAACGACGAAAGCCCATAAAGCCAGTCCCAGTAGTCCCATTATCGGGGTTATCTCATGCTTTCCGGTCTGGTTTCTCGTCCTCAGCGTCCACCTCGCCGTCGGCGGAGCTGGCCGCTCGGGCATCCTGCGGCGGATCGCGTTCGCCCTGCTGTCGATGTTTCGGCCACGTTCGCCACGGTCAGGCGGTAGCGTTCCTCGTCGGCGGCCTGGTGACACCGGCCTTCTGCCCTCACGTTGGCACGTGCGCCCTGACCGCACCGCTGGCGCGTCAGGTGGCGGAAACGCTCGCTATCCCGCGGAAGCCGGGCGGCGGTCGGCATCCGGGCTCGCGGCGTTCACCGGCGCCGGCCTCTTGGGCCAGGTGTTCCTGTCCGGCCACGCTGAATCTGCTCGCCCTGGAGCTTGCACCTTTGGAGACGCGACGGGTGGTGGCACATGGGCGTCAGCGGCGGCGCCGACGATGCTGGTCCTCACCGTCAGGACTCTGGGATCACGTCCTGCTCACCTGTCGCCCGCGGGCCGATGCCCCATCAGGGCAGCGTGATCCAGAGGCTACGGCAGGACGGTGGATCATTGACTCCTCGCGCGCGCATGGCGGAACCGCCGCCGTGGCCATGCTGATCGGGATCGTGGCGGTCTGCCGATCAGCGGAACCTGGTTCGCGTGCCTTGGCGCGATAGCACGCTGACTTCGCGACCGGGGTGCTGACGCGTGAGCATTTCCCCGCTGGATGATCTGACTGGCGTTCTGCATAACTTCTTCCACGTCATCCTCAACGCCGCCGCTGGCGATCCACCACGCTCAGGTCGATGCGCAGCCAGCTCCCAGGCTCACCACCTCACTAACATCCACTGGGCGCCCGGCTCGCCGGTCGGATGATCGGCGCTCCACCTGTTCGCGATCGTCACCGCGGCGCGCGTCTGTCAGGTGGGTGACGGTTCCACGTGCTCACGGCCACGCTGGTACCGATCGCGCCGACGGTCCAGGCTACTGGTGGTCGCCTTCAATCGTGCTGTCCGCCGCAGATCTCTGGAGCTGTGCCCTACAAGTTCGCGTCATACCTCGCGCGATTCTGGAGCGCGTCCGACGGCTATCTCTTCGGGCACGATCGGGTCCGAGGTCTTTGGTGTCGCGTACGTCCACCTGCTGTCGCTGGCCCGGGATCATGGTCCTCGATCCTGTGAAAGCTATGGCCTTCCTGGGTACAGCGGAAGCACGTCCGCCGGCGCCCAGGTCTCGAGTCCACCAGCAATGACTTCGCCTCCTTCAGGTCAGCGAAATTGTCGAACCCCTCCGTGAACCAGCGATGGGCGCCTGCCCAGCTTTTCGCGTGCGCCAAGCTCGAGGTTCCGCTAGTCGGCCCACGGTCGACTCGGGCTCACCGCCACTTCCCGCAGCTCGGTGACGCCCGCTGGCGGCGCGCAATCTCGATCGCCCGGAGAGTGGGACTCCGCGTCGCCTCCGTCTCGCTCCGGGCCGTCCCCGGCCTGAAGTGTATTTTTTGTATCCGGTGGGCTACGCTTCCCAGTGGTGCTGTCACATTTATCGCGCGATCGTCAGGCCCTCGGTCACCGCCGCCAATCCGTCAGCCACGACCGGCGCGCAGCCGAGCCATGGTACCCTCGCGACCATGACCAGGAGGCCGGCAGCAGAGGCCGCCGCGCCGATCTCCGGTGCCTCACCAGCCCCTCTCGCATCTGCTCGAGGCGCCTCTCCTGTCGCTCGGTATGACAGCCAGCCGCTATGGACGGCGCCGGCCGCGAGCAGGCCCGGAAGCGTATTGCTGCTATCGTGGGCGAGGCCTCGCGTCTTTGAGCGCCTCATAACCTCTGGCACTCCCGCTTCGCCGATGGTGCAATCCCGCGGCGAGGTGGCAGGCATAGGACGCGCTGAACGGGTGCTCGGGCGCCCGCGCCAAGCGCAAGGGCCCTCCCAGGCTTGCGCCGCCGAACGATCCAGGGAAGCCGAGGAGGCCCAGAGGGCCAGGGGCCGCGTGGACCGCGCAAGTGATCCCCGGGGCGACGAGCCGATGCGTCGGCGTCTGGGTCCGGACTGTCGCTTCGATTCGTGGTCGATCCCCCGCTCCAGATGCTCAGACCACGCTCCGAAGTCGCCACACCACAGTGACACGACGCCCGGCGCATTGTGCCGCCGAACAGGCCGACGGCCTTCGTCGCTTTCGCCATCGTCAACAGGTGGGTTCACTTCGTGGGCAAATACAGAACTCACCGCGAACGACGCTAAGATCGTCGATGCCCGCAGGACGGGAGCTCCGGCATCCCCCACCTGCGCGCATGGGTCCCAGGCCCGCTGCGCACGATACGCCGCCACGCAGGGGCTCCGTAGCCTGCGTTACCCAGTCAGCGCGGCCCCCAGCGCTGATCTACAGGCTCGGCTCCCGTTTCGCGCGCTCCGACGAGTCCGGCAGGGTCTCAGGCGACTCGGAGTCCTGCGTGGCGTTGTCGGCAGCCTCTCGGTAGGCGTGACACGGCATGGGCGTACCTGCTCACGCCGGCCTCTCCGGTACCGCGCAGCTGCTCGGGATCGCAGCCGTGTTCAGAGTGCACGGCAGGCTCACCACGGCAAGCTCCCCGCCCGTCACCGCTGGCCGCGCTCGGGACGCGCGGCCGTCCTGCCAAATACCAGCCCTGCCGCGCTCCGGCAAATGCGGTCACATACCGACACCACCGCTGTACAGCGCGTGGGCCGAAGGCATACCGCCCGGTCACCGTCCCATCCGGCCACTCGGCGGCGCGGCTCATTCCACGAAGAACTGGCACCATCGGCGCTGGCGCCTCATCGCGCTCAGCTTGCTGCGGATCAGTCAGCAACCTGCAGTGACCGCCGCCAAGGTCAACCCCGGCCACGCTGGCCGCGATCAGGTAACTGCTCGTCGGCGGTCGAGCGCTCCCACGCCTTGTTTGTCGACCGGCACGGGCGTCTCCATGCACTCGCGACGCGGCGTCACTCGCCAATCACAGGCCCCCACCGACCATCGACCGCCCGCAGCTGCCCCTGGGCACGATCAGGTAGTCGACCGTGTTCATCGGAAACGGCGGGTTCCCGTCCGTGCTCCCGGTGAAGCACGCGCTAAGTCGAGGCAACGCGTGGCCCTGGAAACGCCGAGCGCGAGGTAGTGGCCGCTTCGGCCGCGTCAAGAACTCGGGGAATCGTCACAGTACCCGTGCAGCTGAAGCTCAGGCTTGACCACCGCAAAGGGATGCGTACCCGCTAACGACACTTTCCACAATCGGCAGGCCGGTACGTATGAACCAACAGCGCCAGGGACTGCAAGCAGCCAGCGTGCCGCGAGTCGATGGTAGCCGAGTCGCTCCAGTGCAGATCTTCCGGGAGCAGCACCAGCGGAGCGTCCGGGTCAGGGCGTCCAGGGCCTCGACCAGAAGCTCCCGCAGCATCCGCCCTCAGTTTTGCCCACCGCGCCGGCATTGCACCAAAGTCCACGTCCCGATCGCTCAAGCAGGCGGCTTGGCTGCCCAGCCAGGTCGGCGCATGCTGGGTGAGGATCCTGAACCAACCGGTGCTTCCGCCGCTGCCCAGGCGTAAAGACCGAGCACCGGGAGATGCCTCTCCACGCACCGTACTCCACACATTGCCGGCCGATGCGGGAGGCATTCCCACCCGATCTCGGTCAGGGCAGCTTCCACCAACGCTATCTTGCGATCCCCGGCTCTCCGTCACGAACGAGCTGGCGCGCTCCCCGAGCGCCCTCGCCAGGCCAACGCGTGCAGACGCTCCTCCGCCTCTCCAGCCCCTTTGGAGTCGAGGACGGGCGCGGGGGCGGGGGGTCGCTCGCGGCGACCGCCGTCGCCCGGGCCGCCGGACCAGTGAACCCCGGAAGCCTCGTCGGTGCACCCGTCTGGATGTACCGCGGAGACGCGCAACGCAGTCCTCAGGAGCGCGGCGCAGATCGCGAATGCTGCTCGCCAGAGGCCGCGTCGCTCACGATGGCGTCCGCCAGACGGTGGTGAGCAGCTCCTCATGGTGACCAGCCGCCCTGGCGCTCAGCCGGGTGGCGCGGCACACCGCGAACGCTCATGGCGCCAGCGTGAGCCGCCGCGCTCCACTGGGCCACTCGTTGGCCGCCTCGATGCGAATCTCGCGGCGTCTTTGGGCGCAGCCGGCTCGAGGCGCGCCAGGCGGCACTGGCGTCCGCTCACGGCTTGATGTTCTGGTTCAGGTGGAAGACGTTGTCGGGGTCGTAGCGTCGCTTGACCTCGGCGCAGTCGCGCCCTGTTCGGCCCCGAACGCGGCCTCGACCGCGGCTCCGCTCCGCGCACCTCATCCGCGCTGAGGTAGTTGGCGTAGCGGCCCGCGGCGAAGTGTGGCGCCATGCGCGGCGTAGGCGTCGCGCGTCCACGCGACGTTGGCCGCCGTGGTCGACGCGTCCGATCCACTCCCCGACGGCGAGGAAGTTGTAGCCGACGCGTCCGGTGGGGAAACGCGGTGTCCGTCGCGCCGACCGCGCGTCGCCGCGCCGTGGAAGTGCTCGAGCAAGAGCGCGCTCATCGGCGACGGACACGGCGGCAAAACGCTCGATCATCGTGTCGATCGCGTCGTCGCGCAGCGGCGGCGAGGAAGTTCGACTTCCAGTAGTTCAGGGCGCCCCGAGGGAAGCCGGCGTCGAACATCATGTTCACCGCAGGGTACGGCATCGGTCCGATCACGTCCATGACCGGCGAGCCGAAGCGCTTGACGGGCTCCACGGCGCCGGCGCGCCGGCCTCCAGGCTCCCGGCAGTCGGCACACGACGATGGCCGCGAGCTTCGTGCCCGAGCCGTCGGGCGCGTGCAGGAGGCCGGCGAACGCCGTCAGCTCGTCCGGCAACGACGCCGTGAAGTCGCGGTAGAAGCGGAGGACGTCGCGCGCGGCGGCGAACGGGTGCGCGGCGAGCCCGCCGGTGACCATCGGGCCCACGGGATGCACCTCGTACTCGAACCACGTGGCGACGCCGAAGTTGCCGCCGCCGCCGCGGCACGGCCCAGAAGAGGTCCGGGTGCTCGTCGGCGCTCGCCGTCACGACCTCGCCCGGTCGCGGTGACGACCTCCAGCGCCCGCAGATTGTCCACGGCCATGCCGTGCTTGCCCATCAGCCAGCCGAGCCCGCCGCCCAGGGTCAGACCGGCCGACGCCCGGTGGTGGAGACCGACGCCGCCGGTGCTGGCGAGACCGTGGAGCTGGGTCTCGCGGTTGTAGTCACCGCCACGTGGCCCCGCCCTGGGCGCGGCGCGGCGCGCGCGCGGGTCGACGTGCACGCGCGCGCATGGCGGACAGGTCGATCATGAGGCCGCCGTCGCAGACCGCGTTGCCGGCGACGTTGTGGCCGCCGCCCCGGATGGCGATCTCCAGTCCGTGCTCGCGGCCGAAGCGCACCGCGGCCTGCACGTCGGCGGTGCCGTGGCGGACGCGCCATCGCCGGCCGCCGATCGATCAGCCCGTTGTGAGACACGTCGGGGCAGGCGTCGCTGGGCGGCGATCCGAAGGCAAGGACCGCACCGCGCCAGCCGTGCGCGAAAGAGGCTTCGCTCGAATGAGCTTCAACGGTCATCGTGGCGCTCCACGCCACATCCGCGCGAGGCTCCAGGCCGGAGGGCCGGGCGACCTCACGTACCTGAGGTTCGTTGACTCCGGGCTGGAAGGCAGCCACCAATGCCAGGCGCCCAACTGCGCGGATAATGCCATCGCCGGATCCTATCACGCTCGTCACGCGCCCGGGTATCGAGTCCGACGGCGGCGGCCATGCCCCGGAGCACTGGCCGAGCCCGTCGGGGGGCATCGGGAGGATTTCCGACACCAAAGGTGCCGCCTCACGATGCGCGGCGAGCTGACGGGAGAGCTTCGTGGCACTATCCGCCCGGGCCCCGAAGGCGAGAAATGGGTCATCGCCGTCTCCAGGTCGTACATCGCCCCGGCGATCTTGACGCGCGCCCGTGGTCTCGAGCTCGGCGATGACCGGCACTGCGGCTGCGGATCGTCGGCCATGGTGAGCTCGACATTCTTCCGCGCCACCGCGTCGACGAAGCCGTAGTTCTTCGCGCGAGCGCTCGCCCTGATACGTGGTGGCCTCCACCGCCGGGCTGGATCTTGGCGAGCAGGCCGGTGAGGTTGCCGAGCTGCGACCTGGTCGATGGCGCCCTTCTGATCGCGCCGCACGCGGTGTGGCCCATCACCAGCACGACCTTCGCGCCGGCTATCTTGCAGGCGAACTCCATGCTACCGAGGATGTCGTCGTTGGCGATGTTGCCGGCCACGCGCGCGTTGAAGCACGTCGCCGATGCCGAGGTCCATGATCGTCTCGGCGGGCGCGCGGGAGTCGATGCAGCTCAGGAGCACCGCGGCCGGATACTGTCCCTTCGCGCTCGCTCTCTGCTGAGCCAGGTAGTTCTGCGTCGTCTTCTCGCCCGTGCGGAAGCGCTCGTTGCCCCTTCTTCATGCAGCTGGATGATCTCGTCCGGCGTCATCCGGTCGCGCTGCGCCTTGGTCAGTGCGGCGGCCCAGGCAATCCGGCCCGTGGAGCGCCCGAGCCAACGAGGGGGCGACCGCGCCGGTTACGCCCGCGGCTTTGAGGAATGCTCGGCGGCCGAGACGCTCCGGATTCGCGCATGCTGATTTACCTCCTCGATCGAGGCAGCGCATTGCAGTCGGCACTGGGCCCAAGGTCGTGCCGGAGCCACGCGACTACCGCTGCCCAGCATTCCGAACCAAGGGGACCGTCCTCGGGCTTACGCACGCTCGCCCCACGGCAATGCGGGTGGGATCGAAGCTTGACTCTCTTCGTGGCGGGCATTAGCCTCCGGTTCACTCGCGCCCTCTGACGGTGTGCCTCGCGTGGGGTCGGGTCCGTCCCGAATGGACCCGGGACCGCTGCGGGCGGACGTGCCCTTGGTCGCACGGCACGCTCGGGAGGTTCGCCATGGACGTCCGACGCCTTCCTTCTTGGGACTCTTCCTGCTGATTCTCACGCTGTGCGGGTCCGCACGGCCATCGTTGGCGTCGCGCCGGCTCGTGCCGACGACGTGACGGACTGGAACCCGCGATCGCCATCAGACGCGCTCCTTGCCTCGCCGGCCAGAACCCGTCCGAAGAGATGACCCGCGGGATGGCGATGGCTCACCTGGCTGTCAGACGCCCTCAATGCGATCGATCGGCGCTACGAACCGAACCTGTATGACGCGATCGGGCCGGGGATGCCACACCGGCGGGCGACCTGGTGAGCAGCGCATGTGGCCGCGACGTTCTCGTGCCGGTGGCGCTGGTCGGATTCAACGCCCCCGAGCAGCGGGCCAAGGGAAGAGGAGCAGGGCTGAAAGTGCCGCATGCCGCCGCCCTCACGCGAACATCCCGGACGATCGCGCGAAGCAGGATAAGGATGACCGTGGGCAAGCCGCGAGCCGCGAGCCATGCTGACCGCTACCCGGAAGGCCGACGGCGCCACTGCGCAGGTGAGCATACGCACCGGGAACGCAACCGGGGCAGTGGCGCCCGCACCCGCGGACCCCGTGCCCGCCAACCCGCCCATTCGGACGCGGTCCTGGCCGTCGGAAACCGGCCCGCCATGCTCCGCACTGGGGACAGATGATGCCGTTCACGATGCAACGCGCCCTGGCAATTCCGGTCGCGAGCCGCCCCCCGACGCTCACGCGAGCGAAACCTACGCGCGAGGGACTACAACGAGGTGAAGGGCTCGGCGGTAAGCAGAGCACCGCTGCGGACGGCCGCCCAGGCGGAGATCGCGCGCTTCTGGTACGAGGGCTCGCTCAAGGCTGGAACCGGATCGCCCGCGTCATCGCCGGCCCGCGCGCCCTCGACCGCTGGGAGCACGCCCGCTCTCTTCGGTCTCCTGAACGCGGCGATGGCCGACGGGTATATCGCGGGCGCCGATACACGCTACCTCTACAACTTCTGGCGGCCGGTGACGGCGCATTCGGAGCGAGCGACTCAGGACGGAAACGAGGCGACGGCAGGGAGATCCCACCTGGGAGACCTCCCATGAACACGCCGCCGCTCCCCGACTATCCATCGACGCATAGTGTGCCTCGCGCGGTGCGGCCGCGGTCGTGATGTCGTCGCTTCTTCGGCACCGATCAGGCTGCAGCTTCACGATGACGAGCGGCCCGCCCTTCGCGGGGATCACGCCGGTCGTTCAAGGGCTTCTACGCGAGGCCCAGGAGGAGAACGGGGACTCGCGCGTGGTACTCCGGGATCCACTTCCGGAACTCCACCGTGGCGAGGCATCCTCCAGGGCGAGCAAATCGGGCGCCAGGCCTTCGCCCAGTACTTCTGCAAGCCGTACCGACCGTGAGGAGATCCACGAGATGAAGGATCCTCAAGGCATGTCGATCGCAGTGGCGGCGACCCCGCTGGCGCGCCGGGACGGAGCATGCGTCGCCACAGGCCTTCTGTCGCTGCGCCGGCGCGGTGATTTCCGTGATGGCCGTCGGCGTCGACCGCCCAGAGTCCCAGAGGGGCGCCGTCGAGCACTTCATCGGCACGCTGGTCCGGCAAACGGCCACCGCCTGCCCCTCTCACCAGTCCCGCCGATCAAGCCGCTCTCGACCGCTGCCGAGCCGCCCTCTACGGAGACTCGGCGTTCCGGAGAAGCATCGCGCCGGTAGTGCTCTGGGGCCGACCGAGTCCCGAGGGCAAACGGCTGAGGGACACGACCCTCACGCAGTTCGCGGCGGACGTCATGTCGGGACTGTACATGCCGATGTTTCATGTTCACCGGGGAGTACGAGATCACCTTCGATCCGACGGAAAGGCTCTCACCGCGCCCGTGTGCCCGCCTTGTTCCGCAATGCGCTGGACCCCGGGCAGTATCCGTACCCGTTCTGGCACGACGCCAAGAAATGGGCGGACTATCAGGCCGCCAACGAGGTGACGTTCTGGGTCGACCCGGTCAAGGTCAAGGTCGTGATCATGCAGTTCTCCGCTCGGGGCAAGCCCGATCCGCGCTTGATCAGCGCGCCCCGTACGCCAGCCCGGCATTCGACGGCAAGTGGATGTGGACGGATAGCAATGGCCAGAGCCAGCCTCGCCCGACTCTCTTCGTGGGCTTGCATGACGCCGCAACAACCCCTACCTGGGCCAGCTCGAGAAGCACGTTCAAGGATCCTGGCGGGCGAGCTGCGCAAGGGCAGCTGCCACGAACGTCTCACGCCCCCGACAACTATTCCGCGATGAAGCGGCTCGTCCTGATGCAGACGCCCGTGCACGCGGCGGGCGAGATCAAGCGCATCATGCGTGCGGTACGCGAGGACAAGATGCCGCTCGACGAGGCCGGGCCTCTACAAGGAGATGGACCCCGCCATCAAGGCGGCGCTGCTCAAGTACGGCACGGCCTTCGAATCGATGGTCGACGCCGCGCGCGATTGGGAAGCCAGAGCCGTGATGGCACGGGATCCGTAGGCAATGTGAACGATCCGTGGCAGAGGGAGGGTCGCCCATGAATGCGTGGGGCTCGAGTCTTCGGTGTCGCCGTCGCGATCACGCGTCATGGTCGCCTGTCTCTGAGTCTCGCCCCTGCTCCACCCGCCGCCGCCAACGAGGTCGTCCGAGTGGAACGAGACGACCATGAAGGTCATCGAGGCGAACGGCCAGGCCGCCGTCGTGTCAACCCGCACCCTCGCCATGGTGCACGGGGCGGTTCACGACGCGCTGAACGCGATCAACCGGAAGTACGACGCCTACTACTTCCGAGGGGCCCGCGGACTCGGCGCGCGTCACCCGACGCCGCGGTCGCCGCGGCGCGCCCATACGGTGCTGCGTCGGCGTCGCCAACAGCTTCGGCACGCCCCGCTCAGAAGGGCGCCGCGCTCGCTCTGGTCGAGCAAGCGCTGAGTGCCACGTCGATCGCCCGCGTCACCGCCAGCGCCGCCAGGAACCAGGGCGTGGCCGTCGGCCGCGCTGCCGGCGCCGCGATGCTGGCGCTTCGCAAGGATGACGGTGCTCACCCGCGACGCGCCCTATACGCCGGGCATGGGTCCAGGCAAGTGGCGGCCGCATCCGAACCCCGTCCCCGCCAACCCGCGCCATCGCCAATCCGGACGCGGCTCGCGTGGTACCTCCCTCGGCCGCTTCCGGGCTTGGGAAACGTCACGCCGTTCACCTTGCTCTCGGCATCGCAGTTCTGGCTTCCCGGGCCGCCGGCATTGACCGAGCGCCACCTACGCGCGGGACTACAACGAGGCTGAAGAACGTCGGCGGCGAAGGTCAGCACGGTCCGCACGGACGAGCAGACGCGAGATCGCGCGCTTCTGGTTCGAGGGGCCCGGGCGCGCTGGAACTACGATCAGCGCGCGCGGTGGCGACCTCCCGCAACCTCGACGCCAGGGACGAGCGCCCGGGTTCTGGCCCTCATGAACATGGCGATGGCGGACGGCCACATCGCGGGCTGGAAGATCCGCTACGTAGTACGACTCGTGGCGCCCGGTCACCATCCGCGAGGGCGACAACGACGGCAACGACGCCACCGTGCGGTGACCTGACCTGGGACAGCCATCAGAACACCCCCAGCGGTCTCCGATTATCCGTCCACGCAAAGCACGTTCAGCAGGCGCCAGCGTCGGTGCCTCGCCAGTGCTTCTGGGCGGCGATCAGGCCAACTTCACCGTCACGAGCGGCAAGCCCTTCGAAGGGATCACGCGGTCCTTCACGAGCTTTCTCAGGCCGCGCGGGAGAGGCGCCGACTCCCCGCGTCTATGCCGGCATTCATTTCCGCAGCGCCTGCGAGGACGAACTCGCCCTCGGGCGCAAGGTCGGCCAGCGGGCGGTGACGCTCTACCTGCAGCCGGCGCGGAAGTGACCAGCGAGAGGCAGGACGGGCTAGCGTCCCGCCCGCGCGGCCCCGGCTCGAAACAAAAGCCGCTCGCCGGATCACGCCTCCGGTTTGACTTGTCCCACGCGCTCTGACAGGATCGCGCGAGATGCCACGCTTCCTCCGCGCGGTCGCCAGTGCCGCCGTGTCCGGACCACGATCTCTTTGGGGGCTCATGATGACGCACACGTCGCTTTGCCGCCATTGCGGTGACCGCTCTTCTCTGCGCGGGTCCCGCGCTCGCCCAGGACAAGCTCCCGCCGCTCAGGACCGGCGTCGACGGCACCTTCGCCCCGCACGCCATGCCCAAGCTGGGCGGCGGCGTCGAGGGCTTCCAGATCGACCTCTTCACCGAGGTCGCGCGCCGCATGAAGCGCGAGATCACCATCGACGCGGTGAGCTTCTCGACCCTGATTCCGGGCATGCAGTCCGGCCGCTACGACTTCATCGCCGCGCCGACCACGGTGACCAAGGAGCGGGCGGAGAACATGCTGTTCACCGCGGGCTACCTGTGGACCGCGCTACCAGTTCGGCATCAAGAAGGGCTCGGCGCCGATCAAGGACTGGGCCGATCTCAAGGGCAAGTCGGTGGCCGTCAACAAGGGCACGCCCTACGAGACGCTGTCCAAGGCCAAGGGCGCCGAGCACGGCTTCACGGTGCAGGTCTACGACACGCAGCCGGACGCCACCCAGGCGGTCCTCTCGGGCCGCGCCTACGCGACCCTCGGCGGCAACACCACCATCGTCTACGCCGCGTCGAAGAACCCGCAGTTCGTGGCCGACCTCGAGCTCAAGGACACGCGCGCCCACTGGGCGGCGCCGGTGCCCAAGAACAACCCGAAGCTCCGCGCCGAGCTGCAGGATGCGCTCGACTGCATGAAGAAGGACGGCACCATCGCCAAGCTTTCCGAGAAGTGGTTCGGCCGCAAGCCGCCGGCCGACGGCCTCGAGGTGGTGATCACGCCGGGCTACGGCGTGCCGGGCATGCCGGGCTACGACCCGACGCCGCACGAGCTGAAGTGCAACTGACCTGAGCGATGAACCACCCGATCGTCGACGCGCGCGGCATCCACAAGCATTTCGGCGCCCTTCACGTGCTGAAGGGCGTCGATCTCACGAGTGGCCGAGCGCGAGCTGGTGTTCGTCATCGGGCCGTCGGGCTCGGGCAAGTCGACGCTGCTGCGCTGCCTCAACCGGCTGGAGGAGCCGTCCTCCGGCAGCGTGGTGGTGGACGGCATCGACATGCTCGACCCGCGGACCGACATCAACCATGCCCGCCAGCGCATCGGCATGGTGTTCCAGTCCTTCAACCTCTATCCGCACATGACGGCGCTCGGCAACGTGACGCTGGCGCTCCGCAAGGTCGCGGGCAAGTCGCGCGCCGGGGCCGAGGCGCTGGGCCACGCCGCCCTGGAGCGGGTCGGTCTCGGCGACCGCGCCGGCCACACGCCGGGCCAGCTCTCGGGCGGCCAGCAGCAGCGGGTGGCCATCGCGCGCTCGATCGCGCTCGAGCCCCGGGTCATGCTGTTCGACGAGCCGACCAGCGCGCTCGATCCGGAGCTGGTGGGCTCGGTGCTCGAGAGTCATGCGCTCCCTGCGCGAAAGCGGCATGACCATGATCGTGGTCAGCCACGAGATGGGCTTTGCCCGCAATGCCGCCGACCGGGTGGTGTTCATGGACGAGGGCTGCCATCGTGGAGCAGGGGCCGCCCGCCGCGATCTTCGAGAGCCCGGCCCACGAGCGCACGCGCAGCCTTCATCGGCCAGATCCAGCGGCATTGAGGCGTGCGAACTGGGATCGCTTCACCGATACGTTCTTCAACGCCAAGGTCATGCTCAAGTACCTGCCGGACATCCTGTCCGGCGTGGTGGTCACGATCGAGCTTGCCCTCCTCATCGTCGTCACGGGCCTCGCCGCCGGCCTGCGCCCTGGCGCTGCTCCGAAGCCTCGCCATCCGGCCGCTCAACTGGCTGATCATCTTCGTCGTCGACCTGTTCCGCTCGCTGCCGCCGCTGGTCGTCATCGTGCTGATCTATTTCGGCCTGCCCAGCGTCGATCTCTCGCCCTCGGGCTTCGTCTCGACCTGGCTGTCGCTCGCCTTCGTGCTGATGGCCTTCTCCGAGGAGATCTTCTGGGCCGGCATCACCTCGGTGGCCAAGGGCCAGTGGGAGGCCGCGCGCTCGACCGGCCTGTCGTTCGGCCAGACCCTGATGAGCGTCGTGCTGCCGCAGGCCCTCCGGCTGACCATCCCGCCGCTCACCAACCGCACCATCGCCATCACCAAGGGCACCGCGCTCTCGGCACCGTCGTCGCCGTCACCGAGATCCTGGGGCAGGCGAGCTCGGCGATGTCCAACTCCTACAATCCCTCGCCGCTGATGATGGGCGCCGCGGCCTACCTCGTGCTGTTCTTCCCGGTCGTGGTGGCGGCCCGCTGGGTCGAGACCAGGTTCGCGTGGAAGCGATGATCCAGACCTTCTTCAACCCGGAGATCATCGCCGCTTCCTGGCCGATCGTGCGGGCGGGACTGCTGGAACACCGTGCTGCTGTCGCTGCTCGTGGTGCCGCTGGGCCTGCTCGGCGGGCTGATCCTGGCGCTGCTGGCGAGCGTGAAGAATCCCGCGGTGCGCTGGCCGCTGATGGCCTGGGTCGATTTCTTCCGCGCCTTTCCGCCGCTGGTGCTGCTGATCCTGCTTGTTCGCCGGACTGCCGTTCGCCGGGCTGGAGCTGGGCGGCTTCGCCTGTGTGGCCGTCGCCTTCTTCCTCAACACCGGCGCCTACTACGGCGAGATCCTGAGGGCGGGAATCGATTCCGTGCCGGCCGGCCAGGTCGAGGCCGCGCGCTCCACCGGCCTCTCCCGCCTGCAGGCCATGGCCTACGTCGTGCTGCCCCAGGCGGTGCGCAACGTGCTGCCCGACCTGCTCTCCAACACGCTCGAGGTGGTGAAGCTCACCTCGCTCGGCAGCGTGGTGGCCGTGCCCGGAGCTCCTCTACCAGGCGCGCCAGGCGCAGAGCATCACCTACAACCCGACGCCCATCGTGGTGGCGGCGGTCATCTACTTCCTGATGCTGTGGCCCATGGTGCGGCTCCTGAGCCGGCTGGAGAACCGCGCGCTCGCCGGACGGTAACGGCTGGCCCGGGCTTCGCCTAGGCCCAAAGTCTGATGCTCCCGCCATTCGGCTGCGGGTACAATACCCTCTGGCCGTTCCCACTTCGCGCCAGGAGAGTCAAATGACCACGTCCTCTACCGGATTGGTTCCGCCTGTCGGCCGGGGCCCTCGTCGACCTGATCGTCCCCGCGGAAGCCCAAGCCGAGCTACGCTGCCCGCGCCAACCGCCTGCCCTCGCTCCAGCTCTCCGGAGCGCTCGGTCTATGACCTCGAGCTCCTGGCCACCGGCGGGTTACTCGCCGCTCGACCGCTTCATGAGCCGGAGCGACTTCGAGCGGGTGGTAGGCGAGATGCGGCTCGCGACCGGCCAGCTCTTCCCGATCCCCGTCGTCCTGCCGGTGGACCGGACGCCGGCGGTGCGCCTCGACCAGGAGGTGGCGCTCCGCGACGCCCACAACGAGCTGCTGGGGATCATGAGGGTCGACGAGGCCTACGAGTGGGATCGGGCGGCGTCGGCGCAGCAGGTTTCTCGGCACGCGCGACGCGCGCATCCGCTGGTGCGCCGAGATGCAGCGGTGGGGCGAGGTCAACCTGTCGGGCCCCTGCAGATCTCGCTTCCGCTGCCGCGCCATGATTTCCGCGACCTGCGCCTGACCCCGGCCGAGACCCGCGTCCGGCTCGCGCGCCCTCGGCGCGGCCCAATGTCGTCGCATTCCAGACGCGGAACCCGCTGCATCGGTGCCCACGAGTGAGCTCACCCGGCGCGCGGCCGACGCCGTGGAGGCACCCCTGCTCCTGCACCCGGTGGTGGGGCTGACGACCTAGCCGGGCGACGTGGACTACTACGACGCGCGTGCGGACCTACAAGGTGCTGGTCGAGCGCTACTACGAGGCGCGGGCGCGTGCTCTTGGCCCTGCTCCCGCTCGCCATGCGCATGGCGGGGCCGCGCGAGGCGGTATGGCACGCCCTCATCCGGCGCAATCACGGGGCGAGCCACTTCGTCGTCGGCCGCGATCACGCCAGCCCCGGCGTGGATTCCGCCGGCACAGCCCTTCTACGGGGCCTACGACGCCGCGGAGCTCGTCGGGCGCTTCAGGAGGAGCTAGGCATCGGCATGCTGCCGTTCGGCGAGATGATGTACCTGCCCGACGAGGGACCGTTACGAGGAGGTCTCGCGCTATCCCCCGAACGCACGGACTGCGCCTCCATCTCGGGCACCCAGGTCCGGGACGACTTCCTCAATGTTGGCGAGCTGCCCCGGGTGGTTCACCCGGCCCGAGGTCGGCCAGATCCTCATGCCGACACCTACCCGCCGCGCCACCGACAGGGCGTGTGCGTGTGGTTCACCGGGCTCAGCGGCGCCGGCAAGTCCACCACCGCCGAGATCCTTACCGTGCTGCTGCTCGAGCGCGGCCGACACGTCACCGTGCTGGACGGTGACGTGGTGCGCACCCACCTGTCCAAGGGCCTGGGTTTCAGCAAGGAGGACCGCGACACCAATATCCGGCGTATCGGTTTCGTCGCCGCCGAGATCGTGCGGCACGGGGCGTGGCGCTGTGCGCGGCGGTGAGCCCCTACCGCACGACGCGCGACGAGGTCCGCCACATGGTGGGGGCCGATCACTTCGTCGAGGTCTTCGTGGACACGCCGCTCGAGGTCTGCGAGCAGCGCGACAGCAAAGGTGTCTACGCCAAGGCCCGGCGTGGAGAAATCACGGGATTCACGGGCATCGACGACCCCTACGAGGTCCCGGAAACCCCCGAGATCACCCTCGACACCGTTGTCACCGGCCCCGATCAGAACGCCCGGCGGGTGCTCGAGCATCTCGAGCGCCAGGGATACGTCAGGTAGCGGGCGGCTACTCGCCCTCGACGATGCGAGAACCGCCCCCCTGTGCTCCCGCGCTGGCGCGGCGCCTCATTGCGGCGACGCTCGCTCTTCCCGGGGCACGCCGTAGAGACTCCCGATAGGCCTTGAACCGCCGGACAAGGTCGTCCGCCTCGAGCCCGAACAGAGCCCAGGGAGTAGCGATGGGCGCCGTGCTTGTCCTTGGGGTTCTCGGCGAGGAACCGGCGCATCGAGCGCCTCGGCGGCCTCGGTCAGCGGGATCTCGAGAGTGCGCGTAGATGCGCCGCACCACCGCCATGGGGTCACGGACCATCTCGTGATAGTGCACGTCGACGAATCGCTCGGCGGGAAGCCGACCGCTGCGACGGAGCCGCATGGCCCGGTCGAGATCCGTTGGTCCAGCGCCGGCTCACCTCGCGGCCGATCTCGAGGGGGTCGAGCTCGTCGGTGAACGCGCCCTGGAGGACAGCGAGTGAGGCTCGCGACCGACGCCAGCACGGTGAGCGGGTCGCGGTGGGTCTGGACGATGCGGGCGTCGGGATACGCCTCCAGCAGCGCGTCGAAGGCAAAGAGGTGGGCGGGCGCCTTCAAGACCCAGCGCTGGGCCGGCGCCCGCCATTGCAGCTGCTGGAGGAACCGGCGGTGAAAGCGGTAGGCCGGGCGCAGGTCTTGTCGCTCGAGCCACTCCTGGTACGTTGGCACGTGGTAAGTCGTGTGGAAGCGTGGGGAGAGAAAAGTCGGACTCATGATGGCGATGCACTCGAGGCGCGAGCTGCGCCCCGAGGGTGGATCGCCTTGAACTCGAGGGCGAGCGCATCGAACCACGCGAGCTGCCGAGCGGCCTCTGGCGATCCGCGGGTCGGTCCGATAGCTCCCGGTCTCGGGCGGCGGCGACGGGAACATGACCTCCCACGCCTGGGCGACGCGGCTGCCAGGATCCTGGGCCAGGAGGTGATGGAGGAGCGTGCTACCCGTGCGCGGCAATCCCACGATGAAGAGCGGGTGCGGGACCTCTTGCGCACCGATCTCCGGATGACGCTTTACCGTCGTCCACGAGACGCAGCCGACTCGCGAGGAGGCCGACGACGTCTTGCCGGGCCGCGATGCGGCCCACGAGCGTGAGCCGGGCCTCGGTTTCGAGTCCCTGCAGTACCATCGGAGGGCTCGCGGAAGCCGTCGTCGCCCAGGTCGTCCAGCCCGGTGGCGCGGCGGGCGGCGTCGAGCAGACCCCGCTCGTCGAACGAGACGAGGGGCAGCCGGCGCGCTTCAGCGTCGAGCCCGCGGCATTCGTGGTCCGGACAATCGCGCGCAGTGCGCTCGCGGTGAGCATCATCGTGTTCGATCTCCTCTCGACGATCGGCAATTCCCCATTCCTACCCAGCCTATGGTCCAAAACTCGGCTAGCGCCAGGGCAATGAGACCAAGGTCGTTACATCGCCCCGCTCCCGCCGTCGGCCCGCGGCGCTGGGGCCGCCAGGCTCCCCGCATGACCGTCGCTCCCTGGGTGGGGCGCACCACCGCGACCCTCGGTGCGGCTCTGACGCGCCGACCCGTGCTCACCGTGCTCGTGGCCCTCGCCCTCGCCGAGCGTCTCGCTCCGCTTACTGTCCACGCGCTCGGCTTCGTGACGTCCAGCCTGCGCCTACTTCCTCAGAAGCGCGCTACGTCGTCCTCCTCCGAGAATACCTCAGGACTTCGGCCAGCTGAACGACATTGTGGTCGCGGTGGAGGCACCGAGCCCGGAGGATGCCCGGCAATATGCGGCCCGCCTGGCCGGGCAGCTCCGGCAGGACGGCCTGGAGTGCGCGCGTCACCTACCATGTCGATCCGGCGTACTTCGACGGACGCGCGCTGCTCTACGTCCCTCTTGCCGTGATCTCACCACGCTCCGCGACCGCCTCTATGACTACGAGGAGTTCCTCGAAAGCTACGCGGCCCGCCCCACCCTGGACCAGGCTCCTCGAGGCCATCAACCGGCAGATCGCCGGCGCGATGGTCGTCGGATTCTTGGACTCCTCGGCCTCGGCGGCAAGGAGGCGGCCGACGTCCGCTTCCTTCAGAGGTGCTCCGCCAGATGGAGGACCGCCTCGACGGATCCAGCCGCTTCGTCTCGCCCTGGGCCGCGGCCTTCTCGCTCGGGCGGCTCGACGATCCCGACGCCGGCTACTTCTTCTCGCGGAATCGCAGCCTCCTGTTCATCTTCGTCGAGCAGCGCCGCGAGGAAGGAGACTTCGCCGAGAACCGGGACCGGATCCGCGTCATCCGCTCGGCCATCGCCCGGCTCCGCGCCGAGTTTCCACGCGTCAGGCGGGCGTGACCGGCGCGCCGGCCCTCTCCAACGACGAGATGGTGGCCGCCCTCGACGACGGGAAGCTCGCCTCGCTCCTCGCCTTCGCCCTCACCCTGGTCCTCCTGCTCGTGGCCTTCCGGCGGGTGGTCGCGCCCGTCCTGATGGTCGCGACGCTGGCGGTGAGCCTGGCTTGGTCCATGGGGGTGATCACGCTGACCGTCGGACACCTGAGCGTCTTCTCGGTGATGTTCATCTCGATCGTGGTCGGGATCCGGCATCGACTACGGCATCTACTTCCTCTTCCGCTATGACGAGGGCGCGAGCTCGGCGCAACGGTGCCGGCTGCGCTCGGGCGCTACCGCCCTCCGCGCGGGACCCGGCATCCTGCTGGGCGCGCTTGCCGCGGCGGGCGCGTTCCTGGTGCTCTTGCTGACCTCGTTCCAGGGCATTCGCGAGTTCGGCCTGGTGTCGGGCATCGTTCGCCATCCTCATGGCGTTCCTGCTCGATGATCACTCTCTTCCCCGCCGCCCTTGTCCTGGTCGACCGCCGCCCCGTCACCGCCGGGCGCGGCCGCGACGAGCTCGTGGCCACGCCACCCCGGGCCCGCTGGCTCGAGCGGATCGTCGCTCTACCGCAAGACCATCCTGGCCATCGCAGCCGGAGCATCGACGCTCGCCCTGTGGGGCGCGACCGGAGTGGACTTCATCTACAACCTGCTCAACCTCCAGGCCAAGGGCGTGGAGTCGGTACGGTGGGAGGAGCGCATTCTACCGAGGCGGGCCGCTCGGGGTACACCGCATTCGCTACCGCGAGCAGCCTGCCGGAGCTCCAGCGCAAGCAGGGGCGTTCGCGCGCCTGTCCAGCGTGTCAAGGTCGAGAGCCTGCTCCTGCTCTACCCGGACCAGCAGGCCGAGAAGACCGCGCTCATCCGCACGCTGGCCGCGCCCCTGGCTTCGATCACGCTGGCCGCCCCTCCGCCCGCCAGCCCGGCGGCGATCCGTGCCGCGCTGGAGACGCTCCGCCGGCGCCTCGGCCTCGCGGTGGATGCGGCGGAAGGGCGGGCGGACACGGCCAAAGGTACGTGCGGTGCAGGCGCAGGTCGACGCCGTGCTCGGTAAGCTGGCGGGGACCGCAGGGCCGGGGCGCTGGGGCGACTCAGGACGAACTCCGCCGCGACTTCGCCGACAAGCTCCGAGGATTCCGGAGGAACCTCGATCCGCGGCCTGTCGAGCTCGGCGAGGCGCCGCCCGAGCTGCGCCAGCGCTACGTCAGGCGCCAGCGGCCGCTGCCTCATCCGCATCCAGCCCGCGGTGGACATCTGGGAGCAGGCGGGGGGCCGAGCGGTTTATCACCGACCTCCGCTCGGTGGAACCCGACGCTGACGGGGCCCCCGGTGACGAGCTTCGAGGCCATCCGACTGATCCGGCGCGGCTGCTTCGAGGGCGCTCTCACCGCCTTCACCTGGTCGTCGCGGTCGCCGCCGTCATCCTGCGCAGCGTTCGCGGTACCCTCCTGGCCCGTCTGCCCGCTGGTGCTCGGCGTCCTGTGGGCGCTCAGGCTGATGGACGTGCTCGACCTGCGATTCAACATGGCCAACGTATGGGCGGTGCCGCTGATCATCGGGATCGCGGCGGAGTTCAGGCTCAACATCTACGTGCGTTTCATGGAGGCGCGCGATACGCGGCGGACCCGCTCTCGCGCGCGCAGCACCGTGATGGGAGTGGTCCTCAGCGGGCTCGCCACCCATGGCCGGCTTCGCCAGCCTGATGATCGCGCGCCACCAGGGCATCTTCGGCCTGGGGATGTTGCGTGACCATCGGCGCCGGCGTGGGCCTGGTTGCGGCGCTGGCCGTGCTCCCGGTTCTGATCGAGCTCTTCGGCGCTCCACCGCCCGGATCGCGCCCGCTGCGCTCGGACGCGCGCCAGACCAGAAGCCGGTCTCGGTTTGAGCCGACCGTGCTGATCCTGGCCGACTTCCTCGACAGCCTTCTCCACGGCGCCGTGCTCGTCGGCTTGTGCCTCACCCTCACAGCGTCGCATGGGGACTGTGGGTGCTGCGAGGCGTGCCCGCCCGCATCCCGGCCGTCGTCGGCGCCCGCTGCCTGCGGCTCCTGGAGCTCGGGGCGGTCACCCTCGCCCTCAGGGCAGTCTCTTCCTGCTCGTCCTCAAAGCCGTGATGCTATCCGAGTTGCTCGGGTCGGGTGCGATCGCCGACTTCGCCCGGACCGAATACTTGCTCGGCGGGCGTCGGCGCGAGCGGCGCTCGCGCTGGGATTGGCCGCTGCCGCCCGGAGTCTCAGGCGAGCGCCCGGTGCCGCTGGCCGCTGGGCAATGGCGGGCTTGATCGCGGTCGCGCTCGCCGGCAGCTCGGCTTGGCTCACTCATCGCCACCGGTCGCCTCGCCATACCGGGGACCGCTCATGGTGCTGACCGTGCTCCATCAGGTGGGCGCGGCGCTGTCTGGCTCGGCGAGGCTATCCAGCTCTGCCGCCCGTCGGGCGCCTCGCTCGGCGCCACGCCGAGGGTGGACGCGCTGTGCCCAGAGCTGGTGGCGCGCTTCTCCGGATAGCGATGGTGTCCGTGGGCGTGGCTGGTGGTGGGCGCGGTGCTCCTCGCGTGGACTTTCACGGGAAGCGTCCAGGCCCTCAGTCGGCGCCGGCTACGACTCCCCTCGTCAAGTGCAAGACCGCTCTGCTCGCGACGGCGCTCGCGCCTGGGCGGCGTTCAATCTGCGACCGCCCGCCGCACGCGGCGGTCGGGTCCCATCCCCCGCCTGCGATCGCGACTGCCGCAACTGGTCGGGGCGGGCGGTGTCATCCTCGTCATGATCGTCTTCGCGGCCTCCGCCCTGTCAGGGACAGCCGCCGGGCATCAGACCTGCCCGCCAAGGAGCGAGCCACCCGCCGATCAGGTCGTGGAGGTCTTCCGCCCTGGCTGCCGTCCTCAGCTCTCGCTTCGGTGGAGACCATGCGGCCGGAATCGCATCACGGCGGCGGCCAGGGCGAGCGGAGCCCCGATCCCGCCTACCGCTGGTCCAACTTCCAGCCACAACGTGTCCGGGCGATGATCCTGCTCGGAATGAGCCTGTTCGCCCTGACCGAAGCTTCCGCGACGAGCGGAGATTGGAGCCGGCACCTGGCCCCTGGGCTTTCTGGCGCTCACCGCCTTCGTCTACCTGCGCGCGGCTTCCAACGAAGGCACCTGGCCGTTCGGGGCCACGCCCCTGGGCGCGATCGATGCCGAGGGCATCCAGCACCGGATTGCCGCCGCGCTCGTGCTGGGGATCGGGCTGCTGGAGTGGCGAGCGCACCAACCCGGACCCGCGCGGGCGACTCGCCTACGTGTTCCCTGTGCTCTGCGCGGCCGGCGGGTGCTGCTCCTCGCGCCACTCGCACGCCGCCTTCCAGCTCAGTCGGAGCTTCACTCGGTGCAGGTGACGCGCACACCACGATCGGCGCCCTCTGCCGGCCTGATGGTGGCGGGGCGCTGGCTGGAGCTCGGACTGGCCTCGCCGATGGAATCGCGTGGCGGGGGCGGCGGCCAGCGCCAGCATGCCTGGCCATCGCCCTCATCACTGTCTTCTACCAGGAGGCGAACGTGGTGCTTCCCCCGGACTGAGGAGCGGCGCATGCTTCCACGCGTTGTTTGCATGCTCCTCGTCGCTTCGGCGGGATTGTCTGCGACAGCGGCGGCCCGGGCGGGCCCCCTTCGACATCCTGATCCGTGGCGGCACCGTTCTCGATGGCACGGCGGCGCGCCGTTTCGGGCCGATGTCGGCATCATCGGGAAACACATCGCGCGTATCGGCGATCTCACCAGCGCCAACGCCGAGACGCTCATCGACGCGAACGGCCCGTATGTTACCCCGGTTTCATCAATATTCACAGCCACGCCATGCCCGGGCGGCACTGTCGACGGCGGTGAACATGCTGACCCAAGGCGTAACGCTGGAAATCCTCAACCCCCGACGGCTTCGGCAGTCTCGACATCAGGAAGCAGCTCACTGACGTCGCCACTGCGGGCCAGGGTCAATATCGGCGCCAGCATCGGCTTCAACAGCGCCTGGGCCATCGTGGCTCGGCAGAAGCCGCTCGTCGACCACACCGATGACATCACCAAGATGCGCCAGATCCCTGCTTCCAACCTTGCCCAGGGCGCGTGGGTGTGTCCGCTGGAGACCGACTAATGTGGCCGGCATATTTTATGAGCAATTAGAGGAGGCTTCGCTGTCGACGTCGTTCGTGCTTGCATCACGATGGCGCACGATCTTCACCAGCCACGGGAGCGCCTCACCCGGAATCGAACCCAGCTCCAGGTCGGCATGACTGAGGCGACGATGGCGATCGGCGCGCGCGCCGGACTCGTTCCCGTCATCACCATGAAGCTCCAGGGACGCGAGCAGGGAACGGCCGCATTCCTGCAGACGATGATGCCGCCGAAACGGCCAGCATGTGGCCGCCGACGCCTACCCGTACGTTTTCGCTGGCGAGACCAGCCTCGTCGCGCTGATCATATTCCCGATGGGCCCAGGATGGTGGACGCCATTACCTGCTCGAGCGATCTAAAGATCCCGCTCTGCGCGCGCAGATCGTAGCCGAATCCGAGCGCCGCCATGACCGCCCGATTCGGCGGAGGGGACGCCAGGTACATGCCCGCGCAGGGACGGGGCATTGCTGCCGACGTGATGAAGGAGCTGGGCGTCAGGCGCGCGAAGCGGTGGTGCGCGTGCTCGAGCAAGGCGACCCCGGTATCATTGCCCGGTTCGGTCTCGAGGATGATCTCGTCAAGATCTTGCAGCATCCCGACGACGTCCATCGCGTGCAGGCGATTGCGGCGCGGTGTCGAGCGAGCATGACGAGGACATCCGAAGTATTACGGACGTTTCCGCGCGCGTGCTCAGCGCTACGTGCGCGAGAGAGAGCGGTGCGCTCACCTGGCCCGACGCGATCCGCAGACGACGCTGCCACCGCTGCCAACATCGGCCTCGTCGATCGCGGTGGCGATTGCCGCCGGTATTTATGGCCATCACGATATTCGGGATCCCGCGAAGGTCGGCGATCAGGCGACGTTCGAGCAACCGACGCTGAAGTCCAATGGCATCCGGCACGCGGACGGCGTCAGCCGCGCTGCAGGATGCGGTACTGCAAACTGGCCGCCACGGCGGCGATGTTGTTTCGCGACCGGCGCATGCCGAGCTGGCCGCTCGATAGGTGGCGCGCGAGGGAGTGCTCACCGTGAAGATGCCACCGGTCGATCGAACACCGGCTGGTGGCCTCGACATCGATGCGTCGCAGCAGGCCGCCGGCGCCCTGCGCGCCCGCGGCACCCTGAACGCGGTGTCCCCCGCATTCGTGCAGTTCAGCCGAGTGTAATCAGAGATCAGATGCCGGCGGCCAACAACTGGGCGACTTTGACCGCACGCGCCCGCGTAGTGGGAGGGCGAGCGCCTGATGAAACCTCTTGACGTTGTGGAAGGCGCCGATCGGTGGCTGCCGGGCGAACCGCCCTCCGTCACCATGTGGGAAGAAGGCATGCTGGCGCCGATGACGGAGTTCTGGGCTCGAAGCGCCGGTACATGTGACGGATCGAGTATGCCGTGGTGGCACTCAATTCTTGTGAAGGCCCGAATCCGTTTTAGGGCCACTCCAATCCATGCGGGCGTCCGGGCTCCGGGGGCGGGCGGTGTGACTGCTGCTGCGCGGCCTCTCCTGTGCGGCGGTCTGCTCGCTGCGCTTCCGTCGGCGGCGCGCTCGCCCAGTGACGGCGATGAGCCCCGCGTGGTGCCTGGGTTTCCGGGGTTTGGGTCCGGAGTCCGGGACGGGCGACCATCAGATCTACTGGGGCGCCTCGCTGGGCGGAAACTTCAACCGTTATCTCGGGGCGACGCTGTCCCGCGACGCAGCCTCGGAGCGCCGGATCCATGTCGACGGGCTCCAGCTTCGGGTGGGCGAGTATAGCATCACTCGCCCCGTGCCCCGCGGTCCGCCTACCGCCATCAACTCGCCGAGGGCCGGCTGACCCCTGGTCTCGTGGCGGGCGCTTCGGGCGTCTGCCTTCGGGGAGTTCAACGACCGAAGAGGCCCGGCACCTTCAGGCAAATCCGTGGCGGACGCGACCGCCATGATGCCCGTCGGGACGGCGGGCGGCGGGATCGAGTACTTTCTCTCCGACACCGTCGCCGTCGGAGTCGAGGTCACAGTACCTGTTCGCAGGCACCCAGGACGTCCGGATCGACGGCGTATCGCACTCGAACTCGATCGACTCGCTCTTCGCGTCGTTCGCACTGCGGCTGTTCTACCCCGAGCGCCCGACGGCGCGCGCTCCAGCTGCAAGACGGTCCTCCGGCGGCTGTACCGCCCTGCCACTGGGAGCGCGATCGTGACCGACCCTCGCGTCTCGTCCGAGCTCGAGGCCCGGCCGGAGCCGCCCGCCATCGGCCCGCTGAACCAGTACTTCGGCGGCGCGGAAATTCGATTTCGGGCGCTACCTCGGCGTCGAAGTCACCTTCGAGGGTACGTGGAGACCACGCTCGGAGTTGAAGGGCGTCGGAAGCATCGCCGAGTACGCGGTCTACGCCGTCGTGCCCCCCAGGCGCGGCTACGTTACCCCTGCTCGACGGGCGGCTCGTCCCCTACCTCCTGGCCGGCGTCGGGTTGGCCAGCGCCGAGGTCAATGACCGCAAGCCGAAGGGCGCGGGGTGCAGATCCAGGCGTCGGACTTCGGTCTCGCGGTGACGGTCGGCGGCGGACTCGAGTATCTGCTGACCCGGAACATCGCAGTGGGGCTGGAGACAAAATACCTCTACACGCACGGGCTCACGCTCAAGCTCGCCGGGGCGCGACCCACGAGGCCAATCTCGGCCCCGTCTTCGTCTCGCTCGGCCTCCGCGTCTACCTCGCCGACTTCTAGCCCGTCTGGCGGAAGCCGCCCCGCGCCCCCGGCACGGTATCAATAGCGTGGTGAAGATCCCTCGCCCATGGCGCGGCTCGACGACGGCGATCCGCATGGAGCGCGCGATCGCGGATGGGCTCTGGTGCTGAGCCGGCGCGCGGTCCTCGTCGGCGCGGGTGCGACGGCGCTCGCGGCGCTCGGCGGTGGGCGCCGGCATGCCGAGGCGGCGCCTCTCATCGACGACAACCTGCTCAATCCCTGCCTCGACAGCTGGCTGCCCGAGCGCCTCGCCCGGCACGAGGTCGTCCGAGCGGCCTGGGAGGGCATCGACCCTGCCCGCGTGTGGGACGTGCACGTCCATCTCGTCGGCGACGGCGACTCCGGGCAGGGACCGTGGATTCCCGCGGAGGCGCGGAGTCTCCTGCATCCCATCGCATACATCCGGCGACTGACACTGGATGAACGCCGGGTGCGTCAACCCCCGGGCGTGGACCGAAGCTACGTCGATCGCTTGCTCGGGCTCGTCGAGGCGCTCCCCGGGCGTCCGGTGCCTGCTGCTCGCCTTCGACTACTACCGCGACGCCGACGGGCACGCGGTGCGCCGAGCGCTCGTCCTTCCACGTGCCCGATCAGTACGCGGCCGCGGTGGCGCAGCGCTTCCTGCATCGCTTCGAGTGGGCGGCGAGCATCCACCCCTACCGCCGGGACGCGGTGGACGCACTGGCGGCGGCGCGGGAGCCGAGGCGCGCGCGCGTGAAGTGGCTGCCCAATTCCATGGGCATCGACCCCGCCTCCCCGCGCTGCGACACCTTCTACGCGGCGTTGGCGCAGACCGGCGTGCCGCTCCTCACGCATGCCGGCCACGAAGGCACCGTCGATTCGTGGGGAGCGGGCAAGACCTCGGCAATCCGCCACGGCTCCGCCGGGCCCTGGACCACGGCGTGCGCGTGATCGTCGCCCACTGCGCTTCATCCGGGAACGGTGTGGATCTCGATGCCGGGCCGAACGGGCCTCGGGTCGGCAACTTCACCCTCTTCACCCGGCTCATGGAGGACGCGCGCTATGCCCGGATCCTCCACGGCGACATCTCCGCGCTCGTACAGCGCAACCGGTCGGCCGTCGCCCTTGCCGCCCTCCTGGCCCGCGATGACTGGCACGGCCGCCTCCTCTGGGGCCTCGGATTACCCATTGCCCGGCGTGATGCCGCTGATCAACGTCCACGGCATCGCCGACCGGGGTCTCCTCGACCCGCGCGAGGTGCCGGTGATCATCGAGATCCGCCGGCACAACCCGATCCCTTCGACTTCGTGCTGAAACGGCGGCTCGCCGCGGGCGGACGGCGTTTCGCCCCCGGTGTCTTCGAGACGCGAGGATACTTCTCGGCGGCGTGAGCTGGGGTCAGGGCGTCAGGACGAGATGCCCGCCTATCGATCAGTCGCCTCGCGCGGCCGCTCTGCATGAGATGATCCCGCAAGCGGTGAAGGCCGCAACAAGGGGGAGTGCGTGAGGACGAGAGAGACTATTGTGACGGTGCTGGGTGCGATGTTGCTCCTCATCGGCGGAGCGGGCGACGTCGACGCGGTACCCGCCGACGATGCGTATGTGGCCGGCTATGCCTCGGCCATCCTCGAGCGCGAGTTCCGCGTCTCGGTGCCGTCCCTGGTGGTGCGCGATGGCGTGATCACCCTCGCGGCGGGCGATCTGGGGGGCGCGGACCGGCCCGCGGTGGAGTCGACCCTGGGCCGCATCCGCGGCGTTCGGCGCGTGATCGTGCTGAGCGCGCCCACCGCCGCGGCAGACGCCTCGAGCGCCGCGCGGGCGGGCGCAACGCCGGAGCCGGCCGTCCCCGAGGCGCCGGGAATCGAGGTGCTGCCCGCCGGCCTCCCTTCCGCCCCCTCGATCGCGGATCCGCGGTGGCCGGCGTTCGGTACCACGATCCGCCACTACTTCGACGATTCGAAGTGGGAAACCGTGGCCGCGGTGTCGCTCGGCGACATGATGCCGATCGTGCGCGGCCGGATCGGGGAGAGCCTGCAATGGGAGGCGGGGTGCACGCGGGCCTTGTGGGGGCTCTTCGACATGGACTCGGAGTCGGCGGACCTCATCAACATGGACTACATCGTGGGCGGGTTCGGAAGCCTCCGCCGGGGCCCCTGGTCAGGGATCGCGCGCGTATTCCACCGCAGCGCCCACCTGGGCGACGAAGAAATCCTGCACCATCACACGACCCGGGTGAACTTCAGCTACGAGGGCACGGACTTCCGCGTCGCCTACGAGCCCCTGGAGTGGCTTCGCGTCTACGGGGGCGCCGGCTACATCTTCCGCGTCGAGCCGAAGAACTATGCACCCTGGAGTCTCGGCTGGGCGGCGAGCTCCGCAGCGCCTGGACCTCTGCCGGGGCGGCTGCGGCCCATCTTCGGCGTGGATGTCCAGTCGCGCGAGGAGCATGACTGGGAGCCCCAGGTCTCCGTCCGCGCCGGCCTCGAGCTGGAGAGCGCCGCCGTGCTCGGCCGGCGGATCCAGCTCCTCATCGAATCACTTCAACGGGCATTCGATGGACGGCCAGTTCTACACGAAAGAAGTCGAGTACCTCGGACTCGGCATTCACTTCAAGTTCTGAGGTTTTCGAGAACGCTCACGGCGAGTGGTATCATTGCCGCGACTCGCACCCTGGTCGCCACCGGCCGGGCGGAAACGAACACGCCGGTCTCCCCGTGGGCACCGGACGCTGAGGCGGCGTTCACGACCGCGGCTGGAACTGGAGCGCCGGTTGAGTTCGAACTTCGCATAGACGGATGACCTTCGCCGCTCGGAGCTGCAAATTCAATGCTCAGTTCTACTATCCGCTGTCCCCGGCCCATCCCACCTTGTTCTGTCCGTAAGAGGCATTGCTAGACCGTCGCACGTTCCTGGCGGGCACGGGTGTGGTTCTCCTCGCCGTGCCGCTCGCCGCCCAGGCGCAGCCAGCGGAGAAGGCTCGGCCTGGGGATCCCGCTCCGCGTAACGTAGTCCTCGAGCTCCAGCGGGCGCTCGCTCACGCGATTGAACGCTTCCAAGCCATGGACGAGCCAGGTGTGCTGAGCCACGTCTCCAACCACTATCGAACCGGTCCGCTCACGAAGGCTGCCATCCGTGAGCAGGTTCGTTTGATGTTTGCGCTCCACGACACGCTCCGGGCGCAGGTCCGCATTGATGAAGCGCGGATGGTGGGAGAACAGGCGTGGGTCTACTCGACGGGCGAAGTCTCGGGGCGGCTACGGTGGCTTGGCGCGTGGAACCCTATCCTCTCCTGGCAGCACGAGCTAGAGGTCGCCCAGCGCGAGCAGGGAGTCTGGCGGCTCTACGGCTACCAGGACTGACGGCCGCCCCTAGAGGCCAGGGTGTGGTAGGCTGCACCGCGCTGCTCCGCATCCATGCAACGCCTCACACGTCGAGGGAGGAGCACGATGGATCGTCGCGTGTTCATCACCGGGGCCATCGTATCAGCGGCAGCCGTCGCCTGCTCGCGAGCCACCACATCGCCGCGGGCCGCCGCACCACCCACCAAAGGCGCGGTGACCACCAACGATGGGGTGACCCTCCGCTACGAGGAAGCCGGAGCGGGTAAGCCGCTCGTCTGCATCCCGGGCTGGTCACAAACCGCCGCCCAGTTCAAGCATCAGCTCAGCGGCCTCAGTGACCGCTACCGGGTGATCGCGGTGGACATGCGCGGCCACGGGAGTCCGACAAGCCCGACAATGGCTACACCATCCAGCGGCTGGCCAAGGATGTCCAGGACCTGCTCGTGGCCCGTAACCTGACCGACGTCACGCTCATGGGGCACTCGATGGGAAGCTCCGTCATCTGGAGCTACTGGCAGCTCTGGGGCCAGGACCGCCTGGCGAAGCTGATCTTCGTGGACCAGATGCCGATGATCACCGCGGATCCGCGATGGTCGCCGCAGGAGAAAGAGGACGCCGGCGCGATCTTCGACCCCACCTCGCTCTACGACACGATCAACCAGCTCGCCGGTCCGGACGGCGTCAAGACGACGGAAGGCTTCATCGGGGTATGTTCACGAAGCCTACTCCCGGTCCGAGGTGGACTGGGTGGTCAAGCAGAACCTGAAGATGCCGCGGCCGTACGCGGCCGCCCTCCTCTACAATCACTCGACCCAGGACTGGCGCCGGGTCATCCCGCGCATCACGCTGCCGACGCTGGTGGTCGGAGGCCGCGCGAGCGTCGTGCCCTGGAAATCGCAGGTGTGGATCCAGAAGCAAGTCCGCGGGCTCGAAGATCGAGATCTTCGAGGAGAACGAGGGAGGAAACCATTTCATGTTCATGGAGAACCCGGACAAGTTCAACCGGATCGTCCGGGACTTCATTAGCTGACCAAGCGGAAACATAGGAGGCGGGTATGGAGTTTGATCCGCGAACCAATCGCTTACCCTTCAATGATCCCGGCGAGCCAGAGCCGCCATACGCCGGCGCGACGGAGCCCTCCGCGATGCGCGGATCCGACACCTGCAGCGGGTTCCGCTCCTCAGCGGGTTCAACGAGGCCGAGCTTCATCGGATCGCCGAGCTGTCGAGGATCATCGAGGCTCCGATGGGTACTGTGGTCACCCAGATTGGCGAGCCCGGTGATTCATTCTTTGTCATCATCGACGGCACGGTGGCGGTGCGGACGCCGATCGGACCTGGTGCGGAGCTGCAGCCGGGTGACTTTTTCGGCGAGATGAGCCTGCTCGATGGGGAACCCCGATCGGCGACGGTCGTGGCCACGACCGCTCTTCGGTTACTCGTCGTCGATCGCTCTCACTTCTGGCGAGTGCTGGATGAGACCCCGGACCTGATCAGACGGATGCTCACGATCCTGTCACGTCGCGTGCGGCGCCTCGAGCAGACCGTCGACGCGATACTCCGTGGCGCGAATCCGAGCTGACGCTGGCCGGATCCCGTAAGCGACGTCCCTCGGCGGTCGTCACGCGGTGGGGAAGTAAGACGACCCCGCCGCGGTGTGCTACGGACGTGTCGCGCCGATGGCGGCGGCGTGAAGCGGGGAAGCGTTCGCTGAACGTCGCGCACGTCGGGCAGGAAGCGGAGAGCGGTGAAGCCGGCAGCCTCCAGGGTCGCCTTCCACTGTTCCGGCAGCAAGAATCCCGCCGGCGGTTGGCCGGGTGTGTCAGGACGCCGCGACCGGAAGGTCGCCATCAGGTTGAAGATGAACTCCGCGTTGAGCGGCTGCCCCGGCTGCATGCGCACGCACTCGGAGACGATCAGCCGCCCTCCCGGCTCGAGCGCGGTACGGATCTCGCCGAGCGTGAAGTCGAGATCGCGCGCCACGTGGAGCGTGTTGACGGCGTAGACGACGGACCGGCTGCCGGGCGCCACGCCCTGCGGCTCGAACGGACGAGTTCATGTCCAGGAGTCCGAACGTGAGCCCGGGCAAATCGGGAAACCGCGTGTGGAGCGCCTGCTGCCCACGCCGGAGGAAGGCCGGGACGAGCTCCGTGAAGTGGTACGCGCCGAGCGCGCCGAGTCGACCGGCGGCATCGAGCTCCTCCAGGAGCGCGCATGCTGCGCTCGCCAGCCCGCCACCCAGGCTCCAGAATGGTGGCCTCGGGGTAGGGCAGCCACTCCGCCACCGCGATGGCACCGACGCGGTTGTTCACGGCATAGAGGCCGTTGGCATTGGAGAAGTAGTCGATCCACAGGCGGAACCGCGCCGGTGAGAACAGGATCTCCTCGCCGGTGACCTCGCCCCGGAGGAACCGCACGTAGTCCCGCGCCACCGTCTCCGCGAGGGTATAGCGCGGGCAGCCACGAGGGATCGAGCCCGGCCTGTTCCTCGCGGATGGGGTCGAGAGCGAGAGCGGGAAGCGGGCCGGGAGTGCGGCGCCAGCGGATCCCTCGGCGGCGTGCTCGCTCGAGGATGTGTCGCGTGGCGAGCAGCTCGGAGAATCCAGTCGAGCGGGATCAGGGCGCGACCCGGCTCGAGCGCCCGCGCGGGCCGCGACGTCCGACGTGGTGCCCGGCTCTCGCGTGGCCGTCTCCAGTCCACCGCCCTCAAAGACACGGAGCGTGAGCCGGTAGACAAACTCGTCGTAGAGGTCCCAGGAGCGGAGGAACGAGCCGCCGAATAGCGGGTGCAGCGAGCGAGGGAGAGCCTCCTGGAGCGAGGCCGCGGCGGCGGTCGCTTCGGCGAGCGCGATCTCGCTTCCCGTCACGTCACTTCCCGATCTGCCGGGAGGCGATGAAGTCGACGAGGGCGCCGACCGACTTGAAATGGGGCGCCAGGTCCTCCTGGTCGTCGATCATGACGCCACAGCGCTCCTCGATCCCCATCGCCAGCTCGATGAAGTCCAGCGAGTCGAGTCCCAGCGAACCCTCGATCCCCTTGGGCAGCGACGTGTGCATGGTGATGTCGGCCGCCCGGGCGGGATCGAACTTCAGCCGCTCTACCAGGAGGGTCTTGATCGCGTCCAGGATCTTTTCGCTCTCCATGTCGAGGCTCTTCACGTCACCGGGGGATGGGGTTCCAGACGTCGAAGAAGTTGAACCACTGCGTCGGGTGCCGGCGGACGGTGTCCTCGAGAAGCGCGACCCAGGCGCGGAGGGCCTCCTCCTCGCCCCCGGCGGCGACGCGGTCAGCGGCTCCGGGACTGTCACCGCGTAGCGCCGGTCGGAGTCGAGCATGCAGAAGGCGGGAACGAGTGGGACCCGCAGCGCGCGGGCAAGGATGAACGGTCCCAGCGGAAACGGCGCCGGGCGCCCGAAGAACGGGACCAGGGCATCCCCGCGGGTTCCCAGCGCGCGGTCCCCCTGCACCGCGACGACCTCACCCCGCCGGAGCGCGGCGACCAGCTGGAGCGAGACGGTCGGCGCGGAGCGGGGAACGAAGCGCACGCCATCGCCATCCCGGCGCACCCATCGCTTGAGCGCTCGAACTTCCTCCTCGGCCACGACGACGTGGGTCGGCCGGGCGGAACGGAGCGCGAGCAGCCGGCCGGCGAGCTCCCAGTTGCCGACGTGGGCAGTCAGCGAGATCATCCCGCCCTCGAGCCCCTCGAGTCGCCTCCGTGCCGCGGGCCTGGCTCACGTGCGCGGTGAGCCGCGTGGACGGCTGGCGGTTGGTGGTGACCAGGTCGCTGAAGCACATGGCGAAATCGCGGAAGACGCCGGCGGTCAGCTCGTCCAGCCGCGCGCCGCTGGTGGCCGTCATCACCTCGAGCGTCGCCCGGACGACGGCCCGCTCAGCCGGGAAGAGCCGCCGCGCCGCCCGTCCGACCACCCGCGCGAGCCCGAGCCGGGCCGGGCGAGGGCAGCCACCCCATCGCGGCGGCGAGGCGGTAGAGCTCGGCACGATTGTACGCGTGCGAGTACCAGCGCGGCGGGACGCGCCTCCCCTCGGCGCCCGAGAGCGACGCCAGGACGGAGGGGCGAGGGATGGGTCAGTCATGGAAAGACTCTGACCGCGATACTATACCAGGATCGAAGGCCAGTGCACGGCCTCGAGGGAAACCACGACGATGAACCTCACCAACAAGGTCGGACTCGTGACGGGGGCATCGCGCGGCATCGGCCGAGCGTGCGCGATCAAGCTCGCCGCGCTCGGCGCGCGGGTCGGGGTCAACTACAACACACGCGCGCGGCGCGGCCGATGACGTCGTCGCCGCCATCAAGGCGGCCGGGGGCGACGCGATCGCGGTGCAGGGCGATGTGAGCCAGTTCGCCACCGCCCAGGGGGTCGTGGGCGCGGTCACGCGCACCTATGGGCGGCTCGATTTCTTGGTGAACAACGCGGGGACGACCCGCGATGGCCCGCTTGTCACGATGAAGGAAGAAGACTTCGACGCCATCATCCAGCAGAAATTTGAAAAGCGTGTTCAATTGCAGTAAGGCGGCGCTGCGCCAGATGATGACGCAGCGGTACGGGCGCATCGTCAACATGACCTCGATGGCCGGCATGGTGGGCATCGCGGGCCAGACGAACTACTCCGCGGCAAAGGCCGGCATCATCGGCTTCACGAAGGCGATGGCGAAGGAATATGGGAGCCGGAACATCGCCGTGAACGCCGTCGCGCCGGGCCTCATCCCGACCGACCTGACGCAAGGGTTGCCGCCGGGGGTGAAGTGACGGTCTCGTCAAGCTGACCGCCTTCGGTCGCATGGGAACCCGGAGGAAGTTGCTAACGCGGTCGCCTTCCTCGTATCCGACGAAGCTGAGCTATATCACGGGCCAGGTCCTCGGTGTGGATGGCGGGCTGACCTCAGCGTCCAAGCCAGGCATGAGGATCAACGAACTGGCCGGGCGGATCGGGGTCAGCCGGGTTCACCTCGCCAAGGTGTCGCGGGCGAGGCTGGCCGATGATCGCTCTGGTGGCGCCGATCCCGGTTCTGCTGCTGTTCCTCGGGCTGGCCAGTACGCTCGCCCGGGGCCAGAGTGGCTGGGTGTTCTGGGCCAGGTCACGGCGCTTCTCGCCACCGTTTCGTCTCGGGGTGTTGTGGGTTCCTGCTCCTGCTCCACTGGCGCGGAGCCCTGGGCCTCTGGGCGACCCCATTGATCCTGGTGCTCTTGCCGGAAGGGATGCTGCTGCCTCGCAATCAAGTCTGCGACCGCCTGGCGCCGCGCTCGTCGCGAGCGTACTGGTGACGATTGGCTCCGGGCTGTGGGCCGCATGGCGGCGCTCGCCGTACGGAGCCCGTTCCGGCGGTGGAACAAAGCCTGAACTCCAGCTTCACCGGCCGAAGTCGGTCAGGTACACGCGGAGCCCGACCGACACCAACATCGCCTGGAGGGTGCCCTCCTCCGAGTGGCCGTTGATCTTGATCGTGTGCCCCGGCGAGTAGCTGTATTTGGCCTCGACCCCGGCCGCGATCTTGCCGGTCATGAAGTATTCGATGCCCGCGCCCGCCGTGGTCGCGACGGAGTTGGAGACGGCGCTGATGGAAAGCCCGGCGCCGCGCGGCTTGCGATCGTTGAACTCCGCATGGCCGACCCCGACGCCGCCAATGACGTAGGGGACCAGCCGGTCTCCCGCCAGCGGGTAGCGCAGCCGGAGCTGGGGCATGGCCGAGTAGAACGCGTACTCACCGACGCTGCCGACGCCGCGCACCGCCATTACGGTCTCATAGCCCTCGACGGCCAGATCGACGCCCAGGTACCGCTGGATATCCAGGCCCACCGCGACCCTGAAGTACTCGTTGAGCGCGCCCCCGATCGCGTAGGGCAGCGGGCGGGCCTCGATGCCGGGCGCGATCTCGGTATCGGTGGGAACGGCCACCCCGCGCGGAAGCCCGCATAGAGGCGCGCGGGTGGGGCGCGGGGCATCGGCGGGAAAGGTCGTCGGCCTCAGCTCGGGGTAGAAACATCCGGAGGCTGAAAGTGGTCAGGGCGTCGAGGCGTTGATCCGATGCGAGCTGCCCCCGACCTGCAAGGTCTGATCGCCGGCGAACAGATACTTGAACTCCACGCCGAAGGCGATGTTGTCGGCCAGGGAAGTCACTCAATGCCGGCGCCGATCGTGCCGACTCGGGTCGTCGACTCGTCCTTCACCGACACCCCGAACACGGGAGCCTTTCGATCGTTGAAGTCGGTGAAGGCGATGCCGCCGCCGCCCACGATGTAGGGCACGAGCTTGTCGCCCAGGAAGGGGTAGCGAAGCCGGATCTGGGGCATGACGGCAAAGACGCCGTATTCGCCGATGGTTCCGAAGCCCGACACCTTGGGAAGATCTCGAAATGGTCGCCCGACAGCTCGACCCCGATGTAACGATTCAGATTCACGCCGAGGCCGAAGCCGTAGGAGTCGTCGACACCGGTGCCGTTGGTGCCGCGGAACTTCAGCTGAGGTAGCCGCGCAGCTCGTCGCTGTCCTCCGCCCAGGCTGCGGCGACGGCGGCCACCGAGATCGCGATCACGCCAGCCGCCCCGACGAGCCACTCTCACGCTCCGCGCCCTCCCGGCCCAATCTTGACATGATCAGGCGTCCTGACCGCCAATTAGTGTCCCAGCTCTCAGACGAAGGACGCCGCCACCGTCTGGCCTCCTCGCGTAAGATAGGCACGGAGACTTCTGTGAAGACACTCGGCATCCTGGTCGGCGGCGGCCCGGCGCCCGGCATCAACGCGGTCATCGCGGCCGCCACCATCGAGGCCCGCAACCAGGGCCTGCGAGGTCCTCGGGTGCTACGACGGCTTCAGTGGCTTGTCCGAGGCGATACCGAGCACATCACCCAGCTTCGGATCAACGACACCTCCGCATCCACTTCGACGGCGGCTCCATCATCCGTACTTCACGGACGAACCCGACGACGGCGCCGGACGGCATCGCGAAGGTCGCCGAGACCCTCAAGCGCCTGAGCGTCGATCACCTGATCACGATCGGCGGGGACGACACGGCGTTCGCCGCGTCTCGACTGGCGCGGGCGCTCGATGGCTGACGGTGGCGCATGTGCCCAAGACCATCGACAACGATCTCCCCCTGCCGAGCGACGTCGTTACGTTCGGGTTCGCCACCGCGTGCAACCTCGGCAAGGATCTGGTTCGTAACCTGATGCAGGATGCCGCCACGACCGAGCGGTGGTTCTTCGTGACCGTCATGGGCCGCCACGCCGGGCACCTCGCGCTCGGCATCGGCGGCGCGGCGGGCGCGACCCTGACGGTGATCGCGGAGGAGTTCACCCAGCCGCAGATCACCCTCGACCGCGTGGCCGACGTGCTGGAGGCGGCCATCATCAAGCGGCGGACCCAGCGGGCGGGAGCACGGCGTCGCGATCCTGTCCGGAGGGCCTCGGCCGAGAAGCTCGATCCGGCCACGCTGGGTGAAGTGGAACGGGATACCTATGGCAACGTCCGTCTCGCCGAGCTGGAGCTGGGCCGGATGCTCAAGGAGCGGGTCGGTGCCAGCCTGAAGGCCCGCGGCTGGACGTGACGATCGCCGCAAAGGACATGGGGTACGAGCTGCGCTGCGCGCCACCCGGCGCCCACGATATCCAGTACTGCCGCAGCCTGGGGTACTGGGCGACCCGGTTCCTCCCTCGAAGGCGGGAGCAGTGCGATGGTCACCATCCAGGCCGGCCGGCTGGTGCCGGTGCCTTTCGACCAGATGCTCGACCCCAGGACGGGCAGGATCCGGGTGCGCTACGTGGACGTCGAATCCGAGGCGTACCAGACGCTGGCCGCCTACATGGTACCGGCTCAAGGCTGAGGATCTCGAGCAGCCCGACACGGTCGTCGCGCTGGCGAAGGCCGGCAACCTCTCCCCGGAGGAGTTCGTCCGCCGGTTCGGCCCGCTCGTCCGCCGCGCATAACCCTTTGGTCACGAGCCCTTCCCGATTGGAGGATGGAGTGCCATGGCATATTGGCTCCTGAAGTCCGAGCCTGACGATTGGTCGTGGGCCGAGCAGGTCGCGAAAGGGCGTGATGGGGCGGAGTGGACCGGCATCCGCAACTTCTCGGCCCGGAACCATCTCCGCGCCATGAAGAAGGGCGAGCAGGCGTTCTTCTACCACACCGGCAAGGAGCGCGCGATCGTCGGCATCGTCAGGGTGATCGCGGAGGCGCATCCGGATTCGACCGACTCCGCGTGGCACGCCGTCGACGTCGCCACGGTCAAGAAGCTCCCGACACCGGTCAGCCTCGACCAGATCAAGGCGGACCAACGCCTGGCCGGCATGGCGCTGGTCAGGCTCGCGCGCCTGTCCGTCCAGCCAGTTTCGGAGGCCGAGTGGCGGATTGTCTGTCAGATGGGGGACTCGGCTGAATCCACTCCGCCCGACCGGCCAGTCGCTCGCAATCGCAAGGCCGGCGACCGTCAGCCCGCGCGAGTGATCGGCCGGCGATAGCACAGCGGTCAGCGGCGCGCGGCCAGCGGATCCTCCGGATGCAGGTAGGGCGTCCACTTGAGTCCGACGCGCGAGAGATCGGCGGCGAGCAAATCCTCGCCGTCCGGTCGGATTCCGCGCTCGATCCACGCAACCAGGTCGTCGAAGGCCTGACGGCGGATGGACCCGTCGACGCCGCAATGACTCGAGGCCCGCACTCCCCGCTGCACGAGGAGGTGATCCGTCCCCGCCAGGATGGTGCGGCGCTTGTACGACTGCTCGAGGCTCAGCGGCACCCACGCGTCGCCGGTCTCGTGCAGCGTGAGGAGCGGCACCGTGAGCCGGCCCGTCCGCTCCGCGTACACCGGGTTGGCGGTGGGCGAGCGGGCGTCCTGCACCGGGTGGATCCGACGGACTCGCGCGTTGAGCTCGTCTTCGCTGAGACCCAGGCCCGGATCGATCCGGTACCTGATGTGGGCGGTGCTCGCCGCGCGCAGGCCCGGATTCGGCTCGTTCTCGAGGTCCTTGGGGGCGGTGCATGAGGTTGAGCAGGTACCGAGCCTGGAGCCCCTGGAGGCGCAGCGGCAGGTCGTTGCCGGCGCGATCGGCGCCCATCAGGTACTTCACGACGCTGTCGAACTGCCGCCCGCGCGCGGTGTACGAGCCCGGCGTGCCGAGCGCACGTAAGACCCCTTCGAGGAGCGGTCCAAACGCCTGCCGGTCCGGGCGCATCGAGGATCGGCACACCGGAGATCAGCTCGGCCGCGGCGGTGTACGCCATCAGGTAGTCGGCGATCCCGATGCCGTCAACGAGCCCGCATTCCGACAGACCGCCCTGGTAGAGGCCCGGCCGCAGCCCAGGGACGCCACGGTGATGTGGCCGCCCATGGATTGGCCGTAGATGATCGACCAGCGCGGCTGCCCGATCTCCTTCAGAAACAGCTCGCGGAGCGCGGCGAGGTCTTCGATGAACAGGTGGGGCTGGTACTCGCGCGCGCGATAGCCGGATGCGATCCACGCGTGCCCTTCGGCAAGCACGTGACTCGCGATCGGCAGCATGCGGAGATCGCCACGGCCCGGACCACGTTGAATGCCGTGCGCGAAGACGACGAGCCCCCGCGCCAGCCCTCCGGGACCTGGATCATATAGTCGGCGCCCCGAGCTGACCCTCTCGGGTGATCGCCGCGCGCTGCGCCTCGGCCTTCGGCGCGGCCGACCACGGCGCACGCGGCACGACGACCGCGAGCCCCAGCGCGAGCAGTGTGACGAACACGCGTGGCAGCGCCACGCCCCAGGCTCTTCCGGCACGTCGGGTGTCCCTAAGATGTCGTCCCATGGCTGCCTCTGGCGGAGACACTCATTTCTGCCCGGTAATTCCTACCCATAGCATGCAGGTAATTGTGCGTTCAACCCCGATATTGACCATGGATGGGCCCGGTACGGCGCTTGGCAACAGACAATGCTCCTGAACAAGCAGGACCGCATCCAGGACCGCATCCGTCCACCGCATTCGGTCCAATTTTCGGCCATGACAACTCGTTCGTCACAGGAGGAGGGCACCATGCGCATGCGAAGGCTTAGCGCGCTGCTATTGCTGCTCGTCACCATGGCCTGTGCTCAACCCGCAAGCGCTCAGGTCAGCGTCAGCATCGGGATCAATCTTCCCGTGTTCCCCCACCTTGTAGTCGTACCGAGCTATCCCGTCTACTACGCCCCGAGCGTGAGCGCCAACTACTTCTTCTATGACGGCTTCTATTGGGTCTTCAACGTGCAGGACGGGCAGTGGTACTCGAGCTCCTGGTACAACGGGCCGTGGGTCTTCGTCCAGCCCGTGTACGTGCCTCAGCCCCTCCTGGTAGTCCCGTTCCGCTACTATCGCGTCCGCCCGGCCTACTGGGGCGGATGGGCCTACGACGCGCCGCCTCGATGGGGGCAGCACTGGGGACGTGACTGGGAGTCCCACCGGACAGGATGGGATCGCTGGGATCGGAATCGAGCGCCAGCCGCCGCCCCTCTACCGACTTACCAGAGAAACTATCCCCGCGACAGGTATCCGGCCCCCGCTCAGCAGGTGATCATCCACAATGAACACTACAACTACCAGGCCCGGGACGCGCAGGTTCAGCAAGAGCGCGCCACGATCTTCCGCCAGCAGTCAGCCGGCGGAGCGAAGGCTACCGTCAAAGCCGAGCGCGTAGAGCATCCGGATGCGGCCACTCCGGCGCGTGAGCGTCAGCAGCGTCAGGAGGCGGCTCCGCCGCCCGCTCGCTCTCAGCGTCAGGGAGACCACGCAGCCTCCGGCAGCGCCCCGCCAGGACGGTCCGGCGGTCGAGCGTGGACAACCGGAGCGCGGACGGAAATCTGAGCCACAGCGAGCCGAGCCTCAGACCAATGCCCCGAGAGAGCAGGCGGCTCCGCGGCAAGCTCCTCGCAGAGAGCGCACTCCGGAGGCAGTGCAGCCTCCGGCGGCGCCCCGCCTCGAGTCTCAGCCCAATGCCCCGGAGAGCAGACGGCTCCGCAGCAAGCTCCTCGCGGGGAGCGGCCGCCAGCTCATCAGCCGGAGGAGCGTCAGCAAGAGCGTCAGCGGGAAAAGGGACCCGAGGGCCGTTCTGAAGAGGCGCCCGGCCAGAATCGCAAGTAGCTCCTGGGGCGGGCCGGCCTGTTCATCTGGCCGGCCCGCCGTGGCGTCTGTTCACTCCGGTATCAAGCCGACCGCGCGATGAACTCCTACTCGAACAGACCCAGATCGATCGCGTCGCCCATCCTGCGGTAGCCCAGGTCGCTCGGGTGGAGGTGGTCGCCGCAATCGTAGATCGGCAGCATCCGGGTCCGATGGTCGGGATCGCACAATGCTCGGTCGAAATCGACAATCGCGTCGAACGCGTCGGTACGTCGCAGCCACTCATTGACCATTTGGCGCGCCGCCTCTCGCCTCGGATTCCAAGCGCCGGGAAGAAAGGTCTCGTTCTCGAACGGGGTCAGCGTGCCGCCGATGACCCTGATCCCGCGCGTCTGGCCGCGCACGGCGAGTTGCTTCAGTCCGGCGATCATCTGGGGCGCGGTGACCTCCTCGTCCGGCCTTGCCGTTGCGGTTCCGCAGATCGTTGGTGCCCAGCATGATGACGGTATGGGTGACACCGGGCTGCGCGAGCACGTCCCGGTCGAAGCGGCGCAGGCCGCTATCGCCCCGGATATCGTGCAGGATGCGGTTTCCGCCGAGTCCCTGGTTCATCACCGCCATCGGCCGAGCGCGCTGCCGTGCGATGAGCCGGCGCGCGAGCTGTGAGGGCCAGCTGTGATGGCCGTCATGGGTCGAGATATTGGCGTCGGTCAGCGAATCGCCGAAGGCGACCACCGCGCCCGTCTCCGGCGGCGCGATGACATCGATCCCGCAGACGAAGTACCAGTCGTCGGTGAGGCGGCCGACCGGCATGACCTCTTCGGCGGCGAAATTCCCCGGCGGCGAAATATAGTTGGTCTGCCGCGCGTAGCGCCCGGTGATCCCAAAGCTCGTCGGCAGATCGCCGGGCAGGTGCACGCTGACCGCAAGGTCCGACAACGGCGCGAACGCCAGCTCGACCGGATCGCTGACGATCCAGCGCGCCGGCGGCGACCGTTGCGCTGGCTTCGGCGCCAAAGGTGAGCGGGCGGCTCGAGCCCGGCACGAGCGCCGATCCAGTGCTCCGCAGGCCGACGCAAGCCTCCCCGATCGCCAGCGGGCGAGTGCCGTAGGCGTTCGAGATGCGCACCCGCAGCATGTTGCCCCGATACTGACCCGAGGGATCATCCGCAGCGTATGGTTACTGAAGGCCGCGCCCTCGGCGGGTGCGGGGGCCGCAGTCCAGGTGCCGACCCAATGCGTCTTGTTCCCCACCACCTCGACACCTCCCTACCGCTGAGGTCATCGCCTCCGGCAAAGGACTTCTGAGCGGCGGCCGCCGCTGTGCGGCCGGGGCCTGCAGTGAGGCCGAGGTTCGCCTCAGGCCGGATCCAGGCCCTTGGATTTGAGCACGCCCGCTCCCACCGGCCCCGTGACATGTTCGATAAGCGCCTTGGCGGCTGCCGGATCCTTGCTGGCGGCTCCGATGCCGGCCGCGAAGAGCGTCACGTTGTTCAAATCTCCCGGCAGTGGGCCGACCAACTGGGCTCCGGCAATGGGAACGATCTCCGACGCCTGGGCGACACCCATCTCGGCCTCGCCCTTTGCGACGACCTCGGCGGCCTGGGCGCCCGGCACGAGGATCGTCTTGGACTTCATTTGGTCGGTGATGCCGAGCCGGTCCAGCACCTTCACGAAATACACGCCACTCGCACCGCCCTTGGCCGGATCGGCATAGACGATCGATTTGGTGGCGAGAAGGGTGCGTTTCAGCGCATCCACCGATCCGATGTCGGGTTTGGCGGCGCCGGCGCGCACCGCAATGGCGACATAGGAGCTCGCGAGGTTGACGATGCTGCCCGAACTAACCTTGCCCTGGCCTTGAAGGTCGTCGAGCGCAGCGCGCGACAGGATCATGACGTCCGCGGTCTCGCCTTCCTGGATCCGCTTCCGAAGATCGGCGATCACGCTGTAGACGATCGTGACTTTATTGCCGGTGGCGGCCTCGAATTTCGGTTTGATCTCGTCGAGCGTGGCGCTCATCGCGACGGTGCTCATGACCCTGATCTCGGCCGCACCGGCGGGGACGCGGCGGTCAAGGTCGGCAGCAGAATCGCGAGACTCATCGCCGCCGCGACGCCGGCGGAGCAGAATACACCGGGGCACAGTATTTCTCGGTGGTGGCCATGTCGTCTCCTCGCAATGGTCGTTGCCTGCGATCAGGGGCGTCCTTCGAGGATTATGTCACGGCGACGCGGGGCGACCGACGGAGCGATCCCGCGCCGGAGCCAAAAGAGCCGGACCCTGGCCCGGCGTGTTCGATACAATCGGGCCGTAGCCATGCAGGATGCCCGCGGTACGGGGCCGCGTGATGTGAACCGGCGTTGACGTTTGCTATGGCCCGAGCGGTACCGCAGAGGAGAGTCTCATGCGCGAGCAGCATCCACGATTCGATCACATCGGCCGCCGTGACTTCCTGACGGTCAGCGCTGCGGGCCTGGCGCTGGCGGGCGCACCGGGCCTGGCCGCCGGGCAAGCCAAGCGCAGCGGCGAGATCGCCGCCGGCCTATCCGAGCGCATGCTCACGCTCGATCCCGCCAACCACTACTCGATCTCCACGACCTCCGTCCTGCGGCACCTCTTCGACCCGCTCATCGACGTGACGAATGATTCCAAGTTCGTTCCCGCACTCGCCGAGACCTGGCGCCCCGTCAGCAATACTGCACTGGCGCTTCACGCTCCGCAAGGGCGTCACCTTTCACGACGGCACGCCGTTCAACGCGGACAGCGTGGTCTTCACGCTCAAGCGCGTTCACGACAATACCAAGCTCATCAAGTCGTTCGTCTACCAGGACATCGAGTCCGTGGAGAAGGACGGCGACTACGCGGTCATCGTCACGTCCAAGCGACCCTTCGGCTCACTCCCGCCCATCTCACCATGCTGGGCATGCTGCCTCCGAAGCGCGGGGCGGAACGAAGAGGCGTTTTTCCAGAAGCCCATCGGCACCGGCCCGTTCCGCTTCGCATCCTGGACCCACGGCGATCAGATCGCCATGACCGCCAATCCGACGCTACTGGAAGCCGGGCATCCCAAGGTCGAGAAGGTCACCTTCCGCTTCATTCCGGAGCTGTCCACGCGCACGGCCGCGCTCCGCGCGCGGCGAGCTACAGGTGATCGACCGGGTCACCCCCGATCTCGTCGAGACCCTCAAGGGCACGCCGCGGCGTCGAAGGTGCTCGACGTGCCCGCCATCGAGGCCCAGCGCTGGATCTTCCAGCTGGGCCGGGAGCCGGTGAAGGACCAGCGGCTGCGCCAGGCCATTTCACTCGCCATCGACCGCAGCGTGATCATCAAGGAGCTGCTGCCGCGGCTACGGGCGCCCCGTCGACTGCCCGTGCCGCCCGGTCTGATCGGCCACACCAGCCTGCCGGCCAAGGCCTACGACCCCGAGAAGTCGCGGCAGATCCTCAAGCAGGCCGGCTACTCCAATGTGTCGCGTCGACATCGTCCTGATGAAGGACTTCTATCCCGAAGCAGCTCGAGATCACCCAGGCGGTCGCGGCCATGCTCGGCGACGTGGGCATCAAGCTCAATATCAAGAACCTGGAGATCGCCTCCGCGCGCGAGCAGCGGACGGCGGGCACCTACGATCATCGTTCTTCTCCGGCTGGGCGCACATGCCCCACGACCCCGACTGGTACTTCGGCCAGTGGTTCACCAAGGCCGGCTCCGAGAAGCTCACCCGCTACAACGAATCCCGCGCGTGGAGCAGCTCATCGCCGAGGGGCGCGTCCCCGATCCCAAGGTGCGGCAGGCGAAGTACGAGGAGCTCGAGCGCATCGTCTGGGACGAGGACGCGGAGCTCTGGCTCTACTACACCGTCGCGATCTACGGCGTCAGCGATCGCCTGCGGAATTTCGAGGCGCGCCGCGACTATTACGTCCTCCTGAGTGACGTCAGCATCGTGTAGCCGGCCGGTCGCGCCCGGCCCGACGGAGCCGCGCGACGGATGAAGACCGTATGTTCTCCGCCGGCGTGGCACAGTCGGCGCTCACGCTGCTCGGCGTGTCGGTGCTCGTCTTCGTCATCCTCCGCGTCCTGCCCGGCGACCCCGCCCGGATGCTCCTGCCCGACGGCGCTCCCGAGTCTGCCGTGCTACGAGTTGAACCGGCAGCTCGGGCTGCGCGAGCCCTCGATCGTCCAATACGGCTTGTTCCTACCGTAGTGTCGCCCACGGAGACTTCGGCCAGTCGTTCCAGTACCGGGCGCCCGCACTGCGGGTGGTGCTGGAGCGGCTCCCGCCACCGTGCCAGCTCACCGCTGGCGGCCATGCTCGTCACCATCGCCGCCGGCGTCTCGCTCGGCATCATCACGGCGGTACTCCGGGGCACGCGCTACGACGTCGCCGGCACCATCGTCGCCGTGCTCGGTCAGTCGCTGCCGAACTTCTGGCTCGGCATCATGCTCATCCTGTTCTTCGGCGTGGCGCTGCGCTGGCTGCCGACCTCCGGCTTCGCGAGCTGGGCGTCCCTGGTCTTGCCGGCCGTGACCCTCGCGGCTTTCCCACCGCATTGGTGGCCCGCCTCACCCGCTCGAGCATGCTCGAGATCCTCAACCGGGACTATATCCGCACCGGCCGCGCCAAGGGCCTCACCGAGCCGACGCGTCGTGCTCCGCCATGCGCCTTCGCAATGCGGCGATCCCGGTGCTGACGGTCATCGGGCTTCAGATCGGCTCGCTCCTCGGCGGCGCCGTCATCACCGAATCGGTGTTCGCGTGGCCGGGCATGGGCAAGCTCATCGTGGATGCCATCTTCTTTCGCGATTTCCCGGTGGTCCAAACGGTGCTCATTCTCTCCGCCACCGTCTTCGTCGTAATCAATCTCCTCGTGGACCTGCTCTACACGGTCATCGATCCCCGCATCCGGTATTCGTGATGGACCTCTCGCGCGAGGAAGCCGGGCCGCTCAGGCGATGGGGACGCCGCCACCCGACCATAGCGATCGGGGGCCTTCTGCTCGGCTGTCGTCGTCTTCGCGAGCCTCCTCGCCCCGACGCTCACCAGCTACGATCCCGTCAAACCGAGCTTCAGCCAGCGCCTCGCGCCACCCTGGGGCCTGGGCGGCACGCGCGCGCACCTCCTCGGCACGGACAATCTCGGCCGTGACATCCTGGCTCGCCTGCTCCACGGCGGGCGTATCTCGCTGGCCCTCGCGGTTTCCGCCGTCGCCATCGCCGGGGCGGTGGGTGTCGTGCGTGGGGCTCGCCGCGAGCTGGGGCGGCGGAACAACGGATGCGGTCATCATGCGGGTGGCGGACGTGCAGCTCGCCTTTCCGGTCATCATGCTCGCCATCGCCATCGTCGCCGTGGTCGGCACCAACCCGATCACGCTCGTGGGGGTGCTCGCGCTCAGCGGATGGGTGCTCTACGCGCGGACGATCCGGGCCCACGTCCTCACGATCCGCGGCCTCGACTACATCGATGCCGCCGCCATGCTCGGCGCCAGCGACCTACGCATCATCCTGCGACACGTCCTGCCGAATACCGTGGCGCCCATGCTCGTGATCGGCTCCAGCCAGTTCGCCACCATGGTCCTGCTGGAATCCGGTCTCAGCTTCCTCGGGATGGGCATCCAGGCGCCGCTGCCGTCGTGGGGCTCGATGCTGGCAGAGGGCCGTGACTACTTGTCCAATGCTTGGTGGCTCGCCGACCGCTCCCGGACTCGTGATCGCCCTCGTCGTGCTGGGCGCGAACCTGCTCGGCGACGCGGCTGCGCGATCTCCTGGACCCGACGCTGCGCAACGCCGAGGGCTGACCTCGGCGACGATGAGCCCTTCCCCGATGGCGACCCCTTAGGGGATCACGATTGGAGAGCGCTCGACCACGGCAGCGCCCGGAGCTAGACTTGTAGATATTGGGCAGTGTGATGCGTGATACGGGCTTGGGAGTGAGCATGCCGGGCGACAACCCTCAGCCTTCCCGTCAGCGTCGGCTGTCCGCCTGGCTGCAGGAGAAGCTGTTCGAGCGCCGGATCGTATTGGTCACCGGCCGGCTCGATGCCGACCTCGCGGCCGAAGGCAGCAGCAGCGGTCATGACCTTGGATGCCATCAGCGACGAGCCTATCGAGCTCCACCTGGACGGCTCGGACGGGACGCTCGAGTCAGCCTTCGTCCTCATCGACACCCTCGACCGGCTCCGGGCTACGCTGCGCGCATTGCCGTGGGCGAGGTCGGCTGGTCCCGCCATCGGTGTCGCGGCGGCGCGCCGATCACCGCTCGGCCTTGCCGCACACGCATTTTCGGCTCTTCCAACCGGCGGAGCAGTTCTCCGGGACGCCAGACCAGATCGCCTCGCACAGTCGCCAGCAACAGGATCTGCTCTGGCGGCTTCACGGCACCTCGCCTCGCCCAGCTTACGGGCCGGCCGGCCGAGGAGATCGCCGAGGACATGCGGCGCGGGCGCTACCTAGACGCCCGTGAAGCCCTCGCCTATGGGCTCATCGATGAGATCAGTGGCTCCGGATGAGCCTCGACACCGCGCGCCTCCCCAGATTTCGTCCCTCCGCAACTCGGCCACTTTGACGATGATCTGGCGGCAGCCCCGATGAGCCCAGAAGTCCGCCGGATCCGCCCCGATGAAGGCCTCCAGCTTCGGGCTTTGCGGCTGCGCGCCCTGGCCGACGCCCCAATGGCATTCGGCTCGACACTGGTTCAGGAAGAAGCATTCCCGGATACGGTCTGGGATGAGCGGGCCGCGCGTGGGGCTGCAGGGGGTGAACGCGTGACGTTCATCGCCGAACGGGACAGTCAGTGGATCGGCCTAGCCACTGGCATTCCGCACGAGAGCAGATGATCCAGAAAGATCAGGGCCGGTGCTTGTCGGGATGTTCGTCGACTCCAGCCGAACGCGGTCATGGTCTCGGCGCGACCTCGTCGAGGCGATCACCGCCTGGGCGCGGGCACGTGGCGCGGCCCGTCTCTACCTGTGGGTCACGTCTACCAACCATCCCGCGATCGCCCTGTACCGGAGGTGCGGATTCCGGCCTACCGGTGACGTCAGACCCGTCGCGCACACACCTCCGTTCCAGAGCTGCGCATGGTCCGCGACCTGCAATGACGGACCCAACCGTCCGGAAGCTGCTGTGAGCCCGCGGTCCCCTGCCGGCACTCCGTTCCCCCTCGACGCGGCCGGCGGCCTCGGAGATCGGCTCTCCTCACCGACCTGCCCGAGTGGCCGGCGCTGCTCGAGCGCGTCGTCCACGAGCTGTACCGGCCGAGCTTTCCCAACAAGGACGAGCGCGAGGATCCCGAGGCCTGGATGCCGCGGCTCAGCATCCACGCGCCGACCTCGCCCCAGCCGATCCACTCACATCTTCGTGGCGGGCGCGCGCCTGGGGAGCACCGGGCGACGGGCGCCAGCTCGACGGCTTCCTGATCGTGGAGCGGTACCCCAGAGCTGGTGCGCGCTGGCGACCTACCTGGCGGTGGCGCCGCGCGCCGCGGGCGCCGCGTGGCGTCGCGCCTCGTCGGCCATGCGGTGAGCGCGCTGGCGCGCGGTGCGGGAAGGCGCGGAACGGCCACTGTGCGCGCTGTTCGCCGAGATCACCGATCCACACAAGCCCAAGGCGAGCGCGGTCGGAGACTTCGACGCCTTCGCGCGGGCCGACGCGGCGCTGCAGCCAGCATGGGATGGCAGCACGTACCCGTGGACTACGTGCGCAGCCCGCGGTTGGGCGGGGGCGTGCCCGCGTGCGTCACCTCATGCTGTGGGCGTACCCGATCGACGACCGGCCGCTCACCGCCATCCCCGCGGTTACCCTGCGCGAGTTCCTGCGGGAGTTCTACCAGGCTCTCGGTGTGGAGCGCCCGGACGACGCGACCCCGACTTCCAAGCCATGACTCACGCCACGGGGATGGGCTCGTTCGTCCCGAGGCCCGTCGGGGTGGAGACACCGCGGCTGGCCTTCGACACCTACGGCGTCGCCTTCCACTACGTCCTCTCGATCGCGAGGGGCGCTCTGCCGCGCTCCGTCCGATCATCGGTGGTCTTTCGCTCCTTCCGAGCGCGACATCCTATCCCAGTCGTTCCGCGAGCGACCGCCGCTGTGGAGGCGCGGTGGTCGCGCTGCCCGCGAAGCTGGCGCGCCTCGAGCTGATCCCCTGCCGGGAACGCGATCTCCTACGAGGCGGAGGGCACGCGCAAGCGGCTCGCGCCATGAAACTCTCGAGGCCGGCGTCCCCCGCCCGACGCGGCGCGGCGTGCGGTGCAAGCCTGGCCGCGAGCCTCACCGTCCTCTCGAGCCCAGATACGAGAGTCGAGCCGGCGCCTGCGGGTGGCGGGACTCGGCGAGACCACCGCGGTGCTGCACACTCGTGCTGACGCCGCCGGATCGCCACCAAGACGGACGGACGACCTGGGCCCGGACAGCGTGCTGAGCGAGTGGGATCTTCCTGACGCTGATCAAGCCGTGGGAAGGCGGCCAGGGGATCGACGATCCGGACCGCGAACCGCTCTGCGGAGCGTGTTCGCTTCGGAGGCCTGCGCACACGGCGGGCCGCGCTGCAGGCCCTGGCCGCGCTGGCGCTGCGAGGTCTTTCGCAACCCGCTCAAACTGCCGGAGGACGTGACGGTGCACTCTCGCGTCCGGCCCGGGTCGAGGAGAAGGCACTGGCCGCGCGCCTGCGGCGCGCCGCGCGTCGGAACGCAGTGCAGGTCCTCACCAAGACAGCAGCGGGCCGGTCGGGACTGGAAGGCGCTTTACGGGTTGCTGGCAATGCGTAAT
>ERZ1370068.10205-contig-8922_pt1 | contig 49666 bp, 63 predicted proteins | sample MGYA00561227_ERZ1370068 | MGnify/ENA primary metagenome ERZ1370068 (study PRJEB38410, sample SAMEA6850437) | metagenome | study: Metagenomic assessment of the ecological functions of the soil: analysis of the soil microbiota associated with the... | reverse complement strand
GTTACAGCCGCATTGCTGCGCCAGCCTTCAGAGCCTCGAGCACGACCGCGGTGTTGCCCAGGCCCTGGCGGTGTTCGGCCTTGGCATGCGGCGCCGCGGTCTGCGTGATCACTTCCGCCGAGGATGTACGACTCCGTGAAGCGCTTGAGCCCACCGCCAGCGCGCGCCGGGGTCGGTGGCGTGACAAGCGGCGCCGAACAGCGCCGCGAATGTCAGGCACAAGCGAGCACGCCGGTCGAACATCGAAGCCCCCGCGCAGTCGAGTAAGGTTCTGCATTCTCTGCGCAATCGACCGCGGCCATGCATCGCTCCTGATCCGTGGCCGCTATGCTGCGTGGACAGGGATCACTCGTTGAGTCAGAGGTTCACGATGGACTCCGACGCATGCGCCGCCGCTCGCTCGGCCCGACTTACCAGTTGCACCACAACCTGTGGGCCGAACGCGGCAGCGTGTTCCTCACCGGCACGCAGGCGCTGGTGCGGCTGCTGCTGATGCAGCGCGCACGCGACGCGACGGCCGGCCTGAACACGCAGGGCTTCGTCAGCGGCTACCGCGGCTCGCCGCTGGGCATGGTCGACCAGGCGATCTGGAAGGCCGGCAGCCAAGCTCACCGAAGCCGGCATCCGCTTCGTGCCGGCGATCAACGAGGAGCTCGCGGCCACGCAGGTGCTCGGCACGCAGCGCGTCGAGTCCGACCCCGAGCGCACCGTGCGATGGCGTGTTCGCGATGTGGTACGGCAAGGGCCCGGGCGTCGACCGCGCCGGCGATGCGCATCAAGCACGGCAACGCCTACGGCGCTTCGCCGCACGGCGGCGTGCTGGTGGTGGCGGGCGACGACCACGGCTGCGTGTCGTCGTCGATGCCGCACCAGAGCGACCATGCCGTTCCAGGCCTGGCACATGCCGATCGTGGCGCCGGCCAACGTGGCCGAGTACCTCGAGTTCGGCTTGTACGGCTGGGCGCTGTCGCGCTACTCGGGCAACTGGGTCGGCTTGACCGCGCTGTCGGAGGTGGTGGAGAGCGGCGCCACGGTCGACCTCGACGCTGATCGCGCGCGCGCGTGGACGCATGGCGCGATGCCGACGCGCGTGCGCGCAGCCACCGGCCACCGCGCCGCCGGCCGACGGCCTGCACTACCGCTGGCCCGACCTGCCGCTCGCTGCGCATCGAGTCGCGCCTGCAGACAAGCTCGATGCGGTGCGCGCGTTCGCGCGCGTCAACAGCATCGACCGCGAGGTGATCGTGATCGCCGCAGGCCACGGTGGGCATCGTCACCTGCGGCAAGGCGCACTACGACCTGATGGAGGTGCTGCGCCGCGCTCGAGATCACGCCGGCGATGCTGGCCGCCGCCGGCGTGCGGCTGTACAAGGTGGGGCTGTCGTTCCGCTCGAGACCCACGCGCATGCGCGCGTTCGCGCGCGGCCTGCAGGAGATCCTCGTCGTCGAGGAAAAGGCGCCGGTGGTCGAGGCGCAGCTGCGCGACCTGTTCTACAACGCGCCGGCGCACGAGCGGCCGGTGATCGTCGGCAAGCACGATGCGCACGGCGCGCCGCTGGTGTCGGCGCTCGGCGAGCTGCGGCCGTCGCGCTTGATCGAGACTCGTCGCGCACTGGATCGCGCGTGCACTTCCCGGGCAACCGCACGCTCGGCGACCACCTGCAGCACGTGCGCGACTTCACGCCGCCCGGAGCTGCTGTCGCAACGCCGGCGACGCGGTCAAGCGCGTGCCGTACTTCTGCGCCGGCTGCCCGCACAACACCAGCACCAAGGTGCCCGAAGGCTCGCGCGCGCAGGCCGGCATCGGCTGCCACTTCATGGCGTCGTGGATGGACCGCGAGCACCGAGGGCTTGATCCAGATGGGCGGCGAGGGCGTCGACTGGGTCAGCCACTCGATGTTCACGCAAGGTGCCGCACGTGTTCCAGAACCTGGGCGACGGCACCTACTGGCACTCGGGCTATCTGGCGATCCGCCAGGCGGTGGCGGCCAAGGCGACGATCACCTACAAGATCCTGTTCAACGACGCGGTGGCGATGACCGGCGGCCAGCCGGTCGACGGCGTGATCACGCGTCGATCGCGTCGCGCGCCAGGTCGAGAGCCGAGGGCGTCGAAGCAGGTGGTCGTCGTCAGCGACGACATCGCCAAGTACGACGCGCAGCACGGCCGGTTTCCGGCCGGCACCGAGTTTCATCCGCGCGAAGCGCTCGACGCGGTGCAGCGCCGCGCTGCGCGAGATCGAGGGCGTCACGGTGCTGATCTACGAGCAGACCTGCGCGGCCGAAAAGCGCCGCCGCCGCAAGAAGGGCGAGCTGGTCGACCCGGCGCGCCGCATGTTCATCAACGAGCGCGGTCTGCGAGGGCTGCGGCGACTGCTCGGTGCAGAGCAACTGCGTCGCGGTGCTGCCGCACGAGACGCCGCTCGGCCGCAAGCGCAAGATCGACCAGATCAGCTGCAACAAGGACTACTCGTGCGTGAAGGGCTTCTGCCCGAGCTTCGTCGGCGTGATCGGCGGCACGCTGCGCAAGAAGCGCCGGCGCGCTGGCAAGCGGCCGCTGGCGACTTCGATACGCCGCGTCGCCGCGCTGCCGCTGCCCGGCACCGCACGAATGGACCGGCCCGTACGACCTGCTCGTCACCGGCGTCGGCGGCACCGGCGTCGTGACCGTCGGCGCGCGTGATCGCGATGGCCGCGCACCTCGAAGGCAAGAGCGGCGAGCGTGCTCGACTTCATGGGCTTCGCGCAGAAGGGCGGCTCGGTGCTGTCGTTCGTGCGCCTGGGCCGATCGGCCCGACGCGGCTGAACCAGGTGCGCATCGATACGCAGCAGGCCGACGCGGTGCTCGGCCTGCGACCTGGTGGTCGGCGCGTCGCCCGAGGCGCTGCAGACGGTGCGCCACGGCCGCACGCGCGTGCTGGCCAACGTGCACGAGGTGCCGGTGGCCGAGTCGCTGCAGCAACCCTGACGCCAACCTGCAGTGTCGACGCGCTGCTCGCAGAAGCTGCACTTCGCCGCGGGCGAGGAGCGGGTCGAGACCTCGACGCGCAGACGCTGGCGCGAAGACTTCCTCGGCGACACCATCGTCGCCAACATCCTGCGCGCTCGGCTACGCATGGCAGCGCGGCCTGGTGCCGCTGAGCCTGCGCTGCGCTGCAGCGCGCGATCGAGCTCAACGGCGTGGCGGTGCGAGAACAACCAGCTGGCGTTCTCGCTCGGCCGCCTGGCTGCAGCCGACCCGGCGGCGTGCGCAGCGCCAGCTGCGTCGGTGACGCGGTGCAGCTGCCGGCGAATCGCTGCCGGATGTCGAGACCGTCGAGGCGCTGGTCGCGCGCGGCGCCTAGCACCTCGACGCGGCTACCAGGACGCGCGCGCTATGCGCGGCGTTATGCCGACCGCGGTGCGCCGTGCGTGCAGGCGCGAAGAAGCGGCGCTGGGCGCCGGACGCCAGCCTGCCGCTTCACGCGCGCGGTGGCCACGCAGCCTGCTCAAGCTGATGGCCTACAAGGACGAGTACGAGGTCGGCGCGGCCTGTACACCGACGGCGGTTTCATGCACGAGTTGAAGCAGCAGTTCGAAGGCGACGTGCAGCTCGAGTTCTACATGGCGCCGCCGCTGCTGAGCCGCAGCTCGAGGCGACGGCCAGCCGCCGCGCAAGTTGCGCCTGGGCGGCTGGCTGCTGCCGCTGCTGCGCGTGCTGGCGCGCGGCAGGCGGCCTGCGCGGCGGCGCGTTCGACCTCTTCGGCCGCACCGACGAGCGGCGCCTGGAGCGCGAGCTGATCGTGCAGTACGAAGCGCGCATCGACGAGTTGGCCGCCGCGGCTGCGCACTCGAAACGCTGGCGCTGGCCAGCGAGATCGCGCGCTGCCGCTGACGATGCGCGGCTATGGCCACGTGAAGATCGCCAACGTCGCGCTGCGCTCGGGTGCGCGAGGCCGAGTTGTTGCACCGGCTCGACCCGCGGCGCTATCCGCGGCCCACCGAGCGCGCCGCAGGCGGGGCAGCTGCGCGGCATCGCAGTCGTCGCGCGCTGAGAATCTTCCTCCCGCATGCGGCCTGGTCGCGCCGTAAGGGTCAGCCGCCTGTGGTAGAACGTGGCCGCGCCGCGACTCGCCTCGTTGTACAAGCATGCTCGAAAACTTCAAACCCGTTGCCTTCGAACCCTATGGCCGCCAGCGCTCGTCGTGGCGGCTGCCGCGATGGCTGGTGCTGCTCTTGCTGGGTGGCGCTGCCGGTGTCGCCGGGGTGCTGGTGGCGCAAGAGCGGTTGCTGCCGCCGCGCTTGTCGGCCCCCGAGGCGAGCGATGCGCTGCGCGAGCGCCTGGCACAGGCCGAGCAGGACCGCGATCGCGCACGCGGTGACCTGGCCGCCACGACGCAGCGGCTCGATGCCGTCGTCGCCGAGCGCAAGGCGCTGGCCGATGAGCTGGCGGCCGACCGCGAGCGCACCAAGAACAGCCGTGCCAACGAGGAATTCCTGATCGCCTCGCTGCCGCCCGATCCGCGCGGTGGCGTGGTCGAAGTGCGCGCGGCGCGCCTGACCCGGCAGCCCGGCGCGCTCAGCCTACGAGGTGCTGCTGACGCGCACCAAGGTGGCGACGCGCCGATTGCCCGGCGGTGATGCAGTTCGTCGTCAAGGGCGTTGCCGGTGGCGCCGAGCGCTATCGTCACGCTCGGATCCGATCAAGGTGTCGGTGACGGCCAACCAGAGCCTGCGCGGCAGCGTGCCGCTGCCCGATGCCTTCACCCCGCGGCAGACGACAATCCAGGTGCTCGATCGGGTGGGCGGCAAGCAGCTCGGCATGCGCGTGATGCTGGTCAGCTGACGCCGCCACGCATAGCCGCTCGCTTCGTGCATTGACGATCGAGTCGCACACCACGTTGCAGCAGCTGATGAGCGCGCGCATGACCGACGACCCGCGAGCACTGTTGCGCGCGCTTGTACGACGCCGCGGTGGCAGCGCGCGCAGCCGGCGCAGGATGACGCAGCTGCCTGCCGCCGCCGCCGGATGCGCGGCGGTCGCACGCTCGGTGCTCGGTGCCGGCAAGGCCGGCGGCGCGATGGCCGCCGGCGCTCGATGCGCTGTGGCCGCGCGACGCGCCGCTGTCGGGCCTGGTCGTCACGCGCTACGGCCACGTGCCGCCGGCGCTACGCGCCAGCAGCCCGGCCGCATCGAGGTCGTCGAGGCCGCGCACCCGGTGCCCGACGCCGCCGGCCTGCAGCGCCGCCGCAGCGCATCGTCGAGCTGACGCGCGGCCTGACCGCCGACGACCTGGTGCTGTGCCTGATCTCCGGCGGCGGCTCGGCGCTGCTGCAGCCTGCCGGCCGACGGCCTGACGCTGGCCGACAAGCAGCGCGATCAACCAGGCGCTGCTGAACAGCGGCGCCGCGCATCGACGAGATGAACTGCGTGCGCAAGCACCTGTCGGCGCATCAAGGGCGGGCGGCTGGCCGCGCTGTGCGCGCCGGCGCGCGTGGTGACGCTGCTGATCAGCGACGTGCCCGGCGACGCACCCGAGCGTCATCGCCAGCGGCCCCACGGTGCCCGACGCGAGCACCTGCGCCGACGCGCTGGCGCATCCTGGCAGCGCTACGGCATCGACGATTCCGACGGCGCGCAGGCAGGCCTGGAGCAGCGGCGCCTTCGAGACGCCCAAGCCCGGCGACGCGGTGTTTCGCCGGCCACGAGGTGCACATGATCGCCACGCCGCAGCAGAGCCTGGAGGCGGCCGCCGCACTGGCGCGCGCGCGCGGGCTGGACGCGCACATCCTGAGCGACGAGATCGAAGGCGAATCGCGCGAGGTGGGCAAGGTGCATGCTGCGCTCGCGCGCGCGCGGTGGCGCGCCAGCGGCCAGCCGTTTGCGCAAGCCCTGCGTGATCCTCTGAGCGGCGGCGAAACCACGGTGACCGTGCGCCAGGCCAGGGCGCGCGGCGCGGCGGCCGCGCCAGCGAGTTCCTGCTCGGCTGCGCGATCGCGCTGCAGGGCGAGCGCCGGCGTGCTCGGTGCTGGCGGCCGACACCGACGGCATCGACGGCATCGAGGACAACGCCGGCGCCATCGTCACGCCCGACACGCTGGCGCGCGCGCGCGGCGCTGGGCCTGAAGGCCGCCGACTATCTGGATCGGCAACGACGCCTACCGCTTCTTCGAGCCGCTCGGCGACCTGGTGGTCACCGGCCCGACGCTGCACCAACGTCAACGACTTTCGCGCGCTGCTGATCGCTTGATCGGTGCCGCGCGCGAGCGAGCGTCAGGCAGCAAGCGCTGCGTCCTGCGCCACCGGCTGAATGCCCGCGATCGCCCACGAGCGGCTGCCGTCGAGCGGCCGCACCAGGTGCCACACTTCGTCGAACGCTGCAGCCGGGGCTTTGGCTTGCTCGCGGATCAGCTCGTGAAAGCGCACGCTGACGACCTGGCGCTCGCTCTCCTGCTGCGAAGTCGAGCAACTCGGCGTTCAGCGTCACCGACATCGGTCTGCGCGCGCGACGCTGCCACGGTCCTGCAGGTCCAGGCGCAGCGACGCAAAGAGCTTCGGGCGTGGTGAACGCACGCAGGTCGTTGAGGTCGGCGCTGTCGTTGGCCGCCTGCAGCCGGATGAAGATCGTCTTGCTGATGCTGCTCGAACGCCGCGACGTCGAAGTCGGCCGGCAACGCCAGGCGGTGCCACACGGCCGACGGCGCATCCGGCGATGCCAGCCTGCGGCGCGACTCGAGGCGCGTGACACCACAGCCGCGTTCGGGTCCCGCGCCTGGGCCGTGTTCGCACCGGCCATGGCGCATGGCATCGCCGACGAGCCGCCCGACGCGAAGCGCCGCATCAACCAGCGGGATCGCCACGAAAGCGACCATCGCCAGCAGCGCCAGCATCACTGATGTTGCCGAATTCATCACCCATGCCCAGGTGGCTGAACAGGGCAGCTAGTCCGAGGCCCGCGGCCAGGCCCCGCCACCGGTCCCAGCCATGAGCGCTTGGCGCCGCCGCAGCGGCGTGCGGCACCGGCATCCGCTGGCGCTGCCGCATTGGCAGGTGCGCCGGGCGCGTTGGGATTCGCGGCCGGGTTGGCCGGTGTCGCGGGGACTCTGCGCGGGCTTGTCGAGGCGCCGTGCGCGTTGCATGCCGGCCGGGTCGGCCGCCGCCGAGCCGCTTGGCATCGGCGGCAGTGGGCACCAACGCGACAGACAGGCTCGCCAGCAGCACGGCCATCAGCCAAGTCTTCATGCGTCATTCCCTCTGAGGTTCGGCGCGCAGCCTGAACTGCGCGCGTGTTGCTGGGTATTGTGGGCGCGATCGGGTCATCCGCCCTCCGCGGCCTGGCGCCGCGAGGGTAAACATGGGGGCTTGATCGAAGAGTTCAAATGTCGTTCGCTTGAGGCGATACGCGCGCCGGGCTGCGACGCGACGACACGCACCGACCTTCGTGTCGTCGCGCGGCTGCGCCGTCGCGCGCAGGGCGCGATCGCACATTCGATGCCGTGTAGCGTGGCGAACAGGTCGCGGCGCGCCCTCGTGCAGCGCGCTGCGCGGGCGCGGTGGGCAGCATGCGGCGGCCGTCGCAGTGAAACAGCGCGCACGCCCAAGGCGTCCGACAACTTGCGCAGGTGGCCCGACACGGTGGGCTGCGCCATGTGCAGCGCCTGCGATGCCCGTGTCACTGAACCCAGCCGCATCACCGCATCGAAGGCCGCGAGTTGCGGCATCAGGCCGTGCCGCAGGTAGCGTCGCAGTCGTTGGGATTCCATCGTCGTCGCACCCCGTCCTCGCGGTGCAGCCAACGACGAGTCGCTCGCGGCACCCTTGCCGGCGGCCCGACACGCGCCTCTCGCGCGTGGCAAGCCACCCCACGGCAAAGGTCTTGTTCGGCGACGCGACTCACTCGCTGTCGCTCGGGCACCGGGGCCACCAGGGCCCGTATTGACGGTGCCCGTCGGCCCGCTGGCGCGGCGCCGGAACTACTCCCGCTTTGCGACTTCGGCGCGGCGCGTACTCCGAAGCCGCCGCGCTTGGTCGTCGTTATATCAGGTGACGGCGCGTCGCGCACCGCCCATCGCGATTCGCGATGGCAGCTGTCGAGAAACTCGAGTGCGGCGCAGCGGCCTCGTTCATCACAATGAGCGCGACTTCGAACAACCAGTGACCGCGCCATGGAGCCCTCCCAATTCCTGTCGTCGCTGCTGGCGATCGTGCTGGATCGACATCGTGCTGGCCGGCGACAACGCGATCGTCATCGCGCTGGCCGCGCGCCAGCTGCCGGCGCACCTGCAGCGCCGCGCCATCGCGTGGGGTGCCGTGGGCGCGGTGGGCGTGCGCATCGTGCTCACCGCCGCGGTGGTGTGGCTGCTGCAGATTCCGGGCCTGCTGGCGATCGGCGGCGCGCTGCTCGTTTGGATCGCGTGGAAGCTACTGATCCCCGAAGAATCGGCCGCCGACGATCCGCACGCGCCGGTCGTCACCGGCTTCTGGAGCGCGATGCGCACGGTCATCGTGGCCGACGCGCTGATGGGGCTGGACAACGTGCTGGCGGTGGCCGGCGCCTCGCACGGCAACCTGCTGCTGGTGGTGCTGGGCCTCGCGATCAGCGTGCCGATCGTGATGTGGGCAGCACGATCGTGCTCAAGATCGTCGAACGGTGGCCCGCGGTGGCTGTACCTGGGCGCCGGCGTGCTGGTGTGGACCGGCGTGGTGATGGTGCGCGGCGAACCCTTTGTCAAAGCCTGGCTGGCCGACCATCCCGCGGCAACCGCCCTCGGCTATGCGCTGGTGCCCTGCGGTGCTGCTGGCCGCGTTCGTGCGCAACCACCGGCGGCCTCGATTCGCGCATCCGCGCCCGGCTCGTCGGCAGCTGGCCGGCCAGCGGCCACGCGTCGCTCACGCACTCAACGAAGGAGAGCCTGACGATGCTGAACGTGCTCGTGCCCATCGACGGCAGCGACAACGGACTGAATGCGCTGCGCCATGCGATCGACGAATATCGCCGCGACCACGACCTGCGGCTGCACCTGCTGCACGTGCAGCCGCGGTTGTCGCGGCACGTTGCGCGCTTCGTCAGCCGCGGCGACCGCGCCGCCTGGCACGCCGAGCGCGCCGATGCCGCGCTCGCTGGCGCGCGCCAGGTGCTCGAGCGCGCACGCGTGCCGTACGCGGCGCAATGGCGAGTCGGCGAACGCGCACATGAGATCTGCCGCACCGCAGAACAGCTGGGGTGCCACCACATCGTGATGGGCACTGCGCGCCGCAACACGCTGACCCGCATGCTGCAAGACTCGGTGACGCACCGAGTGCTCGAGCACGCGTCGGTGCCGGTGGAAGTGGTGGTCGGGCCCGCGGTGTCCCGGCTCGAGCGCTGGGGCTTGCCGGCCGGTGGGCCTGGGCTTGGGCGGCGCGTTGTGGATGGTGCTGGCCGACTGAAGCAGCGAGTCAGAACTTGACCTTCAAGCCGGTACATAGACACCGTTGCCGGTGATCCGCAGCACGAACGGCTGATCTTCCTGATAAGCCAGGTAGCCCATCCCGGCGCTCAGCGCCGCGCCCCTCGAGCACGTCGGTGAGCCAGTGGCCTTGCGACGCCATGCGTGCCTTGCCCATGTACAGCGGCAGCAGCGCGAGAGAGCCCACACCGCCGGATAGTCGTCGTGAAAATTGAGGGGATCAACGGCGTCGCGAACGAACTCATCAATGCGGTCTCGCCGCTCGGAAAGCTCATGTGGCCAGGCCCTTGAAACCAGACGCGCGGGTCGGGGTTCTGGTCAGGGCGCGGGCGCGAAGTGATGTACTTGATCGCCTGCACCGAGGCTGGTGGTGAGCGACGCGTCGATCGATTGCCACATCGCCTTGCCCACCGGCGAACTCGTAGTGCCTTCCCAGATTGCAGTGCTCCCCATCGTCAGCAAGACGGCGTAGTCGACGCGCTTCTGGTTGGGCCGCGAATAGATGCCGTGCGCCTCGTTTTCGTCGAAGCGATCCAGGCCGAACAAGCCGTGGTTCTGGATCCATCGTCGACTGCGCGTGTGCGCCGGCATGCAGCGTCAGCAGCGCGACGACGCCCATGGCGATGCGACGCGTTGTCGCGCGGGCACGCAGACTGCAATGACACCAGCAGAACACCATCGAACCCGCACGTGCGATGCCCGTGACGCGCTGCGTCGAGTGTGCGGATCGTTGAACGGGTTTGTCTTGCGCCAAGTCGTAAATACGTCGCGCATGGACGATCGATCGGTGCTGTTTCAGCGCCGCTTCAGTCGGCGTTCAGTGGGCGTCAGATTTCTTCGCGTAACGATTGACTGCGAGTCGCGCAGACTTGCGGCGAGTCGCCGCCTGGCCTACACCGCGCCGGTGGTGTTGACGTACAGCGCGTACAGCGAGTGGCTCGCGGCCATGAACAAGCGATTGTTCTTGGCTCCACCGAAACACAGGTTGGCGCATCGCTCGGGCAGGTGGATGTGTGCGACGTCGCGGCCGTCGGCGTTGTACACGCGCACGCCGTCGAGCTGGTCGAAGTCGGCGCCGGTGCTGCTGCCGAAGCCGCACCACACGTGGCCTGTCACGTCGACCTTGATGCCGTCGTAGGCGCCCGGCCCCTTGGCATCGACGAACAGCCGCTTGTCGCCGAGCGCGCCATCAGCGCCGACGTCGTACGCCCAGATCTTGCGATGCGGCACGCCACGGCTCTCGACGACGTAGAGGATCTTCTCGTCGGGTGAGAACGCCAGGCCGTTGGGCGCGGCGAGGTCGTCGATCACGCGCCGCAGCTCGCCACCGCGGCCATCGATGCGGTACACGGCCCAAGGTGTTTCGCTGTTGGCCGGCTCTCCTTCCCAGTGGCCGAGGATGCCGAACAGCGGGTCGGTGAACCAGATGCTGCCGTCGCGCGCGCAGACGATGTCGTTGGGCGAGTTCAGCCGCTTGCCTTGCCAGCGATCGGCCAACACGGTGATCGAACCGTCGTACTCGGTGCGCGTGACGCGGCGCGTCAGGTGCTCGCAGCCGATCAACCGCCCCTGGCGATCGCGCGCATGGCCGTTGGCGTTGTTCGATGGCGCGCGATAGATGCTGGTGCCGCCGGTGGTCTCGTCCCAGCGCAGGATGCGGTTGTTGGGAATGTCGGAGAACACCAGGTACCGCCCGTCGCCGAACCACACCGGCCCTCGGCCCAGCGCAGGCCGGTGGCGAGTTGCTCGACGTTGGCGCTGAACAGGCGCAGCTTGAGGAACGACTCGTCGAGCACCTCGATCGCCGGATCGGGGTAGCGCACGCTGGGCGTGAAGGGCACACCCGGCCCCCTCGTGCGGCGACAACGGCAGCTTGCTCATTTCATGAACAACCCCGGCAACCACAGCGAGAACACCGGCACATAGGTCACCAGCATCAGCGTGGCGATCAGCGCGCCGTAGAACGGCAGGATCGAGCGCATCACCTCGCCCACCGAGATGCCGCCGATCGCGCAGCCGACGAACTGCGTGGTGCCCACCGGCGGCGTGTTGAGCCCCAGCGCGCAGTTGATCAGCATCATGATGCCAAACTGCACCGGGTCCATGCCGAACGGCGGCGGCGATCGGCAGGAAGATCGGCGTGCAGATCAGCAGCGTGGCGGCCATGTCGAGGAAGGTGCCGAGCAGGAACAGCAGCACGTTGATCATCAGGAAGATGACCCACGGCTCGCTGGACACCGACTTCATCAGCTCGCCGGTCTTCTGCGGCACCTCGTACAGCGCCATGAAGTAGCCGAACACCGCCGAGATGCCGATCAGCAGCAGCACGACGCCGGTGGTCTTGCAGGCCTTGGCGCAGGCCTTCAAGAAGTCCTTCCAGCTCAGGCTGCGGTAGACCAGGCCCGTGACCAGCAGCGCCCACAGCACCGCGGTGGCCGCCGACTCGGTGGCGGTGAACACACCCGACAGGATGCCGACCAGGATGATCACGACGATCAACAGGCCCGGCAGCGACGCGATGAAGGCGCGCAGCACCTCGCCCCAGCCGGGGAACTTGCCGCGTGTCGGGTAGCCGCGTTTCACTGCCACCCCGTAGGCCGCCGCGAGGTTGGCCAGCGTGAGGATCAGCGCCGGGATCACGCCGGCCAGGATCAGGCTCAGCACGCTGACCGAGGCGATGCCGGTGGTGGCCAGCGTGAAGATGATCAGGTTGTGCGAGGTCGGCATCAGCGCGCCGACCAGCGCCGCGTGGGTCGTCACGTTGACCGCGTAGTCGGCGTGATAGCCCTCCTTCTTCATCAGCGGGATCATCACCGAGCCCATCGCCGACACGTCGGCCAGCGGCGAGCCGGCGATGCCGCCGAACAGCGTGCAGCCGATGACGTTGCTCATCCCCAGGCCGCCGCGCACGTGGCCGACCAGGCTGTTGGCGAAGCGCACGATGCGATCGGCGATGCCGCCGTACAGCATCAGCTCGCCGGCGAACACGAAGAACGGGATGGCCAGGAAGCTGAAGACCTGCATGCCGCCGATCATCTTCTGGAACACGACGGCAACCGGCAGCCCGGCAGCCAGCACGGTGGCGATCGACGACAAGCCGATCGCGAACGCCACCGGCACGCCGAGCACCAACAGCAGCGTGAAGCTGAGGCCGAGAACGGTCAGTTCCACGCCGGCACCACGTCTTCATCTGCGCAGCAGCGCGACGATGTGCTCGATCGAGAACAGCACGATCAGCACGCCGGCGATCACGAGCGCCAGGTAGTCCATGCCCACCGGCACGCGCAGCATCGGCTTGATGTCGCTCCACTTCAGGCAGCGTCCACATCCAGCCGCTGCTCACCATCAGCGCGCCGAAGGTTCCCACCAGCACATGGATCGAACACCTCGAGCTTCAGGCGCCAGCGCTCGGGCAAGCACCGACACCAGCGACTCCAGCCCGATGTGGCCGGCGTCGCGCACGCCCACCGCAACGCCCAGCGCGGTGACGTAGAGCACCAGCTGCAGCGCCAGCGCTTCGGCCCAGGTGGGCGTGTCGTTGAAGACGTAGCGGCCGACCACCTGGATCTGCACGCTCAGGATGATGGCGATCAGCCCGATCACGGCCAGCACCAGGCTGGCCTTTGACAGCGCCGCGCAGAAGCGGTTGTACGCGTAGCGAGGCGGCCCGGCCGCGTGGAATCACCCGCGGCCGTGAGCCTCGAGACTCACTTGGTGTCCTGCACCGCCTTCACCAAGCGCTTCAAGTCGGGCGTGGTCATGAACTTGTCGTACACCGGGCCCATCGCGGCCTGGAACGATGCCTTGTCGACGTTGTCGACGATTTCGGCGCCGCCGGCCTTGACGATGGCCAGCGACTTGGCCTTCCTGCTCGTCCCACTTCTGGCGCTCGAAGGCCACCGACTCCTTGGCCGCAGCGCGGATCATGTCTTGATCGGCCTTGGGCAGCTTGTCGTATACGGCCTTGCTCATCAGCAGCATCTCGGGCGCCATCGAGTGCTCGGTGCGCGAGTAGAACTTCACCGCCTCGAAGTGCTTGAAGCCGTCGTACGAGGGGATGTTGTTCTCGGCGGCGTCGATCAGCCCGGTCTTCAGCGCGGTGTAGACCTCGGCGATCGGCATCGGCGTGGCGTTGGCGCCCATCGCGTTGAGCAGCGCCACCCACAGGTCGGACTGCTGCACGCGGATCTTCATGCCCTTGGTGTCGGCGATCGAGTGCACGGCCTTCTTGCCGTAGATCGAGCGCGCGCCGCTGTCGTAGAAGGCCAGGCCGATCAGCCCCTGGTCTTCGCAGCTCTTGAGGATCTCCTCGCCCACCGGACCGTCGAGCGTCTTGCGCATGTGGTCGATCGAGCGGAACAGGAAGGGCATCGTCGGCACCATGGTCTTGGCGCACAGCGAGTTCATCGGCGCGATGTTCACGCGCGTCATCTCCAGCGCGCCGATCTTCACCTGGTCGATGGTTTCCTTCTCGGAGCCGAGCGCACCCTTGTTGAAGACCTTGATCTTGTATTTGCCGTTGCTGCGCTTGTCGAGCAGATCGCTCATGTACTTGACAGCGGCCACCGTGGGGTAGTCGTCGCTGTTGTGCACGTCGGCCGAGCGGAATTCGACGGCCTGTGCGGCCAACGCGGTGGCCAGCAGCGCCAGCATGGACAGCGGCTTGAGCATCGTGTGTCTCCTGTTGATGGATTCGAGTGAGAAAGAAGAATCAGTCGAACGGGCCGGTGCGCACGAACGCACCGCCTTGGTAGATGGACGCCGAATCGCCCAGATCGATCGTTGGTTGTTTGGCCTCGAGCGCGGCGCGAAAGCGCTCGGAAGAGTCCTGCGGGCGATAGCCGATGTGGCGCGCCGACGTGTTGTCCCACCAGACGTTGGTGTTGTCGGACATGCCGTAGATGATCGCGTGGCCGAGCACGGGCGTGGTGAGGCATGCGGTGACCAGGCGCTCGAGATCGTCGTAGCTCAACCAGGTGGCCAGCATGCGGCGGTCTTTCGGCTCGGGGAACGATGAGCCGATGCGCAGGCATGCGGTCTCGATGCCGTAGCGGTCGAAGTAGTAGCGCGACACGTTCTCGCCCCAAGCCTTGCTCAGGCCGTAAGCGCCATCGGCGCGCACCGGGTCGCGCGGCGAGATCACCTCGTCTTGCCGATAGAAGCCCGTCACGTGGTTGGAGCTGGCGAACACGATGCGTTTGACGCGGTGCTTGCGCGCCGCCTCGTACAGGTTGACCACGCCCACCACGTTGGCTGCGAGCACCGGATCCCACGCCTTCTCGGTGCTGACGCCACCGAGGTGAACGACGGCGTCGACCTCCTCGAGCAGGGCGAGCACCGCCGGCCTGTCTTCGAGGGCCGCGGGCCGCACTTCTTCACCGGCTGCGGCAGCGCCAAGATCCGCCACGTCGGAGACACGCAATGTCGGCGCACAGGCGCTTCAGGCGTGGGCGCAGCAGGCGGCCCAGGCCGCCGGCGGCACCGGTGAGCAGCAAGCGGTTGAATGGCATCGTCGTCGTGCGCGGAGCAGGGTTGCCGGGGTTGCCGCAAGTTGTATGTTGTCGTACAACATGGTCGTCGAAGCGCTGCCGGCTGTCAACGCGGGCACGGGTTTCCACCGAAGGCACGATGCACACCGACTTGTCGTCCCGCCGTCCGCGCACGCTGGCGTTTCGAGCTCGTCGATGCGCTCGGCGGCCGCATCCGCGAGGGCGCGCTGGCGGCAGGCGACAAGCTGCCCACCGAAGCGGCCGTGATGGAGGAGTTCGGCGTCAGCCGCACCGTCGTGCGCGAGGCGATCTCCAAGCTGCAAGCCGCCGGTCTGGTGCACACGCGCCATGGCGTGGGTACCTTCGTCGCCGATGCGACGCCGATGCGCCGCGCCTTTCGCATCGAGGCCAAGCACCTGACGACGCTGCGCGACGTGATCGCGGTGCTCGAGCTGCGCATCGGTGTTGAAACCGAGGCGGCCGCGCTGGCGGCGCAACGCCGCAACAAGGCCAATCTCGGAGTGATGCGCGAGGCGCTCGACGACTTCACGCGCGCCGTGGACAGCGGGCGCGACTCGGTGGGCGCCGATTTCCGCTTCCACGGCGAAATTGCGCGTGCGACGCAGAATGCGCATTTCGCGGGCCTGCTGACGACGCTGGGGGCCAAGATCATTCCGCGGGCGCGGCTCGACCCATCGGACGCGCTCGACGACGAGCGGCGTGCCTATCTGCGGCGCGTGCATGCCGAGCACGAGAGCATCTTCGACGCCATCGCCAACCAGGACCCCGAGGCCGCCCGCGCGGCGATGCGCACGCACCTGGCCAACAGCCGCGAGCGGCGACGCCGCGCCGGGCAAGGCGCCGAGGCCTGACTAACTTGTACGATGACTGATGACTGAAAACTCACAACTGAACCCAGCAAGAAATCAGGAGTCCGCACTCAAGCGAGTGCCAATCACCGCCACCGCGCAGCATCGCGCGCACAACACGCCGAGGAGACCCCGATGACGAATCCAGCCCCCTTGGGCCTTGAGCGCCGCCAGCTGCTGGCCGCCGTGGCCGCCACCGCAGTGCTGCTGCGCTGCCGCAGGCGCGCGCGCAGCAGATGGACTTCAAGCCCAACGTGCGCTACCCCGACGCGTCGGTGCAGATCCTCGATCCGAGTTTTGCCAAGTACCGCCTGTTCAGCAGTTCGGTCGAGCAGTTGGCCAGCGGCATGCGCTGGGCCGAGGGCCCAGTGTGGTTCGGCGACGGCCGCTATCTGCTGGTGAGCGACATCCCGAACAACCGCATCATGCGTTACTGACGAGGCGAGCGGCGCCTGGGGCTTGTTCCGCAGCCCGTCGAACTTCGCCAACGGCAACACGCGCGATCGGCAGGGCCGGCTGGTCACCTGCGAGCACCTGGCGCGGCGCGTCACGCGCACCGAGTACGACGGCCACATCACCGTGCTGGCCGACAGCTACAACGGCAAGAAGCTGAACTCGCCCAACGACATCGTGTGCCAGAGCAACGGCTGCGATCTGGTTCACCGATCCGCCGTTCGGCATCGGCGGCCACTGGGAAGGCGACAAGGCCACGCCCGAGCTGCCGCCACGGCGTCTATCGCATCGACCCGGCGGGCAAGCTGCGGTCGATGCTCGACGACCTCGCCGGCCCCAACGGCCTGTGCTTCTCGCCCGACGAGAAGGTGCTCTACATCATCGAGGCGCGTGCGCAGCCCAACCGCAAGGTGTGGGCCTACGACCTCGGGGCCGACGGCAGACTCGCTACCAAGCGGCTGCACATCGACGCCGGCGGTCCCGGTGCGCTCGATGGCATGCGCTGCGACGAAGACGGCAACCTGTGGTGCGGCTGGGGCAGCAACGGCTCGCCCACCGCCAACGCCGCCGATCTCGACGGCGTGATGGTCTTCAACCCCGCCGGCAAGCCGATCGGCCACATCCGCTTGCCCGAACGCTGTGCGAACCTGTGCTTCGGTGGCGCCAAAGCGCAATCGCTTGTTCATGGCGAGCAGCCATTCGCTGTACGCGCTGTACGTCGAGACGCGCGGCGCGGTCGTTTGAACCCCCTCCAGCAACGCGACCGCGACAACAGCGAGAATTCGCCTTCAGGCACACGGGGAGCGACCGAATGAAGCACAGGGTGTTGCAGTACGGCCGGCTGATGCCAATGCTGGAGAAGGCAGCTGGCCGAAACGTTCGACTGGCATCGGCTGGTCGATGAAGCCGATCCCAAGGCGCATGGCTCGCGGCGCACGGCCGCGAGTTCGTCGGCCTGGCGACGGCGGGGTTTGCCGACGCGGCGCTGATCGAGGCGCTGCCATCGTTGAAGGTGATCTCCAGCTTCGGCGTCGGCGTCGACAAGATCGACCTCGCCGCTGCCGGCAAACGCGGCATCCCGGTGGGCAACACGCCCGATGTGCTCAACGACTGCGTGGCCGACCTTGGCGCTGGGTCTGATGATCGACGTGTCGCGCGGCATCGGCGCCTCGGGCGCTACCTGCGCGCGGGCTCGTGGCCGAAGGGCGCGTATCCGCTGCAGCACAAGGTCAGCGGCAAGAAGCTCGGCATCGTCGGCCTCGGGCGCATCGGCCACGCGATCGCCAAGCGCGCACTGGCCTTCGACATGGACATCCGCTACCACAACCGGCGGCCGGTGGTCGACACCTCGATCGCGCACGAGCCGTCGCTGGTGGAGCTGGCGCGCTGGTGCGACTTCCTGCTGACCATCGTGCCCGGCGGTGCGGCCACGCACCACCTGATCAACGAAGCGGTGCTCGATGCGCTCGGCACCAAGGGCTATCTGATCAACGTCGCCCGCGGTTCGGTGGTCGACGAGCCGGCGCTGGTGCGCGCGCTGACGGAAAAGCGCATCGCCGGCGCCGCGCTCGACGTGTTCGCCAACGAGCCGCAGGTGCCCGCCGAGCTGATGGCGCTCGACAACGTGGTGCTGGTGCCGCACATCGGCAGCGCCACGGTGGAGACGCGCGCCGCAATGGCGCAGCGAGTGTTCGATAACCTGAAGTCGTTCTTCGACAACGGCAAGCTGATCAGCCAAGCGACGGCTTGATCGACTTGTCCAAGGAGCCCCGAGTGAGAGAAAAACCGCCTGCGCACGTTGTGGCAACAAAACCGCTACGCCATCAACGGCTGGCTGGCCATACCCAACGGCTTCAGCGCCGAGGTGATGGCCAATCAAGGCTGGGACACGCTGACCGTGGACATGCAGCACGGCGTGATCGACTACGCGCAGATGGTGCCGATGCTGCAGGCGATCAGCACGACGGCGACGGTGCCGATCGTGCGCGTGCCGTGGCTCGAGCCCGGCATCGTGATGAAAAGCCTCGATGCTGGCGCCTACGGCATCATCTGCCCGATGGTCAACACGCGCGAGGATGCGCAGCGGCTGGTCTCCTACACCCACTACGCGCCGCGCGGCAGCCGCAGTTTCGGACCGGTGCGCGCCAGTCTGTACGGCGGCAGCGACTACGCGACCAAGGCCAACGACACGATCGTCGTATTCGCGATGATCGAAACCAAGCAGGCGCTCGACAACCTCGATGTCGATCCTCGCCGGTCGAAGGGCTCGATGCGGTCTACATCGGGCCGTCGGACTTGTCGCTCTCGCTCGGCTGCCGTCCGGTGCTCGACGACGTCGATCCGCCGGCGGCGCAGGCCATCGCCGCATCCTGGAGCGCGCCAAGGCGCACGGCGTGCGCGCCGCCGTGCACAACGGCCTGCCCGCGGTGGCCAAGGCGCGCGCGGCGATGGGCTTCTGACCTCGGTGACGCTGAGTTCGGACGCGCGCATCCTCACAGCGGGTTCGCAGGAGTTGCTCAAGGCGATGAAGTAGCTGCCGCTCGCAGCGGCTTGCAGCCGGGCCTTGCGGCTCAGGGCTCGGGCTCGCCTTCATGCGATCGCCTGACACAGCGCATGAACTCGCGCCCAGGTTGCGGCTCGCAGGCCTTGAACGCTGCCGACTCGGCAGCGCAGCGTTTGCCGTCATCGTCGCCAAGCGCGTCGCACTGCAGCGGGTTGGCGAGCAGGAACTCGCGATCGCACGCGAAGTGCGCGTCGCCCTTGATCGGGCCGCACTGGGCGGCCATTTTCTGGTGGCGCTCGCAGCGCGCGAGTTCGATGCCGCTGCGACCGCTGCAATCGATCGTGTGGGCTAACGCCGGGCTCGAACAGGCCAGACCAGGCACGCGGCGCTGCCGCAGAGCAACCGCCGGAAGCCAGCGATCGCACGATCGGTCGGGCATGGCCATGTCTCCTGTTGATAGCTGTGCGCCTTCTCATGTCGGGCGATTGTTGCAGCAGCTGCGCCACCACGGCGACCGCGATGACCTCAGGTTCCTTGCCGGCGATGCCGGGCACGCCGATCGGGCAGGTGAGGCGCGCCAGCGCGTCGGTGGCGATGCCGCGCTCCTCGAAGCGGTGCACGAAGCGCGCGCGTTTGGTGGCCGAGCCGATCAGCCCGAGGTAGAGCAAAGTCGCCGCGGCGCAGAATCGCCTCGGTGATGCGCAGGTCGAGGTCGTGGCTGTGCGTCAGCACGAGAGTAGCACGCGCCGCGCGGCGCCAGTGCCACTTCGGCCTCGACCGGCTCGACGCACACCCGCTCGATGTGCGGCGGCGTCGCTTCGACTCGGAAACTCGCTGTCGCGCTCGTCGATCCACTGCACGCGGCAATCGATGCTGGCCAACAAGCGTGCGACGGCGCGACCGACATGGCCGGCGCCGTAGAGCTGCAGGTGAAACCGCGGTGCCCGGCGCCGGCCACGCGCGCCAGCGCGCGCGCGCTGACAAGCGCCTGCCAACGCAGCCGCAGCACGCCGCCGCAGCACTGGCCGAGCGAGGGTCCGAGCGCGATGTCGCGTTCGTGAGGCTCGCGCGCAGCCGTTGCCAGCAGCGCGCGCGCATGCTCGATCGCCTGCAGCTCCAGATGTCCGCCGCCGATGGTGCCGACCACCGCGTCGGCGGCTCACCAGCATGCGCGTGCCGGTCTCGCGCGGCACCGAGCCCTTGAAGTCGACCACGTCACCACGACCGCGGCGCGGTCGGCCGCCAGCCAGTCGCGCGCCGAGTCATGCACCGCGCGGTTCATCTGCGCCCGCTACGCCGCATCGGCGGTGGCGCCATGCCTCACGACCTGGATCGCATCGAGCACCGCCTCGGCGGTGGCCGGCGCGCGCAGCGGCGGATCGACGCGCGTGCCCGCCGACCGCCGACACCGCGTCGCGGATCGCGAAGAACACCGAGAACGGCAGCAGCAGCGGCGGCTCGCCGACGGCCTTGCTGCGGTGGATGCTGTCGGCCACGTTGTCGGCCTTCGAACAGCGCGCACGTTGAACATCGGCGGGCAGTCGTTGGCGGTCGGGATCTTGTAGGTGCTCGGCGCGTGCGTCATCAGCAGGCCCGGTCTGCGGATGCCACTTCAGCTCTTCGGTCGTCAGCCAGCCCATGCCCTGGATGAACGCGCCCTCGACCTGGCCGAGGTCGATCGCCGGGTTGAGCGAGCGGCCGACGTCGTGCAGCACGTCGGCGCGCAGCAGGCGTCGACTCGCCGGTGAGCGTGTCGACCACGACTTCGCTGACGGCCGCGCCGTAGGCGAAGTAGAAGAACGGCCGGCCGTGCAGCGTCTCGCGGTTCCAGCTGCAGGCCGGGCGTGGCGTAGAAGCCGTCGGCCCAGAGCTGCACGCGCGCCGAGGTAGGCCTCGTGCACCAGCGCGCTGAAGGGCGTGCGCTGCTCGCTGGCGAACGACCGTGTCGTCGGCAAAGCGCACCGCGCGCGGCGTCGCCGTGGTAGCGTCGGCAGCGAAGGCGGCCAGCCGCTCGCGGATCTTGCGCGCCGCGTCTTGCGCGGCCTTGCCGTTCAGGTCGGCGCCGGTCGATGCGGCGGTGGCCGACGTGTTGGCGACCTTCTGCGTGTCGGTGGCGGTGCTGCGCACGCGCGCGCAGCGACACGCCGAGCTCGTGCGCGACCACCTGCGCCACCTTGGTGTTCAGGCCCTGGCCCATCTCGGTGCCGCCGTGGTTCACCAGGATCGAGCCGTCGGTGTAGACGTGCACCAGCGCGCCGGCCTGGTTGAGGTGCGTGACGGTTGAACGAGATGCCGAACTTCACCGGCGTCAGCGCGAGGCCGCGCTTGAGCACCGGGCTCGCCGCGTTGAATGCGGCGATCTGCTTCGCGGCGCGCGCGCGTAGTCGCTGGTCGCTTCGAGCTCGGCGATCGAGTCTCGTGGATCACGTTGTCGCTCGACCACCTGGCCGTACGGCGTGACGTTGCTCTCGCTGTGGTGCCGTAGAAGTTGACGCGCCGCACGTCCAGCGGATCGCTGCCCAGCGCGCGCGCGATCGCGTCGAGGATCGTCCTCGATCGCGATCGCGCCCTGCGGCCCGCCGAAGCCGCGAAACGCCGTGTTGCTCTGCGTGTTGGTCTTCGCCGAATAGCCGTGCATCGCGACGTCGCGGCAGCCAGTACGCGTTGTCGAAGTGGCACAGCGCCCGCGTCATCACCGGGCCCGACAGGTCGGCCGAGTGGCCGGCGTTGCGAGATCATGGTCGATCTCGGCGCCGAGCACGCGGCCGTCGTCGTCGTAGCCGACTTCGTAGTCGTACTCAGAAGCCGTGGCGCCGGCCGGTGATCGAGGAAGTCGTCGTCGCGGTCGAGGCGCAGCTTCGACCGCGCGCTTGCAGCTGCGCGCGCCGCGATCGCCGCCGCGCAGGCGAACAGCGCCGACTGCGACTCCTTGCCGCCGAAGCCGCCGCCCATGCGACGGCATTCGCACGTGCACGTCGGTGCGCGTGCGATGCCGAGCGCGTGCGCGACAGACGCTTGCATCTCGGTCGGGTGCTGCGTCGAGCAGTGCACCAGCATGCCGCCGTCCTCGAGCGGGATCGCGTAGCTGATCTGGCCTTCGAGGTAGAACTGCTCCTGGCCGCCGATCGACAGCGTGCCTTGCAGCCGGCGCGGCGCGCGCGGCGATCGGCGCGCCGCCTGGCGTCGCCGCGCACCAGGTGCATCGGCGGCAGCACGTACTGTGCCTGCGCGTGTGCCTCGTCGCGCGCGTCAGCACGGGCGGCAGCGGCCTCGATCGTCGAGCACCTCCTTGGCCTGCGCGGCCGCGCGCCGTGCCGCGCTCGCGCGTCTCGGCGATCACCGCAAACACCGGCTGGCCGAGGTAGCGCACCGTCGCCGTCGGCACAGGATCGGGTCGTCGTGCACGATCGGTCCGCAGTCGTTGCGGCCCGGGATGTCGCGCGCGCCGAAGCACGTCGACCACGCCGGGCAGCGCGCGTGATCGCGTCGAGCGTCGACGCGCTTCAGCCGGCCGTTGCGCCACCGGCGACAGGCCGAGCGCCGCAGTGCAGCGTGCCGGCGAGCTCGGGCATGTCGTCGACGTAGGTGGCTTCGCCGGCCACGTGCAGGTGTGCCGATTCGTGCGCGTGCGGCATCCCGACAGCCGCTGCCGATCGCGCGCTTGCCGGCACCGGCCTCGATGACGGGGCAGTTCGCGCGGCTTGTTCATCAGTCGTCCATCAGGCGCCGCGATCACTGCTCGTCGCGGCGCCACAGCGCGTTCCGGACGGCTTGCGGCGCCAGCGCGGCGTGACGGCCGGGTCTCGAGCCAGTAGCGTTGCAGCAAGCTGCCGCCACTGCGAGCCGGTAGCCGGCGCTGGCGCGCATGTCGGTCAGCGGCTGAAGTCGCTGGTCAACGCGCGTGGCGGCGTCGCACGGTCGCCTCGTTCCAGCGCTGGCCGATGACGCGTGCGCTCGGCCTGCGCTCGCGCGCTTGACGATCGCCGCCATGCCGCCGAGACACGAAGCGCACGTCGCGCACGCGTCTCGCCATCGAGCCGCACGCGAAACGCGCGGCGCACACGCGCGGAGATGTCGCTGTCGAAGCGCTTGCAGATCTTGTAGCCGCGCAGCGACGCGGTCGGACGCCGGCAGCGGCACCTGATGCGCCTTGCACGAACTCGCCCGGCTCCAGCCGGTTGCCTCATGTAGTCGACGTAGAAGTCGGCCAGCGGCATGCGGCGCACGTCTGCTCGCCACGGCGCAGCAGCGAGCTGCGCGTCGAGCGCGATCAGCACCGGCGCGCGAGTCGCCGATCGGCGAGCCGTTGGCGACGTTGCCGCCCATCGTGCCGGCATGTGGCGGATCGGCGGCGATGCGAAGCGCAGCCACACGTCGGTCAAGCTCGGATAGCGCGCTGCGCCAGCGCCGCCCAGGCCTCTTCGAGCGAGGCGCCGGCGCCGATCGTGCAGCGCGCCGTCGCGCACCTCGATGCGCTTGAGCTCGGCCACCTCGCCAACGTAGATGATGTCGCCGAGGTCGCGGAACTGCTTGTTGACCCACAGGCCGACGTCGGTCGAGCCGGCCAGCAGCATGCGCCTGGCGGCTGGCTCGCGCGCAGCGCGGCGAGCTCGTCGAGCGTCGTGCGGCGCGATAGAAGCGATCGTGCCGCCGGCGCCACGGCGCTCGGCGCCGGTAGTCGAAGGCTCGCGATGCTGCGCAGCGCCGCGTCGACGCGGCACGCGGCCTCGGTGTTCAGACGACGCACCGGCAGATCGAACATGCGCTCGCCGGCGTCGAGGATCGGCCGGTAGCCGGTGCAGCGGCACAGGTTGCCGGACGAGCTCGTCGGCCAGCTGCTGGCGGGTCGGCCGCGTGCCGGCGCGCTGGTGATCGCTCGTATGCGACCACAGCGACATCACGAAGCCCGGCGTGCAGAAGCCGCACTGCGAGCCGTGGCAGTCGACCATCGCCTCGCTGCACCGGGTGCAGCTCGCACCGCTGCGCCGCGGCTGAGGTCCTCGACGGTGAACAGCGCCTTGCCGTGCAGCGTAGGCAGGAGACGGATGACACGTGTTGATGATTTGCAGGCGCGAGGCGTTGCTGCCGTTGCGCCAGCTCGCCGACGATCACCGTGCAGGCACCGCATCGCTTTCGGCGCACCTCCCTGGTGCCGGTGCAGCGCGCGTCCTCGCGCAGCCATTGCAGCACCGAGCGGGTCGGTGGCGCATCTTGCACGTCGACCATCCGGCCGCGATGGAAGAAGCGGATCGCCCGAGGGGTCATCGTCAGCGACGGCCATGGGACGCACGGGCGGCAGAAACGCACCCGAGAGTTTCCCGGCCCAGTGTGGCGGTGCGTAGGCAGCGACTATAGTCCAGCGGCCATGAGCGCAGGTATCATCATCGCGATCGGCCGTGGTGCCGCCCGCCTGGCGCGATCTGCCAGCGGCATGTCCGCAGGGCGACGATGCTCCAGCGGACGCAGAGGCCTGGTCACCACGCTGGTGGCCCGCATGCACACGCATGGCAAGCGCGTCGGCCACGATTGTGCGGTGCATCGGCCAGTCGCGCACGCTGGAATCACTGGCGCCAGAAGGCTTGCGCTCTGCACGCCACGACGCGTTGCAGGCGGCGCATGACGCCACCCGGCGGCTCGAACTTTGATCGGCATCGGCAAAGCAGTACCCCGCCGTCAAGGGCCAACGATGGCGTCAACCTGCACGGTGGCGCCGGGCGAGATCCACGCGGTGCTGGGCGAGAACGGCGCCGGCAAGTCGACGCTGATGAAGATCATCTACGGCGCCGTGCAGCCCGACGAGGGCGAGATGCGCTGGAACGGCCAGCGCCGTGACGGTGCGCAGACCCGCACGAGGCGCGCACGCTCGGCATCAGCATGGTGTTCCAGCACTTCTGCGCTGTTCGACACGCTGACGCGCGCGCCGAGAACGTCTGGCTCGGCCTGGACAAGGCCCTGACGCTGACCGAGGTGACGCAGCGCATCATCAAGGTGGCCGAGGACTACGGCCTCGATGGTCGACCCGCGCGGCCGGTGCACACGCTGTCGGTCGGCGAGCGCCAGCGCGTCGAGATCGTGCGGCGCTGCTGACCAACCCGAAGCTGCTGATCCTCGACGAGCCGACCTCGGTGCTCACGCCGCAGGCGGTGGAGAAGCTGTTCGTCACGCTGCGCCAAGCTTGTCGAACGAAGGCTGCTCGCATCCTCTACATCAGCCACAAGCTCGACGAGATCCGCGCGCTGTGCCACCACTGCACGGTGCTGCGCGGCGGCAAGGTCACCGGCGAGGTCGACCCGACGCAAGGAGACCAACGCCAGCCTGTCGCGCCTGATGATCGGCGCCGAGCCGCCGCAGCTGCAGCACACGCGAGGCCCAACCCGGGCGCGGTGGTGCTCGACGGTGCAGGGCCTGTCGCTGCCGCAAAGCAGGACCAGTTCGGCACTGAGCTGCACGACATCGCGCTTCGACGTGCGCGCCGGCGAGATCGTCGGCATCGCCGGCGTCTCGGGCAACGGCCAGCAGGAGCTGATGGCCGCGCTGTCGGGCGAGGACCGCGCGCGCGCCGCGCGGCTCGATCCGCCTGTTCGGCAACGACGTCGCAGCGCACCGCCGCGCACGCGCCGCAAGCGTCGGCCTGCACTTCGTGCCCGAAGAGCGCCTGGGCCGCGGCGCGGTGCCGACGCTGTCGCTGGCGCAAAACACGCTGCTCACGCGCACCGAGAACGGTCGGCCGCGCGCGGCTGGATCACACTGGCGCCGGTGCAGCGCGCTGGCCGCAGCATCGATCAGCGCGCTTCAACGTCAAGGCCGGCGGCCCCGGCGCGGCGGCGCAAGTAGCCTGTCGGGCGGCAACCTGCAGAAGTTCATCGTCGGCCGCGAGATCGATGCCAACCCGAAGCTGCTGATCGTCGTCGCAGCCGACCTGGGGTGTCGACGTCGGCGCGGCCGCGCAGATCCGCGGCGAGCTGCTGACGCTGCGCGACGCCGGCTGCGCGCGTGCTGGTGGTCAGCGAAGAGCTCGACGAGCTGTTCGAGATCAGCGACCGGCTGGTCGTGATCGCGCAGGGCCGCGTGTCGCCCGAGCGGTGCCCGCCGGCGAAGCGACGATCGAGCAGATCGGCGAATGGATGTGCGGCCTGTGGCCGCCGGCAACTGGCGGGGCTAAGGAGGCCGGCCATGCTCAAGCTCGAAGCGCGGCCGCAGCCGTCGAAGACGATGTCGATGGCCTCGCCGCTGCTGGCGCTGGCGATCACGGTGGTGATCGGCGTCGATCCTGTTCGTGCTGCTCGGCAAGGACCCGGTGCGCGGCGCTGCAGGTGTTCTTCGTCGAGCCGGTCAAGAGCGCGCTACGCGCTGACCGAGCTGGCGGTGAAGGCCACGCCGCTGGTGCTGATCGCGCTCGGCCTCGCGGTGTGCTTCCGCTCCAACGTCTGGAACATCGGCGCCGAAGGGCAGTACATGCTCGGCGCGCATCGCCGCCAGCTGGCGTGGCGATGCAGGCCGGGCCGCCGACACGCGCGCGCTGGATCGTCGTCGCGATCCTCGCTCGCCGGCGTCGCTCGGCGGCATGGCTGTGGGCGGCGATCGTCGCGCTGCTGCGCGACCGCTTCAACGCCAACGAGATCCTGGTCAGCCTGATGCTGGTCTACGTCGCCGATGATGGTGCTGAGCTACCTCGTCTACGGGCCGTGGAAGGACCCGGCGGGCTACAACTTCCCGCAGACCATCAACGTTCCTGACGTCGACCAAGGTGCCGCGGCTGTTCGAGCGGCTTTCGCGTCAACATCGGCGTGCTCGATCGCGCTGGTCGACGGTGGCGTGTTCTGGTTGTTCCTGTTTCGCACCTACTGCGCGGCTTCCAGCTGCAGGTGGGTGGGCTGGCGCCGCTGCCGCGGCGCGCTACGCGGGCTTCTCGTCGCGCAAGCGCGCTGTGGACGGCGCTGCTGCTGTCGGGCGGCATGGCCGGCCTGGCCGGTGCGCTCGAGGCCGCCGGGCCGCTCGGCCAGCTCACGCCGTACGTGCCGGCGGGCTACGGCTTCGCGGCCATCATCGTCGCCTTCGTCGGCCGGCTGCACCCGGTGGGCATCGTGTTCTCGGCGCATCCTGATGAGCATGTTCTACATCGGCGGCGAGCTGGCGCAGTCGCGGCTCGGGCCTGCCGAAGTCGCTGACCGGCGTGTTCCAGGGCCTGCTGCTGTTCTCGCTGCTGGCCTGCGACACGCTGATCCACTACCGCATCCGCTGGCAGTGCGTGCGCGCCGCCACGCGACGGCGCCGATGAACGCGTCGGAAGAGAGCGCCTGATGGATGCATTCGCACTCGCTGCCTCGCCGCCACGCTGAACGCCGGCACCGTGCTCGCGTTCGCCGGCGCTCGGCCTGTTGATCAACGAGCGCGCCGGCATCGTCAACCTCGGCGCCGAAGGCATGATGCTGGTGGCCGCCATCGCCGGCTTCGCGACCGCCGTGCACACCGGCAACGACTGGATCGGCGTTCGCGGCCGGCGCGGGCGCCGGCGCGCTGCTGGCCGCGGCCTTCGGCGTGCTGGTGATCTGGCTCAACACCAACCAGTACGCCACCGGCCTGGCGCTCGAGCCTGTTCGGCGCCGGCTTCTCGGCCTTCGCCGGCATCCGCTACACGCAGGAGAAGCTGCGCCGAGCGGCCGCAGCTTCGAGATCCCGGCGCTGGCCGACATCCCGTTCATCGGGCCGGCGCTTGTTCCAGCCACCACCCGATGGTCTATCATCGCGATCGCGCTCACGGTGGCGCTGGCCTGGTTCCTCTATCGCTCGCGCGCCGGCCTGGTGCTGCGCGCGGTCGGCGAGTCGCCCGAGTCGGCGCATGCGCTGGGCTATCCGGTGCGCCGCATCCGGCTTGCTGGCGGTGATGGTCGGCGGCGCGCTGTGCGGCTGGCGGGCGCCTACATCTCGGTGATCTACACGCCGCTGTGGGTCGAGGGCATGATCGCCGGCAAGGGCTGGATCGCGCTGGCGCTCACCACCTTCGCCACCTGGCGGCCGGCACGCGTGTTGCTCGGCGCCTATCTGTTCGGCGGCGTCACGATGCTGCAGTTCCACCTGCAGGGCGAGGGCGTGCAGGTGCCGAGCCAGTTCCTGAGCATGCTGCCGTACCTGGCCACCATCGTGGTGCTGGTGCTGATCTCGCGCAACGCCACGCTGGATCCGCGATCAACATGCCGGCGTCGCTCGGCAAGCCGTTCTATCCCGGGTCGTGATGACAGCGAGCGTCGCATAATCGCCGCCTCTGCGCTTTGACCGATCGCCTTTCATCGATGGAGGACCATGACCGACCAGACCAAACGTTCGCTGCTCAAGCTCGGTGGCTTCAGCGCCGTGGCCGCTGGCCGCGGCGCTGGTGGGCTGCGGCAAGAAGGAAGAGGCGCCGGCGCCGCAGGCGGCCTCGGCCGCGCCGGTGCGCCGCAGCCCGGCACGGCGCGCCGGCCAAGCCGGCACCGCTGAAGATCGCCTTCGCCTACGTCGGCCCGGTCGGCGACGGCGGCTGGACCTTCGCGCACGACAACGGCCGCAAGGCGCGTCGAGAAGCAGTTCGGCGACAAGATCGCCACCAGCTTCGTCGAGAAGCGTGCCCGAGGCGGCCGACGCCGAGCGCGTGTTCCGCGACATGGTCGGCCAGGGCAACAAGCTGATCTTCGGCACCACCTTCGGCTACATGGAGCCGATGCTCGAAGGTGGCCACCGACGCCAAGGACGTGAAGTTCGAGCACGCCACCGGCTACAAGACGGCCGACAACATGCGCACCTACGACAGCCGCACCTACGAAGGCGCCTACATGGCCGGCGTGATCGCCGGCGGCATGACCAAGACCAACACGCTGGGCGTGGTGGGCTCGATCCCGATCCCCGAGGTGATCCGCAACATCAACTCGCTTCACGATGGGCGCGCAGAGCGGTCAACCCGAAGATCAAGACCAAGGTGGTGTGGGTCAACGAGTGGTTCAACCCGCCCAAGGAAACCGAGGCCGCCACCGCGCTGATCAACGGCGGCGCCGACGTGCTGATGCAGAACACCGACTCGCCCGCCGTGCTGAAGACCGCGCAGAGAAGGTGGCAAGCGCGCCTTCGGCTGGGACAGCGACATGACGGCCTACGGCCCGAAGGCGCACCTGGGCTCGGCGGTCATCAACTGGGCGCCGTACTACGTCAAGGCCGCCGTGCTGATGCGCTCGAAGGCAAGTGGGCGACCGGCAAGGCCTGGTGGGGCGTCGAAGGAAGGCGCGATCGACTTCGTGTCGGTCGGCCGCCGACGTGCCGGCCGAGCTCGAAGGACAGATGGAAAAGGTCAAGGCCGGCCTGCATGACGGCACACTTCGCTGATCTGGAAGGGCCCGGATCGTCGACAACACCGGCAGCGACCGTGCTTGAGAAGGACAAGGTCGCCGACGACGAGTGGCTGGGCGGCATCAAGTTCTTCGTCAAGGGGCAGTCGAAGGCAAGGTAGCCCGGGCGAGAAGTGAGCCTGACGGTTCGGCTGCGCCAGCGTCGGGCCGTGGCCGCAATGGCGGTCCTCGCCACGCGAGACGGCCGTCGAGGCTGGCCGCTCATCGCTGCAACGCTTCAGTGCAGCACAGAGCATCAGCGTCAGAACTCCGATCGCCATTGAGCGCATCGTTCGGCGCTGCCCGCGCTGCTGCAGCGCGCATGCCCAAGGCCGAGCTGCACATCCACATCGAGGGCTCGCTCGAGCCCGAGCTGATCTTCACGCTGGCGCAGCGCAACGGCGTGACGCTGCCGTACGCCGAGCGTCGAGGCGCTGCGCGCGCGCCTATGCCTTCACCGACCTGCAGAGCTTTCTCGACATCTACTACGCCGGCGCCAGCGTGCTGCTGAAGGAGGAAGACTTCTTCGACATGGCGATGGCGTACTTCGCGCAGCGCCGCGGCCGACAACGTGGTGCACGCCGAACTCGTTCTTCGACCCGCAGACGCACACCGACCGCGGCGTGCCGATCGAGACCGTGATCGTCGGCCTGCACGCGCCTGCGATGCGACGCGCGCATGCCGAGCTGGGCATCGACGCCGTCGCTGATCCTGTGCTTCCTGCGCCACCTGAGCGAGGAGGCGGCGTTCGCGACGCTGGAGCAGGCGCTGCCCTATGCGGCACCACTTCATCGGCGTCGGCCTGGACAGCGAGCGAGCGCGGCCATCCGCCGGAGAAGTTCGCGCGCGTGTTCGCGCGCTGCCGCGCAGCTGGGCCTGCACGTCGTCGCGCATGCCGGCGAGGAGGGCCGCCGGCCTACATCTGGAGCCGCGCTCGACGTGCTGAAGGTCGAGCGCATCGACCACGGCGTGCGCTGCGTCGAGGACCCGGCGCTGGTGCAGCGGCTGGCGCGCGGAGCGCATGCCGCTGACGGTGTGCCCGCTGTCGAACGTCAAGCTGTGCGTGTTCAAGACCTGGCCGAGCACAACCTGGCCGGCACTGCTCGATGCCGGGCTGCTGTGGCCACGGTGAACAGCGACGACCCGGCCTGCTTCGGCGGCTACGTCAGCGACAACTTGCCTGGTCGCCTTCGGCGTTGCCACTGGCTGGGCGCACCAGGCTTGGCAGCTGGCGCGCAGCTGGCTTCGACGCCGAGCTTCGCCGACCGAATCTACAAGGCAGCGCTGGCGTGCCGCGCTGGATGCGACTTTTTCCAGGCGGCGGCGCGGTTCGTGTACTGCGCACGTTGCCCGGACCGAGCGCCCGGCTGGCACAATGCGGGCGCATCGTTCAGGCGCCGATTCGATGGACGCCTTCACGGCGCGATTATTTCCGCCAGGCCCAGACGCTGCAGCGGCAGCTCGGCGTGCTGCTGGTCGCGGGGCTGCTGGTCATCTGGCTGATGGCGCATGCGACATCGCGCTGGCTCGGTTGCTGTGCGTGGCGCTGCTGTTTGCCTGCTGCCGGGGCTCTTCGTCGTGTCGGCGCGGCTGTTCACGCGCCACCGCCGGCGATCTCGCTGTTCAGCGACCGCGTTGTGGTTTCGCGGGCTTGCGCGAGCAGGTGGTGATGCTGCGCCGCGTCAGCGACGCGCGCCTGGGCGATGTCGCGTGTGCCGGTTGGACGCGGCGCTCGATTCAGCTGCGGCTCGGCGACTCCGATGACGACGACGCGACGACCGGGCCGGCAGCTGCTGATTTCAGCTGGACGCGGTGGGAAGGCGACCCCGACGGGTGCTCGGGCTGATCCGCGAGCGCGCAGCGCTGCAACGCGAGCTGCAACCGGCGCCGCTGCATCGACTGCGCCATCGGCGGCGCGGCGGCCACACCCGCGCGCGGTCGTAGCTCGGACATCGTCGTATAGTGGGTCGATCGTCGTTCGCGTGCCCGATGACCCCGATCGCCGTCGTCACCACCGTGGCCACCCGCAGCCGAGGCGCAAAGCCTGGCGCAGACGCTGGTGCACGCGCCGCTTGGCGGCATGCGCGCAGATCTCGCCAGATCGAGAGCGTCTACCGCTGGCGGGGCCAGGTGCAGCAGCGAGTCCGAGATGCCGCATCGTCATCAAGACCACACGCGAGCGCTACGCGCAGGTCGAACAGGCGATCCGCGAGTTGCACAGCTACAGTTGCCGGCGATCCACGCCTTGGCATTCGAAGCGGTCTACGCGCCTTATGGCGAGTGGATTGCGCAATCATGCGGCGGCCGAACCCGAGTCCCACGAACTGACTCTCACGGGTATTGCGAATGAGCATCCTGTCCCAAGCCAACCCGGAACCCGCGGCGCCCAGCCGAAGCGCAGCGGCTCGATGGAAGAACGACTCGCGTTCCAGTCGCGCTACGTGCTGGTGTTCGGCGAGATCGACGACAAGCTCGCGCACGCCACCTGCCGACGGCTGCTCGCGCTGTCGGAGCAGTCCGACGCGCCGATCACGATGCTGAGTGTCGTCGCCGGGCGGCCATGTCGAGTCGGGCGACGCGATCTTCGAGCATGATCCGCTTCGTGCGCGCGCCGGTCACGCACGGTGGGCTCGGGCTGGGTGGCCAGCGCCGGCTGCCACATCTTCCTGGCGCCGCCCAAGGCAGCGCGCGTGTGCCTGCCTAACACGCGCTTCATGATCCACCAGCCGGCTGGCGGCGCCGGCGGCTGGGCCACCGACATCGCGATCCAGGCCAAGGAGATCCTGCAGCACCCGCGAGCGCATCGCCGCGTGATCGCCACGCAGACCGGCAAGTCGCTGCGCCAGCAGTGCTCGACCGACATGGAGCGCGACTTCTGGATGAAGCGCCGAGGAAGCCGTCAAGTACGGCATCGTCTCGCGCATCATCGAGCGGCAGAAGAGACCTGGCCTGACGATGCTGCTGCCTTGCATTGCGTTCTGCCAGTCGGGCAGCAGTTTCAAGGCGGCGTTCGCGCTGCGCGCGATGGACCTGTCCTACGAGAGCGTGTTCGTCGACTTCATGAGACGGGCAGACGCGCGACGCCGCCTGGCGCACGCAGACCAATGCGATGGGCGAAGCGCCGGTGCTCGACGACGGGCCGCTGCGCCTGACGCAATCGGGCGTGATCCTCACGCACCTGGCGCGCAAGAGCGGGCGCTTCGGTGGCCGCGACGAGGCCGAGCAGCGAGAGGTGCTTGCGCTGGCTGCTGTTCGACAACCACAAGTTCACCAGCTACTTCGCGACCTACCGCTTCATGCAGGCGTTCGCGCCGACGGCGCCCGATCGCGGCGGTGCTGGCGTTCCTCGAAGTCCGCATCGACGGCGCCTACGGCATCGTCGACAAGCACCTGTCGTCGAGCCAGTGGCTGGTCGGCGACGCGCCGACGATCGCCGACTTCTCGCTGTCGGGCTACCTGTTCTATCCAGTGGACGAAAGCGGCATCGACGTGGCCAAGAGCCACCCACACATCGGCGCGTGGGTGCAACGGCTGCGCCGCATCGACGGCTGGGGCGACCCTACGAGGTGCTGCCCGGCGAGCGCATCGCCCACGCTGGACCTCAGCGTAGCGAAGCGCCTCGTCGCGACGCGGCTGCGACCTGCGCAGGCCGCGCGGCTCAGCGCTTGATCGACGACACCGACACCGGCGTGCGCAGACGCACGCGCCGCAGCGGCTCGGCCGCCGGCCGCGAGATCGGTGGCACCGAGTGCACGCGGCCGCGCAGCAGCGGCGTCATGCGCTTGGCATGCAGGCCGTACAGGCGGTCGATCTCCTGGCGGATGCGCGGCGGAAACCCCATGCGGTTGCCGCGCCGGTCGACCATCAGGTCCATCAACAGGCGGTCGACCGCGGGCAGGTCGCACCAGCTGGTCGCGATGCGGTTGGCGATGCGCGGGTAGTGGCGGCACAGCTGCTTGGGGTGCATGCCGTTGGGGATGCTGCGCAGCCACGAATGCGTGTGGCTCAGCATCACGCGGTCGTCGTCGACCAGCGGCGCGCGCGTCTGCGACCAGTCGACGCCCGCGGCAGCGCTGGCGTCGCGTGCGGGCGAGCCAGTCACTCAGCATGTCGCGCAGGCTCGAAAAGACAGCTCTCAACAACATGACAGTGGATCCAGGCGGGCGCGGCACAAAGGCTGCGCCCGCTCGGCGATTCCGAACAATGGCACTGACCGACAGCCTAGTGAACCTGGACGCCCGCGGTAGCCCCACGTCCGAGGGAAATCGCCGGCGCGACGAGAAATTCTTGGCGGCCACTGTTGCTGCCGTCGCACAGGGTTGTCACGAAGCTCAGCCATGGCGAGTCGCGTCCCTTGTCACGCGCAGCCCGCAAGTCGGCAGCGCATACAGTGCGCGTATACGCGGTGGGACGGCTTCAAATTCGCGACTTCTTGCCGCGCTCGCCGCTCCTATCCAATGCCCCGCCGAAGCCCGGTCCGGATCTGCACGTCAGCGGCCGTGCTGGCCGTCGTAGCCAGCTCATGCCGGCGGATTGTGGCTGGCGGCATGGGCCTTGGCGGCCTCGGTGCAGCCGGTGGTGGCGGGTGCCCAGTGGCGCAGCTCGGCCTGCGCTCAGCACGGGTGGATGCCATGCGCTGGCCTTGCTGCCGGCCATGGCCTGTGGTGTGCTCGGCAGCGCGCTGAGGCGCTGCCTGTTGCGCGCGTGACTCAAGACATCCAGAAAGGCAACCCATGAATCAGGCTGGACAAGGCCGCGCGCTTTCGCGCCTTGCACGAGGCGGCAGGCGCTTTCGTGATCGGCAACGCCTGGGACGCCGGTTCGGCGCGCGTCTGGCGGGGGCAGGTTTCGTCGCGCTGGCGACTTCCAGCGGGGCCACAGCCGGCGTGCTGGGCCGGCGCGACGGCGCGGTGTCGCGCGACGAGGCGATGGCCAGCGCGCGCGCGATGGCCGAGCGCCTGCGATTTGCCGGTCTCGGGCGACCTCGAAAACGGCTACGGCCACGATGCGCAGACGGTCGTCGAGACCATCGGACGCGCCGCGCAGGCCGGGCTCGTGGGCGGCTCGATCGAAGACTACAGCGGCGATGCCGCGCAGCCGCTGCTACCCGCTGGCGCAGGCGGTGCAACGCGTCGAGGCGGCGGTGCAGGCGGCGCGGGCGCTGCCTGTGGCCTTTCACGTTGACTGCGCGCTGCGAGAACTTCCTGCGCGGCAACCCGAACCTCGACGACACCATCGCGCGCTTGCAGGCCTTCGAGCGCGCGGGTGCCGACGTGCTGATGGCGCCGGGTCAACGTGAAGGGCCACGGCAACGCCCGCGCGGCCTGCGGTGCCCGCCTCGATGCGTTGTACCGCGTGCGCCTGCAGGTACAGCGGCGATGCGGCATCGCCGCTGCTTAATCTTCGATCGAACCGCGACGAGCCCGGCCTGCGCGGCGCAGCGGATGGTCTCGATCACCGCTTGCGCGTCGTGGCCGCCATTCTCGGGCGCCGGACACCGGTAACTCGCAGGCCCCGCCACCGCGCGCGCATTGGCCATCGCTTCGTCGCGCGACACGGAGCCATCGCGACGGCCCAGCACGCCGGCCGTGGCACCACTTGAGTGGCCAGCGCGGCAGGCCAGCCCCAGCCAGTACGCGCCGAACCTGCGTCCCAGGCGTTGCCGATCACGAAAGCGCCTGTCGCCTCGATGCAACTCGCGAAAGCGCCGTGCCTTGTCCGCTTGATTCATGGGTTCCTTCATCAGTTTGCGAGTCGCTCACGCGACAGGACGCACCATCAGTGCGCCGCCCACCATACGCCACGCCAGCGGGAGTCCACAGCCCCGCACGCAGCGAGGCGAGAGCAGAACAGCAACAGGCCGCTGGGCCGGGGAACGCACGGCGAGCGGCGAGCGCGGCAGCCCATGCGTGCGGCTGTGCGGTATTTGCCGGCGCGGTCAAACGCGCTGGCTGGCCGCAAAACAGCAGGCGCTTGGGGCCGCCGCTCATCGGCGGCCACGCAGCGCCTCCGATGCTCGGCTCAGTGACGTGAAACTGCCTGACATCGTGCTGGCGACACCCGAAAGACCGCGAACTCGAGCAGTGACATCGCGGCACCGCGATAATCGATCGACGGAACTAAACATTTGGTGGGCCGAGATAAGTACCGGCTGGCGTATTTTCGCCGGTGATGCGGGCGCCTGGTAGTACGCGCTGCCGGCTTTGGCGAACATATCCGACCGCCATGATGCAGCAACCCGGCTTACCTGTGCGGCGACACGGCTGATGCCGCCAGTCGCGCGCCATTTCCCCTCGGACGACCGCCATGCAAACTGTATCGTCAGTGTCGTTAGTGCGATCCCTGCATCGTGAAGAACTGCTGTCGGCTGGTTTGTTCGCCCGCGCAGCAGCATGCGGCGTGGGCGCACATGGCCGACGTCGTGTGTCTGCTTCGCGCGTGGCGTGGCATCAGCCACCGCGCGTTGCTGCAACCGTCGCGGCAGCAACCGACGGTCGACCGCCTGCTGTGTGATCGCCGGCGCGGCAATCGCATGCGCCGCCGCGCATCCTGTCTGTACGGCCTGCATGCTAGCGCATGACTGCCGTCCTCGCGTCCAACCTGCCTGCGCCGCGTGTCTGCGCAGCGTGTCGTCGTCGATCAGCGCTGAGCGCTCGGAAGTCAGCGACCTGCTCGCCCGGCCCCTCGAAATCGATACCGCGCGATCGCTTCCTTACTGCGCGTGTGTAATGTAACAAGCTAAGAACAATGGTAATACGGCAGCAGCGATCGTGCGCGTGACGTAGTGCCGATCATTCAGCAGGCACTCAATCATGCGTGAAGAACGCAAGCACCACGGCATCAGCTGCCGCGAACTAGCGCCGGCCCAGATGCGAAGTAGCTGGTGAACTGGTTTGTAGAACAGCGCCGCGCTGTTAAATCTCCGTGCGGCCACCGAAAACGCCCGCTCTTGGCGCCGAGATGCGTCACGCCCGATACGCCCGTCAAAGGCACCGGCAGCCTCTCATTGATCTGCGCCAGTGGCGCGTCACCGCGTTCATGTCAACGAGCGCACTCTGGGAACAGCCATCGCGCGCGAACCACGAAGCTGTTGCCCGACTGGCAGAAGCTGGCATCGGGCTCTAGGCCGAAGATCATTTGCCGCGATGTGCGCAGAGGCGATATGACGGCTCTCATTTCATCAGAAGTCTGTGTCGTCGGCACGTACCAATCTGCGCGGCGATCGCGTGCCAGTAACAAGTCTCTTGGCCTGGATCGCGTGTGTGTACCAGCCTTCAGCTAACGGTGAATCATGAAGCGCGTGTTGGGCGGCACGAGGTGGCGCCAGTATATGGCGGCCCGCGCAGCGAAGCCAGCTGAAATGTCGTGGACCGTGATCGCTCGGTTTATGAAGCCACCGGGCGACTGTCACCATCATCTGCGAATCCACAACCTCGAACGGCGGCGGCTTGTCGTCGTCTCAGACACCAGCATAGCGCACGGACGCTCTATTGAACCAGTGCGTTCGGCAGCTCGAGACGGCTTGGACAGTGCTCATTCACACTCGAACTCCGGCGTCACTTTGTGCGCGATCCACTCGCCATAGGAGCCGTGGATATTCGAATGCGGCGTGAAATCGCCGGCTGTCGCTAGCAACCTCGCAGATCACCCGTTCTATTGCGCTGGCTGTCTGCGACGACGACTGGCATTCAGTCGTGCTGCCTGCTGGTAGACGCTCGATCACCGAGATCACACGCACAGGCCGCCAGTAACCTGCCGCGCGTAACAGTACGACAGCGATCGGGAATAAATCCGCGGGCCTGCGACCGACGCGCCGCCTGCGACGATATTCACGCCGTCGCGGCGGCGTATTCGCCGTCGTGAACCGGTTGCAGCTCGCGTACGCAGCGCATCAATTTTCCGACTGGAATCCAGCGAAATGCGCACCTTCGGCCTCGTCGTCGTCACGCGTCGTCATTCCGAATATTGTCAACACTCAACCGCACGATCGCCCGGGCACGCGTCGCTCACGCGGCGCAGCATCGCCACTGCTTTCGCGCAACCACCTGGGCCGATCGCTGACAGCGCGGATATTGATCGCGTGTTCGCCGGCTAATGGCTGCGCCTGGAGAGATGGCGGCACAGCTGCATCAGCCCGATGGTGGCGGTAACCTTCGTAGGTAACAACCCACGACAACAGGCAATGTTTGCGGCGCGTCTGTTCTACCCATCGCTTTGCGCCGTGAAATCCCGTCGAGTCGGGCCTGAGTATTAGCAACCGGCACTCGGTCATGGAACACTGCGCGTCGCATCGAGGCGCCCGCCCTCGGAAAAAGTCCTCAGCACGCCGCATTCAGCGTGTAGCTGTGGTTGAGTCGCGGCTACACTCAGTGTTGTGCCAGCTGCCCTGCGGGCGCTTCCCTGCGGCAACGCGAAAATTGTACGAGTTGTCGTTGACATAACCGGAGTCACCGTAGCCGGCGCGTTGTGCTGGCCCAGAGTGCGGAACGCGCAATACGTTGCAACGGAGCACCGTCAGGCACCTTCGCAAGCTCAGCTCGCCGCCAGCGCCAGTTCGGCACACCATGTCGATGCGCTGGCAGATCGGCGCCTCTTCACTGCAATGCACGTGCAGCCGAGCTCGCGGCAGCGCGCAGGCTGCGCGCACCTTCGGGCGAGATGATGAACTTCGACGCCGATGTAATTGCCCGCCTGCGGCATGACAACCTCTTCCGCGGCCTGGAAACACAGGACGGTGACTGATGCCGAGATCGGCGCGCCTCGCATGCGACAATACCATCACGGTGCCGACCGGCACCCCGCTGATGTTCTCGATCGAAGAAAGTTTCGGCGTGCGCGTCGGCGACGCCTCTGGGCAGCGTGTCGAGTCGCCTTCAGCACGCTGGCACCTGCGTGTGAATGATCGGCTCTGAGTCGGTGAACATGGCACGCTGCCGGCTCCAGCGCATCCGAAGTGAGGCAACGCCGGCCCTGTCCCTCGATGCTGGATAACAGCCTTGGGCGTAGAGCGAACAGGCCAGGCGGGCTAATATGGCTGACGCAGGGTAACGGCGTAGGCCACCCCTCGGACGTACCCCTCTTTAGCGTAATGGCGACCGCAACTAGGCGGACGTGCACAGGGACCGGAAGTTTACTGGCGACGTGGTCCAACCGTAGCCTGTACGCAACTGCCACCTCGCCGCGCTCACGCACCCTTGACAACCCGATGGTACCTGCCGGCATTGGCTGTTCCTTCAGTCGCGAGTGCCGTCATCTGACCGTCTGAGCGCCAATCTTCCTTCAGCTCGGCAATTTGTGGCTCGCCACTCTGACTTTGCCGGTCGACCTGCGAGATCGACCACCCCGTTGTTGCGATGCCCGGTGTTTCGCCAGTTTGAGATCTCGGGTAAACCAGACGTCATATACTATTACCGAGCTGCGCGCCGCCTCCTGCATGTCTTCAGCCGCAGCGAATCCAGTGTTCTATCGGCGTCGGCACCGATCGGCGCGTGGCGCTCTCTGCAGGCGGTGAATACTCGTTGTTACACCGCCTTTGTGCTGATTTTCGGATTGATGCGTGAACGAGTTGATGTTGCCTCGGATCGGGCGACCACTGGCGTGTTATTGGTGTACTTGACGTCAGCCGTGAACCTCGTACGTGCGGCTGACGCGTGATCAAGCGGTGGCGTCTCGAACTCGTCGCTTGGCGATCGATGACGCAGCGTCGGCTCCAGCGTGGTGCCGAAGATCAACTGTTGCGACCGCTGTCGCCCGGGCCTCGTCACGCCTCATTCTCGACGAGCTGAATATGGTGCTTTTTCAGGCTTTGCGTGCGTTGTCTGAAGTCAACGATCGCCCACCGGGCCGATCACGACAGACACTTCGGCGCGGCTGGCGCGCCGCCGATGGCGACCATTACCGGCGCGGCCGCCTGGTGCGGGCGCCTCCTGCTCTTTTTAGTACCAGCGCCAGCCTGCACGGCACTAATGGCGACGAATGTTCGTTTGGTTTATTTGGCGTAGTCTCCGATCGTTGGAATAGGCATTTGAATCAAGGCGATCGCCGCGTCGTGTGATGACCCGGGAATGCTACAACGCCCGTATTTTCCCAGCCAACCCGGATCGCGTTGCGCGAATGGCGCGATGATGACTGCGGCTCAGAATTTGGCTAGCGTGCGCGCCCTGTCGCTGCTGCAGGGTGAGCGCATCCCAGCGGCGCGCGCAGGCCACCGTAATGTGTGGCGAGCACCGCGCGATCAAGCGCGCCGGCGATCATACCGGCGATAATGATCACCAGGAACGCCAGGCACCGGCCAGGCCGCAACACGCCACCGTCACCACCGCCAGCTGATCCAGCGTACCAGTAACCCAGCGTAACGACTTCGGTGACTCGCCGACTGCGCGCAGAGCACCGCTGCACCAGGCTCCGCCAGCGCACCGCACTGTGAATATCACGGATCGACGATCGGAAGAGCACGCCGGCCCGATGGCTGGCGAGATCTCGAAGTGACCTCGCCAGTGTGCCAGTGCCGGCGAACCGGCGCCGAACAGGCTTTGAGCGCCAGGCCGATGGCATGCTGGTTGGTGTTGAGCCAGATCGCCAACGCGACCGCCGCCGCCGCGCCGGCGCGAGCGCAGCCGATACCGCTGTGCGCACCGTGTGCTGCCGTGGCGACCACCATCATGCCCTCCGCTCAGTTGACCGGCATCGTGATCAGCAGACCGGGCCGATCTGGCACGAGCCAGCGAATCGTCATCTACGCCTCTTTCGCGACAGCGTCATTCCATCAAACGCCGATATCGGCGGCATGCGCACGCGGCACAGCGCGCCAGCTGGCGTCTCGTAATCGCAAGCCAGTGCAACAAAAAGCGACGTTCACGGTCAGCGGCCCCAAAACGGGCCCATCCTTCACCGCGGTAAATTTCCAGTAGCAAATCCGGAACCGGCGGACGCCAGCAACCGGCCGACAAAACCGCGATGATGGCGGCGAGAGCGCCAACCACCGGCATCGTCGGCGGAACGATCAGCGGCGCTTTGTAGCCGATGGCTAGTCTTTACGGCGCATGGCGCGGCAGCGAGATACCACCCACCTGCAGCGCAAACAGAATCGTACGGGTAACCTACGCAAGTCGCCAGCGCGATCAGCGTGAAGCCGATCGGCCACTGACTATTTCCGCGGCGGCTGGATCATGCTGCCGGAAAGTGCCAGCCCGCTGAAGTGCTCGTCACGCCGAAACTCGGCGCGACATGGGCTGGCATCAGGCTGACCAGTCTCGTTGGCGTTGGCTGTCCTTTAGCTACGGCCTCCGGCCCGCATATGCCGACACGCAGGGCACGATCGCGCTAGATGTCGGCTTTCGGCCCCACCGTCGCGTACTTGCTGTATGACCGAGCGCAGTACTCCGCGCCAGTGACACATTAGGCGTAGCAGATCTTAGTAGCCGATCAGCACCAGCGTGTATGACGGGCGTCTCGACATCACGCGCTCTTTGATCGGCTCGTGCGAAACATCTGGCGCTTATCACACCCCACCAGCCAGTGACTGCGACATCGGCTATCGTTGCTCGACGGCTTTGCGGCGCGGCACCTGGCGCAGCCGCCAGTGCCGCGACCGCAGGCGCTCCATTCGCCGATCTCTCGACCGTCGCCGTCGCGCGAACATCGGAAATCAGTATCTGGGCACCACCAGCCATCGCTGATATCGAACCTCGTCGGCTCTTGACCTGCAGCGCGCAGCCGGCATCGCACTCGCCTGGATGTGGCCTATAACTGCGACAGCAGCGCGTCGCGACAACGGTATGACAGATGCGCCGCCACGCCGCCAGCGCAACGTTGAAGCCTTCAATCAGCCGCGACGCCTCGCCACTGCCGTGGCACCATGGTTACGTGTATGACCGCCAGCATTTAGCCTCGGCACCGCGCCGCGACCTCAGCGCGATACGCTCCGGCGCGCGGCGCGTACCCTGTTGCGACGGCGTCGACTGCACCGGATCGCGCCACGGGCCGGCAGCCATGAATGCCCGCCGCTGATCTCGCCGGCGCGAAATCCACCGCGATGTCGGTCGCTATTTGCTTGAAATCGACGGCCACCGCGTACTGCCCGGAACGTACTTAAACGGCTCGACCGATCATCCTTCTGGATAGTCGACCTCATGTGATATGCCGCCGCGCAGCGCACTGCGTGTGGCGCAGCGCGCGGATCTCGTCGGCGTATTTATTTTCGACAACTGACACCTGGCGAGCAGACTCCGCGGCGTCAGCTTGAAGACGGTTCGTCGAGGATCGCTCGGCCCAGTCCGGCGGCGCACGATCTCCTGCTCGCCACCGACTGGCGACTGGGTCGACTCAGACCGTAGTCCTCGGCCACCTTGACGCCTCGAGCGAACACTGTCCAGCCGCATTCTCGGCGCCGCTCGCGTGTCGAACAGATGTTGGAACACCATGCGATGCTGAAGCGTGCGCGCTGCAGTTGCGCGTTGATTCAGCTCGCACCCTCGTCTGCCATCAGGCTGATCAGCATCGACTGGCGCCGTTCTCCAGCGCCGCATGGATCTGCCCTGTGTGAACCGTTGCTGTCGCATGACGGCAGACACTGTGCTGTCGGTCGAGCCGCGACCTCGCCGCGTCGTGGCGATGAGCGCAACTTTCAGATATCAGCCCCGGCGTGCGCGACGACCGTGCACCGCGATCGTGGCCGACATCGCGGCCACCAGCGTGACCAGCCCTCTGTGCTGATCGTCAGCCTGCGAACGGCGCGATACGATCGCCGATGGCGGGCGTGATGATGGCGCTGTAACCGCTGGATCGCCGAGCCGGAAAGTCGGGTTTTCTTGCCGCCCGTGTCTCATGGCCGCTCGAGGGCGATCGCAACCATCGCGACCAGATGATCGTACAGACCGCCGACCGCGCGATGCTGCGGTTACCAGGAGGTGCGCCGAAGGCGCGTAGCACCCGCGGTCGTCGACGGCGTATCGCGCTGCAAATCAACGCGTGCATCCTGCGGCAGTCACCGTCGAACGTCACGACCGCCAGCGGTGCACCCGGTGCAGCGCAGGCAAATCATTTGCCGCGTCTGGTCGCGACTCTGCGCACGAACTATTTCACTTCACCGCGTTAGCTAAGCCAGCCAGACGGCCGACCCAGCAACCGACAGCACTGTGCCGCGCAAACCGATGATCTCATTGCCAGTGTTCCATTCGCGTCTGCCAGACGCGTTATACCGCTGGCGCGTTCGCGCAGCCGGCACCAAGCCGTAACGTCGCGATCAAACTGGCGCGCCTGCGCCACCGCGGCTTGCGGCCAGCCACCGGCTGCGTAAGCTGTTCCGTCGTCTGCGTTAACAGTCGCGAAATAAGCATCGCGGTACGCGTAGATCGCGGGCGCTCATCAGACACAGGCGCGCAGCGCGCATTGACTGCACCGCCGATCATCCACCACGTGGGCAGCGGCGTTATGATGACTTCTCGCCGATGGCTGACGCGCCATTAGCTGATCGACGCAGCTGCTTCTGCGCCGTGGTTTAGTGACGCGGCGGCTCGCGCTGTCACGTCGACTGCATGGTCAATCGCCTGGAGCCAATTCTGCGGTATCTGAAACCGCTCGCTGCGCGCCTGTTCAAGCGACAGCGATCTCGACAACTGCGCGTTTCGCGTAATGGCGAAAGATGTCGTTGCGCGATTCGTGATTCGGCGGCGCATGGCGGCGTCGTCACGCGGCCGAGATCAGCGATGCGCGTCGTAGTCAACGGGCTCGAACTGCGGTGCGGCAACGCCACCGCGGCTGGCTTTCGCTTCGTATGCTGCGCCAGCGCCACTACTGTTAACTATACGCGCTCTGGTTCGGCACTGCGGCACGCGAGCATCGAGCGCGCGAGACCACCATGGCAGATGGCCCGTATTTCGCCGTCATCGGTGCCAGCGTGCCGTCGACGCCGTGGCCGTGAGCCACCATGTCCCGGCGAACTGCATGCGGCGTCGCTTACGGCCGATGAATGCGCTGTCATCAGACGATCGCCGCGCTGCCCGGCCGATGATCGGCGTGCAACGCGAGAGCATATCAGAACACAACGGCCTATGAATGACTGCGATCCTGCCGGCGGCTGTGTTCGTAGCGTCGAGTATCGCGCGAGCGTACGGCGTCTGGCGACCAACACGAGGTAATCAGTCGCTGCCCCGGTGCTCACCGCGCGACCGGCGCGAACTGTGCTGCCGCCGATGCACCTGACGCGCGGCGACGCCGCGCCATCGCGCCGCGCCGAAGATCGCTGTCGATCGGCAGTGGCCAGATCGCGTATCCCGGCATGCTGATGCACTGCTCCACTCAGCGCACAGAGCGTCGCGCATGCGCTGAATCACCGCGTGTCACGAGTACAATGCCGCCGCATGGGTAGCTCGCGGCAGGTCGCAGTCGGCACTGTTAAGCGTGCGGCGGCGATCGCAGCGCGCGGCAGCGGTAGCTCAGACGATCGCGACGACGACTCACGCCGCCACGCTCATGCGGCGATCGTACGATGCGTGCTCATCGAGATCGACGTCAGCAACGCCAGCTACCGACAGCCTGTCAGCCCGATATTGCGCGCGCTGTGCCGCTTCACAGCTGCCGCGTCGCACATTTGCGGCAGTCGCGCAGTAACACCGCGTTTCACTGGCAGCCGCGGTGATCCTCGACGAACGCGCGCGCGCTGAACAGGTCCGGCGTCAATACCCACGGTACCACCAGGCGATCACGCCGTATGTGGTGATCGATGACGGCGTGATCCACGACACCGGTCGATGAACTCGTGAACCAACGACTACACGCGGCGACGTGGTACAGATCGCTGCGCCGCCAGACCCGGTTAGCTCAAGCGGCCTCGCTTGTTGCCGATGAAGTTCGTCTCGGCCTGGCCGCCTGGGCCGTGCGCTGCGCGTACCGATCGACGGTTCGATCTGGTCAACGCGGCGAAAGACCGGGGCAGATGGCACAGGTGTCACGTGCGCCTTAGCCACCGCCGCCGACACTGGCATCGACCTGAACCGGTAAAACCGCCGTTTACCGCGCTGACGACAACCACCTTTCGCCGCCGGCGCCACCGCGCAATCTTTGCCGACAGCATCGTGTTCGCTGGCGGTGCATTCTGCGCTGGTGGAAAGCATGGCCGTGTGCGGCTGTGGGCCAGCTCTTACCGGGCTGAGACTGCAGACAGCCACTTCGCCTACGGCGCGGCGGTGGCGATGTTCGCAGTCACTGCTGCCTGCGACGTGCTTTGCGACATCAGTACCGACCGGCGGCCAGTCGAAGGCGCTATTCATCCAGGCATGGTGGCTGACCGCCAGCGAGAATTAATCACCGATGACGCGCCCCTGAATCCCCACGCCCGAGCGACTGCCCGCCGATTCAACGTCGCGCTGGTCGCTAACGGCCGTAGCATCCGCCGCAGCGCAGGCCGTCGGCGACCACCCGTTGTTGCCGTTCTCAGTGTTCGATCCGCGACTGTCGGCGTGGCCATCTGCTGCGGCCACTGCCGAACTCGACGCGCTCCCACGCGGTGGCGCCGATGCGTGTTTCACGCGGTGCGCGCGTTTGCGCCGCGTCACCAACCAGATGACTCCGGCTGCATATGCCGTGGTCGATCGACGGCAGCGGTTGCAGGCGATCCGGGTATGCTGCTGCGCGCTGGCAACAGCAGCGCAGATTATCGCTTCGTATGTGTGTGGCGCGATGTTGCAGCATTTGAGTTAATATCCCGGCGCCGGGACTCTTCACCTGCTGGCAGATCTTCACGGCGCCGGCACCGCAAATCACTGCGGATGTGGCATCGTACTGCGTGCGGTGATCGACAGCTGGCGATTCCCCCGCCAGCATCAGGCGCCTGTGCGTCGAAACAGGCCGAGACCGGGTGACTGCCGCGTGGCGCTTCTTCCGTGTGACGCAACCCTCGACAGGCGGTGACACGACTGACTCGCTACCTGGCTGATCCTCGACCACCAAACCGCTTCGTGCGGCACTCTGCGGCGTCGCATGTTTATTCGCCGATCGGCGTGCGGCGAACAGCCAGTGGTCTTTAACCGACGACGGATGAACTCTACGACTACCGACGCGATCGATATTTGCCGATTCTCAATACCGCGTATTACTCGCAGCCCGCGTCGTCCGCGCCCGGCATCCTGCGGCAGCACCAGATGGCCGCGTGACGCGCACTACGCCTGCGACCTGCTCGCCAACCCGCTGGCGTGCGACTGCGCTGGTGGCTCGCCGCCGGGCCAGGCGTTCAACGCGAGCCTGGGCGCGACTCAGCTGCTGCGCAGGCGAACGGACTGAGGCGAGCCCACGGAGCCAGCCTGATCGCAGACTTTCATCGCCTTCAGCAACTGCTGCAACACGCGACGAAAATTCGCGGGCGTCGATGTCGCGAAGATCAAAGCCGTCGCCCACGCGCCAACGCACCGTTATTGCACGCAGGCGCACTGGCTTTGCGCAGTGCGCGATCGCCTGCGCTGCCGGCGACCGGCAAACGCCATCGCCGGCGACGGCATCAGCTCGAGCGCCTGCTGGTTGTCATCGCAGCTTGCTGATGTACTGTCGCTGCCGCCACAAATGGCGCTTGCCGGGTAACTGCGGCTGCCGCCAGTTATCACCTCGCGCGTGCTGATCATCGGGCGAATGCCGTAGGCATGCTCTCGACGCCGGAGAATCAGCTGGCACACGCGTCGGCACCGTAACCGTGTGATGCCTGCTCGTCACCATCTGCGCGTAATCGTCACGCCCAAACGATCCCGCGACCGGCGTCCCCCTGGTGCGCCTCGGCGCTGGCACGGGCAGCCCGCCGGCTTCGTTGCTGTTCTGTTGCCGCAGCGTGCCAGGCGGTTTGCTGGGAGCTGCCGACTGCAGATCGGCCTGGCTGACAAAATCGTCAGATTGGCAGCTGCCATATCGCCGCGCGGAATTGTCGTGGCACGAAGATGCTCGCGGCACCACCGCGTTGTCGGCGCCATCGGCTCGGCCTGCCGGCTCGTGGGCGAACACGCGTCAGTACCGGCGCTCATCAACGCCAGCCGCCTCGGGCGCGCGCCACGTGATCCCTGAACCTTTGCTGGCGCGTCGACGCGCTCGTCGTGCAGATGCTTTGCGTGGCAGCTGCCCATACGATGAAAACAGCACCGGCACAGCGAAGGGCTTCGTGCGCAATATCGACGTGACCTCGCCGCCCACGGGTTGAATATCCCATCGTTGCACCAGCGCGCGTTGAGACGATAAGCCCGGGCCGACGATGCCAGCGTCTTGCCGCTAATTCGCTGCAGTAGATAGACTGCCCAGACCTACGAGCCAGCGCAGACGCAGACGCGCCGATGCACGCACCGTCATCCGAACGTGCCAGGTCAGCCACGTCGTTCGACATGAAACGATCAACGACGGCAACGCTATCGATCTTCCGCATCAGCCAATATTCGTGGCACCGTACGGCGACGAAAGACTTTCCCTCGACCTCGCGACAAGACGATCGAAAGGTAACTTTCCGGTGACGGCATCCGGCGCTTTAAGCACCTGCGCGCTGATAACTCGTCGAGGTCATCCCTGTGTCTGTGGCTACATTCTGTCGCTGCCGGACGTGGCGGCTCGAACGGCCCCTCGCTGCATTTTCAACATATAATGAACGGTTGCCTTCTGAGAAGTAGACCTCGAACGCAGGTAATTATGGCAACTGCCGGCGCTGTTAACCATCGCGCCATCGAATATCGACCACAGCTGAAGGTCGTGTTAGCTGCTGGCCGCCACCATTCATCAAGCTGCGCATGCGAGGGCGCCAAATCGTGCGTACCGTCGGCATGATCGTGAAAGACGCCTTGCGGTGGGTTGCGCGCGCGCTCGATACTCGTGGCGTTCAGCAGAGCTGTTGTACGACACGCATAAGTTAGCATTGTCGAGGCGACGCTGTCGCCACCGATATTTTTTCGTGCCGATGTATCGACAACCAGATGGCGCACCGTTCGGCGAAAGTGACAAAGATTCAGCGCTTCTTACCGTTAATGTCGACCAGCGTGTGACCGTCTTCGTGCTAGCGTCGCGTCAGTGTCGCGGGTGATACCCGATCGCGCGTGTTGGCAAGTTCGCGACAACACGCCCCAGGCGACGTGTCGCTCACCAACCTGGGTAGCGAATAAGCCAGTTACCGGCTTCGACCCGTACCGCTGGCGCAACTCCCGCCGGGCTTTGACGGGCTGACATCGCAGGATCGAGAATCACGTCATGGTGGCAATCAGCGTTCTGGATGGCGTGACTGACGATAACCGGCGGCGTTCGTCCTCGGGGCTGAATTCATTGGTCTCATCGTGTGCGCTGGCCGGCACCTGGCTGGTAACCAGTCTCATCAGTCATCGTACAAGTGCGCCGGCATCGCTTCGCGCCAGCTGCCGCCGCGCCGGCGCCGTTCGACTGTTGGCCGGAGTGGAGTGCGCATCGCCACGCGCGCCAGATCCTGGTTGGCGTGGCGAAAGTGCTCTCGTGGTCGGCATGCGTCGTAAGCGCGCCGAAAGCTCGTCGTCGGCGCGTGTCGGAGGGCTCCGCGCGCGCAGCGCCCAGCGTCAGGCTTCCGCAGCCGCCGTCGCGCGGTCACCGTGACGAAGTCGACACCGCTGCATCGCGCCAGCAGCGTGGCGCGCGCATCACCTTTGCTGCGGCGCTGCACCCTGCGGCGCGCGTCGCGCGATAAGCCGCGATCACATCATTCGCCAGGTGCTTAACTCGGTCTGCGAAAGCCGCAGCGCGGCGGCGTCGGCACGGGCGACGCCGTGGCGCGTACGCAGGCCGGCGGCCTGCAGCGGAGATGCGCGCTACGCCGTGACGCCGAATCATCATCACCGACAGCTTGTCGCCGGATGCCCAACGTGCCCTCGCTATGCGACCACCGCGTCGAGTTCGGGCGCGAAGCGTGCGGGCGGCGGTATTGATACCTTCGGTGAAATAGCCCGCGTTGACGCTTCGACCATGTTGTCACGACGGCATACAACTTAATCCCAGCCCACGCGTGCGCGCATCGTGTCGCGCTCACCCGTCGGCTGGCCACCGGCACTGCCGCTAAGCAGCTGTACTGCGTTGCGCGTGTCAATCTCAGCGCTACACGCCGCTGAACGACCCGCTTCAGCGGCCCTGCTCGGGCATCGACCTTCTGGGTAATGGCTTTCCGAGAAGGTTTGTGGATATCCGATGTTGGCGGCAATGGTGTGATCAACGAACGCACCAGATCCAATAACCACGTGACAGACTCGGCGACAGACGCGACGATCGCGCCCCGATGGCGCTGTGAAGCAATGGGCGATCTCGACGCCACGGCGCATCGAAACGCGTGCCTGCATCGGTTCGTTTCGACCGAGACCGCCCAGCACTGGCCGCCTGGCATGACGACCTCGGCTCGTCCTGCCTCACCTTCGGCCAGCCATCGGCATGTCCAGCAACGTCAAGGTGCGGCGCGCCATCAGCAGGCCAGTTCGGGAGAGCCTTTCGTCAACGCGCCTCAGCGCCAGCCGACCATTCCGACCACTGTCTCAGGGGGCGTTCGTGCGCGCCCGACCGTTCGACCATGTCCATTTACCGCTGCGCGAACGTCAGTTCCTAAACACCGACGTCGCGCCACGGTGACGCGATCAATACGTGAGCGATCTGTAGCTTTGTTTTAAATCTTCAACTGGTGCCTCGGCTCCAGCGTGGGCGGCGCTCAGCGTTGACGCGCGTCAGCCCATGGCATGGATGTGCCGGCGATGCCGCTCCTGTTCCTCGTCAGCCACATGCTGGAGCATGAACTTGTGGTGTCTGCATCGGCTGGCCACCCGTGGCGCGCGCTCATTGGCTGGAAAGTCGGTTGAAGTCGATCGCCGACATAAGAAGAATCGCGACTGGCCTGAGTGGCGATGAGCGCCAACGCCACGCCATGCCGATCGCCGGGGTTCCCACCACGCTGAACCGGGCCCGCGCCGCCAATCCCTCGATGCGACAGCTTCAAGCTCGATGAATGCGAGCCAGCGCTCGGCCCATGGGCGGTATTTGAAGGCCGAGCGATCACGCGGCGACCTTCCGGCATGGACGGCTGTCGTCATCGTCAGACCGGCGGCGCGCCGAAAAGTCGACCATCGTTGACCGTAGGGTCAGTATATTCCCGACTGAACAGCGGTGAAGGCGGTGCGAACCAAGTGAATCTTAGTCACGACTCGGACGACTTTCCGACCGGCCACATCGCGCTGGCGTAACGTCGCAATCAAAGCCAGTCTGGTAATGTCGGGCTGATCGCCATCATCCTGTTGATGCAGATCAAATGTTTGCCCACCTGGAGCGAAGCGCTGGCGCGCAGCTAACTGCGTCACCGCGCTTAGGCGTGATGCCGGCCTCGACTCAGCCCGGTGTCGTGCCCGAGCATTATATCTGGTGAACGCGCTCGGCGTGCTTGTGGTGACCAGCAGCGGATGTGAAATGGAGCGACATCAAGCGTGCCGGTGGGCATGGACTACTGCGTCGCCGGCGTCTTCGTCTGCTCGAACGCTGCTGTAACGAAGTGGTAGCCGGCGTGGGACTTATTGACGCAGGAAGTGGCTGCTTAAAGAGAGACAGCAGTTAACCATAA
>ERZ1370068.9045-contig-7852_pt1 | contig 49680 bp, 56 predicted proteins | sample MGYA00561227_ERZ1370068 | MGnify/ENA primary metagenome ERZ1370068 (study PRJEB38410, sample SAMEA6850437) | metagenome | study: Metagenomic assessment of the ecological functions of the soil: analysis of the soil microbiota associated with the... | reverse complement strand
ATCGGCGCCATCCGAACGCTCGCTGACGGCCGCAGAGATCACGGCATGATGCACACCCCGAACCAGAACAGGTGCGATGCCGCGATCCTCCTCGAAGCGCGCGCGATGTCAACGCGAAGGAGAGCTGGGGGCGACACCACGGCGCTGATGTGGGCCGTGGCCCGGGGTCATGCCGAGGCCGCCCGAGGGTGCTGATCGCGGCGGGTGCCGACGTCAACGCGCGGTCTGCCGTCGCGCGACCAACGACGCCGCGGTTTCGAGGCACACACCGGGTTAACCTTGTTCCATTGGTGCCTGTTGATGTTGATATGCCGCGACGTTGTTGATGTTACCGTTTGCTGATCGCGAGCCGAACCGAAGAGAAGGTGGGAGGAATTCGCCAGCGGCGCTGGCTGACGCCATTACTGATGTTCGCCGCGCGCGACGGCGGCCTCGAGCTGGCGCGCATCCTGGTCGGCGGCCGGCGCCGACGTCGACGCCGTGGCCGGCGACGGCAAGACGGCGCTGGCGCTGGCGATCTTCAACGGCAACTACGACGTGGCGTCGTTCCTCGTCGATCAGCAAGGCCGACGTCAACAAGGCCGACGCGCAGCGGTTCACGCCGCTCTTCTGGGCCGTCGATCGGCGCAACATGGAGACGGCGCCGAACTTTCCGTGGATGGTCACGGCGGATCCGATGCCGCTCATCCGCAAGCTGCTCGACGCCGGCGCCAATCCCAACGCGCTCGTCAACAACACGCCGCGCGGCGCGGATGCGCGAGGATCGCCGCGCATCGTGTTCGCCACGGCGCTGATGCGCGCCGCATTCGCCGCCGATCTCGAGCTCGTGAAGCTGCTGCTCGAGCGCGGCGCCGATCCGACGATCGTCTCGAGAGACGGCGAGACCATGGTGTCGGCGGCCGCCGGCCTGGCGTTCATCCACGGCTATCACCGCGGCAAGCCGCCCGAGCGAGCGGCTGCGAGGTCGTGAAGCTGTTCGTCCAGCTCGGCAACGACGTGAACCAGCGCGGACGACTACGGCATCACGCCGCTGATGGCCGCGGGCAACTCGGCGACGTCGCGATCATTCAGTATCTGATCGACGCCGGCGCCGATCTCGGCGCGCTACGACCTGGGCAAGAAGAACGACGGCGCGTTCGGATCGAGCGTCGAGCCGCTGATGCCGATCGACTACGCCATCGGCGTCGGCACGTTCGTGCCGAACAACGCCGTCATCATCCACGAGGACGCAGTGGCGCTGATGGCGCAGGCTGATGAAGGAACGCGGCATCATCGCACACGACCTCCTGAGTGCACGCTGCGCGGCTTCACGTGCGCCCAGGTGAAAGTGGATCCGAGCGTGGCGTCGCCGGCGGAGATTGCCCGCATGCGGGCGATGGCTATCGGCCATCAGATGGGACCGCATTACCGAGGGCTCCAGGCGAAGTAGATCGCGTCAGACCAGCCGATTGCGAAGCGCTTTCACGACAGCCTCGGACTTGGAGTGGACCTGCAGCTTCTCGTAAATGCTGCGCAGGTGAAAGCTGATGGTGTGAACGGTCACGCCGAGCTCTGCGGCGGCTGTTTTGTAGTTGTGCCCTTCGACGAACAGTCGAAGGAGTCGTGTTTCGTGCGGCGTCAACTCGCAGTCCGTGTTGTCGGGCGGACGAAAGGCGCGAAACAAGGCGACGACGCGGCGCGCAACCTCGGGCGACATCGGCGCACCACCGCGCCACGGCCTCGCGCAGCGACTCGAGCAGGCGCGCGGGTGGAGTCTTCTTCAGCAGATACCCGACGCCCCGGCGCACAGCGCCTCGAAAATGCGATCGTCATCGTCGTAAATCGTCAGCATCAGCACGAGCAGGTCGGGATGACGCTGCTTCAGGATCCGGATCCCGTCGATGCCGCTCATGCCGGGAAGACCGATGTCGTTGAGGACCACATCCGGCAGATTGCCGTCGATGCTCTCGAGCGCTTCCTCCATCGAACGGTAGGCGCCGGTGCAGCGAAATCCCGGCGTGCCGTTGATGATCGTGGCGAGACCGTCGCGGATTTCCCGGCGGTCTTCCACGATCGCCACGCGAATCGTCGTCTCGCTCTCCGTGCTCATCGAGTGTTCACGCAGTCTAGGGCGTCATCGGCCCTGCAATGTGAGCAATGTTGAGCCATGTTCACGCGAAGCAGCTCCGATCCGGAATGGCGCGGCCGCCATTCCGGATCCGGATGCCGCAGCCGTCAGCAGCCGAGCGACCGTCCGAATCTGCGTCGCTTTCGCGATCAGCGCGTCGGCGTCGACCGACGCTGATGTCCGTTCCCGCGTGTGCCGTGACCTCAGTTGATGAACGCCGCCAGCGGTCCCGCACGCAGCGCCGTGTCGTTGGCGCTGCACACCTTGGCGAGCGCCGCATTGCAGCTTCGCCAGCAACGAGTTCTTCGTCCCCGCCTTCGTCGGACAGGTTCGTGACGGCGGCGATGAGATCGGCGAGCTGTTCCGCGGCGCCCTTCACGTGAACCGTGAAGCTGCACGACGACTGGTTGCCGGACGGATCCTGTGCCGTGCTGGTCACCGGCGTGGTGCCGATCGCGAACACGCTGCCAGACGCGGGCGCCGACGAGACGGTGGCGGAACAGTTGTCGGTGGCGATCGGCGCAAACGTCGACCGTGACGCCGAGGGGCCTGTGGCATCCGACGGTCATCGGAGCGGGGCACGCGATCTGCGGTCCCTCGACGTCTTTCACCGTCACTTTGAGCAGGCACGACGGCGAATCCCCTTCGGCGCTGTGCGCGTGTCGAGCTCACGTTTGTCGTGCCGACGTCGAAGATGCTGCCGGACGGTGGCTTCGACTCCGCGGTGACGTCCGGGCACAAGCCTTCCACCTTCGGTGCGAAATTCACCACGGCATTGCATTTCCCGGGAGCATTGTTCACCGTAATTGGCGCGGGACATTCGATCGTCGGCAGCGGCAGGTTGAAGTTCGCGTGGAGGTCGATCTTGGCAGCGTGACCCGCCTCGACCGTGTTGTTGTACGTCGCGGTGTATTTTTCATTGAAGAGGAACGTTGGGGAAATCCAGCGCGCGCTGGCGACGGACACCTCCCCGAGATCCCAATCGGGAGCGCCGAGGAAGCCGCCGCCGAAGTTGGTGATCTCGAGAGACGTCAGCTTGCCCAGATTCAGGCTCGGGATCGTCGCCCAATCCGCCTGGTTCGCTTCCATGCGACCGGTGCTGTACGTGGGATGGACGAATCCTGTGTTGTAGATCAGCTCCGAGCTCCCTCGGCATCCGTTGAGCTTGAACTTCAGATCGGCATTGGTACCGGCTGAACCCGTGTCCATCGTATAGAACTCGAGCCCATATGCTTGCAGCTCCGGCTTGAACGGATTGTCCTCGCGGGTCGCCATACGAATCTCCGGGTGGAGCCGGGCGGCGGCCCCACGAGCGCCTTCAGCTTATCGATGTAGTCCGGATCGGTGAACTCGGGACCCAGCGGGTCGAGAGACGTCGGGGATGATTCCGTCCGCGCCGGCGTCGATGAAGAAGTTCATCGACGATTCGAACTGGATCGTGAACACGTCGGATATCACTTTCGGAACGCCCCAGCTGGCCTTGAGGTACGAAGCCGAGGTCGATGGCCCTGGGCAGGTTGGGTCCCTGGGCGATCGTTCCGTCCCCGTAACCGATATTGCCGTGTGCGGCCTGCTTCAGGGCCCCGACGATGAGGTCGGCCCGATCCTCGCCGTCGACTTGAACGCCTTCCCTCTCTCCGAGCGTCGAGAGAATGTCGTCGAAGAGATGAATGTCGTCCCTCGATCCGACGTTGATGATGATGTTCAGGTTGACGCCGTCGGTGTTGAGCCGGCTGCGAATCTCGTCAAGAATCTTCTTGCCATTTGCCGGACCATCCGGCATAGCCGCCACAGAAGGCTTCACATCGAAGAGGATCAGCGCCAGGTCCGGATTGTCTTTCGCGAGTTGGTGGAGGCCGTCCAGGTAATGCACTCGAGCGTCTCCGGCACTCGGGTCGTGACCAGGACATCGTCGTGATACATGACGATTCCGTCCGGATCCGGGAAAAAACAGATGGTGCTGGGGAAACAGGGGATCCCAGCGACGGCGCCAGGCGACAGCACCATCAAGTCGGGTTCGAGCGCGTTGGCGCCGTGCTCCACCGCCGTCTTTGCGTCCGCGAGCGTATTCGGATTGTGCGCGACGACATAGAAAGGCCGCGCGTTGGTCCCGTTGAGGCCTGTCTGGGCTGACAATCGGACCGCGCCGGCTACAGCTGGCACCATCGCCACGGCAAACAACAGCAACTTCTTGATCATCGTCTCTTCTCCTTCACTTCAGGCTGCGTGCGCCGATCGCGGCCGCGCGCAAGACCGGCGGAGAATACGGTCGAGCGGGCGCTGCGGGCACCGCGTGGATTCGTAGTCGCGAGGGAGGAGAACCGGGACGGAAGCGGGATCGACCTACGAGTTCATGTAGTCATGGGTAGATGGAGCGTGATCGACGTGCCGGCGCCGGGCGCCGACACGACGGCAAGCGAACCCGCCAATCGCCGCCGCGCGGTTGCGCAAGCTCGCCAACCCGTGACCTTCGGCTGGGCGCGCGCGGATCGAACCCGCGGCCGTTGTCGTGCAGTTCGAGCCGCAGCACCGCGCCGTCGATGGCAAGCGCGATGACGACCTCGCGTGCACGCAGAATGTTTGACGATGTTGTTGACCGCTTCCTTGAAGATGAGGAAGACCTCGCGACGCGAGGTGGGCGCCAAGCGCGATTTCCTGATCGGCTGGCGGAAACTCGAGATCAAACGTGGTGCTGGTCGCGGTGAACGCGTCGGCCGCCGTGCGTCGCATGCGCTGCGTCAGGTCGGCGAGATGATCCTTGGCCGGGTTGATCGCCCAGACGATGTCGCTCATCGCGTCGATCAGCTCTCGCGACGAGGCCGCGATCGTCGTCAGCGCGTGGCTCGAGCTCGGGCATCGCCCGCGTGCCCTGCTGAAGGGCGACCTCGCTGAGAATCGAAATCTGGGTGAGCGTCGATCCGATCTCGTCGTGAAGGTCGGCGGCGATGCGTCGACGCACCTGCTCGAGCGCGGCGAGCCGCTCTTCGCGCGCCCGGCTGATTTCGCGCCGGTTGGCCGCGCGGTACTGTTCGAACCCGATCACAGCGCCGAGAACGGCGAGCGCCGCAAGCGTGATGAACCACCACCGACGCCAGACGGGCGGCAGCACGCGAAACACGGCCCGTGCGGGCTGCGGGCTGCGCTCGCCCGCAGCGGACACGGCACGCACCTCGAACTCGTAGCTCCCGGGCGCCAGGTTCGAAAACATCACCGACCGCAACGCACTCGGCACGCTCCAGTCGTCGCTCGCGCCGACCAGCCGGTGCTCGAACGACAGTCGCGCTGCCGGGGGCGAAGTCGATGCCGAAGAAGGCAATTTCCAGCTGCGATCGTCCCGGCGTCAGCTCCGGGCCGGCAAGACGATCCTCTCCGGCGGGCGAGACGGGCAGCTCGACACCCGCGACGCGCAAGCCGCCGATGCGGATCCGTGGCGTGAGCGTGCGCCCGCGCTCTCGGGCTCGTAGTAGGACAGGCCTTGCGTCGTGCTGAACCAGAGTCGCCCCGAGCGGTCCGCGTACGCCCCACTCACCTCGTTTCAGCCAGCCCATCGCTGGTGGTATAGAGGCCGGCGAGGCGAGGATTCGCGGATCCGACGGCGGTCGATGCGTTGTCGATGCGCGCGATGCCTGCCCCACCGGCCAGGTAGCAGGCTGCCATGCGCGTCTTCGACCATGGCCGAGACCGACCCGCTGCGCATCTGCGTCGACGGCACGACGATGACTGGCTGCAGGCGTGCAGCGTTGAGATCGTCGATGCGATACACGCCCGGCGCGCTCCAGCACCACAGCTTGCCCGCACGATCGCCGATCGCTCCGCCGATGTTGCCGGCAGGCAGACCGTCCGCATCGGATAAGACGCGGAAGCTTCTTCCGTCGTAGCGCGCGATGCCGCCGTCGCGAAGCGTGATGAACACGACGTGGCGCGCGTCCTCGTAGAAGCTCGTCGGCGCATTGAACGGCTGCAGACCGTCGACGTTTGAATATCGTTGAAAGCGGCCGGACGCGCGATCCCAGCGCGTCAACACCTCTCGACCCGGAATCAGGCTGGCGATCCAGATGTCGCCGCGCGAGTCTTCGAAGAGCCGGTTGATGCTGTCCTGCGCGAGTCCGTCGCGCGTGGTGTAGGTCGTCGGAACTGTCGTAGCCAGGTCCTCGATACGCCGGATGCCTGAAAACCGGACGAGTCCCGCACCGGTCGCGAACCACCACTCGCCGCGATGATCCTCGATCGCCTTCAGGTTGGCCGCCCACCCGGCCGCGCGCGGCCGCGCCGGAATGTTCGCGCGGATGGTGTGGAAGCGCGCGCCGTCGAAGCGGCTGACACGCCAATCCTGGCTGAGGGCGACGAGCTGCCCCGCTCGATCCTCGAATACCGAGCCGATCGCCTTCCCCAGTCCGTCTGATTCGCGGAACGTGATGAACCCGTGACGTGCCACGCGAAGAACGCCGGCTGCGCGCTTCACGAGCCACAAGTTACCTTCTCGATCCTCGGTGGCGTAGGCGAGATCGATGTGAAGTCGCGGGTCCTCCAGTCTCGACGAAGCGGCCGGCGGAAAACTCGAACACGCTGCCGTTGGCGACGACGCGGATCAACCCCGATTGCGAGCGCAGGACGTCCGTGACGTAGGGCCGCCCGCTCGACTGGGACGTCTCGAAAAACACCGCCTCACGTGGCGCATGCGGTAACACCGGCCGGGCCGTTCTGCCTCGCGAACTGCTGCGCCGCGGCACGGACGATCGAGCGATCTTCGAGCGGCTGGGCCACCGGCGCGACGGTGCTGTGCGAGGCAGCCGGCGGCGGCTTGAACAACGCGAGTCCTGATTGGTGGCCGATCCAGAGGACATCGTCTTCATGCGCGTAGAGAAGCGAAAACACATGGTCTGTTTCCAGCTCCTGCCTCACGGGATACGAGACGATGGACCCGCCACGCAGGATGCTCACCAGACCGAACCGGGTGCCGACCCACAGTGTCCCCTCGCGATCCTCTGCGAACGACCACACCTGCACCATTTCGTCCGGATGGCCGCGCCGCTGCAAACCAACGCGCGTGAAACCCGGACCACCCTCCGGTCGCTCGGTCATCCGGAACAGGCCGCCATCGGTGCCAACCCACACGGCGCCATCGGCTGCGCGAAAAAGCCGATTCACTCGATTGGACGTGGGCTCGCGATCGACTGAGAACGCTTCATACCGCGGGCCCGCCGTGGCGACTCGAAAGCGAATCACGCCCCCGCCATTCGATGCGAGCCAGAAATCGCCGTCGGAGGTTTCGAGGAGGTCGTTGATGACCGGGTACGGCAGGCCTTCCGGGACGCCGAAGCTCTGAAACTGCGAGCCGTCGAAGCGGCTGATGCCGCTGTTGGTGCAGATCCACAGCAGGCCGCGCGAGTCGAGGACGATGCGATTGACGCGGTTGTCAGCCAGCCCGTCTGCGACGGTGAACGAGCGAATGGGCAGCTCACGTGCGGCAACATGCGCCGACGCCATGGCCACGACCATCGCCATCGTCAACGGAAGCCAACACTTCATGGTCTCAGCGTGACAATTTAGGCCGTTTTGACGGCTCAACGGCGAGAAACGATCAAACCAAGCCGAATCCCGAATCCTGGTCGGCATGGCACCCGACGGAACTATTTGCGGATCACAGGCAGATTCTCAACAATGGACGCCGCGCGGCGCTGGTGCCGAGCGCTGTCAGCCGTTTGCTTCGCTGACGCATCGAGGAGGACAGATGGAGCGGCGAACGATTTCGGCGAGCATGTGGCGACTCGCAGTCGTCGGGTTCCTGGCGCTCGGCGCCGTCGAAGTCGCGTTGCTCGCCGCCGACCAGAATAAGGCTGCCGATCACGAACAGCCTGTCCCTCCGGCGGTTGCCAGGTGCATCGGCCACTGTTGGCCGCGTCGCCGCTTTCCCGCGAAACCAGACGAGCCTCCTGCGGGCCCCGCAGCCGCCTCTCCAGCGCAATCCGCGACGCCGGCGACGGCATCGACGTCGAGCGGCGCGAGCGCCAGACTCTACATGCCGGACGGCCAGCTGGTCTCTCACGGGTTGACGATTTATGTGACCGCCGACCTGCACGCGAGCGAGGATCTGCAACTGAGATTGTTTCGGAATCACGCGATAACGGACGTCAGCGCCGGCGAGGAGCAGCCGTTGATGCCCGCGCTCGTGGCCTCTGGCCAGGAATGGAGCGAGACGTTCCGAGGGTCGCCAGATCTACCCGAAGGGGACGCTTCTGATCTTCGACACGAGCTCGATGTCCTTCGATGGACTGAGCCATGGCGCGCGTGAGGCCCCTGTTGACGTGGAAGGACGGTGGCGTTGAGCGCTGTGCGGTCGGCGCGGGAGAAGTCAACGTCGGAGACATCGTCTTTGCCATGGCGTGGACGGTGACCGCGATCGTTGTCGCCGTTCTGCTCGTTGTGCTGCTGGCGTTGACCAAGAGGAACAACCCGATGCGTTTTATGACGGGAGTGGACGGTCATCTCGCGCTCTCTCAAGCGCAGATTGCCTGCTGGACCGTCTTCGTGGGAAGCGTCGTGCTCGGCTACGGGTTGATTCGGCGAACGATTCCGGACATTCCGGAATCGCTCCTCGTGTTGATGGGGGCGTCGCTCGCGACCGGCGGACTTGCGTAGTTCCAGGACGCAAAGAAGGCGACTGCAGCGGCCGCGACGGGAACACCAATTCCCGGGCGCTCATGGGCGTGGGGCGATCTCATCCACACATTTCCGCCTGACCGGGAGCCGGAGCTCTCACTTGCGAAAGCACAGATGCTGTTCTGGACGTTGCTCCTGCTCGTGTTGTTCGTGTCGAAGAGCATTCTCGAGGGCAGATCTGGGCGGTGCCGTGGCCGCTCGTCGCGCTGATGGGATTCAGTCAGGTGGGATATCTCGCGCCGAAGGTGGCGAACGCCGACGCACCGACGTCCACAGCGACTGCTGCTGGATCGCCGGCCGTGCCCGCACCGCCGGCGACCGTTCCGCTTACGACCGGCGCCAACACCTTCATCCGCGGGCCAACCGGCTGACGGCACAGTGCCACCGGCACTCACCCAAGGTGGGTAGTCGCTCACCCGTGGCAGAACGCGTACGCCGAGCGGTTGATCGGATCCATTCGCCGCGGATGCCTCGACCATGTCATCAGTCAGTGAGCGGAAAGGAGGCGTGGCAGCTTGAACAGCGCTTCGTTGAGAAAGAATTCGTCGAGATTGTGAAAAACGCGCGCACGTGCTCCGGCGCGATGGTTGTCATGATGAGACGTCGCGACGGCCTCGCGGGCGTCGTGAAGCTTCCCTCGTCGGTGATCAGCGGACTTCGCCCTTCAAAAAGCGTGAGAGAGCGCCTCGCGGATCGGATCGAGTGTGAACTCGTTCGCCGCGGCGACCGCCATCGCCGTTTCCCACATCGCCAGGACCCGTCGACGCATGTCCTCGGACTGCACAATCAGCCCGGCCTCTGACAGCTCGCCGGCTTTCTGTTCATCTGCTTCGGTTTCCTTCGGACACGTGTCGGGCGGTGTGGCCCAGCCCTCGAGCGGCGCAACGGTATAGTGACAGCGGTCGACCGCCGAAATAAGACGGACTTCGACCGGGAGTTTGTGGGAATGGCTTGGTTCCAGCTTCGTTGGCTCTCCGTGCGGGATGTCCGCGTCGTCGATTGGCAGGCCCGCGGACTTGGCCTTGCGCATCATCCAATTCAGCGCGACGTCATTCAGGGCCCTGTTGCCGTTACCGCCGCCGACGTCCGAGTGCACGCCACGGAACCAGACCTCGCAGGCGCCGGGTAGACGCGTGTTGAGGAAGGACGGACGGCGCTCGTCGAGCGCCATGGCATGAAAACAGCAAAGTTCAGGTTCACCTTCGGCAACCGCAGGTGGTGGCCGATGTTCAGCGCCACGTTGCCGAGGCTTGCGGAACCCGAAGGCGGCGACGATGTCCCACACTCCCAGAAACCTGATCTGCGGGGTCGCTTCGACGACGTCGTCGCCGCCCGGTCGTCTGATCCCCTTTTCCTGGACGAGGTGACAGAAGTCCAGCGTTGTCGCCGCGCCACGGCTGAAGCCGACGACATCGATGACCGTGTCGCCGTTCACCCAATTCTTGCAGAGCTGATCGTAGGCGTCGTGCAAACGCCTCAACTCGCCCAGGCCGAACGCGCCGCCAGCGATCTTACCGAGGACGTCGAACCGTGTGCCGATCCCCGGCATATAGCAATCGTTGCTCCCGGAGCGCTTGTGATACGCCTCGAAGAAGCGAAAGACGTTCGTGTTCTCGAACTGCGGGTCCTCACCCGTCTTGCCTTCCTTCCACGTCCCGTCGAATGCATACAGTGCCATGTCCACTCCTCGCGTGCGAGCCGTTTCTGATCGCCACAGATCGACGAATCCACGACCGCTTCATTTGGCGAAAGTATAGTCACGCGCCGCCGACAACCATCGCCTCACGTCCGTCGCATCGACTCATCGCGAACCACCTACGGATGACAGCTACGAACAGGTCGCTGAAAGCATTTTGACCGACAATACGTTGAACCTCGGTAGAGGCTTTCTCGCCGCGTCGTTCTCGCTCGTTGCGCTGTCAGTGGTCTTCCCGGTGCTGCCACTCGTCCCCGTGACTTCCACCGTGTGTCCAAGGTGAGCTTTGAATTCCCCACCCTGCAGGTCATACGGCCCCGTACGGTCGCTTGCGCCAACCGTGTCAGAGCCGGTCGTTCCACTGGTTCCTGCGACTGCTGTTGACGACGATGGCTGTTCTCGACGGACCGCGTTCGCGAGTACGTAGTGATCGGCGTCGATGCCTTGAGCCACGCAACCAGTGATCGTGACAGTCTTGGCCTGCGCCTTCGAGGCAGCCTTACTGCCGCGCGGGTTTGCCTGCTGTGCTCCCAACGTGACGGTCAGTCCGACGACCGCGCTGACGACGACGGCGACATTTCGCAGATTCATGGTTGCCCTTTATCTTTGAATAGTCTCGATGTGTTCCGTAACCTGCTGTCTTCACAGCAACGCAGGTGGGGTTGCTCTCCGACGCACTTCAGCATGCCGTAATCGCCGGCGTATGTCTGTGCGTTTGAGCACAGGTGCACGCAGCGGCGTCGCTAGCCGCGGCAGGAGGTCCGGGCGCGGTGGAGACACAGAGGTCAACGCGCCGAGTGACCGCGAGCGCGGCATCGTCAGTCGGGTGGGTGTCGTATTGAACAGCCCTGGCTGCCAGTGGGCCTGTAGACTCATTCGGTGAAACACAACACCACAGTCGCTCGCGTGAACCCAACCGACGCCGGTGCCGAGCGGATCAGAAACCTTGAAGAGGAATTAACGCGTGCGCCGGTGAGCAGCCGGCAGCACCGTATGCTGACAACGGCGATCCGGATCGAAGCGGGCGCGTATCGAAAAGCCCTCGATACTGAGCAAGCCACGGCGACGCACGACGCGAGACGCGAGCCTGCTGCCGGCCCAGGATCCCTCAAGCGCACACCCGGCTCGCGAAACACGACACGTGCCGCCGATGACAGGATTCATCGCCGCGGCCGCTTCGCGGCTCCGCGCTGAAGGAAGAGCGATGGCCTTATCCTCCTGGCTGTTCATTCGCGACCAGGAAAGCATCTGGATCGAGCGGCCGCACGGCTTTGCAATCATCGTCGCCGGCCCGGGACCGGCGCGCGCGCACCTCCTTTTTCCGAACGACGACGCGTTGCAGGCGTATCAGATCGCGACCGCGGAACGACTCACGCGGGCCGGCTGGTTTCTGTGGGGTTCGATCGGGAGCGGAGAACGCGCGACGACCGACTGGCGGCACATCGCGACGTCAACCGGCAGTCGAAACCGGATCGGCGTGACCGCGATCTCGCTCGCGACGGAATGACATTCGGTGCCGGCCGTAAGTGACCGCCTCCCCCATATCTGCTGTGTCGTCCGGAACAGCCATCGGCCCGGCTGCGTCCAGATTCTTTTACGCGGCTGTGCTCCGCGCATACGCTGTTCGTCGCGACGCTTCAGAAGAACATTCTGAGCAGCTCAGCCGCAGGCTCCTTCTCGTGCCGACTGTGCTGGATTGAACAACCCGATCACGGCGAAAGCCGTAAGCTGGCCGGCATGGTGAAACTAACAACGCTCACGTGCTGTCTCGCGGTCGCAGGCGCGGTGACTCTCGGCGCTCAGTCGAGCACAACCACGACCAAAACGAAGATTGAGGTTAAAGACGGAAAGGACATGAAGGTTACGGGCTGTGTGGAGGCGGACCCCAGTGGCGGAGGCCGTTATGTGCTGACGCATGTCACCGACAAGAGCGGCGCCCTCCATCGCTACAATCTGTTGTCGGACAGCGACGACTTCTCCATGGTCATTGGCCACCGTGTGGAGATCGAAGGCAAGGTCGCCGACCGCGAACATGGCAAGGTGGAGATCACGTCGGAGACGAAAATAGACGGCCCGGGCAAGGACACGCACTCTGAGGCCGAGGGCAGCGGCCCCTACCTGGGCGTGAAGCACATGAAGACGATCGCCGCCTCCTGTCCGTAAGCCCGTCACACTCGACTCGAAGGCTGTTGGCGGTATCGCCCGCCAACAGTTCAGCGCAGCGCACCCATCGCACAGGCATGAACGTCAGGCCGCTCGCTGGCCAGCCGGACCATCGAGCCTGATCGACGTGTGCGTGGACCGCCGACGGGTGTAGTCCGCAATTACTCGCGACGTCGTGCGGAAGAGCCGATCTCGGGGCAGGAACGTTCACACCGTGTCGTGGACGCGATTCTCCGGTACGAGGTTACGACGCGTGCAGCTAGTTCAGCGTGAGAGCGCGCGATCGCGATCTATTTCGGCCGGCCGGAGTAGCCGGCCGCAGTGCGGAAGCGCGTCGGCATCGAGCAGCGTGCCGCCCAGCATCACGGTCCGCGTCTGCCGCAAGTCGCCGATTCGCGTCGAAGGGTCGCCGTCCACGAGCACCAGATCGGCGGCCTTTCCGACTTTCACCGACCCGGTCTTTGCCTCCTGACCGACCAGCCGCGCCGGCACGATCGTCGCGGTGGCGAGGGCTTCCGCCGCACTGAGGCCCGCCTGCATGTAGATTTCGAGCTCGTGCACGATCTCGATCCCGGCGCCGTCGGTCCCGGCGACAATCGGCACGCCCGCCTGATGCATCCGGCCAAGCAGCGCGACCATCTTCGCCCAGCTCGCGCGGTAGTCCGCGCGCGTGAGATCCTTCGGCACGGCGAACCCGCCGGCCCTGAACCCTCGCTCGGTGGTCGGCGGCAGCGTGCCGACAAACGGCGCGTACGACGGCGACAGGTCGCCATTCTCCGGCACGCAAGCTTTCGAACGCGACCATCGTCGGATCGCTGTAGATGCGTTTGCTCACCATCGTGCCGACGATCGACTTGATCGCCGCGCTTTCCAGATCGACGTCCTTCGCGTAGCGCCCCGGTCCCTCGAAGCGCATGATGCCGTTCGAGACCGGAAGCACGCTGTCCGGCATCGCCTGCATCATCACCCAGTTGATGTGCGTGATTTCGTCGTAGCCGGCGTTGATCGCGTCCAGCGGACGAATGCCGGCGGGATGTGGCCGTGCACGTGAAGCCCGAGCTTGTGCGCTTCGCGGATGCTCGCCGGCAGCCACGCCGGGTTGAACGTGCCGTAGAACTTGATGCCGGTGAAGCCGTTGGCTTTCGCTTTGTCCACCAGCGCGATCGCTCCGGCCTCGCTGGTCGCGACGTTGGCCACTTGCGCGGTGATCGGTCCCTTCCCGTCGATGAGTGACGAGGGATACACATGCGGCGCGAGCAGTTCGCCGGCGGCCGCTCTCGTCCGCCGGTCGATCGTGCGCACGTCGTCGTTGCCGGGATCGCGGATCGACGTCACCCCCATCGACAGTTCCTGCAGTCCGGTGTAGTCGTCGCCGATGTGCATGTGGCAGTCCCACATGCCCGGGATCAACGTGTGCCGCGCCCGTCGATCACCTGCGCTCCGGCAGGCACCGTGACCGACGCGCGAGCGCCGACCGCTGTGATCACACCCTTGTCCACGACCACTGTTTGATCGTTGAGGAAACGCGGCGTGTCGGCGTCGAAGAGCCGGACACCGGTGAACGCGACCGGTCCCGCGGGCGCCTTCACCAGGGATTTCGCCAAACCCGGCGCCTGCGCCGCCATCGCTTTGGCCTGCGCGTCTTCTATCTTTGCCTGTTCGCTGGCATAGGCCTCCGGCAACCACGCGAGGCCGAAGCTCACGCCGAAGAACGTGTTGTTCGAGTCGCTCCAGATCGGGATCGGCGAGGTGCTGAGTCCGGTGATCGCCCAGAGCGTGATCGTCCGCGCGGCCGCGCCGGCGCCGATCTGGAGATCGGTCAACCTGGCGGCGCGCGCCTTGCCGCCGGGCAGGAGATCGAGCGTCTTATCCGATCAGTGCGAGCATCGCCTCGAGCAGCCACGCGGTCGTGTCAATCGGTCCGCCCTTGCGACACGTAGAACGCCGGGGTCGAGTAGCGCGCCGTGCCGGCATCGATGGGACTCTTCCAACCCGCGGTTCCACTGCTGACCGTGAACGTCTCCGCGGCATCACCCTGCGGCGTGATGCCGCGAATCACAATCGCCGAGGGCATGCCGTCTGATCCCGACGTGCCGCTCGAGTCGAGCTCGAAGATCTGACCGCGCAGGTTCATGCTCTCGCGAGCCATGCGCGTGCCGTCGGGCGCGACCCAATTCCACGAATCGCCGTGCTTGCCACCGGTCGATTGGATGACGAAGTGACGGGCATTCGCCGGCGGCTTCGCGAGCTCCGCCGTCGGTGTTTGCGCGAACGGCGACGCAGCGGCCGCCGCGAGTAGAATCGAGACCAGGATGCGATGCATGGCGTAGAGATGATTATCCACCACGCATTCCTGTGTTCCGCACTAATTCAGGAATGATCGCATGCGACCATTGAATCAATCGCCTCGAAGAGCCAGCATCGGGTCGACGCGAGAGCGCGCGCGGCCGGCAGCCAGCATCCGGCGACCGCGAGCGCCATCAACGCGATGCACACGGCCGCGAACGTCATCGGATCGGCCGGCGTGACTCCGAAGAGCAAGCTCGCCATTGTCCGCGTCAGCGCCGCGGAAGCGGCCACGCCCAACCCGACGCCAAGGGCGGCCAGCCCAACGCCGTCCCGCAGGACCAGCGCCAGCACCTGACGGCGTCGCGCGCCGAGCGCCATGCGGATGCCGAGCTCCTGCGTGCGCTGAAGGACAGCGTAGTGCATCATGCCGAAGATGCCCGCGCCCGCCAACGCCAACGCGAGCGCCGCGAATGCACTGAGCAAGTAGGTCTCGAATCGGCGCTGACTGCTCTGCTCGCCCAGCACGCGATCGAGGGTGGCGATGTCGGACACGACGGCAGAGCGATCGAGCTCGCCGACCGCCTTCCGAATCGCGACCGCAATGCCCTCCGCTGCGGTTGCCGACACGACCAGGTTCTCCGTCTCGTCGAGCGACTGTGCCTGCGCCTCGAAAATCTGCGCGATCGGCGCGCGCTCGAGCCCGTGGCTGCGCACGTCCCCGACAACACCGACGACCGTCACCCACTCGTCGTTTCGTCCTCTGGCGTCGAATCCTTTGATGCGCTTCCCGATCGGATCCTCTCCCGGCCAGAACCGCCGCGCCATCGTCTCGTTGACGAGCACGACCGGCGGCGCATCACGGCGATCTCCATCGGTGAAGAAACGCCCGCGCCTCAACGGGACGCTGAGCGCCTGGAAATAACCGCCGGCGATCGTCGTCCACGTCAGCGTGCTCCACTGGTCGCGCGATTCCGCTGATTTGCCTTCAACAGCACGTAATCCGAATTTCGGGACATTGGCATCCCAGAACATCGTGCTGATCGCGCCGACCGATCGGACGCCAGGCAGGTGGCCGAGACGCTCCATGGCTTCCGTGTAGAGCGCGACCCGGCGCGCGCGAGGCAGCGCATTGTGAAAGCGAAGTTGCGCCGTGACCACATCTCGATCGCGAAAGCCGGACTCGACCGAGCGCACTGCCAGCAGACTGCGAATCAACAGACCGGTGCCGGCCAGCAGCACGACGGCCAACGCGAACTCACAGACCACAAGCGCGCCTCGCAGCGTCCGTGCGGAATGCGAGCCCGTGACATTCCGGCTCGAGGCGTGCAACAACTCATTCGAACCGTCGCGCGAGATCCGGAGCGCGGGCGCCAGGCCGAACAGCAAACCGGTCATCACGCTCAACACGAACGTGAACAACAACACGGTCATGTCGATCGGGATGTCATCCAGCCGTGCGATGTTCCTGGGAGCGAACGCGCTGAGCGCGCGGACGATGGGCCCCGCCAGGATGAGGCCGAGACCTCCTCCTATGCAGGCAACGAGCACGCTCTCAGTCATCAACTGCCGCGCGATCCGTCGTCGTCCCGCGCCCAGCGCCGCTCGCGAGAGATCTCGTGCCGGCGAGCCACTGCCGCGCGCGAGCTGCAGGTTCGCGACGTTGGCGCACGCGATCAGCAGAACGAACGTCACCGCCCCGAGAAGCATCGCGAGCATGAACGGAACCGACGTTCCGATGACCTGCACGTGAAGTGGAATCACGTTGACGCCGAGATCCGCGTTTTCCGCCGGATACTCCTGCTGCAGCTGCGCGGCGATGCCGCGCATCTCAGTTCGTGCCCGCTCGAGCCCGACGTCGGGCTTCAGCCTGCCGAACACCGGCCCGAAGCGCCGCGCACGGTTCTCCAGACCGCTGTGCCAGGCCTGGTTGAGGCTCGGCTGGCATCCAGAGGTCGACCGCTTTCGTCGGAAACCAGAAATCCTCGGCCATCACGCCAATGACTTCGAGGTCCAACCCGCCGATATTCAGCACCTTGCCGGTCACCTCCGCCGCCGCGCCGAACGATCGCCGCCAAAGGCGATGGCTGATGACGGCGACCGGCCGGCGCTGCAGGAAGTCGTCGGCGCCGAACACGCGGCCGAGCGCAGCAGAGCGACCCAGTAGGGAAAAGAAGTTGCCGGTGACTGCGGCGTAGCCTATCCAGTCGGTTTCGAAGCGGGGTTCCCCGGCTTCATCAACGGTCCATCGAACTCGCGGTAAGCCGCCATGTCTTCGAACGCGCGGCTCCGCGCTTTCCAGTCCCGGAGATTAGGCAGGCTCGTGTTCTGCTCGAGCGCGCCGTTCAGCGCATTCGTGGTCCACAGCATCACGATGCGGCCGGCGTCTCGGTAGGGCAGGGCGCGCAGCAACACCGCGTTCACCAGGCTGAACACCGCTGTCGTGGCGCCAATCGCAAGGGCGAGAGAGAGTACCGTGACGGCGGTGACGCCCGGTTCTTCCGGAAGCCGCGGATGGCATAGCGGATGTCCTGGGACGTCGTTTCGAACGACATCGTCATTTTGATTGTTAGACATCCTCCCGAAGCGTCCGGTTGGAACCGGCCTCAGGCCGGACGATAAATGACGAGAACTCGAAGACTTCACCTAGTCAAAATCGCTCGATTTTCGCTTTCGCGTCGTGTCGCGTCTCGCGTGAGTTTGCCGCTCTTGTTGCACCCGAAGGGCAAGAAAGGGCAACGTCATCGCGCGCAGATCATGGTGTCGTCACGGGCGAGTATCACGGCGCAACCGGAATGCAATCGACATAATCGCCGGTGCCCCACGCGCCGCCGCCGCCAACCGCGATCGCCACGAACTGCTCCCCAGATGCGAGGCGATAGGTCATCGGCGTCGCCTTGCCGCTTTGGGGCAGAACGCTGCTCCAAAGTTCACGCCCACTTTCAATGTCAAAGGCGTGCAGTCTCCGGTCGAGCGACGCGCCAATGAAGACGACGCCAGCTGCGGTGGCGATCGGGCCGCCAAGATTCGGTGACCCCACTCGGGCTGAACCTTCCCGGCGAAGATCGCCGCCCAGCAGAGTGCCATCGAGCCGAGTGGCACGTCCCACAGGCGGCCACCCGTTTTCAAATCGATGGCGACCAGTGTCCCGAACGGTGGCGGTGTGCACGGCAATTTCGACGGCGAGAGCAGCATGCGCCGGCGCATGATGTACGGTGTTCCGCGCATGAAGTTGTATTCGTAGTCCTCGCCGAGCCGCTGCTCCGCCGCGCGCGTCTTCTCAAAGTCGAACCCTTCGCGAGGGATCAGCTGCACCACCGCCGCGATCCGGTTCACGGGAACCACCGCAATTTGACGCATGGGGTCGACCGCGACGCCGCCCCAATGCGCCCCGCCAATGTTCGATGGCAGGACGAGTGTGCCCTGCACGCTGGGCGGCGTGAAGATTCCCTCGTTCCGCAGTCCTTCGATCGCGGTGCGGCACGCGATGCGATCGGCGTCGCTGATCCCCAGACCTCGTCGACCCCAAACCGATGCGGACTCAGCGGCGGCGTCACGGTGGTGAACGGCTGCGCACGAGCCGCCTCCTCGAGTGGAATGGTTGCTCGCAGGTACCGCACGCTCCTCGACCGGAAAGATCGGCCGGCCGGTGTCGCCGTTCAGCACGAAGAGCATCCCCGACTTGGTCGCCTGGAGTACCGCCGGGACGCGCGCTCCATCTCTCGTCAGGGTGACGAACACCGGCGGCGAGGCGTTGTCGTAATCCCAGAGATCGTGATGCACCGTCTGGAAGGCCCACGCGACATTCCCGGTCGAGCGCGTGGAGTGCGACAATCGAGTTGCTGTATCGGTTGTCGCCGAGCCGTGAGCGCGCCGTAATAGTCAGGGCGGCGCTCGTGGTCGGCACAAAGACCAGATCGCGATCCGGATCGGCGGCCAGCACCGACCAGGCGTTGGCGGCGCCGCTCTTATGCGCCATCGCGCCGCGCCACTCGCCGTGCGCGGGATCGTCGGCGCGTTGAGGAATCGGATCCCATGTCCATTTGAGTGCGCCGCTCCGCGCGGTGTAGGCGCGCACCTCGCCGCTCGCCGAGTCGGGACGGCTGTTGTCGCCGATCGACGATCCGGTGATGACGAGTCCGTTCACGACGACCGGAGGCGAGGTGATCGAATAGGCGGCGGTCTCGAACGGCGGAATGCGGAGGCAATTCCCTTGAGGATTCAGTTCACCGTCGCGGCCAAAGGTCGCGCAGCGCTTCCCGTCGCGCGCATCGATCGCGAAGAGCTGCGCTTGGGCCGTGGCGACGAAGATGCGGCGACGGCACGCCGCGTCTATCGGCGCCGATTCATCGAGCCATGTGGAAACGCCGCGGCTCGCGAAATCGCCGTACGTCACGTCGCGACGAGATCTGCGGATCGAAGACCCATCGCTCGCGTCCGGTCGCGGGATCGAGGGCGATCACGCGCCCCAGCGGCGTCCCGACGTACATCGTCCCATCGACGACCAGCGCGCGTCGCCTCGAACGCCGTCGGTTTGGTGGTCTTGAACTGTGGCTCCGGTCTCGCCCTGTCCGATAGGTCCAGGCCACCTCGAGGCGACTCACCGTCTCGCGTGTGATCTCAGACGCTGGAGAATACCGAGTGCCTTGGACGTCCCGGCCGTTCGCACTCCAGGGCATTTCTGCCGAGGCGTGTGGAACGGTCGGGACAGAGTCTCGAATCGGCTTAGCACTGGTCGGAAGTGGTCGAGCTGGATGCTTAGACGAGGAGCAGCCAGCCCGCTTCACGATGTCGCTGTGCGGGCACCCGGCCGGGCTTGATCTCAGGCGACACTGCCCTGTCGACGCCGTCGAGGAAGCGCTTGCCTCGGGAATCTCAGCCCAGTCGTGCCGGCGCACGATGGCCAATCTCGCACCGGTTGAACGGCGCTCGGCACTGAGGCAAGCTCCCGCCATGGACCTGCTTGTCTTCCGCAAAACCAACGACGGGCTCCATTCGACTCATGCGGCCATCGGCTCAGGCGATACTCGTGGTGCAATCCGCCGAGGACTGGGATTAGCGATTGTGAGCCGGATCGTCGCCGACCATCACGGCTCGTTCACGCTGGAGCGCAAGCTCAGGGCAGGCACAGTAGCGACCGTCGGACTACCCGTTTGCGACCGACGAACCATGACCGCGTCGATCGGCGATCTGCGTCCGGGCGTCAGCCACCGTCCACTTGGGCGTTGAGCATCCTGACGCGATCGGCGCGCCACCTCACTGGTGGACCGTATCGACCCGAAGTAAGTACCAGTCACAACGAGCCTTCGACCGCGATTCTCCGGGCCGCTCTCCAGCAGACGGTAGCGGCCCGTGTAACTTCCCGAGGAGACACGCCACCAGAACAGGTAGCGATGATGCCGAACTGCATCTGACGCGGGATCGAATTTCCCGTGCTCGAAATGCTGCCGAATCCCGAGCTCCCGAAGTTGTTGTCAGGGCAGATAGAAATTCGGCGTGAATTGGTGACGTTGCAGCATTCGGCACGCAGCTGCAGCCGGCGGCTTGCCGCCCATGCTCAGGTTTTTGAAGATCGACATATCGAGCCGCCGCTGACTCGGGACCCGTGCATCAGCGCGTAGCCCGACGTTGCCTGCGCGGTGAATTGAGGCGCCGCCGAGAAGGCGGCTGTGTTGAGACCAGCGCTCTGACGGTGCGCTGGTTTTGCCGGCAGCATCGGGTCACCGGTGACGATCGGTCGATCGGCCCCGCCAGTGTTCGTCCGCGACGCTGCATTGACGACGGTGAACGCAACCCCAGACTGCCAGAACGCCGCCGCGTTGATCTTGCCAGTCCGACAGGAACCCATGCGCGACGCCGGTCAGGCTCCTGGCCCCACGGCAAGCTGGTAGTTCGGCGGTCAGCACAAAGTGATGCCGCACGTCGAAGTTCGGCGTGTCGCCGGTCTCGCGACACGCTGAAGTCCCACGGGGTGCGGCGCGTCTTCCTGCGCGTGCGCCCACGTGTAGCGCGTCGTGAACGTCGAGGCCGTCCTTGTAGCGGCGATTGAACACTGAACTGCGCCGCGTGCATACGTCGAAGCTGCGCGACGTTGGCATCAGCACGGTCGCGTTCGCCATCCGCCGGATAAACCGACGCGTAGGGCCGCCGCGGGTCGACGGCGCCCAGGGCCGGCGAGGCGAGATTGTAGTTCACGCCCTGCTGCAGGCGGTCGCCGCGCGCGTCGATGTAGTCCCGCCGTGTGACGACGTTGCCGGCAAACTCGCTTCTCGATCATGAGATTGAACTGCTGCGCGCGATCGGACTTGGTAGTCGAGCGTCGGTACCCGATCACGTTGCCGCAGCGGCTCGAAGCGGGCTGCGCGAACGTCGACCGGCGGCAGACCGTCCTTCGAGGAAGATGATTGGGGACGCCGTTGGACGCGGCCAAGTGCTCGTGACCGGCCCGTAGTTCGCGGTGAACGGCGGGTTCTTCATGAACGCGCCCGCGTTCTTGTTGTTCGGATAGTAGGCAAGGCCCCAGCCGCCGCGCGAGCACCATCTTCGTGCGGGAGCATCGCCGAAGAACCCGCACCGCGGGCCCGATATCCGAGTAGTCGGTCTTCACACCCGCCGTCTTGCTCACACCGTCCTCGCCGGCGACGAGCAGCTTCTTCAGACGCCGGATCCCAGTTGGAAAGCGTGTTCTCCTCTTCGCTCAGCGGCCCGAAGACGTCGTAGCGGAACCGAGGTTCAACGCGTCAGCCACGATGTCGCGCGCCAGTCGTCCTGGAATATACCGCTCGGCTCGTTCGAGTGGTAATCGGCAGCAAACGGGCGTGTAGAGACGCCGGACGTCGGTTGGATATCCGAGCAGGAACGACGCGATCGCGTTGCCTGCCGCCCGCGTTGCCGCGCCGCTGTTGGTCACCGTCGAATCAAGCCGAACATCCCCTGCGGCCGTATTGGACTGGAGGACGCCGAAGCGCCGGATGACGATCCCCGCACCGATCTTCAAGTTGTGCGAGCCGTGCGTCTTGGTGATCGGATCCGGCCACCTGGTAAGTGCGGTTGTAGATCTGCAGCGGCACCCACTGCGTCTCGCCGAGCGCGGCAATCGTCGTCGGCCGCATTTCCATCAGCGGCAACGCCGCTGGTGAGACTCTCGTGCCGTCGTAGTCGCATTCGTTCGATCCCGAAAAGTCGCCGAGGTTCGTGTTGTAGTTCGGGCCCGAGCGACGAGGATGTCGGGCTTGCTGAAGTTACCCTTGACCTCGCCAAGCGGCGTCGGGCTGAACACGCGCACCCAGCTTCCGACCACGTTGTGCGCGGTCGTGTAGTTCGGACCGGAGTAGCGCCGGTGGCTGCCCCGCCGACGATGCACGTCGGATCGATCGTCTGGCCGCCGATCGTCGACCGGCGGACACAGGCTCGGCGTCAGCGTGTCGGTCTTGTTGTAGGAATACCTGGCGAAGATCGTGTTCCGATCGTTGAAACGGTGGTCGACGCGAATGTCGGTTGCGTGCGTTGTTCTGAGTGCGTTCGGTCTCGTATACGAGTAAGTTGTTCGCCAGCCCAGGCGCCGTTGGGCAGCGGGTATAGCTGCATGTACGTCTGGGCGATCGGGTCGATGCGATTCGCCGGAATAACGTTGCCGCAGGAACGGCGTCGCGCGACGGCGTTGCGGGGTCGTAGATGATCTGCGCCGACAGCTCCGAGAAATCGCCGCTGCGCATCTTGGCCGTCGGGACTGTGATCACGCTCGGCACGCCCTGCTTCAGCCGGTAGCCCTTCGTAGTCACGCAAGAAGAACGTCTTGTTGCTCTGCATCGGTCCGCCGAGGCTGCCGCCAAACTGGTTCTGCCGCGTTGTCCGGCTTGCCCGTGCGCAAAGAACGAGCGCGAGTCGAAGCGTTCGTGGCGGGCGAACTCGAACGCCGGAGCCGTGGAACTGGTTCGTCCCGGACTTCGTGATGATGTTGATGACGCCGCCAAGCGTGCGGCCCGGTCTCGGCCGTGTACATGTTCGTCTGAACTCTGCACTTCGGCAATCGCGTCGATCGACGGCTTGATCGCCGACGGTGCCGATCGTGCCGCTCGTTGTTGTCCATGCCGTCGACGAGCTGGTTGTTCAGCACGTCGTTGACGCCGTTGATCGAGACCGACGAGGTCTGCCGCCGCTCGTCAGGCGCGTGCCGTTGGCGAGCGAGCTCGAGCGCTCCTTCGCTGGCTCCGGGAATCAGCTGCACCATGCGGATGATGTTGCGTCCCGGAATCGGCGCATCCTGCACCGTCTTCTCATTGATGAGCGCGACTGACGGTCGCCGTGTCGGTCTGCAGCAGCGGCGCCTGGCCGGTCACGGTGAGGTTCTCCGCGCACGATGCCTATCGACATCCTCGCGTCGACGCGGGACGCGATCACCCGTCGCGAGGTCCACGTGCACGTTCACGGTCTGGAAGCCCTGCAGCTCGATCTTCACCGTGTAGCTGCCGATCGGCAGGAGCGTGAACGTGTAGTCGCCGGTCTCGCTGGTGATCGCGTTGCGACTGATCGTCGTCGCGATCGTTCGTTGCGGTCACCGTGACGGCCGGCAGCACGCCGCCGGTCGTGTCGGTAACGCGGCCGACGATGTCGCCATGGTGCCCTGGGCGGATGCGAGAGTGGTGAACAGGAGCAACAAAGGGGACTGCGCTGAGACAAGCACGGCGAGGGTCCATGGTCACCTCAAAGAAGACGGGTATCGACCCGGTTCCGACGCGTAAGAGGACGGGATGTTAACGATTCGCGCGTCATCATAGTGAACGACCGAGGCGAAGCCAAGCGCAATTGCTGTTCCCGCGAAAACTGACGACGGGCGCCAGCCGGTCGTACAGCCATCGGCTGGACCACGAGATCGTGTTTGGCGAGACGCCGCTTGCGACGCATCCTCACGCGTTCTCGCCTACTTTACCATGGGTCGCGGACCCTACCTGTCGCTGGACAAAGGTGCACCGACCTCAAGACGGACCCGAGCAACGCCGACCGGAAGGGCCAGTGGTCAGTTTGCCGAAGTTGGCGGACTGCACCATCGACACGCGCGACGTGCTGCGTGACACGGGCAGCCGTCAGCTGCTCGCGAGCCGCAGCCTGAGACATTTGAACGCGAGCACCGGAGCCTGTAGTTCGAACGCGTTGACGGGCACGCATCAGCATCGCAGTTCCCCATCCGATCACCACTGCTCACAACCGGGGTGACTCAAAACGAGCCGGCCTGGTTTTGGCGAAGGACAGGGTCAGCGTCGCCTTCTCGATTCATCAGGAGCCGTGCTGGATTCGACGCTCCGTACGCCAGTCTTCCAGCGCCCGTAAAGCCCTGAGCGCCCTGCACGACTTGTCCAGCTAAGACAACTTGAGACATCTTCGGGCACGTGGCCCTCCGCTATCATGTGGCCGCCTTTACGACATTTTCGTATCTGCCCGCTCGAGCTCTGAAAGGAGCGGGTTCGAGGAAGCCTTCCGCCGGGAGTACCCAAGGAGGATCAAACATGCATCGCTTAGTGACTGCGTCATGCGTGATTGCGTTGCTGTTCTTGTGTGCCGCGCCGGCCGTGGGCGCAGCGGACCACGGCGACCTTCGCGGGCATCGTGGTCGACACATCGGGAGGCGTCCTGCCCGGCGCCGACGTCGAACTGACCAACGAGCAGACCGGCATCACCGAGCGCCAGGTCACGAGCACCACCGGTGAGTTCATCTTCAATTACGTCCCGGGCGGCACCTATACGCTCGTCATATCGCTCTCGGGCTTCAAGACGCACACGTCCAAAGGCATCTCGCTCGGCGCCGCGCAGAGCGTGCGGCGCCAGTTCGATCTGGAGGTCGGCGCGGTCGAGGAGAGCGTGACGGTCAGCGGCGAGTCGCCGCTCATCAACACCGCGTCCACCGAGCAGCGCATCAACCTCGATCCGATCGAGGTGAACACGCTTGCCTTCCGCCAATCGCAACCTGACCAACTTGCTGAACATCGGCACCGGGTTGACGCGCCAGGAAGGCACGGTCGAAGGCGGCGGTTCCGGCAGCGGCGGCGCCGGCGGGATTCGCCTGCGACTCAACGGCCTCGGCGGCGCGGCGATGTCGATTACCGCCAACGGCACCGATGCCAGCGCGAACGCCGGCGCACGGCAGATTTCGCAGTACAACGGCATCAGCAAGATCGACATCGTCAGCATCGAGTCGGTCGGCGAAGTGCAAATCGTCAAGGGCGTGTCGCCGGCGGAATTCGGCCAGGCGCTGGCTGGAAACCTGAACATCGTCACCAAGGGCGGGACCAACGTCTACCACGGCAGCCTGTTCGACCGCTATGAAGGGGCGAACCTCGTCGCCAAGCCCTTCTTCCTGAAGTCGAAGCCCGACTCGAACTGGAATCAGGGCGGCGGATCGGTCGGCGGACCGTTGATGAAGGATCGCGCGTTCTTCTTCACCGCGATGGAATCATGCCGGCTGACGCGAGCGCTCGAGTTGAACGTGAACGTGCCAACGCCGCGGTTTCGAAATCTGCTGTTGAACTCGATGCCGTTCCCCGAGACGAAACTGCTCCTCGATCAATATCAGCTGCCGACCGAGCCCTATTCGTCGACGGCGCTGCTCGGGCGTCTTCATCGGCGCGGGCAGCAAGGAGAACAACGACGATCACGTCGACGCGCGCGGCGATTTCCGCATCAAGGGGCGGCAACCTCTCGACGACGTTCACCTACGGGCACCCGTTCCTCACACAGGAGAGTCAGCTGCCGGGGCAGCCGCGCGTGTGGGTCAGCACGACGCGGCGGGCAAGCGCGAGCTACGCCATCGCGCGCGGGAACTGGAGTTCGGAAACGCGCTTCGGCTACAACTACAACTGGCTCTCGAGAACGGATCCGTTCTACAACGTGCTCGATCCGGTCAACCCGGGTCCAAGCGATATCAACGCGAAGGACCGGCGTCAGCTGCCGTCAATCGCCTATCCCGGTCTTCTGACGCTCGGCAGCGAGACAGCACACGCGAGGGCAGCAGCCGAGCTATTCCTTCGAGCAGCAGGCCACGCTCATCGCCGGCCGGCATTCGGTGAAGTTCGGCGGGATTTTCGCGACGCCGAGCGGCGGCCGGTTCAACGTCACCGGTCCGGTGTTCACGCTACTCGTCGGAAGCCGACATCACCGCCAATCGTCCAAGCTCGACGTCGTTCAGGCTCCGACCGGTGCAGGGTCTGTGGACGCACCACCAACTGGGGCGCGTTCATTCAGGACGACTGGCGCGTCAACGGTCAGCTGGTCATCAACGCCGGCATCCGCTACGACTTCTTCGGGCGCTACCGGTTCGAGGCGACCGACGCCGAGAATCCCGCCGGCATCATCAACCTCGACGGCCAGCCCGATCCGACGTTCGCATTCGGCCCTCCGCGCGATGCCGGACCACATCTTCGACGACGATCGCGGCATCAACCTGGCGCCGCGGGTCGGCGTGAACTACAACCCGGACGGCCGCGGCAAGATGGTCATCAACGGCGGGTGGGGCATGATGTTCCAGCCGCTCGACGCGCAGAACTTCGAGACCTCGATCGGGATGATCTCGGGCGTGCCGGCGTCGCGGACTTTCAGCGCCGTCGAATCGACCGCGCTCGGCCTGCACTATCCGATCTACAACGAGGACATGCTGACGCGCTACGAAGCGATCTACACGCCGAGCCCGCTATCGCCGGTCGGACTGCTGATCGATCCGCAGATCCAGGTGCCGTGCGCAGGTGTTCACCGCCGGCGTCCAGCGCGCGCTGACGTCGACCATCGTCGTCGACGCGGCGTACGTCGGCACGCGCGGCAATCACTTCCGGATGACGAGGACCTACAACGAGCCCGATCGCGTGACCGGACTCCGGCCCAATCCGAATCTGAGCCAGGCCTCGTATGTCGACGACTCGCAGCGGACGACCTACAACTCGCTGCAGACGTCGATGCGCCAGCGGGTGACGAACAAGCTGCAGGCTAACGTCAACTACACGTGGTCGTCCACCCGATCCAACTACGACGGCGACAACACGCTCAGCTCGGTCAACGACGCGAGCCAGACCAACCAGGACTTCTTCGACATCGAATCCAGCTGGGGTCCTGTGATCGGCGACGTGCGGCACTCGTTCATCGGCAGCCTGATCTACGAGACGCCGTCGGCTTCCAATACGTCATCGGTCGTCCGGCACATCTTTGCCAGCTGGCAGGCTGTCGGGCATCTTCCGGACGCGGACCGGCGAACCGCTGATCGTGACGCAGTCATCGTCAAGGCCGGCAGCCGTCCGGACGTGATCGATCTCGCGAACGTCTACGTCTCGAGCTGCTGCGACATCGGCAACAACGTCATGCAGTATCTGAATCCGGCGGCGTTCCAGCAGGTGCCGCTGAACGCGATCTCGCGCCAGCCGGCAGGGCCGGCAACGTCGGCGTCGGCCAGTTCCGGGCGCCGGCTTCAGAACCTCGATCTGTCGGTGGGCAAGGCAATCCGGCATCGGCGGCCCGCGGCGCATCGAGGCTCCGCGCCGACGTTTTGAACGCGTTCAACTGGATCAACTACGCGTCGGTCCAGACCAATATCACGGCGTCCGATTTCGGCAAGATCAACGGCACCGGCGCGGCCCGCGTCGCGCAGCTGCAGGTGCGCTTCAGTTTCTAGGGGCAAATTCTATGCGAACTACTTTCCTGACCGTGGCGCTGGCTCTCGCGGTGTCATCCGTCGCGCACGCCGATCCGCTGACCTGCAACCTGACCAACTACAAGGCGTCGCCCGGCCTCGCCGCCGCGCGTCGCCGACAACACGCTGAGCGTGACGTGGGACGGCGACAACAACTCTGAATTGCGGATGCGGTTCGGCATCGACGCCGGCACGCCAATCGTGCGCGAGATCGCCGTGCGGAAGAAGGGCGGCCAGTGGAGCCACGCTGGCGACCAACGTGACGCCGGAGTTCCGCGTCGTCTCGGGCCTGCGCCGCGCGACGCAGCAGCAGACCGAGCCGCTGGTCAAAGCTCGGCATCGAGCTCACGCCGGCGGTGATCGACAAGATCAAGTGGGAAGCGTTCTGGGACGCGCCGCTTTACCTCGAGGGCAGCGGCGAGCTGCCGCCGACGCACAAGACGGCGATTCCGGCGATGAAAGGCGTGGCGAATCAGCCCGGCCTGCCGCGACGCTCCGAAGAGGTGAGACGTTCGTCGGTGATGTGCAAGGCGAACGGCTGCGACGTCAAGTCCAACGGCGGACGGATCGAGATTTCGTTCCCGGGCGTGACGCTCGGCGTCTTCGAGGGACGCCTGCAGTGCGACGTCTTCAAGGGCATCAACCTGGTTCGTCAGGTCGTGATTGCGAAGACGGAGCGCGACTCGGTCGCGTATAAATGCGACGCCGGCCTCAAGGGCCTGCCGATTCAAGGATCGTCGCGCGTCGTCTGGCGCGATCTGGCCGGACGCTGGCAGGATCAGCGGTTTGGCGGTCCGGTCAATCGCGATCCCGCGACGGTGTGGAGCAGCAACCGCTTGATCGCCGCCGATCTGCAGGGCGGGTCGATCGCGGCGTTCCCGCCGCCGCACAGCTTCTACGGCGCGCGCGAATCGAGACCAGGTGCTCGGCGACACCTACTACCGCAAGGACAGCGACACGTCGTTCGCCTTCGGGTGTCCGATCAGGCCGAAAAAGGAAGAGGACCCGGAGTTCCTGCACAACTTCGCGCTGACCAGCGCGCGGCCCAGCAACACGTGGCAGCAGATGCCGGTGTTCTTCTACATCAGCCCGGGCCCGGCATCGACGGCCACGTCGATGCGGCGCTGACCTTACACGCGCAACGATCACTTCCAGGCGCTGCCCGGCTATCAGATCATCGGGCTCGCACTACCACGTCGGCATCGTGCCGCGGCTGAAGGAGGAGGGCAGCTTCGACGACGATCGTCTCAACGACGTGGAATCCCTGAAGGCCGTCGGCATCAACATCTTCGGCATCATCGACGGCGTCCGCGGCAACGAACAGGGCGAGGAAGTACCTGGCGGCCCAGGCCGAAATACTATGAAGCCGCCCGCCGGCAGTCCGACAGCACCTTCCTGGTCATGCCCAACAAAGGAGAACACCGGCATCGACATTGGCGGCCCATCACGATCTGATGGTGTCGCACCCGACCTACTGGGTGCCGAAGCGCGAGCCGGGTCAGCCGCTCACCGAACAGCATCCGAAGTGCGGCGAGGTCTATCATCTCGGGAGCCCGGCGGATCTGTTCGAGATGGCGAAGGCCGAGAACGCGATCATCAACATGCCGCATCCGCGCGCGCAAGGGATCCACCGGCTATCCGGACGCGACGAAGAGACGCACTTCGCGCAGGAAGTCTACGAGGGCGCCGCCGCTACCGCTGGGGCATGGGCATCGACGGATCGGAGACGCGGCTGTGCGAATGCCGCTGCCTCCGGACTCTTCGACGAGATGACGAACTGGTGCGTCGATCGCAACATGCCGCTCCAAGCACGCATGCAGGCGATCTCGGAATCGCGCTCCGACATCGGCGAGCGCGGCAAACCGCCGCATGCATGCGACCTACGCGAACGGCCCCGTCAACTACGTCAAGCTTCGACAAGCTGCCGACGGTAGACGATACCAGCCCGATCATCAACGCGATGAAGCGCGGCGACTACTTCGTGTCGTCCGGCGAAGTGCTGATCTCTCTTGCATACTCGGTCGAAGGCAGCGGCGATCAGCGGACGATCACCGCCAGGTCGAATGGACCTATCCGCTCAACTTCGTCGAAGTCGTGTGGGGCGACGGCAAGACGACCGATCGGCAGATCATCCCCGCGACCGATCTGGCGCCGTTCGGCAGGAAGAAGTTCACGATCCCCTTCAACGCGGCGGGCAAGAAGTGGGTGCGGTTCGCGGCGTGGGACGTCGCGACCAACGGTGCGTTCGTGCAGCCAATCAGGCTCACGACGACGACCAGAACCACGGCGTCAGGAGGCTCCCGATGAGATTGTCGAGATTGTCGAGAATGTCGAGGACGTTGATCGCAATGCTGGCCACGCAGCGTGGTCGCGGTGGCCGCCGCGCCGGCCTCGGCTGATCCGTTGTCAGTGCAATTCTCTCGACCTGCAAGGCGACCCAGGGGCTGACCGCGGCGATGAGCGACAACACGCTCACCGTCACGTGGGACGGCGACAAGGACGCCGAGCTGCGGATGCGCCTCGGCATCGACGCGCGGGCGGACCGATCATCCGCGAGCTCGCCGTCCGCAAGAAGGGCGGTCAGTGGACCACGCTCGCCGCCAACGTCGCGCCCGAGTTCCGCGTCGTCTCCGGCATGCGGCGGATCACGCAGCAGCAGCTGCGCCCCGATTCCATCCAGGCCCTTGGCGGCAAGGTCAGCGACAAGGTCATGGAGATTGTACAAGAAGGACGACGGCGGCTGGATCGATCAAGCGGTGAAAGAGGGCCAGATCAAAGCGTCCGACGTCGACCGCTGGAAGTGGAGGCGTTCTGGGACGCGCCGCTCTATGTGGAGGGCAGCGGCGTTCGTCCACCGACGCATGCGACGTCGATTCCGCCGATGAACGGCATTTTTCGGTCAGAAGGGCCTGCCGCGCACGCCCGACGAGATCACGCGCGCCAACGCGACGTGATCAGACCAGCACCTGCGAGGTGAAGAGCAACGGCGCACGGCTCGAGATCGTGTTCCCCGGACTCACGGCGGGCGTGTTTTCGGGCCGCCTGCAGTTCGACGTCTTCAAGGGCACGAACCTGATTCGTCAGGTGGTGATCGCGAAAACCGATCGCGACAACGTGGCGTACAGATGACGACGGTGGACTGAAGGGCCTGCCGATCCAGGGATCGCACGTCACCTGGCGCGACCTCGCCGGGCGCTGGCAGGATCAGCGGTTCGGCGGCGTGATCAACAGGATCCCGCCACGGTGTGGAGCGCCAACCGTCTGATTGCCGCGGAGCTGCCCGGCGGATCGATTGCCGCATTCCCGCCGCCGCACAGCTTCTTCGGCGCGCGCGAATCGAATCAGGTGCTCGGCGACAGCTACTACCGCAAGGACAGCGCCTCGTCTTACGCGTTCGGCATCAGGCAGGCTGAAAAGGAAGAGGATCCGGAATTCCTGCACAACTTCGCGTTGACCAGCGCGCGTCCGGGCACGTGGCAGCAGATGCCGGTGTTCCTCTACGTCAGTCCCGAGAAAGCGCCGAGCGGCGATCGAAGCGGCGCTCACCTTCACGCACGGCGACACGTTCGAAGCCGCTGCCCGGCTATCAGGTGATGGGCTCGCACTCATCACGTGGGCCTGGTGCCGCGTCTCAAGGAATCCGGCAGCCTCGACAATCGCCTGAACGACGTCGAGTCGGCGAAGGCGATCGGCATCAACATCTTCGGCGTGATCGACGGCGCGCGCGCCGGGCGCGGGCGAACGGCCGGCGCCGACCCGCATACGCGTATCCGGCGGCGCAGGCCGAATACTACGACGCGGCCCGGCGCCAGTCGGACAAGACGTTCATGGTGATGCCGAACATGGAGAACACCGGCATCGAGATCGGCGGCCATCACGACCTGATGCTGTCGAAGCCGACCTTACTGGACCATGGGCCGCAAGCAGGGCCAGCCGCTGTTCGAGACGCATCCCACCTACGGCAAGGTCTATCACCTCGGTGGTCCTGACGATCTGTTCGAGATGACCAGGCTCGAGAACGCGATCATCAACATGCCGCATCCGCGCGCGAAGGCGTCCACCGGCTTTCCCGACGGCGTCAAGGAGACCCACTTCCGCGCAGGCGACCTACGAAGGCGCGCGGGTACCGCTGGGGCATGGGGATCGATGGATCCGAGAAGCGGCTCTGCGAGTACCGCTGCCTGGGTGTGTTCGACGAGATGACGAACTGGCACGTCGATCGGAACATTCCGCTGAAGCACATGCAGGCGATCTCGGAAGCGCGCTCCGACATCGGCGAGCGCGGCCGGCCGCCGTACGACGCGATGTACGCCAACGGACCGGTCAACTACCTGAAGATCGACAAGCTGCCGAGCGTCGACGACACCAGCCCGATCATCAACGCGATGAAGCGCGGCGATTACTTCGTCTCCTCGGCGAGGTGCTGCATCTCCAGCTATGCAGTCGAGGGGACGGGCGATCAGCGGACGATCAGCGCCGACGTCGAGTGGACGTTCCCGCTCGACTTCGTCGAAGTGGTGTGGGGCGACGGGCAGAAGACCGAACGTCAGATCATCCCGGCGACCGATCTCGCCTGCGTTCGGCAAGAAGCATTTCCAGATTCCGTTCAACGCCGCGGGCAAGAAATGGGCATGATTTGCGGCGTGGGACGTGGCAACCAACGGAGCGTTCGTCCAACCGATCAGGCTGACAAGGGCAACGACCACCACCGCGGGCGCGTTGACCGCGGCGGCAGTGCAGGCCGGGAGGCGCCGCGTGGCGGCGCCTGTTGTCCCTCGCCAACCCAGGGATACGGCTTTCGTTTCATCGGTGACCGTGCCTACCACTGACGCTTCGGTTTGCGCGTAAGCCGGAGCCACGCCTCGAGAGGAAAAAGCAAGAACGAGATCGCGACGATGCGGTGGGACATTGGAACCTCTCGAATAACAACGAGGGTCATACCGTCTGACACCACGAAGACTGCTCTGATTTTGTCGATGCGCCTCTTCTACATGCTGACCGAACGCTGTCAAGCTGTACGCTCTTCAGGCCTCATTACGAAGAGGCTTTGGCGCGGTCATCGGAATGACCGGCAGCACGATGTGGGACGGATACTCTCGACTGTGATGAATGGTCTGCGCAGCCTTCACCATCGCCGTCCCCGTCCCCGGGTTGTCTCCGGTGTTCAGATTGCGGTCGAATCGAGGAAATTGCTGCTCGAGATCTCGACCCGGATGCGGTGACCTCGCAGAAACGTATTGCTGGTCGACCACATGTCGATCGCGTACTCGCACACCTTTCCAGACTCTATTGGTTTGGCGGCCTGGCCTACCGATTCGCGGTAGCGCGCCGCGGATGATGCCGTCCTGGATGTTCTGCGCAAACCCATTCGGGTGGACGTCCACCAGCTTCGCCGTCCAGTCGGTGTCTTTCGCCGTCGTCGAGGCGAACAGCTTCATCACGATCGGACCCGTCACTTCGACCGGCTCCGGTCAACTCAGGGCTCGTAAAGACCAGAACATCGTCACGCCGCTCCGCCGCACGCTGATCGAAAGCGCCCATGGGAACGATGTCGCTGCGGCAGCAGTTGTTGCCGCCGATGGTCGGAACGGAGTCGGCGGGATCGTAGGTAAAGGTGTCGGTCGGCGCACCGCTCGTGGGCGCCTCGAGCGTCAGGATCCCGTCACCGTTGAGCGTGTTCGCACGACCGCCGCTCCGCAGGTAGTAGCTCATGTATGCTTACGCCCTCGACAGCGGCCACTCGTTCTCATAGCGCCAGTAGTTTTCGCCCATGACGAAGATCTTGACTGGCGGCTCGGTGGCGACGCCATTATTGATTCCCTTCAACCAGTAGTCGAACCATTTCAGCTGAACGCGCAGGAGGTCGACTGCCGCCGCCGCGCCGAAGTCGACGCGGTCGGTCTGACTCAGCGCCTCGGGGCGCACGTTGTCCCGTGTGCCGACGCCATGCACCCACGGCCCGATCGTGAGCGTGTTTGCCCCGGCGCGCCACCTCGGTCTTGCCACCCTTCGTGATCGCGACGTGGTCGTTCAACATGCCTTTCAGGAAGATGTCATACCATCCCCCGACGTTCAGGAGCGGAACCGTGATCTCGCCCTGCGCCTTCTCGAAGCTGATATTGTCCCAGTAAGAGTCTCTGGTCGGATGCTCGACCCAATCGCGATAGAACTGGTTACGGCGGCCGACCGCTTCGTCCGACGTCGCAATCGGCAAATGCTTGAGGGCTTGCGGCCAGTTGTAAGCGAGATACTCCTGGTTGGTGTGGCCATCGATGAACAGCCCACCCCACGGGAGCGCGAATCCGCACTGGAAGGCCCCCGGTGTATATCCAATTGCCGTAAATATCGAGCGTCGTGACGAACGGCGACATCGCGGTCAGGGTAATGGCTGGCGCGCACGGCCTGCGTCATCTGCGTGTAACCGACGTTACGAACCGCCGAAGGTTCCGATCTTGCCGTTGCTCCACGGCTGCGTGCCGAGCCACTCGTCGGTGTCGAAACCATCATTGGGCTCATTGCGAAACGCATAGAACTTCCCGTCGGAGTCGTAACGGCCACGGACATCCTCCTGCACCACGACATAACCGCGCTCGGCAAAGAACTTCGACTGCTCGATCGCGGCAGGCGTATTGTTGCTGTAGGGCGTTCGCAGCAGCAGGACCGGAAACTTCCCATCGGCGTCGGGCCGGTAGATGTCGGCCGAGAGGCTCGACGCGGTCACGCATGGGAACGCGGACGTTGTGCTCCCGTCCGCACGGCGTAGGTCGGACGAGAGAGCGTTATTCTCGTCAAAGTGGACGACAGGCACCCGCTGGGCCGACAGGGTCCATGGCGCCCTCGCCACGAGCGCGCCGGCGATTCCCGCTGCGATCAGCCCATGCGGCCGCGCGTGGATTCATTGCTCACCTCCGGGCAACGTCGCTTCTCAAAACATACGCGCGCGGGCGGCGTGCCGTCGCGCGTCCTCAGCGCCGCGCGGCCGCGATTCGCCGGGGCGCCAGCGCTGCCGAACGGTTACGTGGTCGGTCAGACAGTTAGCTGCCCGCGTATGCAATGCTCGCTAGAGCATTGACAGTGATCGGACAGAGCGCGAGCGATGGACTCACCCTTGGTGCCAGAGAGTCACGACAAGGAGTGAGGCCAGGGAAGTCAGCTATTGTGCGCTGGTTCGTTGGGCGTAACCGAACTCTGACGGTCTGTGGTGTTTCCACGTTGATGCTGTCATCGATGCCGCGGCTCATGAGCGTCAGTGTGCCCGAGCCTTCCGGCACGCGGAAGTCGATACCGCCACCGTTCAGTCCCCTCCGCGCGGTGCCACGTCTTGCCGCCATCCACTGACACTTCTACGCTGGCGACGAAGCCACCGCCCATGTCGGTCGCCGTGCCCTCAATGGAGGCCGCGGCGTTCGCGGCCAGCACGCCGTTGGTCGGCGACGTAATCTTCGTCAACGGCGCCATCTTGTCGGTCGACGGCGTCGCCGGCACTAAATCGGGTTGCAGGTTCTTGGGCTGGATCCCCATGTCGGCAAACAGATTCACCGTCGCCTGCTGGACCACCTTCGAAGGTCCGTACTGATCGATCTCGACGCGATTGGAATACGGGATTCTGGGCCGGACCGCGCGACGTCGGGTTGCTGTGGAAGTTGTCGAGGCCCCATGTGTACTGGACCGTGCCGGTCCCGAAGACCAGCGCCCCGCTCTTCGCGCGATACAGCGTCAGGGCATGCGTGGCTGTTCCCGATCGTAGACGGAGCCGGCGTCCATCGGATACGTGACACCATTCATCTTCGTTTCCGAGAGCCGAATCAGCCCCGGCGGGCGGAAGCCGTTGTCCAAGTCCTCATCCCATTCGTGGCTCCAGCATGCCGTTGCCGGTGACGACCTGTTCGCCTTCTTTGAGCTTCGCCACGTCGGTGTTCCGCCAAATGCGCAGCTTGGCATATTTCGCCGGAATGATCAGTGGGTCCTGCCGATTCGCGTTGACCGTGAAGATCGTGCCCGTCAACGCGTTCTCCGGCTGCGGACCCTCGGGATCGCCGCGGCGCCGTCGCGCCACGTTCCAGTCCACACGTCCTTCATCGGATCGATTTTCGTGGTCACGCAGAGTCTGGCCCAGTTCGTTCTGATTGCTGTGAGTCTCTTTGTAGATCGTAATCGTCCGATACGGCGTCTTCGACCCGTCAATGCTGTCCTCGTAGCGGATCTTCCAGAACACCTCGTTGCCGCTCATGAACGCGAGATTCACACCGGCGTCCCGCGCCGCCTCCACGTTCTTGCGTTGACCGGCCGACCAATACTCATCATGACCGACCGAAATGAAAAGCTTGTGATTCTTCAGGAGGTTCCCCCGCCGGTCCGAGTCCACGCCGGACGAGTACGTCGTGTCATGCGCGTTGCGCTCGAGCCAACGCGTCAATGAATACTCGGCATTCAGTGCACTGGTTGACGGTGCCGCCCTGTGCGATCGGCCGATTAAGACTTACTTTTCTCGCGCGCAACTGGCGCCCGCCTGCATCACCCAATACCGTGTTGCCGCCGCACGCGTTGCCGACGCCGAAGGTGTTATAGGTGGTCCAGGAAGGATCCGAGGTTTGCACGACGATATCGGCCTTGCTCGCGTCATCGCGCACGATGAAGTAGATGAGGCTCGCGCGCGCGGCTCTTTGAGCGGGTTCCGAAGCTTCCCCATTCCTGAGGCGCCATACGCCTGGGCACCGGCCATGGGTCGCTCGCCAGGAACCCGGCTATTGTCTGTCCGCCAGGTGGCGTCGCCATCCTCGCGGACCAGACGCGCCAGATAGACGCCCGACACAGCGTCGGCCGGAATCGGCCACGAGGCCGACACTTCCCACGTCCCGCAGTCATAGAGGCGGATGCTCCAGTCGATCGCGCACTCCGGCTGGGGCTGCGGCAACGGGACCGAGGGGCGAACCGACCCCACCAGCCGCGCCCCAAGCCGCCGTACCATCCGGTCCGATAAACGTCGACCCGATATCTGGCGGAATCCGTCTTGACTTTGAAGCGCGCGGTTTCCCCGACGTTGAAGCTGATATCAGTCGGGAACCCCACGATGGTCTGGTCTCCTACGCCGTTGATGTCCCATTCGGTCGAGGGATTCCCAGGCTTGCAGTTTTCCGCGATGATCCGATTGGCCGGTGCCGCGCACGGATCGGTCTGGTTCGCCGCCGCCCCTGTACGGCCTCCGGTCTGCGGCGTTCGACGAACGCCGATGAGGCCGACGATGAGCAACACGGTGGCCGCGCAGAACAGAACTTGAGAGAATCGCGAGGTGGACATCGCTCTCCTTGTCCAAGACCAGTCGGTCAACGGCACTCCTCGGCCTCACAACTGAACACTCGAACCGCCGCGCTGATGGGTCCCTGGTTATTGCTATCGTCGACGGCACGCACGAGAATCGTCGCCTGCCGGAATTCTGGCGGCGTCTGCCATTCGGTAACTCCAAGTGTCAGTGCCAATCGCTGGATGCCAGGTGGCTCCGGCATCTACTGAAATCTCGACGCCAGCCACGACACCTCCGACGTCTGTTGCCACACCCGTGATCGTGAGGATGCCCTCCTCTACGGTTCCGTCCAGCGGCGAAGTGATCTTCGCCAGCGGCCCCGTTCGATCCGTCGAAGGTTGAGCCGACTTGAGATCCGGTTGCAGCGCTCCGGGCTGAACTCCCATGTCGGCAAACAGATTCACCGCTGCCTGCTGTACTGCCTTCACCGTCCCGAATGGGTCGGGACGCAGCCGCCCGGGTATGACGAAATAGGTGTGCAGATCGCCGAGGCCCCACGAGTACTGCGTGCTGCCGCCGGCGCTGAAGACGAGGGCGCCGCCTTGCGCGCGATAGAGTGTCATGGTGTGGGTGGCCGTTCCGGAGTCATAGGTGCTGCCCCAATCCTGCACATAAGGGACGTTGTCGACCGTCGTCTCCGAGAGCCGAATGAGCCCAGCCGGCCGGCTGCCGTTGTCGATGTCTTCGTCCCACTCTTCTCCGAGAATGCCGCGCCCCATCACCGCAGTGCCGCTCGCCGGCAGCGCCGCGACGTCGGTGTCGCGCCAAAAACGCAGTTTGCTGAACTTCACGGGCACTTCCAGGCGATCGTTTCGCGCGGGACCCACGACCCCGATCGTTCCGACAACCGCGTTCTCAGGCTTCGGACCCTCCGGGTTGAAGACCCGCGAGTCGCGCCAGGCGCCCGTCCACACGGCAGGTTCCGGATCGAGCTTCCCGTCCGACACAGTCTCGCGGTAAGAGACCAATGTTCGATTGGGCCGGTTGTCGCCGTCAACGCTCGGCAGATATCGAGTCTTCCACATGCCGGTATTGCCGCCGAGGAACGCCAGATTCACTCCCGCATTGCGGGCCGATTCAATATTCGCCCGCTGTGCCGCGGACCAGTAGGTGTCGTGACCGGCCGACACGAAGATTTTGTGGTCCTTGATTCGTTCGCCTCGACGGTCAGAATCGACGCCGGCAAAGTAGCTGACGTCGTAGCCGTTTCGTTCCATCCACGCGACGGCCGGATACTCACCGTTGAAGAACTGGTTGCCGACCGCGAACGACCGATTGTCCAGCGGGCGGTTATAGCTCACGATGTAGGCGCGCGTGCGCGGGTTGTCGGGGCTGCCGGCAGCGCCGCCACCACCGCCGCCACCAACGTTCCGCAAGTAAGATCCGTAGAGACTCGATCCGCCGTACCGGTTGAATGCCACCCACGTCGGATCCGCGGTCTGGAAGAGGACGGCCGACCGGCTTGCGTCGTCACGGACGACGAAGATGATGTGGCTCGCCCGCTTCTCTTTCATCGCGTCCTCGAGCTTGCCCCAACCGAGCACGCCGTAGTTATGCGGCGTTGGCGGCGGCGGCTCCCACGAGCCCGATGGACCAGTACGATTGCCGACTTCCGACCGCCAGTTCTGCGGCTCGTCGTCTTCACGGATCAACCGCGCGACATACACCCCTGACACGGCGTCCGGCGGCACGCGCCATGTAGCCGACGTCTTCCAGTTGCCGCAATCCACGAGACGCTGTGGAGCCTCGATGCAATCGGGCTGCGCCTGGGGTAAGGTGACCGACGGCCGGAACGACTGAATCATGCGGCCGCCGTTGCCGCCGCACCAACCCATCCGGTAGATATCGATCCGATACCGCGGCGAATGCGTCCTGATCTTGAAGTCGATGCTTTCACCGACGTTGACGCTCATCTCGGTGGCGAAGCCCTGGATCGCCGGGTCGCCGTCTGCGTTGATATCCCATTCCATTCGCGGGTTCCCCGGCTTGCAGTTTTCCGCGACGATCTTGTTCGGGGCGCCGCACGGATTCACGCCAGGTCTCGTCGCCTGTGCGGCCGGGGCTTGCGCCGTGGGATTCGCAGTAATGAGGAGGAAACCGATCACGACCGGAGTAGCCGTCAAGGAAACGGATCGCATCGTGATCTTCATAGGTCCTCTGTCCGATTGGTGGAGATCCTCCTGAGCTGAACCAAACGCCGCGCCGTGTTCGCGACGCCGTCGCCGTGCGTGCCTCCGTTTCAGAATGACAGCTTGAACGCCAACTGGCCGCTGCGCGGAATGTAGGTCGTCGATAAAAAGGGCTGCACCGGAGTCCCGTAGTTCGCCGCGTTAATCGTCAGGTTGTAGGCGCCGTAGTTCGCGTGATTGAACACGTTGAACACCTCGGCGATGCCCGTCACCTTCATGCGGCCCAGCGTGAAATCCTTCGTCAGCCGCATATCCACCTTGTGGATCGGCTTGCCCTCGAAGTCGTTCCGGGGCACCAGGCTGCCATCGTAGCCGTTGATCAGGCCGAACACCGCGCCCGGCTTCGGGATCAACCGGGTGCCCTGGAAGCCTACCGGGTTCTGCGCGTAGACCGACTGATACCACTGGCCCGAGCCCATGATGTAGGTCGCCGCCAACGAGAACTGATACGGCAACCGGACGATGGTGGTCGCGCGCAACGTATTCCGCTGCGCGTCGCTCGCTCGTCCCCATTCCTGCGAGAGGCTGAAGGCGTTGTTCATCGTCCCGGCGTAGCCGCCAGTCCCAGGATTCTCGTCGTTGCGGTAGAACACCCGCGTGTAGGCGATATTCACCTGGAAGCCATTCCTGAACCGCCGCGTCAGCTGCGAGGCCAGCGAGAGATTGTTGCTCGTCCCCGTCGAGAACCGGTAGTTCATTTGGCCAAACGCGGGGTACGGCCGCCCGTAGATGGCCGGGTTCTTCGGGTAGCCTCGAGCCGGGATCGTAGAAGTTGTTCACGTCCGTGTTATTCGGTCTATGGAACCCCGGTAATACGTCAGATCGGAATCCAGACCCCAGACATCGCCGATTGATGCCTGGAAGCCGAAGGTGTTCTGCCAGGTCCCTGGCAACTTGTAGTGGGGCTCGATCACGAAGGCCGCTTGCGCCGGCAGCGGCACCGTGTGGTTCAGGATTTGGGTCGCGGTGACGCCGCGGGTCGGATCCAGGATGAAGTTCGGCAGGCGGTCGTTGGGTGCTGGTTCACGAACACGCGCTGCCCATCGAACAACTGGGAGTCGAAGGGGAGCTCCGAGGTCGACTGCCCGTAATAGATGCCGGTTCCTCCGCGAATGATGAACTTCGCGTCGCCGCTAGGGTCATAGGTGACGCCGCCGCGGGGCTGGAAGCCCATCTTGTCGCGGATGTCGTTGTGAGTGCCCCGACGTCGAACACCCCAGCGCTGCCGAAGCCCAGGTCGTCGTTGACCGACTGCGGCGCCCCGGTGTCGGCCGACCCGGTCGTCGCCGTGATGTAGGGCGGCGCGGTCACGCCCCAATCGAGGTCATACCGCAGGCCGTAATTCACCGTCAGCTTCGAGTTGACCTTCCACGTGTCCCCAAACCACGCCGACCAGTACGGCCGCGGGATATTCAGGCTGAAGTTGCCGCACCCGTCGGGCACCGGACAGTTGCCGCGCTGAGCAATGCCATCTCCTCCGGTCTGCGCGTAATTTTGCTGATAGCGGATGACCAGCGGGTCGAGGCCGGCCAGGTTCCATTTCGACGAGTCGTTCCACGCGTCGAGCGGGAACCGGCTCTCGACGTCGGCCGGAATCGCCGAAAACGTAAAGATCCCGCGGCCTGCGTTGATCCACCAGCCCGTGTCGTGCCAGTGCAGATGCTCGCCCCGAACTTCACGTCGTGGCTGCCATGGTGCCAGCTCAGGTCGGTGCGGACCGACGGCGTGTCCTGCCAGAACTCCTCCGGGTAGTTCGACCGCGCGCCGATGGCGAGCCCCGGGAAGGCATAGTTCGCGTCGGGGGAGTAGATGGGCTGCCCTGGAAGACCGATGGCGGTTGTTGAGGCGGGTGTTTGAGGCACGCCCGCGGCCGGCACGTGGTTCCAGTGGTAGTGGAACATCCCCACTCTCACTTCCTGCACGAACGAATTGCTGATCACGTGCGTCCACGTCCCCTGCAGCGAGTAGCTGTCAAACGACTGATCCGACTGCCGCGTGGGATGGACGGACCCGTCCTGAATCCCGAAGGGGTTCACATCCCGGAAGGTCACCATCCGCACGGAGAGGTTCTGCCCCTGCTTGAGCTGGTGGTCTCCTCGCGCCAGAAACCGATGCACTGATGCCGCGGGTGCGGCAGCGAGATGCTGGCCACATAGCCGGGCGGGTGGAAGACCGAGGTCGCCGGCTCGTTTTCCCGCTCGAACGTGGCGAAGTAGTGGGTTTTGTCCTGACAATGGGCCCGCCGAGCGAGCCGCCGATCTGCTGGTTCTTGTACGGCAGGACCTTCTGCGCGACGAAGTCCTTCGCGTTCATCCTGCTGTCGCGGAAGTAGCCGTAACGTTGCCACTCGAGCTTGTTCGTCCCGCTGCGCGAGATCGCCTGGACCTGAACCCCCGAGGAATGGCCCGAGGTGACATCGAAGAGGTTCGTCGACACCTGGTATTCGGCAATCGCTTCGCGGCTCATGCCAGGCTGCGCGAAGGAGCTCGACCCCGCGACCGCCTGCTGGGTCTGCTGCCCGTCGAGACTGAGGTTGAAATCCATATCGGATTGCACGGCCGGCTTGTTCTGCGAGAGCTCGTTCGCCGTGATCCCTTTCACCAGCAGCGTCATCTCGAGCCAGTTGCGCCCCGAGAGCGGCAGCTCTTCCATCTGCCGCCGGTCCACGTTCCCCGCCACCGCGGTGGACCGCACGTCGACCAACGGCGCTTCGCCGGTGACCGTCAACGACTCCGACAACGACGCGAGCTTCAGCGTGAAGTTCACCGTGTCGTTCGTGCCGACCAGCAGCTCCACCGCCGGCACGCTCGACGTCGAGAACCCTGCGAGCACTGCGTCGACCTTGTAGGTCCCCGCCAGCACGTTGTTGATGGTGTAATCACCGCGCGCGTCGGTGACCGAGGTGTAGGACCGGCCCGTGCTCACCTCCTTGGCGGTGACCGTCACACCGGGCAGGACGGCTTTCGATTCGTCAGTGACGGACCCGACGATGGTTCCCGCCGTCTGCGCGAAGGCTAGGGAGGGCAGGCTGAGCACAAGGGCCCAAACCCACAGATGTGCGAAACAAGCGCATGTGAGCCTCCCGCGATTCGTAGTGTGTTTCGATGATCGCTCGACGGGAGAACGACTAGGGCACGGGGAACATGGGAGACAGAGGCACAGTGAAGGGCCACGACGCCGACAGTCGACGTCGGAGATCTCGCAAAGACACGACCGTGCCGAGCATCGGAGTCTCTGCTTTCATCCTGCTGCGTCAGGATGCCGAGAAGCTACCGGAAGTAGATCCGCAAAGTCAAGGAATTCCACTTGAGTGTCCAGGATCGCGAGCCGCGCGCGACGTCCGCGTAGATTCCGAGCAGCGTGAACTGAAGCCTGGAGGCCGATGGCCGTCACAGAGACGTCAGATGATCTGGCTGCCGCGTTCCTGGAAGTTAGTTCTGCTCCCGCCTGAGTGCCTCGCCGGCAGGCGTCGGACCAACCCCGTTGGCAAGCAAGCGCGCATAACGCCGATGGATTTCGGTCGGAGACCGCCTGCTTGCTTCCCCTCAAAATGATCGGATAGTCCTGCAGCGTTGGAGGCGCAGTCTCCGGTGGGCCATTGCCGTTGAGCATCTTGAGGACGTTTTGGCACGCCGGCTTGAACCCAAACGCGCATCCACGCTCGAGCGATTCCATGGCGTCGGCCATGGCTGGCTTCTCGGCATCCTCGTTCGGCTCGGAGAGGCGCAGGCGGAGAACACCGGCCTCGTTGCACGCCCACCCCGAACCACCTTCACAGTGGGCTGACAGCCTCGCGGCCAGAAACTGGCACGCGCCCCGCCGGCTCTCTGTGCAGGCCTTTTGCCAGAATGGCAGCCACTGGCCGGGATGATGGTCGCCCACACCCTGCGCGGCGCTCATGACCGAAAACACGACGACCCACACCGACATTTACGCGAGATTGCGCTGAAGCGGGTTGAGCGACCGGCCGAGAGCAGCCGGATCGAATCTCCGAAGCACGTTCGAGCGCGCGGCGCGATCGATCGATTTGATCGAAAGGTTCAAGAGCGGCACTTGCAGCAGCTTGTCGTAGAAGGTCGGAAGCCCCGCCCATCCGAGCACATAGCACAAGACGACCGTGCTCAACCCGTAGATCGCACCGAAAATCAAACGACCCAGTTCGGTGCGCGGCGAGGTGGAAGGATCCGTGAACAGCAGATGCATCCCGAGGAAAACGGCAATCGGGATGTACGAATCGAAGAAGAAATAGACTCCCGTCGCCTCGAGTACAGGAGGCCGAACAGATAAGTCGTCACCACCGCAGCCATCGTCATCGAGGTCACGCCGAACAATAGCTGTCCGGGCAAGCCGATCAGAAACAGCATCAGGTACATTTGCGGCGGATAGAACTGCGTGATCGCGATATTCTGGCCCCAGGTGATGTCGCTCCTGCCCGTGAGAAGCAGCGCGATCGAAAACAGCGCAAGCGCGAACGCCGACGGATTGAAGATGTGTGTGCTGCGCCCCTCCTTTGCCAATGGATCATCTCTTTAGCGGCGAAGCCGAATGCCACCATGAGGAACTGGAGGTAAAACCACTCCGGCTTGAACCAGAGGAACAGGTTGATGCTGAAGACCACCGGGAACGGAGCGAATCCCAGCGTGTAGCATCCCGCCGAGACCAGCTCATTAGCATCTCGACGCCGTACGCGAACACGAGTTGCGCGGCGATCAGAGGTGCTGCCTTCATAGACGTTGGGCACAGAACCAGCCCCAGTACAGCAACACCGAGCCTTGCGCGCACGCCTGCAGGTAGTGTTGCTTCCGCAGGACAATATCGAGTCTGAAACTTCGGCCGACGCGTGCCGCCGCTCCGAACAAAGCGGCTGCCCAGACCAATAGCGCGGCCGCCGCACCAAGAAACGACCACAGAAGGTTTTGGTTCTGTCGGACGGAGTTGAGCAGCGCCAGGCCGGCCAGCCCCAGCGCGAAGAGGAACGGAAACATCCAGGCGCGCAAGGGTGAGAGCTGAACCGACAACAAAGAAGGAGGCTGCTGGGCACTGGTCGCAGGTGCGGGGACCGCACCGATCATGGAGACTATCCTACATTATGTGTCGCTCCACAAATCGTGATGAGTGAGGCACCCACCGTTCGTTCCGGCCGCTGCGCGCGCGTGTAGACCGTCGCATTGTTCTGCACGGCGGGCAACGCTCGGCTTGAAGCGACGAACAAGAGCCGGCCGGTGAGTGCGGCACCGTGAAGAAATCCATCGACACCGCCGACGCCAGTCGATTCATCGGTAGGGCGAAAATCAGTCACACCGCCAAGAGCTACTCGCGAACCACACCGCCGAAACGACCAAAATCGGTCGGCATCAGGCTCCCGAGCCACGACCGACGGCGCGACTGCTGGAGGCGTGGGTCCGGCGCGAGTGAGCCAGCGCTCGGTGAAACACGCGTCCCGCCTCGGTCCTGATGACGTCGTGATGGAAATGGTCGCGGGTGACTGAGCCAGAAGGAACGGCGCGAACGACGAGTCGTTCGCGCCCCCGACCTAATTGCGTTCGGGCACAGCGGTTGTCGCGGTGGGATTTCTATAGAACACGTAATCGGCTTCGTAAGGCACAAACGCCGTCTTCCCGATGTCGGCCGGCGAGTTGCAACCGATCGACGGTGCCAGCCCGCCCACGGTATTCACTCGTTGAACGAACGTGGCCGCTGCGAGATTGTCGCCGTTTCCTGATCCTTCGAGAACGCCAGCCTGACTTAAAGGAGCCAGGCGATGGCGTCCGGGGCGACAAAGTCAGGATCCGTGGCAAAAGTTGCGGCATGGACCAGCTTGCCCCAGAAGACGCTCGAGTTCCGTGTGCTCTGCCACGTGGCGCGTATCGTGCCGCCCTCGACGGGGTTCGGACTGAAGAAGTGATTGATGACGCGCCGTGCTGGGTTGTCGAACAACACGGCCTCGGGCGTAGTCAACACAAAGGCGACGCCAGAACCCGATGCCGCGCACACGTAATCCTGGCTGCCGAAGGCGTGGCCGATGAGAAACGCTTCGTTTCCCTCGGGCACTTGAAGTGTGCCGGGCACTGGTGGCGGCGTGACATTCTTCGCGTGACCGACTTGCGGGAGCGCGACCACGAAAGCCGTCGCGAGAGCGCTAATGCAGGCGATGAGCCTGATCCGGCGCGTGATGTGGTGTCCTGTGTTGCGAATGTTCATGCGATTCTCCTCATTTTTCGAATACAGCGACTCTCGCTTCCGTGTAGCTGAACGGACGGAGGACGTCGCCGCTGCCTCGACGTCTTACCTGTGTAGGCGCAGCCGTCCGGTTTCTTTCGTCGCTTTTGGAAGTTCGGAGACGAGCTGCGCCTTAAGGCCGTGACACCGCAAGCGCTTACGAAAGCCGTCAGTAATTACGCAGCAGGAATGGCGACTAACGCTTCGCGTAACTGCGTAATCGAGGTTGCACGTGGAGGCCGGCGCGTTCCGCCATTGTTGCGGTGCGTTTGATCAAAAGCGCACACACAAGATCAAGTTCAAAAATTTCACGATTATACCGTATACCCCCAATTCCGGGTGACCGCAGGATGGCGTCGGTCATTTGCACGCACCGTGCTTTACGGTTGAGGGAAGAGGCTTCGGGTTACCGTCGAGGCCCATAGTGAGGCGGGGCTTGACCATATTCCAGCGCTCCAAGATCGGGTGCCCGGCCGGCGAAGCCATCCGTCACGTTCGGCAGAGCCACTCCGCGGTCGATGGCCGCGGAATCCGATTTGAGGCCGAAGTCGAATTCCTCCGCCTTGTAGACCGTTTGCACCTTCTTGAGATCTTTCGCGTCGAGTCTTGGGCACGTTCACGAACACGTCGTAGTCAACAGCAACGCTATGGAGATCCTGATGTGTCCCGGCGCTGTAGTCAGTGAGCGTTGGGAACCTGCGCGCCTCGAGACTCGTGTTCGACGCTGGCTCCCTCGCCCACCGCCGGCAATCAGGCCGCTGTAGTCGGCGAGGGTGTCCCTTCGCGGCGAGTTCCACTCGAATGAGAAGGCCGCTCCGGCGTTCGGTCGAAACCCGTTGTAGTCCGATGAGCTGTAGTTGGTATTCGTGTTGACGCTGAAGATCGCCGGAGCTGAATTTTCTCCCAGCATGAGATTGTTTCGCCAATGCACGTTCGCCGAGGATCCGGCGGAGGTTTCCGTCAGGATCGTGTTGTTGTAAAACAGCACGCCCGCAGCACCGTTCGTCAGCCTTGTCGATCCACCGGGCGCGTGATACGCGATATTCCGTATCCAGTAGATCGGCCCGCCGATGGCCGGCTGGTTACAGAACGGATGGGACGCGGAGTTCACCATCAGGTTTCGCATGACGCGAACGTTGTGCAGGCTGCCGTCGATTTCGACGGCATTGTCATGAAAGTTCGTCAGGTAGTTGTTGTAGAAATCAATGGCGACCGGACGGCGGTCCCAGCACTCCCGTGGCGGATAGTGGGGGCCGTCGATGGCATGCGAGCCGTCCGGGTTTCCGTAAGTCTCGACGTCGATGCCATCGTGGAAGTCGGCGATGTAGTTGTAGGCGACGACGTGCCCCGGACCGTACAGCCGAACGGCCGTGTAGGACGCGAGGACCGGCGGGAAGATCTGCCCGTCGACACCGTTGAACTGCGCCCAGAACGGGCCGTTCCATCCAAGCAGATGTTTCGAATCGTTGCGGCCGAAAAATAGCTGTCCGCGATATAGAAGTCGCTCGAGCCTGAGTAGTTGGTGAAGATACCGAGATTCACGTCTTCGAAGCGGCAATGTTTGACGGTGAGCCCCTTCGATCCGGCGATGAATTGCGTGCCCGCCCAGATGCCGATGTCCGTATTCCGGATCGTCACGCCTTCGAAATAGTTGTAGTTCGCGGCCTTCACGTTGAACAAGTTGAAGTTGCCATTGCCATCGAAGATGACGTCGCCGTCGCCGGCAGCCTTGATCGCGATCGGCCGGTCCGCCGTGCCGCTGGCCGTCAAGTAATACGTCCCTTCGAACGGCGTCGTCGCATTGATGGCTGCGGTCGCCCGTATACGAGATCGGCGCGATACCGATACAGCCCGGCATGGATCAGGATGGTGTCGCCGGGCTTGACGCGAGGCCGGCCGGCGGTCACCGTGTCGCCACCGCCGCAGTAGTAGTTGTACGCGCACATCAGTCCGTCGAAGGCCGGCTCGATCCGCGTGCCCTGGTAATTGGGCGGATAGACGTGGAAGACACGGCCGCCGGCGTAGGGCTGTGGCTCAGGGCGAGTTCGCACCGGATACCGTCTTCGTCACGGTCTTCGCGTTCTGTCCGATGAACCCGTCGGGATCGGACATGACGAATCGCGCCTCGTAGCCGGTGTCTGGTTCGAGATCCAGAATGCTGCCGGCGAACATGTTCGGCGAAATCACGTTGAACACGCCATCGGTCTGGTAGATCCGTTCGCCGTGCAGACGCAGGAGCGGGAGACCTTGCTTCCACACGGTCTCGCCTTGTTTCCGGCATGACACGTCGACGTTCGCATTGCGGTTGTCGTCTCCTTGAATGACCCATTCGAAGCCCAGGTTGATCAGCGTGGGATGGTCGACGACGAACTCGCCAGGCTTGACCTTGATGACTGTCGCTTGGCCGGTCGTCCTGTCCGCAAAGACCATGCGCTGCCAACACCGTGAGCGCGACGAACAGCATCATGTTTTTCATTGACGATCAGGGGAGGCATTGAGCATCCGCAGACTAGCACCGCTGCGGCCCAGCGCGGCAACGGGGCCGGCGACCGCGGAAAACAATAAAAAACTAAAGGGAATTTTGGCTGCGGGCGCGTGCAAACAGCGCAGCGCATCAGGAACGCGCATCATCGAGCGGTTCAACGCAGCGATCGGACTCGAGGTCCCCGAACGCGCATCTCTTTCGGAATCGATCGCGGAGTTACGGGCGCTCACGGACACCTGGTTGCGAATCTACAACAGCGAGCGGCCTCCCTGACAGCCTCGGCCGAGTGCCGCCGCTCACGTTTCTGCCGAGCCTTCATCAGCCGGAGAGTCTCTCTTCGCAGTGTCTACTTTGACGGGAAAGCTTACGACTCCGGAGTGGTAATATTCTTTCGCGCTCGTCGCTGAGGAAACTTCTTGCTGGACATCCTCGCCGTAGATCTCCGATATGCGCTGCGTATCTTCCGCCGGAGCCCCGGTTTCGCCGCGACGGCTGTCGTCTCCCTGGCAGTCGGGATTGCCGCCGCTACAGGGCTGTTCAGCATCGTGAATGCGGCATTACTGAATCCCTTCCCATTCGCCGACATCAATCGGATCGTCAGGCTTGACATGATCGACAAAGGCAAGCCGCGTGGTCTGTCTGTCACGGCGCGACAGCTCGTCGCCCTTCAACACAGCGACGTCTTGGACGGCGCCTTCGCCTCGAACACCTGGGAGATGACGCTGACCGGCCAGGACCTCCCAGAAGCGGTGCGCACCCAGTATTTTTCAGCAAACGGTTTGAACGTACTCGGGGTTCCGCCCCTCCTCGGACGAGTCTTCAACGAGGCGGACGGGCCGGCGGGCGAGCAGCCCCAACGGGTCGTCGTGCTCACCTATCGGTTCTGGCAGCGACACTTCGGCGGGCGGCCTGAGGCAGTGGGGCAGACCCTCTATTTAAACCGCGAACCCTACACCGTGATTGGCGTGCTGCCACGTCAATACTTTTACACTGGTCCGGAGATTCTCGTTCCCCTTCATCTGACGTTCGATCCGAACTTCGCATGGGGCGTCCAGGCCCGTCTCAAGCGGGGCGTCAATCCACGCATGGCCGAACAGCGACTTCAGCCGCTCTTCGACCAGTTCGCCAAGGAGGCCCCGCAACGCTTTCCGAAGGAGGTGCGTCCGCTCGCACGAAGTCTGGTGGAGACACAAAGGGCGGCCGGCTTTGTGCCGACCCTCCTGTTGATCTTCGCGGCGTCTATGTTGCTGCTCCTGCTCGCATGCGCGAACGTGTCCATCCTGCTGTTGGCGCGCGGGACCTCGCGGGCGCATGAGTTCGCCGTGCGGGCCGCCATAGGGGCAAGTCGTGGACGGTTGATGAGGCAGCTCCTCGTGGAATCGCTGCTCCTGGCATTCAACGGCGCCGCACTGGGCGTTGCGGCGGGCTACTGGGGCCTGCCGGCTATGCTCAGGCTCTTGCCCCCGAATTCGGTTCCGGTCGGGAACCTCATGGCAGTGCCCGTCAATGTACCGGTCTTGCTCTTCAGTGCGGGCCTTGCGATGGCGTCGGCCCTGATTTTTGGACTGTCACCGGCCTTGTCGTTTTCGCGCCCACGCCTGACGGCGACTGCCCGGACGACTGCCGGCGTCGAAAGCCGGCGAGCGCATCACCTCCTGCTCGCGGCTCAAATTGCGCTGACGGTGCTGTTGCTCGCGGGCACCGGCGCGGCCGTCCGGGTGCTCATTGGTCTGTACCGGACATCGCTTGGCTACGATCCGCACAATGTGATCATCGCTTCGATCAACCTTCCAGACGCTCGATCAACCTTCCAGAGAACAGCTACACGGAATGGGCCGACCGCGCCACGTTCTATGAGCGCCTCCGGAATCGCATGGCAGACAGCAATACGTAACTGAACGAAGTAC